>Ga0315902_10004270_pt1 | contig 20752 bp, 16 predicted proteins | sample LakEriMetagenome_9_FD_203523 | JGI IMG/M metagenome (GOLD analysis project Ga0315902, IMG submission 203523) | Freshwater fungal communities from buoy surface, Lake Erie, Ohio, United States - Buoy 12 MA117 | ecosystem: Environmental > Aquatic > Freshwater > Lake > Lake biofilm | place: USA... | reverse complement strand
ATCGAGCAGATCAACTCTCTTGAAGTGCTTATCCCTATACAACCTTGCTCTGTGAAAAAGGTACATCATGGAGAAAAGTAGAACGGCCATGATCAGTGTAAACCAACCACCGAACAAAAACTTCTTTAGGTTGGAAAAAAGAAAACTAAGCTCTGTAGAAAAGAATACAATGCCAAGCAGGATCAACCAAAAAGTGGATACGCCGCGAAGCTTAAAAAACAAGAGTAACAACATTGAGGTCATTAACATATTTAGTGTGATCGACAACCCATAAGCTGCTTCCATTTTTTCCGCTCTCTGAAAAATGAACAGGACAGTTAGGCAACCGAGCATCAGAAACCAGTTAACCGCCCCGATATAAACCTGTCCCTTTGCGTGCGACGGATAACTCACACGGTGGTTGATCCAAAGTCTCTGTTTGAAAGCTTCATTGACAAGGGTAAAGCAGCCACTGATCAATGCCTGACTAGCAATGATGGCAGCTGCAGTTGCAACAAAAATAACGATCGGAAGATATCCTTTCGGCACAAGTGAATAAAACACTCCATGTCCAGAAAGCTTGGTTCCAACGTGTTCTAATGCCCATGCGCTCTGACCAAAATAATTAAGCAGCAAACAAATAGACACAAAAGTCCAGCTCACCCTGATATTTTTCCTGCCACAATGTCCAAGGTCAGCATAAAGTGCCTCTGCTCCTGTTGTGCACAGGAAAACGGCTCCAAGAATCCAGTATCCTCCGGGATGATCTGATAACAGCTGTACAGCATAATATGGATTAATTGCCCTAAGCACCTCAGGATTCTCGAACAACTGAAGGGCTCCCAAGAATCCGATGGTAACGAACCAAACAAGCATGACAGGACCGAATACTCCGCCAACCATACTCGTACCAAATTGCTGAAAAACGAACAACAGGATCAGGATTGACACCACAATAGGTAATGTTGGCAGTTCTGGGTACAAGATGCCTAACCCTTCGACAGCGGAAGAAATAGAGATCGGCGGGGTTATGAACCCGTCGGCAACCAACGCACTGCAACCAATTAGTGCTGCAATGATTGGCCATTTCGCCGGATGCTGTTTCACGAGGCTGTAAAGAGCAAAGATCCCACCTTCTCCGTTATGGTCGGCTTTGAGTGCAAGGATCACATATTTGAAGGTTGTAATGAGCAGCACGGTCCAAAAAACGAGTGACATGCCACCGAGAATCAAGACTTCAGAAATAGGCTCATTGCCAATGACCGCGTTAAAAACGTACAACGGAGAAGTTCCAATATCACCATAGATTATTCCTAACGTGATCAGCAAACCCGCCGCACTTAGTTTTGAAGGTGAATAATCTGTAGACTTTTTCACGGCTAAATATAGCGAATTCCGAATGCAAAAAAGTGATATTGTCATTAACTTTCGGCACAGAAAGATGAAGACAGGGATCACAGGTCAGCAGGCCAAAGAAAAGTTGAAACAATTCGGATACAACGAACTTTCGGCCCCAAAGCGGAAGGATCTGTTTGCACTGATCAAAGAGATCGCCAGCGAACCGATGTTCTTGTTGCTGATCGCCAGCGGCAGCTTATACATGATACTGGGCGACATTCGGGAAGGAATTGTCATGCTCTTCATGGTCACACTCGTCATAGGGATTACCTATGTTCAGCATCGAAAAACAGAAAAAGCCCTCGAGGCTTTGCGCTTGCTATCCTCTCCCAGAGCATTGGTGCTTCGGGATGATCAGTGGACCAGGATCCCAGGAAGAGAGGTGGTACCCGACGATCTGGTATCACTTAACGAAGGTGACCGTGTTCCGGCAGATGGTGCGATCATCGAAACAACGGGGCTGAGCTGTGACGAATCGATACTTACCGGAGAATCATTCCCGGTAGATAAAGCTACCAGTGATAAAATTTTCAGCGGTACGATCGTTACCAAGGGACAAGCATTCGTCCGGGTAATTTCCACGGGGCCCAGCACCGAATTCGGGAAGATCGGCAGGAGCCTCGGAGAAATTGAGGACAAAGCGACTCAGCTGCAGCTTGAAATGAAACGCTTCATACGCAAAATGGCCATTGCCGGTGTTGCGATATGCGTGCTTGTAGTATTCCTCTTCTACTTAACCAGAGGCAATTTCCTTCAGTCGCTCCTCAACGGTCTCGCTTCAGCAATGGCTATACTACCCGAGGAATTTCCGGTGGTTTTAACAGTGTTCCTTGCGCTGGGAGCATGGAGACTTTCCAAGGTCAAAGTTCTGACAAGGAAACCTTCGGCGATTGAAACACTTGGTTCTGCCACAGTGTTTTGTACCGATAAGACCGGCACCTTGACAGAGAACAAATTGGTAGTTTCCGAGGTCAGAATGCTGAGTGGTCAAGTTCTAACCAAAACAACAACCGACACACCATCTTTTTGCGATTTGATGGAAGCAGCAGCAAAGGCCTCCCACCCGGAGAGTGCCGATCCAATGGAAAAAGCTATCCGCGATGCCGGAAAAAATATCGCTTACCCAGAGCTCATTCGAGAATACCCGATCAGTCATGACCACCTTACGATGACCAGAGTTTACGTATCTGAAGGTATGAACTTCTTCACGAAGGGAGCGCCGGAAGTAGTCATGGAGATGTGCGATCTTGACGAAACAGAGAAAAACACTATTGTTCGTGGCATCCATGAGATGGCTTCCAACGGTTTAAGAATTATCGCTGTATCGGGTGTGCGCCATCCACCGGACAGCCTGCCAGCGCAACAAAAAGATCTTCGCAGCACTTTTCTAGGCCTGATCGGTTTTTCTGATCCGGTGCGAAAAGAAGTGCCTCAAGCCATTCAGGATTGTCGCGGTGCGGGAATACGCGTGATCATGATCACAGGCGACTATCCGGAAACAGCGCGAAACATAGGAAGAACGATCGGTTTGGAAAGTGAAAAAGTATTGACGGGGTCTGATCTAGAGCATCTTAATGAGGAAGAACTGCGAGTTGAACTCTTGAATTGTTCCATCTTAGCGAGGATTCGACCAGAGCAGAAACTGCGCATCGTTCAATGCTTGCAGAAGAGTGGTGAAACGGTCGCAATGACGGGAGACGGAGTCAATGATGCACCTGCTTTAAAAACCGCGGATATCGGAATCGCTATGGGACAAAAAGGAACGGATGTAGCCCGGGAAGCGGCTTCACTTGTGCTTCTTGACGATAATTTCGCTTCCGTAGTTTCCGCTGTTCGCTTGGGACGACGTATCTATGACAATCTTCAGAAGGCCATGTCCTACATTTTGGCCATTCACATTCCGATAATTGGTCTGTCACTCATTCCTGCCATGTTTCCTCAATTCCCCATACTTCTCATGCCTCTTCATATCATTTTCATGGAGTTGATCATCGATCCTGTTAGCTCGATCGCATTTGAAACGGAAGAGGATGAAGCCGGAATGATGGCCCGTCCTCCACGACCACGAACCCAATCTTTTTTTGGTACTCAAAGAATTAGCGCTTCTTTATTAGACGGAGTATTGATATTAGCAGCAGTACTTGGCGCGTATTTCCTTACACAACTTCAAGGAGATAGTGTTGAGGAGATCAGAGCCATCTGTTACTTCACGCTGATTCTTTCCAACGTATTTCTTATTTTCTCCAAGCTTTCCTATTCTCGCTCTTTCCTGAAATCACTGTTTGGGAAGAACCGATCTGCAAGAATCATTCTATTGATAGCTCTGTTAATACTGTTTGTTATCATTTCCATACCGGGAATTAAAGACTTATTTCAAATGGAATTCCCCAAGATCTCCGACCTGTTTTATGGTATCATTTGCGCCGCAACTGCCTTGATCATCTTGGAGTTCCTGAAAAAACTACGATTCAAGGAAGTTAACGGGCATCAAAAAGCTCCTCAATAGGCTGACCTGTCATAGCACCACTTCGCTGAAGATAAAGGAGATGTGTGAGAGTAGCTGCAATATCTGTAATATTGATCGGACGAATCAACTGCATTTCCGGAATACCTTTACCATACCAAAGCAACGGAACATGTGTGTCATAATTGAATGCTGATCCGTGACTTGTCCCTTTGTGCGAGCTAAGTGTCTCAACCGATTTCAACAAATAACCCGGTTCCAGAATAAAGATCACATCCCCACTTTCCGCAGGATGATAACCTCTTTTGATCATATCCCTCCATCCGTCATCACTTCCGGGCAATTCTATTTCCTTGAACGTGTAAGAGCGCTTTACACCAGGCCACTTACCAATCTGTATCGCAATAAAATCAGCTACCTCTGTCCTTTCAATTCCAAGAGAGTCCATACGAGAATGATCGAGGTAGATATTCTGATTCTCCTCTGCTAGGATCAAGTCCACACCAAACTTTTGCTTAACACTCGCCTCCAGGTTCTTGAGATAATCATTTATATACAAATATCCACCCGGCATTTTTTTGTCCGTTAGGAATTTTGGTACCGGCACAACAGCGTGATCAGCTGTCAGAAAAATTATAAACTGATCCTTACCGACTTTTTCCTCGAGCGACTTGATCAGTCTGCCGAGCTCCAAGTCCAACCTAATGTAAACATCTTCCAGCTCAACAGAATAAGGTCCAAACGCATGTCCCGCGATATCGGGTGTTGAGTAGCTGATGCAGAGCAGATCGGTCTGACCGTCTTTACCCAAATTTTCTGGTTCAATGGATCGGATCGCTAACTCCGTCAAAAGCGTATTGGCATGAGGAGTTGTGGTAAACAATTGGTACTTTGATCCGATCGCTGACATGGCTTTGAGGTCGTAAGGAAAAGTAGGTGTTGATTTTCCCGGCAGCAAAACCTCGTAAGGGGAATCATCCGGACCACTTTCAGCATAGGCTGAAATATCCAGAAGGGTATTCCATGTTCCCGACATGTATCGATCCACCTGGCCCTCTTTATTCAACCGATCGACCCAATCAGGGAGCTGTGGTTCAAAGAAAGAACTTGTAATGAACCGACCCGTTTCGTAGTCATACCAATAGGTACCATCGCTAAGGTGTCCACCGGGAAGTATGGCACCTCTGTCCTTAATGGACATTGAGATCACTTTAGCGCCGGGATATGTCAGTTTTAACTGATCTGAAATGGTGTAGGTCTTCAAGTTTTTTGGAGAGCACTTGCCGTCCACCGAAGTTGTTCCAACCGGTTGTATTGTGTTGTCATCCACACAATTGATCAGCTGACCGCTTTCGCGCTCGAACCATTCATTCCCAACAATACCGTGATCAGCTGGAACAGCACCTGTATAGATCGAAGCGTGACCGGGACCAGTGTAGGTAGGAACATAATTATAAAGCGTATTTCTACAGTTAGTACCCTTTTCGAGAAAGGTTCGGAATCCGTTTTCACAGAATTTCGGTTCATAACGATAGAGGTACTCGTAACACATCTGGTCTACGACAATACCAACAACTAATTTCGGTGAATCTGCCATTTGTGCCTGAAGCGAAAAGCTCAAAAAAAACGTCATGAAAATTATGAAACACCTCATACGATTCTGGTTTGTATAGGTCAAAAATAGGCAATGCATAGCAATCCCTTTCGTATGACACATTAACTTTGCAGAAATTCGGTGCTATGCTTGGATTAAAACTCCCCACAGATCCCCGTTGGGTCAATGTTGTTGAAAGGAATGTAGAAGAGATTCTAACTGATCATGCCTACTGTGAGCAGAAAGCCGCCAGCAATGCGATCTCAGTAATTGTAAAATTCTCGCAATATCCCGACCTCGTTCAGGCCATGACTGCCATTGCGCAAGAAGAGATGCAGCATTTCGGTATGGTACATGAAAAAATGCTGGAACGGGGAATGAAGTTAGGCTTCGAGCGAAAGGATCCTTACGTGAATGACCTTGCGGAATACCTTAGAAAACGCAATGCGGGCGGTAGCACCGAAAACCAGTTCGTGAACCGGATGATGTTTGCCGCCATGATCGAAGCCAGATCATGTGAACGGTTCCGAATACTCTCGGAAGATATCAATGATGCAGATCTAAGAGGTTTCTATCGTTCACTTATGGAAAGTGAAGCCCGCCATTATACTACTTTTCTCAGCTTTGCCCGAAAATATGGAAAAGGAATAGATGTGGAAAAACGCTGGCAAGAATTCCTTGACTTTGAAGCAACACTTATGGAAAAGTACGGAAAGGGTGAAACTATGCACGGTTAATTTGTGCAAAGGTAAAAGTATACCGGCATTCCGAAAGTAATATTGAAAGGGAACGTCACAGCAAGAGCCATGGGAATGAACAGTCCGGGATTAGCCTTAGGAACAGCGATCTTCATGGCTGCTGGAACCGCAATATAGGAGGCACTCGATGCAAGAACGGCCATCATGAACCGATTTCCGACATCAGTTGTTACATACTGACTTAGCAAAGCAACCAAACAGCCATTTATTAGTGGAACGATGATCGCGAAAACACCCGTAAACCATCCTGATCTCATAAAATCACCAAGTTTCCTACCACTAACAATACCCATATCAAGCAGGAATATCGCCATGAATCCTTTGAAAATATCAGTGGTGAATGGCTTTATACCCATCGCTTGTTCTTCGGAAGCAAGAATCCCTATCACAAGTGAACCAAGGATCAAAAGGACACTACCATTGCTGAAGGAATGTCGAACAATCTGAGGTATGTTAGCTGCATTGTTCTTCTCACTATTAAAAAAACGTATCAGCATGACACCGATCACGATCGCGGGAGCTTCCATCAGCGCCATGACGGCAACCATGTGTCCCCCATAGGTGAGCTCCTTCACCTCCAGAAAGGACGCTGCAGTAACAAAAGTAACTGCACTCACCGATCCGTATGCCGCAGCAATTGCCCCGGAATCCTCAATGTTGAGTTTGGACTTAAGAATAAAAAACGTGTAGAGAGGAATGACAGCGGCTATCAGAACCCCTAGCAAGATCGTAAATACAATTTCCCAACTAAATGTGCTGTGAGCAAGTTCCTGACCTCCTTTGAAGCCAATCGCAAAGAGCAGGTATAACGATATGAATTTGGAAGAATTAGGCGGAATTCTCAGATCACTTCGTATCATAACTGCGGTGATACCCAGCACAAAGAAGAGAAGGGCAGGATTGGTCAGATTGTCTAGCAGTAATTGAATGTTCATATCAAAAGGTGTCTTTTTAATTCTATTTCAGACAATGCGGCTCTTTTAAGTCGATCATTCAGCGATGAACCAAGTTCAAAATCAGGAAGTTTGACAAGCAGTAAAATATCGCAATTCAGACTATCGAGTAAGTGGAGGTGCTCATACAGGTTGGCTGAAGCTTCCTGAAGATCACTGATCGCTGAGAGAAATAAGCCCTCGATGTTTGCAGGCAAGTTATCCATTGGTCCAAAGGAAAGAAGACCTACCTTCATGGACTTCAATGATTCAAAGTATTGCACCGGATCTTCCACAAGAAACGCAGGGGTTGTGGGTGCATAGTGCCTATCTAGCATCCCTGGTGCCTCAGGATCAATATTATTTACTGTTCGGAAACGTATTTTCCCGGCGCAATTCTCCAACTGCTGAACGGTAACCGATCCAGGTCGGAGCAATACAACAGTTCCGTCATCATCAAATGCTACGATCGTGGATTCTATTCCCTGGTCGCATTTCCCTCCATCCAGGATCATGCAGATCCTGCCATCAAGTCCTTTCTTTACGTGCTCAGCGAGCGTAGGACTGATCTGACCAAATAGATTAGCACTGGGTGCAGCAAGCGGGAAATCCAGCCTTTTCAGGAGTGCTTGTGCCACTGGGTGAGCAGGAACCCTTACAGCAACAGTGGATTTCCCTGCTGTTACAGTATCCGGAATTACTTTGTTTTTCGGCAATACCAGCGTGAGTGGCCCTGGCCAGAACTTAGCAATTAGATCGAGTGCTTTCGGAGGGATTTCCGAAACATACTTATTCAATAGGCCCGCATCGGACAGATGAATGATCAATGGATTGAAATGCGGTCGTTCCTTTGCATCAAATATTTTTGAAACAGCATCGGGATCCAGGGCGTTGGCTGCCAATCCGTAAACCGTTTCTGTTGGAATGGCAACGATCTCACCTGCCGAAAGTAGCTCTACCGCTTTTTGAACATCAGTGCTGATCTCCGTTTTCATGGGTTGCATGAATTACAATACCTCGGATCTTCGGTAATTCGATCGCTTTGTTCCACTTGTTCATAATTGCAAAACCGGCAATTTCTGATAAATCCTTTCGATGAGGTAGTCGGAAGACCACAGAGCGAACAAGGCAAGCCGGGAATGGAAGTGCGAACAGAAAAATCGGGCATCTTACAAGCCGGACATTCAGATGAAACTGCTTGAAAGAGTTTTTCAGCAGCAGAAGCAATAACGTGCATTCGTGATGGGTTGTACAGCGCACGCATGTCGGTTTCAACCCGGATCTTAGAGAATTCTGTGCCTCTAAGCTTACGGTAATTTTCCAGCAATACTTTTTCAGAGGTAATTCCTTTCTCAATACTGTTTGAACCGCTCCGAAGGATCAATCCATGCTCAGGAAAACCGACGTCTTGTGCAAAACCGAGAAGATCCTCCTCCGAGTCAACATCCTTGAAGTTGAAATTCGTTTCCGTACTGAGCTCCCGAACATACATCTCCAATCCTTTCCGAAAGTCCTTGAGCAAGATCAGTTCATCATCCGCAGGAATGAAATAAAGAGACGGATGGGGGCCAAAGGAACCTTCACTAGCCACTATAAGATCAATCCCTGTTTCTTTGTACGCGGCAATACATTTATCATTCAGAACAGTCAGTGGATCACCTTGCCTTTCCTTTTCGCCTGAGAACGTTCCAAACCGGTCCGTATCAAACCCTTCCATTGATTCAGGTAACATGCCCAGACGCTCTAGCACCGGAGAAATTACTTTTTCCTTTCCATGCATGCTTGCGATCAACACTTTCCTGCCCAAGAAGAATTCACTCATGGTCGAAAGTGGTATTGGTTCGGATAAATTCATCGAAAGTCCTGTTCACTTGTGTGATCGGAACCGAACACATGGGAATTTGCTCTCCGAACCATTCCTGCAAGAACTTATCAATAGCTGAAAAAAGCAAAGCTTTTGTCTGTAAGGTAATGATCGTTCGGCCTTTTGTAACTATTTCTCCTCCCTCCAAAAAAAAGGAAACATTGTCGATATCAGTCGACACCTTGGCCGCCAAACCTTTTCTCAATAAAGCATCGATCAGCTTCCGTGGATTATGTTCTTTGTTCAGATAAATGATGACATTCACCATCTGATCAGATTTTGATACGCTCTACAGTTAAAACAGCGTTCAATTTGAAAACTGATAAAGGATCCATAGAGAACATCTCAAGTATCCCATCCCTTGATTTTTTCAATTCGTGTACGCGCTGTAAATGCCTATCAAAATCTGGTTCGTGGCGTTCCTTTTTTCTTAGGATCTGTACATCGTGAAAACGAATCTTTTCCTGTATGATATTCAACAGGATCTCTTTGGCATCCTCCGAACTGAATTCTCCATTTACTAGGCTGTATTCTGTAACCATGATTAATTTTTTGACAAAAATAAATTGGATGATATATTTATTATTATTTATATTTGAAATGTTTTACATTACATTATATTATGCATTACACACTTCATCAACTGCAGGTTTTCTACAAGATCTGCAAAACGCAGAGCATCACAAAAGCAGCAGAAGAATTGCACCTTACCCAACCTGCTGTGTCCATACAACTGAAGAACTTTCAGGAACAATTCGAATTTCCCTTAACAGAGATAATTGGTAGAAAGTTGTATATCACGGATTTTGGGAGAGAGATCTGCGATGCCGCTGAGCGCATTCTCACGGAGGTTGACGCCATCGAGCACAAAGTGAAAGCGTTCAAAGGGCAGCTATTCGGTAAATTAAAGATTTCAGTAGTTTCTACCGGGAAATATATCATGCCCTATTACCTGACAGAATTTCTTAAGAATAATCCAGGGATACAATTGCAGCTGGATGTTACGAATAAAAGCAAAGTGATCGAGAGCTTGGAAAAGAATGAGGTTGACCTTTCACTGGTTTCGATACTACCTGATCATCTGCAGCTTGGTTCAGTCGAACTTCTGGAAAACAATCTTTTTCTGGTTGGATCAAACCATTGTGGCATGAATGAAAAAAAATACGACCGAAAAATACTGGCAAATCTTCCTTTGATATTCCGGGAACCAGGATCGGGCACAAGACAGTCAATGGAAAATTTCCTTGAATTGAATGAGATCCAAGTAAAAAAGAGTTTGGAGCTTACATCAAATGAGGCCGTCAAACAGGCCGTTATAGCCGATCTTGGATTTTCTGTAATGCCACTTATCGGAATTAAAAATGAGATCGCAACTGGTCTGCTTAAACTTATTCCGGTGGATGGTCTTCCAATTACAACACGTTGGAACCTGATCTGGCAGAAAAACAAGAAATTCTCACCGGTTGCCAACGCCTTTTTGAAATACATTGAGGAAAATAAGGAACAAATCGGAAAACAATTTATGGCAACAGGTCCAGACAACTAAACAATGTTTTGACAACTGTTTTAGATCAAGTAGCATGCTAAAAAAGCATTCCCGCCATACTAACGGAAGATGACAACTTTCTGCTGTAATCTTGAATTTGTACTGTTAATAAGATCTAAGGTATATACACCGTTCGGTAACGATGAAAGATCCACCTCGAGTTGATCTCCTATTGATTCAATATCCCATCTCAGCACTTCCCGTCCAAGTTGATCAGTAAGGACCAACTCCTCAGCCGAAACAGTCGTCGGAAATGATATTCGTATTTTATCCGTTGTTGGATTTGGATGTATTGTTAAACTGACTATTTCTTCGATCAACCCTGAGTTTTGATCATAGATCATCTTGAAATCATCAAAATAGAACCCGTCCTTACGCGTACCTCCATCCGAAACAAGCTGAAAACGCAAGCGGATCTCCTGCCCGATGTATTCGCTTAAGTCAATATCTTCCAGCACCCAGTCAAATCGACTGCCGTCATAAACCGGCTCACCTTCAGGTTGAGTTGCACCATTCAATGCTGTTCCCGGATTCGTGTAATTGCCGCACTGAGCTATCCAACTTGATCCGTTGTCTGTGGAAACCTGAAATTGAACGTAATCGTATGAGGGCTCGATATCCCATTTCGCATAATAGCTGACATGTGCTGACTGTGTGGTCGTTAAGTCAACCACCTGGTCAAAAGTGTAGGTGGTATTCGCATTGTTTTGATAATTGCCTGAGGGACTATCTGTAAAGGAGCTGCTGGAAGATACAAATGCGGAATTGGTGGTACTCCAGCTCCCGGACCAATTGACGTTATTACTCGCATTTTCATTCACTTGTAATGGCGATGATGTGAAAACTTTTGTGATGGTATCATGATCCACCCAAATGCCATAATCGGTATGGAGTACATACCTGATCTCATCTCCCGACTGTACTGATGGATTGAGCTCATAAGTGATGTTTCCCTCTGATTGCGCTCTCAAGGCGAGATCGTATGCGACTGAAATGCCTACATTTTGAAGATTCTGCAAAGGTTCTACAGAAACTGTTACTTGTCCATCCTCGCGACCTAGACGTTGAACACTGTGGGTGAATACGCCTGATAAACTCGTCACAATATAGGGATCCAAATCCTTTGTAACATAATATTTATGAGGTATGTGTGCAAGCACCATATTTGGATGCAGCATCTGCTGACAAGTAGGCACGATCAATGAAGCAGGAGGCCAGAATGATGGACCGATTTCAGGAACCATGGCAAAAATGGTATCTTTCATTCCCTCCCCGATATTTTCACGGTACATGTAGTCATCCGACCCCCCAGAAACAGGATAGAGTGACGTGGCCTTTTGAGCAGTGAAGCCATTGTACTCTACCATGTGACCGGCCAAGTCTACAAAATAATCGTGATGATCGGCAAACTCAGCAGCATCTGCACCGATCGGAAAAAGATGAAGGTCTCCAAATGTGTGCGCATTCAGCGCGGATGTAAAACCAAATGTCTCAACAAGCCATTTTATAGCTTGGGTTTCCGGTTCGGAAAAAGGACCTGTTCCGCAATAGATGTCACTATCAGGGTCGAAGCTCACTCCTTGTTGTCCCCATTGATACGAATAATTCCTGTTCAGATCAACTCCCTTGTTGCTGGTTCCAACATCTCTCCTGTTCTTTCGGTGCATTCCTCCACCGTTGGGATTGGTTGTCCAGTTGTAGACATAACCATCCGGATTAACACACGGAACAAAGAACAACTGATTATTGTCAACCAGGTACTTAACTTCATCATTCGTCGAATAGTTTTCCAGTAAATACCACATATAATAAACGAGTGACGAAAGCCCCATAGGTTCTCTGGCATGGTGTAAGGCGGTGTAGAGCACATTTGATTCCTGTTCCAATGTGCCGGGATTATCAGAAATAACAATATAGTAAACAGGTCTGTTCTCGTGGGTCAAGTAAGTGGAAATCGGCTGTCGGACAGAAATAAGCCCGGGAAATTGTGCTTGCATATCGTCCAGCTCCGCCAACAACTCATCATAATTGAGATAGCCTCCCATTGAACCAAGATTGAATCCTTCAGGTACATCCGTATTTTGAGATATACCATAACAATCTGTATTCTTCTCGTTGGATAGCTCATTGTTTTGCTTGGCATAATGATCTTGCACATCCGGAATCAGCACTTCATAATGAACACCGTTCAGCTCCATGATCTGAATATCCCGTTCCGAAAAGTCTGATATGAAGAACTCATCACCCCCATGGATTCCATGATCGATCCCAATGCCCAGCTCCATCAATCGAATTAGCTCTTCGCTATCGGCTTGAATTTTGACGCGCGCATACTTCGAGAAGGGCTGCGCAGAAATTAGCAGGGACAAGAAAAGAACAATCAGGACAATAAGATACTTCATTTGATCTTTTTTTGACGAATGTACAGAAACCAGAGGACTTGTAAAACCACCACATGCAAATGATGGTTCAATTGACCGATTCATTTATCCTAACTATTCTTTCATTTATCTTTGTAGCCTTCCATTTGTGTATTAATTCGATTTTCGGGAGTTCTCTTTCTTAGTTTTATACTTAAAAATAACAGATATGTCTGACAATAAGATCACCTTTGGAAAAATCTTCTGGCCAAGTTTTGTTGCAATACTTATCATGTCGGTGATAGGTCTTTTATTGTTTTTCCTCATTCTTGGCGGCATAATTGGAGGTTTTGCTGAATTCGGTCCAAAACCACTAAGCCTGGAGAATAAGACAGTCCTTCATATGACCTTAAGCGGAAATCTCAGCGAAAAAGCCGATGTAAGTTTTGATCCGATGTCATTCCAGCTAAATGAGAATATCGGCTTGAGCGATATCATCCATGGACTTAAAAAAGCCAAAGAAGATAAAAAAATAAAAGGCGTTTACATTGAGCTCGGAGAGATCTCTTGTGGATATGCCCAAGCAAAAGAGATCAGAGATGCAGTCAATGAATTTGAAAAAAGCGGAAAATTTGTGATTGCCTACAACCGCGGAGAGGCCGTGAGCCTGAAAGAGTATTATATAGCATCTTCCGCTAATACCAATTATGGTTTCCCCGGCTCTGCAATGGAATTCCTTGGTATGGGTGCTGAACTTACATTTTTTAAAGGTACGCTTGACAAGCTGCAAGTAGAGGTAGAGATCATTCGTGGCTCCAACAACGATTTCAAAAGTGCTGTAGAGCCCTTCTTCAGAAACAACATGAGCGACTCCAGTCGACTTCAGCTAGAGCGTTACCTCAATTCAATGTGGACGGATATTAAGTCGGATATCGCAGCAGACAGGAACATTTCGGAGGAAAAACTTGAGGAGCTCGCTGAAAATGCAACTATTCGAAGGGCAACAGATGCTGTAGATCACAAACTCTTGGATGCGGTGATGTACCGAGATGAGGTCATGGACCTTGTCTCTGAAAAGGCTGGTGTTTCTAAAAATGAAGAGCTTAAATTAATTTCATTTGAGAAGTATGCCAGAAAGAAATTCAACCAGGATCAACGCTTGATCAAGAACAACCAACCGAATGTAGCAGTCATTCTGGCTGAGGGAGATGTTTCTGTTGATGGGGATGGGCTGACATCAAAAGAAATCTGCGGACTTTTTCAAAAAGTCAGGAAGAATAAATCGATAAAAACCGTCGTATTTCGAATCAATAGCCCGGGAGGAAGTGCTTTGGCCAGTGACGAGATCTGGCGAGAGGTGAAGTTGACGAACGCATCAAAAAAAGTAATCGTCTCTATGGGTGATGTTGCTGCTTCAGGGGGATATTACATCGCAAGCCCGGCAACGACAATCTTCGCAGAACCAACAACCATAACCGGTTCCATCGGTGTCTTTGGTATGATCCCCTATCTCGGGGCAATGTTCGAGAATAAGCTAGGTATCACTTTTGACAGAGCAATGACGAATCAACATGCCGTTATGAGTACCAACCGTAAAATGACTGAAGAGGAACGGATGATCATCCAGGAGGAAGTGGATCAGATCTATGATGATTTCCTCAGCAGGGTAGCCGAAGGCAGGAAGATGTCAAAAGATCAGGTGAACGTGATCGCAAGGGGCCGGGTGTGGACAGGTCGTGATGCACAGAAGATCGGTCTTGTTGATGAACTCGGGGGCTTGAATGATGCGATTAATCATGCTGCAGAAAAATCCGGTATTCGAATGAAAGACATCAAAGTTCTCTATTACCCAATTCGAGAATCTGATAAGTTGTTAGAATTTCTTGAGGAACTGGAAGAAGATGAGGAAGGTCAGGGTATGGTCTCCATAAGAAGAGAGCAGCTTCCTGCAGAGCTGATGAACGAATACAGAAAGATCAAGCGATTGGAAAACTACTTCGGGATCCAAATGCGGATGCCAATTGAGATCCAATTGCACTGATTATAATTGATCAATAAGAAGATCAGGAGTTTCGACGCTTAAAACGCTGTTTCTCATTTGTCCATTGGTGACGACGCTTGGAGAATTGACTGGAAGATCGCTTCTTCGGATCGATTCTGTAGAGTATTCCAATAGTATAATTCGTATAATCAGCATCGGAACTGTATATATCAGTGACCAAAGCGAGCTTTCCGGAAGCTTGAAGCTGAGCACCCCAGCGGCGTGAGAACCAAAAATTAACACCAATATTCGTTTGAAATGTTGGCGTGACGGGCACTGCTCTCACAGCACGATAAGTCACTCCCAATCCCATGGAAATATAGGGATCGAACCACCGTGCACTTCGAAAGAAACGATTGAAACTGTACTTCACATTCAAATCGCCACTGACAAAGGCTCCTTCAACGCCTGAGGTATCATTGATCTGTCGGGATTTATTGTATTCATTGTAAACAAAAGCACCTTCCATGCTCCACCCTTTCTTGAAGTAACGATCGATAAAAAAACGGCTGGGAAACAACTCATAATTCCATGAACCAGAAATGTCGAACAGCTGACCAAATGCGTTCCCATTGTCATCTACAGCACTCCAGCTCAACCCAAACATCCACTTGTACGGATTCTTTTTCGTACGCAATACTGCCGGTTGTGAGATAGCCACCGGTGTCAGGACGATCATTAAAACAAGGATGGAAAACTTTTGCATAGCCCAGAAAACACTTTTACATAGATACCTCGTACAAACAAAGTTAAAAAAGTACTCCATAAAAAACCCCGAACTACTGCCGGGGTTACATTTCTATTTCAATTATTTGGAGGCTATCTCGACAAATTCATCGTACGAGATCTCTTTATCCTTCAACTTAACGGTATTTTTAAAATACTGCGTCAGTTTTTGTTCAGCCAACATGTCGTAAATCCTGTTTGCCTCCTCCTTATTCTTCAAAACTTGGAGTGCCGAGGTAGTCAACTCTTTATCATCAGGCGCTGGTATTCCATATTGCGCATAATTATTAACCAGAAGACCTTTTGTAAAATCGATCACTTCACTGTTGTCCAGCTTGATCTCATTGTTCTTGAAAATACTGCTCTGAATCAACTGCCACTTCAATCCTTTTGCATATCCGTCGTATTCCTGATCGATCTGCTCCTGCGAGATCGGCTTTTCATTGGATAATTTAATCCAACGCTTGAGGAATTCGTTTGGAAGATCGAGTTTTGTATTTGCAACCAAATCCTCGTAAATAGAACGTGTTAGTAATCTGTCTGAGTCGTTGGAAAACATGCCTTCAAGATCTTTTGAAATGCGCTCTCGCAGTTCTTGCTCCGTTTTCACAGCACCTTCCCCAAACAGTCGGTCATAAAAATCTTGATTCAACTCTGCAAGCTCCATGTGCTTGATATCGTTGATCGTCAATTGGAACTTGTTGCTGATATTTTGCAGATCCCCCTCCTTCACTCCCAACATGGAAGCTGTGTCTTTTTCACCACGAGACACTGTGAAAGGATCAACAACGAGCTTTTCTCCTTTGGTTTTACCGACGATCTCCTTCTTTACTTTCTTGTCCTCGATGAACTCTAGTGATACTGTCGACGAATGCAAAATTCCGCCTTCTTTGATCGTACCGTCATCGTTCAGTTCAACGAACTGAGCAAGCACAAGATCCTTATCACCCACCTGATCAACAGAAGTCAGCTTTCCATAACGTCTTCTGAGGTCTTCAACCTGCTTGTCCAACAGAGTAGCATCAACTTTCACCTTAAGGTAATCATACTTGCTTTTGCTGTTCAACGGAACTTCGAAAGACGGAGCAAGACCAATCTCGTATTCGAACTCGAAAGAATCCGGCTTATCAAAATCACCTTTCACATCTGAACCATCCTTTGGAATGGGGTTTCCAAGTATTTCAATGTTATTCGATGTTATGAATCCATACAATGCATCATTTACAAGCTTATTCAGTTCTTCAGCCAATACGGCCTTACCATACTGCTTTTGGATCAACCCGAATGGAACATGACCCGGTCTGAACCCCGGAACCTTTGCCGTCTTTCTGTATTTTTCCAGGGATGCTTTTACCTTACCCTGATAATCTGCAGGTGCTACCTCAACCTTCAGCACCGCATTCAACGCATCAACATCCTGTCGACTTACATTCATTTTTCAATCGTATTAACTCATTAAAACAAAAAATGGCCTCGTACTCAACAAGACCATTTGATCGTGCGGATGGAGGGACTCGAACCCGCACACCTCTCGGCACCAGATCCTAAGTCTGGCGTGTCTACCAATTTCACCACATCCGCAAAAAATTCTATTTCAAAAGCAGGGAATCCGTTCAATTCCCGGTCGATGTTCACGATTTAAACCAAAAGACATTCTCGTGGCGTCGCCTCATCAACCCCGCAGAAAAAATCTTTGATTTCTTCAAGGGATTGCAAAGATAACACTATTTTTTATTGTTCAAATAGCAACTTCAGATTTTTAGAGTTTGATAAATCGTGTAGACCTTCCATTTCCATCTCGGTCAATCAACCTCAGGAAATAGGTACCCTTGGGAAGATTGGCCACATTCATTTGGTGAGCTGGATAGACAGTAGACAGCTCCTCTCTCCTGAGCTCCCGACCTTTCTCGTCAGTAAGCACCACCGATAATTGTCCCTCAAGGTTCCCGGCATAATGAAAGGTGAGTTCATTCATTACCGGATTGGGATAAAGCGCTATGATGCAAGGCGCGTAAACAAGATCCAAAAATCCTGTTGTCGCAGAACGCGGACATTCGGGCGCTTGGGAAACTTCATATTTTTGAGCAGCGACGGTAGGCGTCGATGTATTTACGAGTTGAGACAAATCAGCATTTGTGTAATACGATTTCTCCCATTGGTTTGCGGATGAGATTTCATCGATCGTCGCTACATAATACCAATCGGCTTGAAGCTTTTCATGTGTCACATCGAGAATAACAAAACCTTTTTTAGTCAATTCGGCATATTTAAGATGTGGATTCTCAATTGACAACGCTGTTCCTACATTGATCGGTGAACCGGGAGAAGTCACGCTAGGCGTGATAAATTCTACCCCAACCCGATCGGATCCGTTCTTCAGATCAAATGCCCAGCTGGTGTGAATGTCTCCGGTAATTACTGCGAAATTCTTTATTTCGTTCGCCAAAATGTGCTCATACAAACCCTGCCGTGTAACAGGATAACCATCCCACGCATCTGTATTGATCGGAACACCAAAGAGTGTAAGCTTTGCCATCATGACTTGATTGCCAAGGACTTTCCATTTCGCTGTGCTCGCTACCAACTCATCCTTGAGCCACTGGAATTGATCATCGCCCAACATCGTTCGATTCGGATCATTCAAGTTTCCGCTCGTCTGACCCTGTTGTTCGTCCCTGCCATGCAATCGGGTATCCACCATTACAAGATCGATGAGATCTCCGTATTTAAACGTTCGGAAAATTTCCTTGTTGCCCGGAGCCTTTTCGCGGATCGGCAGCCATTCAAAAAAAGCCTGCTGCGAATTCAACTTACGCACTTGCCAATCACCTTCACCCGCATCGTGATTTTGCGCACCATCCTTGTAGGCATCATTTGCAGATTCATGGTCGTCCCACACACAGATCCAAGGGAAATTCTGATGCAATTCCCGCAATGCTTCGTCCATGTGATAGATCGAGTACCTTAGCCTGTAATCGTCCAATGACAATATCTCATTCGCGGGATCAAAATCACGGTCTACATTTGGATTGGGTGAATAGCCTCCTGTCTCGTATTCATAAATATAATCTCCCAGCATCAAAACGGCATCGACATCGTTTCGCTCGTTGATCACACGGTAGGAATTGAAATAACCAGCTTCTAAATTTGCACATGAAACAATGGCAAATCTCAGGCTGTCAACAGGCCCCTCAGGTGCCGTTTTGGTTCTTCCGCGCTGACTGAACGCGCCTTCATATCTGAACTCATAATAGTAATAGGTGTCGGGAGACAACCCGGAAACATCCACTTTCACTGTGAAATCGCGGGAAGCATCAGTCACTACCACGCCTTGTGCAACCTGCTGATTCATAGCGGTATCGGTTGCAACAAGGAATTCCACCGATGCCTGCTGATTGAAGTCCGACGGTGTTACCCTTGTCCAAATGATAACTCTGTCTGTCAATGGATCACCCGAGGCTACGCCATGATAGAAAGGTGCGATACATTCGGGAGGAGTTACGCTGGATTGCGCAAAAATGGATAGTTGAATGGCACAAAACAGAAAGGGAACAATTTTATTGATCATGTTAGCAGCAGTAAAGTTTCGGATTAAAAATAGTCAAAACATGCTTTCACGAACAATACGAATCAAAGATTTAATGGATCTGTTATATTGTGGAAAACATCCATTAACAATCTTACAATAGGTCGTAGAAACCCGCTAAATTTGAAAAAAAAGTGAAGCATGCTGAGCATTGACCCCAAATCAATTACCACACAAAAGGTTCATCAATATTTGCTAGGTGCTGTTTGTCCGCGACCGATCGCTTTTGCCTCAACGATCGACGAGCACGGCACTCCAAACTTAGCCCCCTTCAGTTTTTTCAATGTGTTCAGCGCAAATCCACCCATTTTGATCTTTTCCCCTGCAAGATCCGGAAGAACGAACACAACGAAGGATACTTTCAACAATGTCAAACAAGTTCCCGAGGTGGTGATCAACATGGTCAATTACGACCTGGTCCATCAGATGAGCCTTGCAAGCTCTCCTTATGCTCCTGGAACAGATGAATTCATCAAATCGGGTCTGACACCGCTGGCATCAGAAAAGATCAAGCCTTTCAGAGTGGCTGAATCGCCCCTTCACTTCGAGTGCATTGTAAAAGATATTATTGAGCTTGGCTCGGAGGGAGGTGCTGGAAATCTTGTGATCTGTGAAGTTGTCCAGATGCATATTAAAGAATCACTCCTTGACCATAACGGCATGATCGATCAGCAGAAGATCGATCTCGTAGCAAGGATGGGCGGCAATTGGTATTGCAGAACAGATGATCGTTCCATGTTCGAGGTAGAAAAACCTATAACCACTTGTGGGATCGGTTATGATCGTATCCCGGAAGATATTCGGAACAGCAAACTACTCACAGGAAATGATCTCGGACAACTCGGGGGTATCGAAGTGCTTCCGGATGAAACGAACGTAAATGAGTATAAGCTTTTGGAACTTAGTGAACTTTTCTTAACTTTAGGTGATGAACCGGTCGAGTTGGAAAGAGCGCTGCACCAGCGTGCCAAGGACTTGCTGTCAGATAACAAACTGGAAGAGGCTTGGATGACTTTGTTGTCGTTCAACAATGGATAGAAACAAACAATAACCAAATAAATAAGATCTATGTTTAAATTACAGGGAACCGTGAAGGTGGTGAACAATACTGTTCAGGTGTCGGAGAAATTTTCAAAGCGTGAATTCGTTGTGACAGAATCCAACGGAATGTACCCGCAGGATATTCTTTTTCAGGCTACACAGGATAAATGTGCCATTCTTGATACTGTCAATGTCGGCGAACAAGTGGAGGTATCATTCAATCTGCGTGGACGCGAATGGGTTAGTCCACAAGGTGAGACAAAATATTTTAATACTTTGGAAGCCTGGAAGATCGATAAGGTCGGGGCAACTGCTCCTCAGGGGATTCCACAGGGGGGGCCAACTGCAATGAACCTTGATCCTATTCCGAGTGCTCCCGCGGCTACCTTCGCAACAGAAAGTGAGGATGATGACCTTCCGTTCTGATAAAAGAAATTCTATTTAAGAGCCGGGCCATTCGTCC
>Ga0315902_10004265_pt1 | contig 20764 bp, 20 predicted proteins | sample LakEriMetagenome_9_FD_203523 | JGI IMG/M metagenome (GOLD analysis project Ga0315902, IMG submission 203523) | Freshwater fungal communities from buoy surface, Lake Erie, Ohio, United States - Buoy 12 MA117 | ecosystem: Environmental > Aquatic > Freshwater > Lake > Lake biofilm | place: USA... | reverse complement strand
AACAGACGCGCACCTTTCCGGTGAAGCTGCGCGAGGCGCTGCAAGCGCGGCGCATGGCCCTGACGATGCCGCGGGACACCGTCCTGGCCGCGTATCTGACGCGCATCCCGTTTGGCAACAACCTCACTGGCATCCGCGCCGCCGCTTCCGGCTATTTTCACAAGCCGCTCGCCGATCTCTCGCCCGCGGAGTGCGCGCTGCTCGCCGCGATCCCGCAAAGTCCCGCGCGCTTCAATCCGCTGCGCCATCTCGATGCCATCTTGCCGCGTCAGCGCGCCATTTTGGACAAGATGCACGCGCTGGGCTGGCTGGATGACGAAGCGCATCGTGCGGCGCTCGCGCAGCCGATCGTGATCCAGCGATTCAGCGGCGGATTCGCCGCGCCGCATGCGGTGGACTGGCTGCGCGGCCAGGGCGCGGGCTCCGGGCGCACGACGATTGATTTCCAGCTTCAAGAGCACATCGAAACGATCATCGGCCAGCGCATCGCGGTGCTGCGCGGCAAAAACGTCGGCCATGCGGCCGTGGTGGTGCTGCAGAACGCCACGGGCGAGGTACTCGCGCTCGCGGGCTCGCGGGATTTTCGCGCGGCGGACGACGGACAGCTCAATGGCGCGTGGGAGCCGCGTTCGCCGGGCTCGGCGCTGAAACCGTTCACGTATTTGCTGGCGCTGGAGCGCGGATTCACGCCTGCTAGCCTCATCGCGGATCTGCCGGTGGAGTTCACGACGAGCACGGGCACCTACAAACCGGAAAACTACGCGCTGCGCAGCTTTGGGCCGATGACGCTGCGGCACGCGCTCGGCAATTCGCTGAACATTTCCGCCGTGAAGGTGCTGCATGAGCTCGGCGGCGCGAAAGTGCTGCTGGAGCGCTTGCAACAGCTCGGCCTCAGCACGCTCACCGAGGACGTGGAGCACTACGGACTCGGTTTGACGATCGGAAACGCCCCGGTGCGGCTTTTGGAGCTCACGAACGCTTACGCGACGCTCGCGCGTCTCGGCGTGCAAAAGCCGTGGAAGCTCGTTTTGGGCGGTGAATCGGCCGAAACGCGTCTCTTGCCCGAAAAGGAGTGTTTTCTCATCGCGGACATCCTCAGCGATGCGCAGGCGCGGGAGATGAGTTTCGGCTCTTGGTCGGCTTTGCGGCTTCCCTTCCGCTGCGCGGCCAAAACGGGCACCAGCACGAGTTTTCGCGACAACTGGACGCTCGGTTTCACGGCTGATTTCACCGTGGGCGTTTGGGTGGGCAATTTCGACAACTCGCCGATGCAGGACGTGAGCGGCGTGACGGGTGCCGCGCCCATTTTCCGCGATGTGATGCTGCATCTGCATGCGCACCGCGCGGCGAAATGGCCCGCGCAGCCCGCAGGCCTCGTGCGCGCCCGCATCGATCCGCGCACGGGCAAACGCCTCACGCCGCAGGCTCCGCCGGCGCGTCTGAGCCGCGAGGATCTTTTCACGGAGGAAAACCTGCCACCGGTGGCCAGCGCGGCTGATTACGATGCCAAAGGCCGCGCCATCCTGCCGCGCGACTACGCCGCGTGGGTGCGCAGCTCGGAGAACTGGCTCGGCGACCTCGTTACGGCTGCGAGCGAGGAGCTTCGGCCCGTTTTGCGCATCACGCATCCCGTCGCAGGTACCGTGATCCGCCTCGATCCCGATTTGCCAAACGGCGGCCGCAAACTGCTGCTGCAAGCCGCCGGTTCATCCGCCGTGAAGTGGTCCTGCACCACGCTGAAGATCGAATCCGACGCTGGCATTCCCTTCGTGATGCTGACGCCCGGCCGCCACGAATTCGAAGCGCACGACGAAGCCACCGCGCAACGCGCGCGAACCTTTGTCATCGTGCATGAGGAGTGAGGCGCGGCCTCAAATCCACGTGCCATCCGGGATGACCGTATCTTTGGGCAAGCAGACGACGCCGTCGCGCACATACCAGTTCGGGCCGTCGAAGTTCTCCGGCTTGCCCTCGGGTGTGATGACGACGTTGTCGCCGACGTGGACGTTTTTGTCGATGATCGCGCGCTCGATGCGGCAATTGCGGCCGATACCGGGAGGCGGACGGTCTGGATCGGTGCCGCGCGCACCGGCGTAGAAGTCGGCGCCCATGATGACGCAGTTGCGAATGGTGGTGCCGGTCTCGATGCGGGAGCGCACGCCGATGACAGCGTTTTCGATATGCGCATCGGTGATGATGCAGCCGTCGGCGATGAGCGCGTGGCTGACCTGCGCGCCATTCAGCTTGCTGGCGGGCAGCGCGCGGCTGTGCGAGAAGATCGGGGACACGCTATCGAAGAAATCGAAGGGCGGCACCGTCTTGCAGAGATCCAGATTGGCTTGGAAGAAGCTACGGATGGTTCCGATGTCCTCCCAGTAGCCGTGGAAGTTGTAGGAATGCACACGGCGGTCGCGGATGGCGGTGGGGATGATGTGCTTGCCGAAATCGTTGTGCGTGTTGTCGAGGCATTCCTCCAGCACCTTGCGGTTGAAGAGGTAGATGCCCATGCTGGCCTGGTAGCGCGGCTGTCCATCGTCGATGCCGAGCGAGCGCACGGTGGTGTCGTCCATGCGCAGCTTCGCGAGCACCTCGGGGTCCTTCGGCTTCTCAACGAACTCGTAGATGCGACCCTCTTCATCGCTGTGCATGATGCCGAAGCCGGTGGCGTCGCGCTCATTCACCGGCAGCGTGGCGATGGTGATGTCCGCGTCGTTCGCGATGTGCTGGCGCATCAATTTGCGGAAGTCCATGCGGTAGAGCTGGTCACCGCTGAGGATGAGGAAGTGCTCATGATCGCCCTCGAGGAAGTAGCGCAAGTTTTGCCGCACGGCATCGGCGGTGCCCTGATACCAGCGCTCACCCTCGATCGTCTGCTGCGCGGCGAGCACCTCGACAAAGCCACGCGTGAACTGGTCAAAGCGGTAGGTGCGGCTGAGATGGCGGTTCAGCGAGGCGCTGTTGAACTGCGTGAGCACGTAAACCTGGCGCAGGCCGGAGTTGATGCAGTTGCTGATGGGCAGATCGACGATGCGATACTTTCCCGCGAGCGGCACGGCCGGCTTCGCGCGATCTTTGGTCAGTGGAAAGAGCCGCGTGCCCGCGCCACCTCCCATGACAATGGCGAGCGTGCTGCGGCGGAGGAGGGTGTCCGAGTCTTCGGAGGCGCGTTTCGTGCTCATGGGTATGCGTCGGTTGTGCGTGGCTATTTCTCTGAAACAAGGCGTGGAGGCAAGCGTTCTTCTCGGCCCCTTACCCGCTTTCGAACCGTGAAACGCTCCATCCTGCCATCGCTTGCCTCTCTTTTGCTCGTTACGCCGATCTTCGGTGCCGTGAGCTTCGAAAAAGAAGTCCTCCCCGTCCTCACGAAAAAGTGCGTGGACTGCCACAAGGCCCCCTTTGAGGAGAACGGCAAAAAGAAGGAGCCGAAGGCAGGTCTGCGGCTCGATGCGGCCTGGGCCATCGTCAAAGGCAGCGAAAACGGGCCCATCCTCACCGCCGGATCGCCGGACAAGAGCGCGATCTTTGAATCCGTGACCCTGCCAAAGGATGACGACGGCCACATGCCGCCGAAAGGCGACGATCTCACCCCGGAGGAGGTCGCTCTGCTGAAAAAATGGATCGAGGAAGGCGCGGACTTTGGCGGCTGGATGGGCAATACCGAGGGCATGCCCGCCGGAGCCTCCGTGCAGGCTCAGAAGGCCTTCAAACCGCGCGAGCACGACCTGTTCTTCGCCGCTTTGGAAAAGGAAGTGAAGCCGCTGTCCGATGACTTGCTCGCGAAAGCGAAGGCCGCTGGCGCACAGGTCGCCGCGGTGAAGGTGGAAAGCCCGCTCGTGCGCGTGGATTTCCTCACCGGCGTCTCGAAGTGCGATGATGCGAAGGTGGAGAGCATCCTGACGCTGAAGGAAAACATCGTGCAGCTCGATCTCGGCCGCACCGTCATCACAGACGCCGCGCTGAAGGCCGTCGCGCAACTGCCGCGCTTGCTGCACCTCGATCTTCGCCAGACCAAGATCACGGACGCCGGACTCGTCGCGCTTTCCGAGCTCAAGAAGGTGCAGAGCATCAATCTCTACGGCACCGAGGTGACCGATGCCGGCCTCGCGCATCTGGCGAAGCTGAAGACGCTGAAAAACGTGTATTTGTTCCAGAGCAAGGCCACGGAAGCCGGCGCGAAGAAGCTTGCCGCCGCGATTCCCGGCCTCAAAGTGAGCGTGAAGTGATCCCCGGTCATTTCCTTCAACCCAACCCGCCCCAAACCCATGAAAAAAACGCTCCTCATGCTCACCACCCTCCTCAGCACCCTGTTTGGCACCGCCCAGGCCGGCGAAGGTAAAAAAGTCAGTTACGACGCGCCTGCGGTCAGCGGCGTGAACCAGGACGGCAAGACCGTGAACTTCGCCGATGTGTATGCCAAAGGCCCCACCGTCGTGTTCTTCTACCCGAAGGCTGACACGCCCGGCTGCACGAAGCAGGCCTGCTCTCTGCGCGATGCCTTTGCCGATTTGAAAAAGGACGGCGTGCAGGTGCTCGGCGTCAGCTTTGACAAGCCGGAGGCTCAAAAGGCCTTCCAACAGAAGTTCACGCTGCCGTATGACCTCATCGCCGATCCGGAAGGCAAAATCGTTGCCTCCTTCAAAGTGGAGAAGATGGCCAAAGGACTCCTCTCCCTCGCGAAGCGCTCCTGCTTCCTGATCAAGGGCGGCAAAGTCATCTGGGAAGACTACGCCGCCAGCACCGACAAGCAGGCTGAGGACATCAAGCGTGTGCTCGCCGAGTCGAAGTAAGCGTCTGAAGCGTGCAGAATCATCGAAGGGTCAAGGAGCTGCTCCTTGACCCTTTTTCATGCGGTCTGCTAAGCTGCGCGCATGTCCCTCCGCCGCCGTCTTCTGCGCCTGCTGCTCATCCTCACGCTCACGCCGGTGATCTTCCTGCTCTCCTGCCAGTCGAAGCTGATGTACTTTCCGCGCAGCTACTCCAGCGCGGCTCTGAACGAACTGGCCGGGCGAAAAGGGCAGCCGCTGGCCTATCAAACCGGCCAGGGCACGCAAAAGGCCTACTACGTGCCGCCACGCACCGGGACCGGAGCGAATGCACCGCTGTGGCTGTGCTTCGCGGGCAATGGATCGCTCGCGCTCGACTGGCTGGACCTCTTGGAGGGCTGGGACGACCGCTTTGCCTATCTGCTGGTCGATTATCCCTCCTACGGCGAGTGCGCGGGCAAACCGACGCCCGCCAACATCCGCGAAAACGCCGCCGCGGCCTTCACCACGCTCGCGCAGCATTTGAAAACGGATGAAGCGTCCCTCGCGGCGCGCTCGCAGGTGCTCGGGCACTCGCTCGGCGCCGCAGCAGGCCTGCTCGCGGCGGAAAAGCTCGGTTTGAAGCGCGCGGTGCTGATCGCGCCCTTCACCACGATGACGGACATGGCGCGCAAGATCATCGGCTGGCCGCTGTGTCACCTGAACTGCCACCGCTTCGACAATCGCGCGACTTTGAAGGCCGTTTCCGCACGCGAAGGCGCGCTCGTGATCATCCTTCACGGCACCGAGGACGAAGTCATCCCGGTCGCGATGGGCCGCGAGCTCGCGGAGGCGCATCCATCGTCCGCGCGCTTTCACGAGCTGCCCGGCATTCATCACAACGACATCCTGTTCCGCCGCGCGGGCGAAATCGGCGCCGCGATGCGTGAAGTCACCACTCACTGAAAACCATGCGAACGCTCTTTTGCCTCCTTTTGCCCCTTTCCATGATGAATGCCTCCGAACCCGCCGCTGAAGCCTGGCTCGCCAAAATGCCCGCCGCGCCGGAAATGGCCGTTCCGGCCGGTTTGGACGCGTGGAAGACCAAACGCGCCGAAATCCGCGCGAAGCTGAACGAATTGCTCGGCGAGATGCCAGCGCGACCGCCCGTGAGCGCGTTTCAAATCGTGCAAAGCGAGGACAAGGGCAGTTACCGGCATGAGGTCGTGCAATTCGACAACGGCGCGGGCGAAATCGTGCGCGGGCATGTGTTTCTGCCAAAGAGCGCGAGCGCGCAGAAGAAGGCTCCGGCCATTTTATACTGCCACTGGCACGGCGGGCAGTATGACATCGGCAAAGACGAGCTGCTGGGCACGAACGCGACGCCGGTGGCCGCAGGTCCGGCGCTCGCGGAGGCAGGCTACGTCGTGCTCGGCATCGACGCGCCGTGTTTTGGCGAACGCAACGGCCAGGGACCGGATGGACCGCAGCAAAAGGGCAGCGCCGGTGAGATGAGCGCGTCGAAATTTCATCTGTGGGGCGGCCGCACGCTCTGGGGCATGATGTTGCGCGATGATCTGAGCGCGCTCGACTACCTCAGTAGCCGCGCGGAGGTGGATGCGGCGCGCATTGGCGTCACGGGCATCAGCATGGGCAGCACGCGCGCGTGGTGGATCATGGCGCTGGATGAACGGCCGCGCGCGGCGGTGTGTGTGGGCTGCATGACACGTTATGAGGAACTCATCCGCGCCGGCATGCTGAAGGCCCACGGCATCTACTACTATGTGCCCGGCATGCTGCGGCACTTTGACACCGAGGCTGTCATCGCGCTCGGCGCGCCGCGGCCGATGCTTTTCATGACGGGCGATCAGGACGGCGGCTCACCGGTCGAAGGTGTGCGCCATCTCGGGCAGATCGTGCAAAAGGTGTACTCGCTGCACGGCGCAGAGGCCGCGGGGCATTTTGAAAACGCGATCTATCCCGGTGTGGGCCATGTCTATCTGCCGGAGATGTGGGAACGCACTCTCGGATGGATGAAACAGCACGTGCAGGCACGCTGAGCTCAGATTTCGAAGTTGGATGCCGGAGGCATCAGAGAAACTAGCCGGTCGGCTGAGCGAGGAACGAGCGATGCCACCGGTTGAACAGCCGGACGGACCGCACCCCGAAGGCGGTGCGAGAATGGCGCTTCTTGGCCCCCTTCAGGGGCCACAAATTCCTCGCGTCTCACCGGGGGTTGTCGCTCGTTCCTCGCTCGACCCCCGGCTAATGTCTCCGATGCCTCCGGCATCTTTTTGAACTTCGGCGAAGTCGGGATTTTAGGGCCGCGCCATTCATTGATCAGGGCTGGAGTAATGCCGTCTCAACTTAACTTCGGAGTCTTGGCTGAGCTCAACCAAGCGCCGGCAGCTTCCAGTCGCCGCGGAAAGGACGCGCTTCGAGGAGCTTTGTGGCCTCGGCATCGTCCTGGATCGTCTCGGCGGCCGGATCCCACTTCAGCGCGCGCTTCGTTTTCACCGCGATGGCAGCGAGCTGGCACAGCGTGTCGCTACGCACGGCCGTTTCGACATCGCAGACGGTTTTGGCGCCGCTGGCACGCACGGCTTCGATGAAATTGGCCGTGTGTTCGAGGCTGATGGGCAGTTTGATGGGCATCACGCCCGCTTTGCTGGCTGGATCGCGCAGGATGGCCTCATCGCTCGCCTTGATGTCACCGCGGCGCACATGCACCCAGCCGTTTTCACCGATGAAGCGAATGCCGTGGGCGATGTCGTCGCGCGTTTCATTCACAAACGTGATTGGCGCGGCCTTGGCGTATTCGAATCGCATGCGCCAGCCGAGCACGTTATCGCAGGTGCCGCCTTGCGGCCACTCGGCGGCCTCATAGCCCACGCTGACAGGGCCGGTGTCATCCGTGCCATTGCCCCACTGCGCGATGTCGAGGTGATGGATGCCCCAGCAGGAGAGCATGCCGAGGGAGAAGTTGGAGATGTTCTCGTGAAAGTGGCGCTTCGTCTTCTCGACGTTGTAATCGGTGAACGCCGCCGGGCCGACCCAGCGCTCCCAATCGATGAATTCCGGCACGGGCTGCTTTGGAAACTCCTGGGACGTGATGCCGCCGGGCACGGCGACCTGGATTTCCTTCAGTTTGCCAAGGCGGCCGTTGCGCGCGAGCTCGCAAGCCCAGCGGAATTTGAGATCGCTGCGCTGCTGCGTGCCGAATTGGAAAATGACACCCGTTTGGCGCACCGCAGCGCGGACGTGCTTCGCCTCAGCCACAGACATGCCCATCGGCTTTTCGTGGTAGATGTGTTTCTTGTTCAGCACCGCATCGGTGGAAGGGATGCTGTGCCAGTGCACCGGCAGCGCCATCAAAACGGCGTCGATGGACGCGTCGCGATTCAGCTCGCGGAAGTCGCTGAGCACCTTCACGTCATCGCTGCCGTAGGTTTCCTTGATGTGACCTTTCGCGGTGGCAATGCGCTGCTGATTCACATCACACAGCGCAGTGACGCGCACGTTCGGATTCGTCAAAAACGCCCGCATGTCCCCCGTGCCCTGCGCGCCGCAGCCGATGACGCCCAGCGTGGTCTTGTTCGACGGTGCCGTCTCACTGCGCAGCACGCTGGCAGGCACAAAATACGGCGCGATGCCCGTGGCGAGCACGGTGTGGAGGAAGGAGCGGCGGTGGGTCATGGTGGGAAGCGAAACGGAGGACGATTCCGAGCCTTGCAAACCGCTGGATAAAGAGCGTAAACTAGCCCCATGAGCGCCACTGCGATGCTTCAACTCAAGCAAAACCTCTCCCGCCTCAGCGAACGCGAAAGGCAGGAGGTTTCGGCTTTTCTGCACCGGCTGAAACAGGATTCTCCTGCGTGGCAGAAGGAAATGACGCGCCGCATGTCCGAGATGGATGCCGGCAAAAAATTCCGCCTGCCAAAAACCCTCGCGCATGCCTGAAATGGCTGCCGTTGATTACGAGCCTGTTTTGTCCTCAAAAGCGTGGGAGCTTTTGTGTGCGCTGTCGCGCAAACGACAGCAACGACTCACCCGGTTGATTCAGCAAATAGCAGCCTGTCCTTCCCAAGTGGGCGATTATCAAAGCCAAGACAGCACGGGCCGAAAACTCGAAAATCTGCGCCTGGAGGGCTTCTTGATCACCTACTGGGCGGATGGTGCGGTGAACGAGCTCCGTGTTTTGGACATCGTGGAGCTTTGAGATCACTTTTCGGGCTCGATGCTCTCAAATACCGCACCACCCAGCAACCTGTCACCATCATAAAGCGCACAAATCTGGCCCGGCGTCAGCGCGCGTTGCGGTTCGTGGTATTCGAGGGTGGCGCGGCCATCGCCGAGCGGTTGGAAGTCGGCGAGTCCGGCGGGGCAACGGTAGCGCGGCTGCGCATTCAAGACGCGAGCAACATCGAGCGGCTCGCCAGTGCTGGAAATGGAATGCAGCACGGCTTTGCGCGCCCAGAGCAGCGGCGTGTCCGCGTTTTCGATGGCGACGACGAGTTCGTTCGTCTCGGGCCGCTTCGCGACGACGACGTAGGCCTGTTTGTGGATCGGGCTGGCCACGCCGTGGCCTTTGCGCTGGCCGAGCGTGTACAAATGCAGGCCACGATGCTCGCCGCGCACCTTGCCTTCGAGATCGACGATGGGGCCCGGTTTGTCCGGCACGAAAGTGCGCAGGAAGTCCTCCATCTTCACCTGGCCGATGAAGCAGATGCCTTGGCTGTCTTTTTTCTCGGCCGTTTTGAGTCCCAGCTCGCGCGCGAGATCGCGCAGTTCCGGCTTCAACAGATGGCCGATGGGAAAGTGCGCGATTTGGACCTGCTCCGGCCGCATCATGGCAAGGAAGTAGGTCTGGTCTTTGTTGGGATCAGCGCCGCGCAGGATGTGGCCGCCCTCTTTGCGTGCGTAGTGGCCGGTGGCGATGCCTTCGAAGCCATGCTCCTGCGCCCAGTCCCACAGCACGCCGAATTTCATCTCGCGATTGCACATCACATCCGGATTCGGCGTGATGCCGGACTGGTAGCCTTCGAGGAGGTATTTCACGACCTTCTCGCGGTATTCGGTCATCAAATTGACGACGCGAAACGGGATGCCGAGCTGCTCGGCGACGACGCGGGCGTCCTCGATGTCCTCTTCCCACGGGCAGTGGCCGATGATGTTCTCCTCGTTGATCCAATTCTTCATGTACACGCCATGAACCTCGTGTCCGGCACGAACGAGGACCGCAGCGGCCACGCTGCTATCCACGCCTCCAGACATTGCTGCGAGAATCTTCATCCGTTCATGTTTCGGCGGCGTGCGCGCAGCGTCAACTCACTGAGGCACGCCGTTCGGATAAAGCTCCGGCATGATGAATTGGCGCAGCTCCATTGGGGTAAGTTCCCAAGGGAGCGGAAGCCACGGGTAGTGATCGTCTTTGAGGCGGGCCCATTCGAGAATGCCGCCGCGGCGCCAGCCATCGAGCACGATGCCTTGCTCAAACGGCTGGCCGCGCGCGGTGATGACGAGCGCGTTGTGCTCCCGCCGCGTGGCGCGGCGCGCGGAGGCGAGATGGACATCGAAGGTGCGCAGATGCAGCTGATGCAGCGGCGGATAGGTGCTGTCCCGCCATTCGTAGCAGAGGCCGGCCGGGCGCAGGCCTCCGTGAATGAGGCAGTTGTTTGCCCAACCGTATTTCATCGGCCGCCACGAACGCTGGAGCTCCGCGGCACGCTCGACGGCGGTGGTGGCGAGTTTTTGCGCTTCCGCGCGCGAAACGTTCGGGCTGAGTGTGGCGAGATCGGCCGCGAGGCGTTCCGCACGAGCGGTGCGCTGCGCAGGTGTTTCCAAAGGCACGCAGCTGGAGGTGAAAACGAGAGCAGCGAGGCAGAGAAGGAGTTTCATGAGTGTTCCGAGGCGGCGAGGAGCTCGCGCGCCTGCTCCTGCCACTTGTCGCGTGTGGCGCGGTTTTTGAAGGCGAGGATTTCGCTGAAGGCCTGGAGGTCTTCCTCGGTCCATTCGGCGATCTGGCGGAAGGTGCGAATGCCGTGGGCGTGCAGTTTGTCGCGCAGCACTTTTTTGATGCCTTTGATGCGCGTGAGGTCGTCCTCCGCGCCGGGCGGGAGCTGCGCGGCCTGCTCCAGTGCTTTTTGCAGCACGCGCTCGCGCGATTCGACGGCGGCGGCGGCGCTTTGGGCTTCATCGAGGCGTTTCTGGCTGCCTTCGAGGCTGCGGCGGGCGAGGGCGAGGCCGGCGGGATCGCGCGGGGTCTTCGATTCGAGCGCGGTGACGCGGCGCTGCCACGCATCGCGTTCTTGAACAAGCGCGTCGAGGGTGCCGAGCTGCGGAAAGAGCTCCGTTTGCGGTGCCGCAGGCTTGGCGGCGGGTGGTGGAGGCGGCGCAGGGGGTTGCGGGGCGCTTGGACGGCTTTCGAGCTCGCGGAGGCTGGTTTCGGCTTGGGCGAGTTTTTCGCGCAGAGCGTCGGTTTCGGCCTTTTGAGCGGAAAAAGCGGTCTGGAGGTCCTGGAGGCGTTTTTCGGCGTTTTGGCGGGATTCGCGATGTTCGGCTCGGAGGGCTTCCAGTTGCTCGCGGTGCTGCTGGAGCTGCTGCGCGCTGTTTTCGAGCAGGGATTGCTTTTCAGCCTCCAGCTCTGCGATGCGCGCGGGCAACGCGGGATCAGGCGCGGGCGATTCAGGCTGCGGAGCGCCGCGACGGCCCCAAAACCAGCCCAGCCACGTGAAGACAACCGCGGCGGCGGTGAGCAGCGCGGTGAATTCGAGCAGGAACCAAAGGGTGGCGGACATCAGGGCGGGAGGAGGGCGGCGGGGAGCGTTTCGAAGGCTTCGAGGGCGGTGGATTCGACGAGAGAGGCCGGAAGCGTGCCCGGGACGAGGCCGCTGCGACTGAGCGCGCCGGGCTGGAGCAGCGACGCAGTGAGCGGGATGATTTTCCACGCGCCACCGGGCTGCGCGAGGGCGAGCACGGGCCGCGCGGAGCGGGCGGGCATGTTTTGCGTGGTTTGGAGGACGGCGGCGCTGCTTTCGCACGTGGCGCGGATGGTGAAAGCCTCCGCATCGAGCCTGCCGGGCGCGGTGTAGGCGGTGCGCGCGGCGTGGAGGATCTGCGCGTACAGCGCGGGCTCCGCGATCTGCCCGGCGAGCACGGCACGCTCTCCAGTGAGCGCGAGAAGCAGGAAGGCGGGCTGGGTGCGCGTGCCGCCGCCAGCGGGATCTGCGCCGCCTTGCAGCCAATCGATGAGTTGAGCGTTGTCCGCGAGAAGGGTGTTGGCGGAAAGAGCGGGAGGGAGCGCGTCCGCTTTCCAGGAGGGCTCTTCACGCGCACCGCGCCAGTCGAGCGGCTGCCAGGAGCCGCCATCGATGGCGAGATGGAAGGCCTTCTCCTCTTTCTCATCGCTTCCTGGCAAAAGCGCGGTGGTGAAGGGCGGGAATTGCGCCTGCGCTCGGCTTTGCGGATCGACGCGGATGCCATCGTGCACGCGGCGGGGGCTGAAGGCAGCGAGCGCCTCGTCCAGCAAGGCGCGGCGGGCCTCTGCGCTGCTGACGGCGCCGGAGAGACGCACCTGATCGCCACGCACGGCAATGAAGAGATGCGCGGGCGGCTTTTTCTGCTCCTGGCGGCGCAGAGTGTCGCGTGTCACAGCCTCAGCATGCTGCTGGCGCAGCGTGGCGAGCAACGGCGTGACTTGCGACCACTCCGCCTCGCGGACTCCGGCGGCGCGGGCACGGGCGAGCAGATGCGCGGGGGTTTCATCGAGCGGGAGACGCTCCCAATCGCGGCCGATTTGCGCGAGGTGCAGTTCCACGCGCGGCGTGTCGGCTTTCGCCGATGAATCGGGCGCGGGGATGCTGCGCAGCGTGGCGGAGACGTCCGCGGCCTCGTCGTGATGCTGCAAATCCGCGCGCAGGCCGCCCTCGACGCGACCACCGGCGGCGCTCCAGCGATCGGCGATGCTGTGGAGCAGATCACGCGCCTCGTAATCGGTGGCGGCAGCGCCGAGCAGCCGCGCGTGCGCGCCGTCGCTGGCGAGGAGCATCCAGCCAGCGGGAAAGGGCGCGATTTCGAGCTCGTTGCGGACGGCGGCGACGGGATTCAGGCCGCTGCTGAAGCTGGAGGCGAGAGCCGCAGGCGCGCGCACAAAGTCACGCAGCGTGACCTCCGCGATCTGACGATCCTGCACGGTGCGCACCTGGCCAGTGAGGAGGGCGGTTTGGCCCTCGAAGCTGACTTGAAGACGATCCAGCCGGCCGGCCAGCGTGTGCTGCGCGGACAGCGCGCGCGAGGCGGAATCGCGCAGTTTGTTTTCCATCCGCGGCAGCAGGAAAAAGACGCCCGTGCACCAAAACACCGCGAAGACGGCGGCGAGGAGGAGGCTGCGGGCGCGGTTCATGATCGGTGGAGATCAGGCGGAGGCGCGCAGCGCAGCGACATCGGCAAAGCTGAGGCGACGGCGCTCGCCACGCTGGTTGGCCTGGATGAATTCTTCTTTGCTGACGTCCATGCCGGTGAGCCAGCCCTCGCCAAAGGCCCAGGTGTCGATGCAGAGGCAGCCAGGGCGCATCGCGGGCAGGCCGCTCTTTTGCGCGGTGTGGCCGCAGATGAGCGTCTTGCCGGAGAAATGGGCATGCGCGTCATCAAAGCGCCGCCAGAAGAGCCACGAGTCTTTTTGATCCGCGAGCGGATAGGAGCCCTCGATGGTGGCGTGCGTGAAGAGATGCGTGTCCGTTTCAAAGTAGCGCACGCAGCGCTTTTCCAGAAAATGCCAGTGCTCCTCGGGAATGAGGTGCCATTCCGGCTGCGCGCGGCCGCCGTAGCTCTCCATCGTGGCCGTGCCGCCGACCATGAACCAGTTGTGCGGATCAAACTGACCGTTGCGGGAGTCCAGCATGAGCAGCTCGTGATTTCCGATGATCGGCACGAGATGCGTGCGGCCGTCCAGCGCGATCAGGCGATCGATCACGCCGCGCGTGTCCGGCCCGCGGTCCACGTAATCGCCCAGCGTGACGAGCGTGTCCTCCGCGCCGGGTGCCAGCTCGCGCAACAGCACATCCAGCGCCGTGGAGCAGCCGTGGATGTCGCCGATGACGAGGGTGCGCATGAGGTCGGGGTAAAGTGGCCAAAAATGGCGGCGCGAGATGGAATGGCAACTCCGGAAATCGACTGGCAGGACGGCGAAACGCACGCACGGTGCCGCGATGCCCTCCCCCGCCCCGTCCGCAGCCAACGACACCGTCTTCGAAGCCCGTGGTCTGCGCAAAGTGTATCATACCGGCGAACTGGACGTGGTGGCCCTGCACGGCGTGGACCTTTCCCTGCGCAGCGGAGAGCTGGTGGTGCTGCTGGGGGCCTCCGGCAGCGGCAAGTCCACGTTGCTGAACATCCTCGGCGGCCTAGACACGCCCACCGAGGGCGCGCTGCGCTACAAGGGCTGGGACCTCGGCGGCGATGAACGCGCGCTGACTCTCTTCCGCCGGAACTGCGTGGGCTTCGTCTTCCAGTTCTACAACCTCATCCCCAGCCTCACCGCGCGCGAAAACGTGGCGCTGATCACAGAGATCGCGCCGGAGCCGATGAAGCCGGAGGAAGCACTCGCCATGGTGGGCCTCACCCACCGCATGGATCACTTCCCCTCCCAGCTCAGCGGTGGCGAGCAGCAGCGCGTGGCCATCGCCCGCGCCATCGCGAAAAAACCCGAGGTCCTGCTCTGCGACGAGCCCACGGGCGCGCTCGACGTCACCACCGGCATCACCGTTTTGGAGGCCGTGGAGCGCATCAACCGCGAACTCGGCACCCTGACCGTCGTCATCACCCACAACGCCGCCATGGCCGAAATGGCCGACCGCGTGCTCTACCTCAGCGACGGCAAAATCGTGCAGGAGCGCCGCAACGCCGTGCGCATGCCCGCCAGCGGGCTGAAGTGGTGATTTAAATCATCTGTCCGATCCGACGGATCAGACAGATCTTTGATAATACCGGAATTCCAGCTCGCCGAGGCGCTCGATCACGCGATCCAGCGTGAAAAGATGCTCAAAGGGCGGTAGGAGCACATCGCCGTCGTAGTCTTTGTCGATGAAGGTGAGGTAAAAGCCATCGCAGCGCGGCAGGAGCTCCTCAAACACGCGCGCGCCGCCGATGACGAAAACCTCGGCGGCATCGGGGCACGCGGCGGCGAGTTCGCTCACATCGCGGATCACCGTCACGCCTTCGCGCGGGGCCATCGTGCGGCTGAGGACGACATTTTGGCGGCCGGGCAGCGGTTTGCCGATCGAATCAAACGTCGCGCGGCCCATCAGGATCGGGTGGCCGAGCGTGGTGCGTTTGAAAAACTTCAAATCCTCCGAGTAATGCCACGGCAGCGTGCCCGCGCGTCCGATGACCCGGTTTTTTGACATGGCGACAATGGCGGTGAGTTTCATGATGCAGAAAATGAAGAGGGATTATCCACAGATTACTCAGATTTCACAGATCGGGTATGCGCTCCGTCATCTGCGGAATCTGAGAAATCTTTGGATCAAAATCTGCGATCACCACAGATCCACCGGCTGGTGCACATCCGGGCGGATGATTTCGGTGTCGGGAATGGTTTCGCGGAAGCGATTCGTGAACCACATCTGCGCGGGCTCGTCGCCGTGGACGAGGAGGAGCTTTTTCGGGCGCACTTTCTCGACGTAATCGGCGATTTGCTCGCGCGTGGCGTGCGCGCTGAGGTCAAAGCTCTCCACGCGGCAGCGCAGCGGCACCGGCGGCAGGTCGGAGGCCAGTTTGATCGGCTCGCCCTCTTTGCCGTGGCGGATTTTGTAGCCGGGGCTCTCGGGGTCGGTGTAGCCGACGAAACACACGGCGTTGCGCGGATTATCGAGGAACTTCCACGCGAACTGATTGCTCGCAGTGTGCTCCGTCATCATGCCGCTGGAGAGCGCATAGATGCAGCGCGCGTTCGCGGTGAGCTCCGTGCGGCCGCGTTTGCGCGGCGTGAGCATTTTGATGTCCTCGAGAATTTGAAAACCGGGATAGCTGCGGCGGCTGCGGCCCGCGTAGTGATCGTAGAGCACGGTGATCTTCGTGCTGAGGCCGCCCATGAAGAGCGGGCACTCCGGGATGAGCCCTTCCTCCAAAAGCTCGTGCAGCATGAGCATGACCTCCTGCGTCTTGCCGAGCGCAAACACGGGAATGAGCACCGCGCCGCCCGCCTCGTGCGTTTCGCGGATCACGGACGCGAGACGCTCTTTTTCGCCTTTGCGGCTGTAAGTCTCCGGACGCGCAAAATCGCCGCGCGTCGTCTCCGTGATCAAAACGTCGATCCCGCTCGTCGGGAAGTCCGCGGCGCGGCAAATCGTCTGCGGCTCAAAATTCACGTCACCGGTGTAAAACAGCGTGTTGGAGCCCTCGCGGATCAAAATGCCCGTGGAGCCCAAAATGTGGCCCGCGTCGAACATCGTGGCCTCCAGATCGGTGTCCGGCACCTGGAAGGCGCGGTCGATGTCGCGGTAGATCCACGTTTTGCGAATGCCGTCGAGCTCGCGATGCGTGAAGAGCGGGTATTCGCGGATGTTGTCCTCCTCGCGCTGCTTCGTCATCACATTGACGGAGTTGTGCAGCATCGCGTTGCTCAGCTCGCCGGTGACTTCCGTCATCAAAACGGGCGCGTCCGGCTGGTGGCGCTGCAAAACGGGCAGCGAGCCGATGTGATCGTGATGCGCATGCGTGATGAAGATGGCGTTCGCCTTGCCGTCCTCCAGCGGGCCGAAATCCGGCGTCGCGGGATAACCCGCCAGCTTTGGATGCATGCCGGAGTCCAGGACCACGCGTTGTTCGCCAGCTTCGAGAAGGTAACAATTGGCGCCGATCTCGCGACGGCGGGTGAGATTGCGGAAACGCATGCGTGGAGTCGTGGAAAAGAAAAGGGGCCGGAGACTAGGCCGTGCGGATGAAGTAGCAAGGGCGGCAAAGCACGGATTGACGGCCAGCGCCGCCTTCTTTATCCTCGTGACATGATTGCCGAACGCTTTCCCGAACTAACCCGCCTGCCGGACGAGGACAAGCTCACCCTGATGGCCGAGCTCTGGCACGATGTGGTGGATGAGTCAGCCGCGGAAAATCCAGCGCTCGCTGAATTCGTCGAACAACGCTGGCAGGAATATCAGCTCCAACCCGAGCGCGTATCGTCCTGGATCGATGTGAAGGCCCGTATTCTCGCCTCCCGCGCATGAAACGCGAGGTGGTGTGGACCTGGGCTGCGGAGGCCGATTTGCAGCATTTTTATGCCGGTCTGGAAGACTGCGAGGAAGGTGCCGGCATGCGGCTGCTCATCGAAGTCGAGAAAGCCACGGTGCTGTTGCTTGCCTTTCCATTTCTAGCGGCGAAATGGCGGCCTCCCGTGCGCCGGATGATCCTTCGCCGTCGGAAGCTGGCCTTGTTTTACGTTCCTGAGCCGCGTGGCATCGTCGTCATCGGCGTTGCTGATCTTCGTCGCGATCCTGACAGCCTCTGGCGCGAAATTCGTTCTCGTTTGCCTTCTTAAACACCTCATGTCCACCTCCAACGACCAACCCTCCCTCAACTGGAACTCCCACAACGTCACCCGCGGCTGGCAGCGCGGCATCACCGCCTTTTACTGGGGCCTTGGTTTCAAAGAAGAAGATTTCCACAAGGCGCAGATCGGTATCGGCACGCCGTTGCTGGATGGAAACATCTGCAATGTGCATGCGCATGAGCTCGCGAAGCTCCTCGCGCAAGGCTGCGCGGAGGCGGGCATGATCGGCTTCCCCTTCGGCGTGTCTCCGGTCAGCGACAACATCACGCAGGGCAACATCGGAGGCGCGGCCTCGCTTTGCTCGCGCAATCTGATGGCGAACGGCGCTGAGATGATCTGCACGGCGCACAGCTACGATGCGATGATCGGCCTGCATCATTGCGACAAGAACGGACCCGCTTTTGCGATGGCGTTGGCCCGCACGAACTTCCCGGGGCTCATCGTCAATGGCGGCAGCATCATGCCCGGCTGCCACAAAGGGCAGTCCACGAGCATCCTCGATGTCTATGACGCCGCCGCGAAGGAAGCGCAGGGCACGATGAGCTGGGACGAGAGCGAACAGATTATCCGCACCGCCTGCCCTGGGCCCGGCGGCTGCGGCATCGCGGCTTCTTTTAATACGTGGGGCATCACGCTGGAGGCGTTGGGCCTCAGCCTGCCGGACACCTCATCCATGCCCGCCATCGAGGCTGGCAAGCGCGAGGAATGCCTCCGCGTCGGCAAAGCCGTGCGGAACCTTCTCGAAAAGAACATCCGTCCGCGCGACATCATCACGAAGCAGTCGCTCACCAATGCCATGACGGCCATCGCGGCCATCGGTGGCAGCACGAACGGCGTCATTCACCTGCTGGCGGTCGCTCGCGAGGCCGGCGTGGACTTCACGCTGCGCGATGTGCAGGCCATCTGCCGCAAAGTGCCCGTGCTGTGCAGCTTCGCGCCACGCGGTCGCGGCACGATGGTCGATCTGCATCGACTCGGCGGCACCACGATGCTTTTGAAGCACATCTTTGATGCCGGACTGTTCGACGGCTCCTGCCTGACCGTCACTGGGCGCACTTTGGCCGAAAATCTCGCCAGTGCGAAGGCGGTGCCGTTTCCGAACGACCTCATCGCGCCGCATGACAAGCCCTTCAAAGACTACGCCGACATCCAGGTGTGCTTTGGCAACCTCGCGCCGCACGGCATGGTCTTCAAAGTGTCGTCGCTCAAAGAACCGCGCTTCGCAGGTCGTGCGATCTGCTTCGAGAGCAGCAAAGGCGTCTTCGAAGCCGCCGCGCAGGGCCGCATCAAGCCCGGGCACATCGTTCTCATCCGCGGCAGCGGCCCCGTGGCGCTCGGCATGCCGGAGATGCACGTCGCCAGTGCCGCGCTCGCCGTGCCGGAGCTGTATGGCAAGGTCGCGCTCATCACCGATGGCCGCGTATCCGGAGTCTCCGCAGGCGCAGTGGGTGTGCATTGCACTCCCGAGGCCGTTTTGGGCGGCCCGATCGCCAAAGTGCGAGATGACGACGAAATCGAGTTCGACCTGCTGAAAGGCACCATCGAGGTCAAAGCCGATCTGGATGCCCGAAAAGCCGATCCGGTCGAAGTTTCGCATCCCTTTGGCTACCTCGCCGATTTCGCCGCCACGGTTTCACAGGCGCATGAAGGCTGCGTGCCGAAGTGGACGCTCCAAAAGCGAGCGTGAGCGTCGCTTACGGCGCAGGCGTCACTCGCAGACGGATGAAGCGATGGCCGCTGGTTCCGGCAGGCATGACGGCTTTCACTGCCTGCACGTTGCCATCGTCGCTTTGCACCTGCTGGGTGACACCTTCGCTGCTCCAGCCGGTGGAGCTGATGCTGTCATTCCATTCGACGGTGAAAACATCGCCTGCCTGGACGGCGGCCACGCTGCGGACGTAGTTGTATTCGAGGTTCGTCCCGGAGACAGCGGTGGTCACTGGCAGAGTGCTGCCGGCCGTTGGGTCGAGGCTGCAGGCGCGTTCGATGAGATTTGGGATGCCGTCACCATCGGCGTCGGCATGGTCTGCTGCGGCTCCGATGTTGCTGATGGTGCCAAAGTGAGCGTGACGCCATGCCTGATGCTTCGACACAGCGGTGAGGGTGACGTCATTCCCATCGCCACCGGTGTAGTTGATGATGAACTCCCGGCCATTGGCGCTGAACAGACTACCCTGCGGCCTGCCGGTGAAGGTGCCGGTCACGGCGCCCGCGCTCGTCTTGTTAACAATCACGACGGCCGAGCCTAGGGTCAGGTTTGCACCCGGGACGACGGTCAGATTACCGCTTAGCGTGACATCGCCCGCGACGGTGAGCACTGCGCCGGCCGAGTTCGTTCCAGGCAGTTGAACCGTCAGGTTGCCCGTGTTCTGCAGGTCGAGATTGCCAGTGATCGCAGCGGTGTTTTGGAGCAAAAGCGTCCCGTTTGAGATGGTGAGATTGGCGGAGGAGCCTGTAAGCGTGACGGTCCCTGAATTTGAAGACAGCAGCGTATTTCCCAAAGTCAGGTTTGTCGCGTTTACCACAGCGGTGCTTGTGTTGAGCAGGACAGTGCCCGTATTCAACGTGATGCCCCCCGTCACCGCATTCGTGAAATTACCGGAGGTGGTTGTGAGGAGGTTTGTGGTGAAGTTGGTGCCAATTATCGTTGCTGTCCGGTAGTCGGTCAGCGTGGGAACATTCAACGAAGTGCTCGAACCGAGTATCACGGTGCTGGTAGTCCCTGACAAAAGCAGCGGGCCGGTCGTGAGGCTGGTGCTGCTGAGCGGCATGCCTGCGAGTCCGGTAACAGGACCTGCGACCGTCAAAGGGTTCGATCCAGGAAAGATCAGCGCCCCAGGCTGGGATGGGGACAGCGAGGCCGGCGGCAGGCTGTCTGGGACAACGATGGTGCCCAAGGTGAGGAGGGGGGAAATATTGACCGTGTTCCCGATGGTCGTGCCATTGATGATGAGTGTGGCTCCCGTGACAGGAGTGTCGGTGGCCGGATCACTTTGAGCCAGCAAAGGGCACGCGCTCATGCCCAGCAAGAGCACGGCGATCCAATGTTGGCGGAAGGATTTCAGCATAACCCTTTTTTTAACCCAGCCCGGCCTCGAATGTCAATCCTTTTCTAGGGAGGCTGGAGGTGCCTGTGCTGGAGGTTGCCCGGGGTGGTGAGATGTGTCATATCCGACTGCTCTCGTCCCAGTCCTCACGCGTTCTTCTCCATGCTCACCCCTGCCATCATCTTTGAGGACGGACAGGAGATGGTGTTCTCGGGGTCGGAGCGCATCACGATCGGGCGTGAGGAGGACAACAATGTGATCGTGGATGAGCCGGAGATGTCCCGCTACCACGGGGAGATCATTTTGCATCCGGATGGCACGGCGGAGGTGCGTGATCGCGGCTCCCGCTCCGGCACTTTTGTGAACGACCAGCGCGTGCTGGACAGCGTGAACCTGCGCGATGGCGATCGGGTGTCCTTCGGGCCGCTGCA
>Ga0315902_10004263_pt1 | contig 20767 bp, 21 predicted proteins | sample LakEriMetagenome_9_FD_203523 | JGI IMG/M metagenome (GOLD analysis project Ga0315902, IMG submission 203523) | Freshwater fungal communities from buoy surface, Lake Erie, Ohio, United States - Buoy 12 MA117 | ecosystem: Environmental > Aquatic > Freshwater > Lake > Lake biofilm | place: USA... | reverse complement strand
TTTTGTATTTGTCTTTACCATCTTTCCATTGATAATTAACTCCAATATCCGTTGCAACCCCGTTTAATCCACCAAAAATAGATTTAGTATAATCGTTAAAATTAGAAAAGCTATCTGCTAAACTTCCAGAATAGGCAATGTTTAAAGTGGCAGGTTCTGTTGTTGTTAAAAAAGCACCACTTGCGTTTTGTGTTATGGTTCCATTTAAATTACTCAAACCAAAATTAGAATACGAACCTGGAAATAAAAATTTTAATGTAATCCCAACATCAAATCGATGTTTGTCATTTTCAAAAACATTTCTTGCAACAGACAAACCCACTTCGCCATAGGAAGTTCCAGATAATCGTTGATTTCCAGATTGGTTTAATAAAGTGGAGTTTAGGGTTAAATCATTGTTGAAAATAGCATTTCCTAATGCAGTATCTACATCTATAACATCAAATTTTACGTTGGCTTTTGTAGTAATGCCAAATCCCCATTTTCTCCATTTCATAGCAAAACTTGGACCTAGTATTTGCCCATCAATTCGCATATTCACTGATTCAGTTCCAGTAAAAATTAAATCTTCAAGATTAGTGTCGGAGGTTAAATCATTGAAACCAATTTTGTTATTTGAAACATCGAAACTAAGACCGTAGAAGTTAATTTCAAATTTTTTCGAAAGATTGGAAAATTCAGCTGGATTAATAGCTCCGTTTAAAATTCCAACACGATTGGAAGTACTAATTCCTGAGAAATGGTCTTGTGCAAAACAGCAAAAACCAAGCAGTAAACTGAAGAATAAAATTATTTTTTTCATTACAGGTATAATTTTATGGGTTAACAACTAAAAGTAAATATACAACTTTACTTTTAAATTGAGTTCCAAATAGCATCTTTTGGTGTAGGCGCAAAAATTTCTATTGCTTCTTTTGAAACAGGGTGAGTAAAATTAAGTTTGCGTGCATGAAGATGTATTCCTCCATCTGGATTACTTCGGTCAAAGCCATATTTTAAATCACCTTTTATAGGACAACCAATAGCTGCCAATTGAGCTCTAATTTGATGATGCCTTCCTGTATGCAGATTGATTTCAAGCGCAAAATAATTATCTAAAGTTTTGATTATTTTATATTCCAAACTAGCTTTTTTGCTTTCAGGAACTTCTTTTATATGAGCTTTGGAAGTATTGTTTTTCTCGTTTCTTTTCAAAAAATGAATTAAAGTATCTTGCTCTTTATCGGGTTTGTTTTTCACAATCGCCCAATAGGTTTTTTGTGTTTCTCTATTGCTAAACATTTCATTCAATCGAGTCAATGCTTTAGAGGTTCGGGCAAAAACTACAATACCAGTTGTTGGACGGTCCAATCTATGAACCACGCCAAGAAAGACTTCTCCGGGTTTGTTGTATTTATCTTTGATGTATTCTTTAACCACTTCCGACAAAGGTTTGTCACCGGTTTTGTCGCCCTGAACTATATCGCCAACACGTTTGTTGATGACAATTATATGATTGTCTTCATGAAGAATTTGCAGGTTATCTTTGGTGGAAATTATTTTCAAAATAGATTTTTAGATTGTTGGATTTTTAGATTTTTAATTTAGAACGAAATTTAGATATCATTTTTTATGATTACATCTAAATCATGAATCAATTCATCTAGTTTTAATTGATCTATGTATCCTAAATCAAAAGAGATTAACAATTGTGTTTCAATTTCATATATAGAATCAATTGCAATTTTAAGAAACCTTAAAAAGTCTTTATTACTAGTTCTTGAACATCCTTCTGCAATATTTGAAGGAACTGAGACTGAAGCTCTCCTCAATTGATTTGTTAACCCAAATTTTTCATTGTCTGGGAAACTTGAAGTCGTAATGTAAATTTCTGAACAAAACTTCCTGCTTAATTTCCAAATTTCTAAATCTTTAAATCTGTGCATAATTTTATTAATCTACAAATCCAACAATCTAAAAATCTGAATTAATACTGTTCATTCTTATTTGGAAAATCTTTTGATTTAACATCGGCAACATAATTCCCTATAGCTTTGGTCATTTGTTCGTATAAATCTAAATAACGTCTTAAAAATCTCGGGCTAAATTCATTATTCATTCCAAGCATATCGTGAATAACCAACACTTGCCCGTCAACACCACCACCAGCGCCAATTCCGATTACAGGAATGGAAATAGTTTTAGCAACTTTTTCGGCTAAACTTGCCGGTATTTTTTCCAATACCAAGGCAAAACATCCAATTCGTTCTAACAATTTTGCGTCTTCAATTAGTTTATCTGCTTCAGCTTCTTCTTTAGCTCGAACGGTATAAGTTCCAAATTTGTATATAGATTGTGGAGTTAAACCCAAATGTCCCATTACTGGTATTCCGGCATTTAAAATGCGTTTGATGCTTTCTTTGATTTCGCTTCCGCCTTCTAGTTTTACAGCATGTCCGCCGCTTTCTTTCATGATTCTAATTGCCGAACGCAAGGCTTCTTTTGGATCCGATTGGTAACTTCCAAAAGGCAAATCAACTACAACCAAAGCACGTTCAATTGCACGAACAACGCTTGATGCATGGTAAATCATTTGGTCTAATGTAATTGGCAAAGTAGTTTCATGCCCAGCCATAACATTACTGGCAGAATCGCCTACCAAAATCACATCAACACCTGCTGTATCTACAATTTTTGCCATAGTAAAATCATATGCTGTTAACATCGATATTTTTTCACCATTGGCTTTCATGTCAAATAATGACTTTGTGGTTATTCTTTTGTAATCTTTTTTTGCTGTTGACATAGTTGTTCGTTTTGTAATGCAAAAGTATTAAATCTAATTGGATGTCGATTATTTTTAGTTTGATTTGAATTTGAAATTAAATTCATTGAAATAACGCTTTACATGATTAACTTTGCAATCATATAAAATCATCGAAATGCCCAAAATATTAATCATCGAAGACGAAGTATCTATCCGTAGAGTTTTGATAAAAATACTTTCAGAGGAAAGCGTTACTTATAAAGTTGACGAAGCTGAAGACGGAAAAATTGGTTTTGAAAAAATCAAAAATGAAGATTACGACTTAGTACTTTGCGACATCAAAATGCCAAAAATGAATGGCGAAGAATTGCTAGAAGCCGTCAAAAAAATCAAACCAGAAATTCCAATGGTGATGATTTCTGGACACGGCGATTTAGAAACAGCGGTTAATACAATGCGTCTTGGCGCGTTTGATTATATCTCAAAACCACCCGATTTGAATAGACTTTTGAATACAGTTCGCAATGCTTTAGACAAAAAGCAATTGGTGGTTGAAAATAAAATACTAAAGAAAAAAGTATCCAAAAATTACGAAATCATTGGCGAAAGCGAACCCATCAATCAAATCAAACTGATGATTGAAAAAGTAGCTTTAACCGATGCTAGAGTTTTGATTACAGGTCCAAACGGAACCGGTAAAGAATTAGTAGCTCATCAATTACACGAAAAAAGTGAACGAGTTGATGCTCCAATGATTGAAGTGAATTGTGCTGCGATACCCTCTGAACTTATAGAAAGTGAATTATTCGGGCATGTAAAAGGAGCCTTTACTTCTGCAGTGAAAGACCGAGCAGGAAAATTTGAAGCTGCCGATGGCGGAACTATTTTCCTTGATGAAATTGGAGACATGAGCCTTTCGGCGCAAGCCAAGGTTTTAAGAGCTTTACAGGAAAGCTTGATACAAAGAGTTGGAGCCGATAAAGACATCAAAATCAATGTAAGAGTTGTTGCTGCAACTAATAAGGATTTGAAAAAGGAAATCGAGGAAGGAAGATTCAGAGAAGATTTGTATCATCGTTTAGCGGTAATTTTAATTAAAGTGCCTTCATTGAATGACAGACGAGATGATATTCCATTGTTGATTGAACATTTTGCTGCAAAGATTGCAGAAGAACAAGGAAATACGGCTAAATCTTTTTCTAAAGAAGCTGTTAATTTATTACAGGAATACGATTGGACAGGAAACATACGTGAACTTCGAAATGTGGTTGAACGATTGATAATTCTTGGAGGAAGTGAAATTTCAGAAACTGATGTAAAACTGTTTGCGTCGAAATAAAGAGACAAGGGAATAGGTGTAAGCCTTATCCCTTATCTCTTTTAACTTATCCCTTAAAATGAACTTAAAAAAAATAAACCCTAACCTCCAAAAAGCACTCATTGAAAACGGTTTAACCGAAGCCAATGAAATGCAACAGCAAACGTTTTCAACCATTAAAAGTGGTGCTGATGCCGTAATTCAATCGGCCGGAGGAACCGGAAAAACTACTACTATCGTTTTAAATGTCATTCAGAAATTAGAAAAAACCTTAGACGAAAGTACTAGAGCTTTAATTATTGTTGAGAACAAGGAAAAGGTTTTAGAAATGGAAGAATTGTTTCTTAAGTATGGCACTTATACTGATTTGAGTATTTTGGGCGTTCATGACAAAGGAGATATCGATTATGATAAAAATGTGGTTTCAATGGGATTAGATATTTTGATTGGAACCCCAAATAAAATTAATGCTATGTTTTCATCTGCCGGATTTAACAGCAACACTATTAAGTTAATGGTTGTTGATGATGCTGAAGTATTATTTAGAAGTAGAATGGACGCTGTTGTACTTCGTTTATCTAATAGTATTGAAAAAACACAACGCTTGTTCTTTTGTTCTCAAATTACCGAAAGAGTAGAGTCGTTAGCCGATAAAGTTATGATTGAACCTCTTTTCTTTGAGATGGAGGAAGAGTAAATCTGCTTTGTTTAATAATATTACTAATTGATTAATTATCTAAATCATGAAATTAAAAATTGGATTCTTAATGTTTTTGTGTATACAAATGCAATCTTGGTCACAAGAATTTCGTTATACAAATGACTTGTTTTCATCATCAACATCAATTACAAATGTAGTATATGGTTCAGCTCCGGCATTAAATGGTCCATTTTATAGTAATGAAGCTAGTACAACTTTACAGAATTTGGTTATGGATATTTTCAAACCAACTGGAGATAGTTTTACACTCAGACCAGCTATAATTTTTGCTCATTCAGGAGGTTTTTTTTCTGGAAACAGAAATGTGAATGACATGATGGCTTTTTGTGATCTTTTAGCCAAAAAAGGATATGTAACAGCCACAATAGATTATCGTTTAGGTTTTTCAATTTTTGATAATGCACCTATGCGTGGCACAAGAGCTGTATATCGTGGTTTACAGGATGGAAGAGCAGCCATTCGCTATATGAGAGCCAATTCCGCCTTGTATGGTGTTGATCCTAACAAGATTTACTTTATTGGCAGCAGTGCAGGTAGTTTTATAGCGCTTCATTCAATTTATTTGGATACTGTAGCAGAAAAGCCAGCATTTGCAGGAACAACTACTTATAACATAACATCTACTGCTCCTGATTTAGGACCTTTAGATATTGGAACTAATCTTTTATTTAATGGTAAGCCTGATGCTGTAGTTTCGCTTTGGGGAGCTGTTCAAAGTACAAGCTTAATAACACAGGATAATAACACCCCAATTTTATTAGTTCATGGTGAAGCAGATACAGTAGTGCCATTTAACACAGGGAGTCCTTTTGGTTATCCTTCCCTGCCACAAGCTGATGGGAGCAACCCTATAAATACCAAATTAGATGTCTTAGGTTTTACTAATAAAGAAACTTATTTTGTTCCAGGACAAGGTCATGAGTTTTACGGAACAACTAATGGGAATTGGAGTAATGGAATAGGAGGGAACAGCTATTGGCCAATTGTATTTAATAAAATTGTTCAGTTTTTATGGAGACAGCATAAGCCTTTAGCTGATTATATATGGAATTCTAATAATCTTTCAGTTACTTATACTGATAACAGTACTGGTGGATTGGCTTGGTGGTGGGATTTTGGTGATGGAAATTTTAGTAATGAACAAAGTCCAACGCATCTTTATTCTACCGAAGGTACTTACCAAGTAAAATTGTACGTTGAAAACAATAATAAAAGTTGGGATGAAATAGTCAAAACTATTACCGTTACTAATCTTTCAAATACTGAACATGGACAAGAGTTCTTTTCAATTTCGCCTAATCCAACTTCAAATAGTATAAAAGTTCATTGGAAAAGTTACAAAAATGATATTAAATATCAACTGTGTGATATTTCTGGGAAAGTTATTTCTAGCAATAGTTTAACAAATAGCTCAAATGAAATTTCTCTTATCAGCTTTTCAAATGGTATGTATTTTTTAAAAATAAGTGCAGACGAAATCAATCAAATAATAAAAATTTTAAAAGAGTAAGTTTATGGGCTTAATAAAAATATTTTCTGGAGAAGAAATTCTGGCGGTTACCTTAAAAGAAAGACTTGACGAAGCTGATATCAACGTGGTCATTAGAAATAATAATCAAGCTAATGTTTTGCCAAGCATACAAACAGCAAAAGCAGTCGAATTATTCATTCAGGAAATTGATTTTGGCAAAGCAAACCCTATAATTGAAGAGTTTCGATTGAGTATTTAATATTATATCTTTGCCGCTTCAAAAAATGCTATATGATTACTGTTAATGACATTGCCGTTGAATTTGGCGGCACCACTCTTTTTAGCGAGGTAACTTTCGCCATCAACGAAACCGATAAAATTGCCCTTATGGGTAAAAACGGTGCCGGAAAATCAACTTTACTTAAGATTGTTGCCGGAGAAAACAAACCTACACGTGGAATAATTTCTGCTCCCAAAGAAGCTGTAATTGCCTATTTGCCGCAGCATTTACTGGCTGCAGATAATTGTACAGTTATAGAAGAAGCGTCCAAAGCTTTCGCTGAAGTTTTCAAAATGAGAGATGAAATTGACGAAATCAATGAGCAACTAACTATACGAACTGATTATGAAAGTGATGAGTACATGAAGCTGATTGAAAAAGTTTCAGAGTTAAGTGAAAAATACTATTCGATTGAAGAAGTCAATTATGAAGCCGAAGTAGAGAAGGTTTTGAAAGGACTAGGATTTGTTCGAGACGATTTTAATCGCCCAACTTCTGAATTTTCGGGCGGATGGAGAATGCGAATCGAATTAGCTAAAATTTTGTTGAAACAACCCGATTTAATTTTGCTTGATGAGCCGACGAATCACTTAGATATGGATAGTATTCAGTGGTTGGAAGATTTCTTAATCAACCAGGCAAAAGCCGTAATGGTCATTTCTCACGATAGAGCGTTTGTCGATAATATTACCAATCGTACTATCGAAGTGACGATGGGAAGAATCTACGATTACAAAGCCAAATATTCGCACTATTTAGAGTTAAGAAAGGACAGAAGAGTGCACCAGCAAAAAGCATATGACGAACAGCAAAAATTCATTGCCGATAATCAAGCTTTTATTGAACGTTTTCGCGGTACTTTTTCTAAAACAGATGCGGTTCAATCTAGAGTTCGAATGTTAGAAAAAATTGTTCCAATTGAAGTGGACGAAATTGACAATTCGGCATTAAAGCTCAAATTTCCACCATCGGTTCGTTCCGGTCAATATCCTGTAATCGTTCGTGATTTAGAAAAATCGTATGGAAATCATTTGATTTTTAAAGACGCCAATATGGTTATTGAGCGCGGACAAAAAGTAGCGTTCGTTGGTAAAAACGGAGAAGGAAAGTCGACGATGATTAAAGCCATCATGAAAGAAATCGAAATAAATAGCGGAAATGTTGAGGTTGGACACAATTCACAAATTGGTTATTTTGCTCAAAATCAAGCTTCATTATTAGATGAAAATGCGACTATTTTTGAAACGATTGATAACATTGCAGTTGGCGATGTAAGAACACAAATCAAGAATATTTTGGGTGCTTTTATGTTTCATGGTGATGATATTCAGAAGAAAGTAAAAGTGCTTTCGGGTGGCGAAAAAACGCGTTTGGCGATGATAAAATTGTTATTGGAGCCAGTTAACCTATTAATTCTGGATGAGCCTTCTAACCATTTGGATATGAAGACAAAAGACATCATTAAAGAAGCGCTTAAAGACTTTGACGGCACGCTGATATTAGTTTCTCACGATAGGGATTTCCTCGACGGATTAGCGACTAAAGTTTTCGAATTTGGAAACAAACGAGTGAAAGAACATTTTGAAGATATCAAAGGTTTCTTGGCGCATAAGAAGATGGAAAGTCTGAAGGAAATTGAGAAATAATACTTATTCTTCTAAAATTAATCTATAAATATTAGTTTCCAAAACTTCCGTGTCATTATCCTCACAAAGCAGCAATTCGATTTGAGTTGCTGTTTTTTTGAATAATGTCAATCCTTCAAATTTATGATTGTTAGTAATTTGAAGAGTACTTTCGAGTTTAAAAGTTTTAAAATCGATGATTCCGACAATACTTCCCAAAACTTCGCCATCATCATAAGTTGAAGTTGTATCTTCTGCAGAAGCTAGAAAGTAGATTTTATCTTCTACCAAAATAGCATCAGTAAAAGTAGTTGCTACATTTTTTATTTTCGGTAAATCAAAAGGAATAAAGTTGAATTTTTGATTTTCAATTTCATCATTGGCATAAATTATTCCGTTTTTGCTATTGATTCCATTACCTCTTTGAAAAAAATAAATGGTTTTATCTGTAGCTATCAATCCTTCAATATTCAATTCATCTTCCTTGATATTGAGTTGACTTTTGATTTTTTGATAAAGTTCGGTAAAGTCTTTCTCTTTAACATTTTTTGATAACGTTTTATATTGAATAACCTTGTTCCTTTTTTCAGTAGAACCAGAACTTAGTATGACTATGTCTTTTTCAAAAATAGTTATTGATTCAAAATCGGGTTTGTCTTTTTTAATGATATTTTCTTGAGGATTTTCGACCAATGCTATTTTCTTCAAGTTTTCATTTGAAATAGTATATTCATAAAGAAAGGTGCTATTATCTGAAATAATAAAAAGTTTGTCTTGATAATAAACTAAACCAGAGGCAGAACCTATTCCTATGATTTTGAACAGTAATGAAAGTTGAAATTTTTCCATAAGTTTACAAATATAAAAACTTACGTTATGAAAAGCATAAATCCAGATGATTTTAGAGTATTGCATTCTATTTCATTGTCAAATCTTCCAACAGAGTTGAACATTGATGTCGATGATGATGAGAAAGTAGAAGAGCTTATAAAAATACAAGGAAAGCTAAGCAAACGTCAAGATGCTATGTATGCACATAATAGACACGCTGTTTTAATTTGTTTGCAAGGTATGGACACGAGTGGAAAAGACAGTTTAATTCGAGAGGTATTTAAAGAATTCAATCCAAGAGGAGTAGTAGTTCATAGTTTTAAAACACCTAATTCAACCGAACTAGAGCACGATTATTTATGGCGTCATTATTTGGCTTTACCCGAGAAAGGAAAGTTTGCTGTTTTTAATAGAACGCACTATGAAAATGTTTTGGTAACACGCGTTCATCCCGAATATATTATGTTTGAAAACTTGCCTAGAATTGAAAAAGTGGAAGATATTACACCAAAATTTTGGCAAGACAGAATGGAGCAAATCAATAATTTTGAAAAGCATATTGCCCATAACGGAACGCTTATTTTGAAGTTTTATTTTCACATGAGCAAAGAAGAACAGCGAAAAAGATTATTGAAGCGATTAGAAAATCCGGAAGACAATTGGAAATTCTCAACTGGTGATTTAAAAGAACGCGAACGTTGGGATGATTATATGAAATATTATGAAGAGGCTATCAACAACACTTCTAAAGAACATGCACCTTGGTTTGTTATACCTGCTGACGATAAAGAAATGGCTAGAGTTATTGTGGCTAAAATTATTTGGGAGGAAATGCAAAAACTTACTGATATAAAAGAACCAGAATTAGACCCAAAAGTAAAAGCTAATATTGATTTATATAAAGCCCAATTAAGAGCATAAAAAAAGGCACTGAATTTACAGTGCCTTTTTTTATAATAAGTTTTTTTTCAACTAGTTAACTAATATCTTTTGCGTGTATCGTTGATTAGCATCTGTTTTGATTTCTACAATATAAACTCCAGAATTACGAATAGGATTAATAGCAATGTTGTTTATAGTTTCTTCTAAAGAAATGTTTTTGGTTTCTATAATTCTACCTTGAATGTCATAGATATTCAAAATTGCTTTTTCTAAGGTAATGTTTGATTTTATATTTAAGATTCCTTGGCTAACTTGATTACTTGCTATTGTAAAAGTTTCTTTATTAAACTGCTCGTTGGCTAAATTGAAAGTTAATCCATCCCAAGTAGTTGAAACGCTTATAAGGCTTACTTTTCCTGTTGGCATCCCAGCAGGTCCAGCATTTTGTCTAAAAGACATTCTGTCAATGCTTCCAGACTGGTCATTTCCTGCAAAGTTGGTTGCTGATACTGTATTTCCAGCTTCTCCTGCAGCATAGTTTGCATTAGCGTATAAAGTTATAGTATCATCATTTAACCCAGCAGCTTGAGTGTATTTGAAAATCAATAAATAATCAGTTCCATAGTTATAAGAATTAGCAGTAAATACCGTTGGATTTGAAGTATCGCCTTTTCTAATTCCAATACTATATGTTGAACCGCTTGTAGGCTGAACTAACATACGGAATGTTGTTGTGAAATTACCACCACTCAGCACTCTAAAAAAGTCAGTAGAAGTTCCTGCTGTAAAACTAGAAATATTCATTATCATACCAACATATAAATCTCCATTTGCAGTAAAAGGAGTAAAAGCTCTTCCGCAACCATCAGTGTCTGGAGTTAAGCTAAATGCTTTTGTTGAAGTACCATAACCTGCAGCGCTCATGTTTTGATCAACAACCTTAGCATTTTGGCATATGGCACCAACACAAGAACCTAAACCTCCGGGCAAAGAGGAGTTATTGGTCCAAACTCCTTGACCGCTTAATTGTGTATTTGAATTGTAAGTAGCAAAAGAATCTTGAAAAATGTTTTGAGCATAAGTCAAGGATACCGTTAAAATAAAAATTGATAGTAAAATTTTTTTCATTGTGTTTTTTTTGATTGATAATATTTTACAAAGATATTTATTTTTATAATTTAAGAATTGTTTAACGATAAAGTTATGAGTTTAATAAGTTATTTTTGCAAATAATTTTCACAAATGAACCTATCTCAATACACCAAAGAGTTCTCATATAACCTAAGATTAGCGTATCCTGTAATTATAGGAATGCTCGGTCATACCTTAATAGGTATTGTTGATAATATTATGGTAGGAAAACTAGGTTCAACAGAGTTAGCTGCGGTTTCGCTAGGCAATAGTTTGATTTTTATTGCGATGTCTCTTGGCATTGGATTTTCAACAGCTATAACACCAATCGTAGCTGAAGCTGATGCAGAAAATGACACTTCAAAAATACGTTCTGCTTTTCATCACGGATTGTTTTTATGTATTATTCTTGGATTTTCGTTATTTGGATTAGTCGTTTTGGCGAAGCCTATAATGGAATTATTACACCAACCCAAAGAAGTAATTGCACTTGCAAAACCTTTTGTAGATTGGGTTGCATTTTCGTTAGTGCCACTTATTATATATCAAGGATACAAACAGTTTGCCGATGGTTTGTCGATGACAAAAATTTCAATGTATGCGATTGTAATGGCTAATATTTTACACGTAATTATTAATTATTGTTTGATTTATGGTGTTTGGATTTTTCCAAAAATGGGAATTATTGGCGCTGCTTTGGGAACGGTCATATCTCGAGTTGCAATGGTCATTTTTATGCACATTATTTTATCTCGTAAAGAGCAATTGAAAACATATTTCCATGATTTCAGTTTTGATGAAATTAAAAAGGAAATGATTAAAAAAATAGTAAATCTTGGTTTACCATCAGCCATGCAAATGCTTTTTGAAGTCGTGCTTTTTACTGCTGCAATTTGGCTTTGTGGCAACATTGGAAAGACCAGTCAGGCTGCCAATCAAATTGCATTAAGTTTAGCTTCTATGACATTTATGTTTGCCATGGGTTTGAGTGTAGTTTCAATGATAAGAATAAGTAATCAAAAAGGGTTGAATGATTATAAGCAATTAGTTTTTGTTGCTCGTTCTATATTTTTATTAGCCATATTAATTGAAATTTTATTTGCTGTTCTATTTGTAGCGTTTCATCAAATCTTACCCTATTTGTTTTTAAATATGGAAAATCAGCAACAGCTTATAGACAATCAAGAAGTAATAACAATTGCTGCTAAATTACTTTTGGTAGCAGCAGTTTTCCAGATTTCAGATGGAATTCAAGTGGTCGTTTTGGGTGCTTTACGTGGTTTACAAGATGTTAAAATTCCGATGTATATTACTTTTGTTGCTTATTGGATTATTGGGTTTCCGATTTCGTTTTATCTCGGTGAACATACTTCATTAAAAGCTGTTGGTGTTTGGATCGGATTATTGGCAGGCTTAACGGCGGCGGCTGTTTTCTTATTTATGCGTTTTCATTATTTGACAAAAAAATTGATTACAGGAAATACTTCTAAATAATTTGTAACTTACTTTTTAGAGTTGCGTATAATCACCGTATAATTTAAAATTAATAAAAATGATACTTTCACTTATAATTGGTGTTATCTTAATTATTGTCAGCTTCACGCTGAAATCAAATGAAAGTCCGCTTTCAAAATTTTCAAATCTTTTTAAAATTTTTGGTATTGTTGTAATTCTTATTGGATTATTGTCTTCAGCTTTTAAACAAATAGATGCGGGTAAAGTAGGTGTAAAATCTTTATTTGGTAATGTGCAGCCTGATGTTTTGGAAAGTGGTTTGCACATCGTTAATCCACTTTTAGATATTACCATTTTTGATGCACAAACTCAAAACTATACAATGTCCGTAATTCATGATGAAGGAGCAAAAGAAGGAGACGATGCTATTCGAGTATTATCAAATGATGGATTGGAAGTTGTAATTGATTTAACTGTTTTATATAGAGTTTTACCAACAGAAGCGCCAAAAATTCTTAAAGGAATTGGAGAAGACTATACTGATAAAATAGTTCGACCTGTAACAAGAACACGTATTAGAGATAATGCAGTTTATTATGATGCTGTAGCTTTATATTCAACTAAAAGAGCTGAATTTCAACAACGCATTTTTAAATCTATCGAAGCCGATTTTAAAGCGAGAGGTTTGGTGTTAGAGCAATTACTAATTAGAAATATTAATCTTCCTACTTCTGTAAAAACTACGATTGAAAGTAAAATTAATGCAGAACAAGAAGCTCAAAAAATGATTTTCGTTCTTCAAAAAGAAAAACAAGAAGCCGAGCGTAAAAGAGTAGAAGCTCAAGGTATTGCTGATTATCAAAAAATTATTTCATCTGGCTTGACCGATAAACAATTGCAATACGAACAAATAAAAGCACAAAAAGAAATCGCAACTTCGTCAAATTCCAAAATTATTTTTATGGGCAAAGGAAGTGCTCCGGTAATTTTATCGGATAAATAATCTTTGTTGTCTGTTAACTGTTATGAGTTATCCGTTTTTAACTATTTTTGCGACTGACAACTGATAACAGACAACTGATAACAGACAACTGATAACAGACAACTGATAACACAAATAAACATGGAATTACCAAAATTTTTACTAGCAGATAATTCAGATTTACCCGAAGACGATATATTTATTATTCACCTCGATTTTCCTCGTTTTATTATTAATTTAAAAGATGATGAAGTAGAATTTCTAGAAGATTTAGAAGGTGAAGATGAAACTGAACTAGAAAGCGAAATGGAACATTTAATTACTCTAGCCGGAGAATTCTATGATAGAGAAATGGAACGCTACCAGGAGTAGGCACATTTAAATATCTTTGTCTAACCCGCTTTTTATAGCAAAAACCGCTAGCCCTACCCGGGTTTTAATGTTTAATTTTTCACAAAGACTATTTCTATAGCTTTCAATAGTCCGTGGGCTGCAAAACATTTTTTCTGAGATTTCCTTATAGTTCATATCGGTGATGCACAATTTCAAAAATTCTTTTTCCCTGTCTGATAAATCTATGTGCCGCGAGGTACTACTTTTTTCTGTTTCGTTGCTCATCATAGTAGAAAAAACTATTTTGGAGGCCCAATCCGGATAGTAAAATCCTTTGTTTATTAATGTTTTCAAGGCCGTTTCTAGCTCTACAGGTGAGACATTTTTAAGTAAATAACCGTGTGCCCCATTTTTGATCATTTTAAGGAGGCCTTGCTCATCATCTTGCATACTCAAAGCTAAAATGAGTACTGATGGATGATTGTCATGCAACCATTTAGCAGTCTCAAAACCATCCATAATGGGCATGCTAACATCCAGTAAAATTATTGAAGGAATATTTTTTTTGAGGTTAAATTTTTCTTGTAATTCTTTTCCATTTTCGCATTCATATAGAACTTCAAAGTCTTCAAAGTTTGACATTATGCTGCCTAGCGCTTTGGCTATTAAAATGTGGTCGTCTACAATTACAATAGAATGCTTCATGATACTGTAAAATAATAGCTAATGTAACAATTAACATTTTAATTTATAGAGTTGAAGGTAAAATAATAGTTAATTTAGTGCCCGTTTCGTAGCTTACTAGCAAAAATTGACCGCCAATACTTTCCGTTCTTTTCTTCATATTTTGCAAACCAATACCATTTTGGTCAGAACGGTTTGTATCAAATCCTTGTCCGTCATCGGAAAGTTGCAGTATAATACCATTTGATGCACAACTTAGATCAACTCTTATAGTTTTGCATTGCGAATGTTTCAAACTGTTTTGTATAAATTCCTGAGTAATTCGCAACAAGATGCTTTTTGAAAGATACGTCATCTCGTAGTTCTGAACGGCATTGTCATAAGTAAAGTAACATTTTTTTAATTTGCTTACTTTGATGCATTCCAATTGTAAAAGTGCTGTCAATGGTTTGGTTGCAATCCCATTATCTGTTAAGGTTTTAGAAAGTTGTCTCAAATCTACTAGTGAATCGTTGATAATGGTAGTTATACTTTCTATGCTTTCTTCTGTTGGGTGGTTTTTGTTTTCATAGGTGAGGTTTTGTAGGTACAAACTTGCCAACGTAAGTTTTTGTCCCACATTGTCATGAATTTCCCGACCAATTTCCTGCATAGTCTTCTCCTGCATCTCCAGTTGCATAGCGATGAGCTCTTTAGAATGCTCATCTTGTTGCGTTTTAATAGCATAAAGATGCGCTCTCTTTTTCTTTTTGTATTGCCATACATAGGATATAATTGCTACAACAAAGAGCAGGAATAAAAAATTGAAAACTATTGTTATTAGTAAGTATTCGGTTTCCCCCATAATAAAGCAATTGAAAAAAGGATATACATTAAAATATTGGTGATCATAAAAATTATATAATAGTTATTCCAAATGACTGAATCCTTCCATAACAAACCATGAAAAGCGAAGAAGGGCAACGTCCCAACATAAAAGATTCCCACACCAAAATTGACATAAAACATCAGGTTTTTTTTAAATAAAAGAATATCGTCTGTTTTAATTTGTTTGTTAAACTCTAAGACAATCATGACAGTCAGCAAGAATGTCCCTATTATATAATTAAAGGAGTTTACGACGCTTTTGCCTTCAAAAATAAAATAGGGTAAGAGTGAAAGCAAGTAGATGCCACAGCTAATCCAAAACAATTTTTTATTGTTCAACGATTTATAACTGTAGAGCCAATAGAGAAACAGAAATTCTATTGGAATTACAAAAAAACTGTAATAATAAGTTCTGAAAGTCGTAAAATTACATAAAACATATTGACAAAGTACTTCTGAAAAAGCAATTAAAACAAGATAATATATAAACCATTTCCAATAACTGTTCTTGAACTTTTTAAAGGATAGTATCCCTACAACTGCCGCTACTATTTCCGAAAATAGCAAGGCATATTTTAAAAAGTGTTGAAAATCGATCATGTTTATACTTTAAAACTTCCCGCAAGCTTTTATTCAAACTGGGCAGGGCATATTTCAAATTTAAGATTAATTAGACAATAAATCATCATCAGTCTTAAAACCATAGGTTTGAATAGTGGTCTGGTGGAACCAGGAATCCATGATTTTCGGCCATTATAGCCAACCTTTCTCCAGACGGCTTAGTACCATCATACGTTTTCACATCTAGTGGATCAAAGTCTGATTGTTTTTTGTTTATTTCCGCAGTTGGAATGGCAATTAGTGTGTGTAGTTTTGCATATTCGCCAGGAACACCATTAAGCCCTTCGTTTTTCTCCCAAGACTCTTCAGTTGGGTAAGCCGAATAATAAAAACGAATCCCTAAGTTCTCAAGTTTATATTCCGGATGCTTTGCAACTTCTGATTCGATAGTTTCAATAAACAATTTTAATGCGTTTAGATCAAACCTTACGGATTGTGCATCAAATGGCATTGGATTTACTTTGTTGGTAACGATAGATAAGTATTGTTTTGATTTGTAATTATCAACCATTTCTTGTATCAAGTCTAGATTCATAGTGTTTGAAGCCATTTTTTTTGTTTTTAAATTATTATTATGTTTTTAAATTGAAAATTTGAAACATGGTATTCAAATTTTTCCAGCTAAACAAAGCAAGCAATTCTTTTTTAAACAAAAGGCGTTTTTCTACTATTTTTCATTAGTGTATTTACGCTAAAAAATACCGTAAAAACACGGTAATAAATACCGTGAAATCCCTAATAATTATATCAAATTTGATTTGCATTTTTGACTTAAATATTTATAGTCTTTATACAATTACTGTAATATTTTAAGCAATGCAGGAGCATATTGTACGGTGCTCTGCAAAAGTTAGTTTATTGTAAACCTGCCCGTGTAATCTTATGTGGTATTTGATGTAAAGGGCAGGTTTTTTAAAATATTCAAATGCAATTCACGAATATGTTCAAGTTGCCATCCCATCCCAAAAAGTCTACCAAAATCATGATGATAATCTTGATGAGTTACAGTTTTATCATTATTGTCCTTGAACTATACCTACTAAATAAATTATAAATGGTAAGCGGCAGCCGAAAAGCTTGTGGAGTAGGTAAATTACGCAAATTCGGTAGACTTTGCGTAGCGGGGGATTTCCTAATGTCGCAACTGAAATGTGGCTACGGCACGGTGGTGGCACGGTTAAAAATATTCCTAAAATAAACGTTAAATCTAAAAATCTAAAAAAATCATGATAGTAGTATTAAATTTACAAGAATTAAGAAGTATTGTAGGAAGTTCTGATGGAGAACTTTATTACGTCAAAGGACATACAAGTGTCGGAGATGGTGGCGGTGGAGTTTTTATGTGGAGAACATATTCAATTTTTACAGGTGCAGGAATATACAATCAAGATAATAATGGCACAATTATTCAAGCTATTAGAGAGGGAGTTCCCAATGATTCAGGCAGATGGGTTAGACAATATGATGGAAATATTAATGTTTTGTATTTTGGGGCTTTTGGTACCTATGAGGCACCTAGTTATGAACCAACAAACAATACTAGAATACAAAATGCAATTGATTTTGCCGCTTTAAACTTTGTTATAAACTCATATGATAACTCACCAAATTCTACACCTCCAAGGGGTTCAACTGTTTTTATACCAAATGGTAGTTATTTAATATCAAACCTGCTTTTGAAAAATGGTGTTACTATATTGGGAGAATCTATGAGTAAAACAATACTCTATGCTACGCGAGGTAGTGATACTGAATATATGTTTGAAATAGAAAATGGCCCCGTTACAATTAATATTTCTAATTTAAACCTTATTGGTGAAGATGCTAAACATAACTTTACAGATAGAGGGGCTTTTATATTTGATTCTGCTGGTCAAATACCAAGGCCTTACCACGGTGGTCTTTGGAATTCTAGAATAAGCGATATCAATATTTATGGCTTTAATGGGCATGGTGTGTTTTTACAAGGTGGTGGTCAAAATTCAAATTATTTACTTCCAAATCAATTTACTATTTTTGAAAATGTTAGAGTTTTCAATTCTAATAATAAAAAAAACTCATTACGTATTACTGGACAAAATGGTCAACTGACTTTTTTGAACTGTGAATTCGATGGTTTTTCATATCATGATAAAGAAAAAGACATATATTATTTTAAAAGAGGAATAAATATATGGATAGAGAGTGAAAAAGAATATCAGCCTTCTGTTATATCATTCATAAATTGTACCTGTCAATATGCTGATTACGGATTATACATTGCTTGGAGTGAAAATATAACAATAGACAATTGTTGGTTTGAGCGTTTAGGGGTTGCAATTTTAGTAACAAGTAAAATTCAAGATGAGAATAATAACAACCCATCAAGAAGTATTAATATACTCAACAATAGATTTGCAAATGCTGCTGGTTTTGGAACTCTAAATGCCCCAGATAATTTAAAGGAAGGTCAATGTGTTAATGTATCTCGTTCTTTCGTTAATGTTAATAATAATTATGTAGCTGTTACAACTCCAATTGGTAAATTTTTTGACCCTAGAACAAGATTTATTGTTGCCCATAATAATACTACCGGTGGTGTTTCAGCAGAGGGCAATTCATTTCAGGAGGAAATATTAGGATTAACATTTGGGATTATGCAGAGAATAATTGTTAAAACCGATGATTCTATTGACTGTTCAGGTCATAAACTTCTGTTTATTAATCAAGAGGCTTCAGAAGAAAATCCATTTCCAAATCCAAATGTCAGCATCATTAATTCATCAATAAATGCTGGCGAATATTTAACTATTAGAGCTGATCAAGGTGATGTAACATTTTACAATACGGATAACATCTTTTTTAAAACTTCAAACTCCAATAATTCATTTACAATTAAAAATGGTGAAATAGTTACTTTCGTTAAAATTGATAATACAATAATTAAAATTCAAATTCCTCCACTACCTGATATAATTTATTACTGTACTTATCAATTAGTATCTGTAATGAGAGATATTAATTAATGTGTTGGCAATCATTATTTTAGTAACTTTACATAAAAAATCATGAAAACAATTTATATAATTTTTACTGTATTATTTACATTATTTGCAAATGCTCAGTGTTTTGAATTATTTTCTTCAGAGTATCAACATTCACTTGCTTTAAAAACTGATGGTTCACTTTGGTCCTGGGGGAATAATAATCGTGGTGAGTTAGGATTAAACACAGGAGTTGCACCCATTTACACACCTCGTTTAGTTAGTAGTCAAATGGCTGGTGCAAAAATTTTTACTGGGGGTAGTAAATCATTTGTCATTAAAAGTGATGGTACACTATGGGCTTGCGGAGATGGTGATTTTTTTGGTTTAGGTACAGGTACGCAAAATAACAAATATGCACTTACTCAAATTGGCAACAGCACCGATTGGAGTTTTATTACTGCTGGTGGTGGTACTATAGCACTTAAAACCAATGGCACGTTATGGGGCTGGGGCTCAAATATATATGGGCAACTAAATTTAGGCACTGACAGTCTTCAATTAACTCCTATACAAATAAGCACAGAAACCAATTGGGCTAAAGTCGTCGCTGGCAGTAATCATACTTTAGCCATAAAAACAAACGGTACTCTTTGGGCTTGTGGTTTAAACGATTATGGGCAACTTGGTGATGGAACCATAACTAATCGTTTTAGTTTTGTGCAAATTGGCACAGACACTAATTGGGCAGAATTGGGTACAGGTTTTTTATTTAAAAGTTCTGTTGCAATAAAAACCGATGGAACACTTTGGGGTTGGGGTTCTAATTTAAACAGTCAATTAAGTGCTAGTTTGCCTTCACAAATAAATGTTCCTACTCAAATAGGTACAGCTACTAATTGGTCAAAAGTGGCTAAAGGGTATTATGCTACAAAAGGGATCAAAACCGATGGTACTTTATGGATTAGTTCATCTTCTGGTTTGTATCAAATCGGCACTGATACTGATTGGGTTTCAATTTATTCGGGTGAAGCGCATTTTTTTGCCATGAAAAGCGATGGTACCTTATGGGGTCAAGGCGGAAACGATTTTGGTCAACTCGGATTAGGATTCGCAATACAAGGAACTTCTGTACCAACTCAATTAAATTGTTCTGCATTTTTAGGAACCGAACAAGTGAATGAAGTAAATAAATTCACAGTTTTTCCGAATCCTACAAACAATAACATCTATATTCAAAATACTTCAAATGAAAATATTGAGAAAATAACAGTGACCGATGTAACTGGAAAAATAGTAGTAGAAGAAACACAAAACTTTTCAGAATTAAACATACAAAATTTAGAATCAGGAATCTACTTGTTAGTTATAACATCTGCAAATAAAATGGAAAACTTCAAAATCATAAAAAAATAAACACACCATCTGCAACCCCGCTGCGCAAAGTCTCCCGACCCCGCTGCGCAAAGTCCCCCCGCTGCGCAAAGTCTCCCGACTTTGCGGCAACACTAAAAAACGAGTAATTATTATTTGTTGCATTTTATAAATAAACCCGCTTCCGTGCGCTTATAATCCGGCAGCAGAAGAATGAAAATATAGACCCCAAAGAATTAATTGAAACAACGATTGAGTTTACTAACATAATAATTAAAAATTAACATTATGGTAAGAAAAGCTTTTTTTAGTTTCCACTATATAAACGATGTGTGGAGAGCAAATATTGTTAGAAACAGTTGGGTTATAAAAGACAGTAAAGAAGCTGCAGGTTTTGTTGATGCTGCAGATTTTGAAGAAGTTCAAAAAGGAGGAGAAGCGGTAATAAAAAAATGGTTTTGGGAACAACTCACCGGAACATCT
>Ga0315902_10004258_pt1 | contig 20789 bp, 15 predicted proteins | sample LakEriMetagenome_9_FD_203523 | JGI IMG/M metagenome (GOLD analysis project Ga0315902, IMG submission 203523) | Freshwater fungal communities from buoy surface, Lake Erie, Ohio, United States - Buoy 12 MA117 | ecosystem: Environmental > Aquatic > Freshwater > Lake > Lake biofilm | place: USA... | reverse complement strand
CCGAATTTCGACTTGAGTTAGGGCGATCCAAAGTTGGAGCGCCACTCGCGATTCCGCAAACTCCCCAAGGTGCAAGTAAGCCGAAAATCAAATTGATTTATATCCATGATGAGCCACGAGTTGCGCACGCCGTTCACTTGGCGAACGGCATCACCATAATTAATACTCACCTATCGTTTGTACCGGGAATGAATGTTGTGCAACTACGAAAGATTCATCACTGGGCGAAAGCCCTTCCAGGAAAGAAGATTCTCTTAGGTGACTTCAATTTGCCAGGGAAATTACCAGCGAAGATTATGAAATGGCGCGGTGCAGCAGAACAATTCACCTACCCCTCATGGGGAGCCAAAGTGCAATTTGATCATATTCTTTTGGGTGATTCGGAGATTGCCGTAAAGCGGGAGCTGGAGTTTGTCCGAGGTGTGGTTTCAGTGAGTGATCATCTGCCACTAGGAATTGAGATTTCGGATTAGCTTATAATTCTTTCTACCGGTACACGATTTATGAGCGCGAGTAATCCGTCATAATCCAACAGATCACTTGGTCGCACTGTTTCCTCTGAAGAGACATAATGGAACGCTGCCCGAACCTTTGCGAGAGAAATACCTTCAATTTCAGCAAATGCGAGACGATAAACTGCCAGTTGGATTGCTGCATTGGCTAATTCATCCCCACTTTTTGCTGATCCTGTCTTCCAATCAACAACATCAAAAGTGTCATCATCGTTTTTATAGACCGCATCCATCCGACCGCGCAATATCGTGCCATCGATACTTCGCTCAAAGGGAACTTCCACTCGGTATGGCTGGCGGGTGGCCCACTCGCTCCGCAGCCATTTCTCTTTGAGCTTCTCAAGTGCGCTGTCATCAAGGGCTCCGTCATCCGCTGCGCCAGGCAATTCATCATCGCCAATAAGTGGAATGGATAAGGCAAATCGCTCTTCAAGCCAAGTATGAAATGCAGTGCCGCGGCGCGCGATTGGGTCGGGCTTAAAGGGAAGTGGACGACGTAACCGCGCAGCAAACTCTTCCGGAGATTGCGCAAAGGCCATCAAACCAGAGACCGAAAGATGCGCCGGAAGATATACCCGCTCGCCTTCCTTACGTTCGGAGATTTCACGAATCACCAGTTCCGCCGCAGCACGATATGTAGTTAGCGCACTTACGCGCTCGAGTGCGGAGTTCAATTCCTTAATTGATTCGGGAGCGCTCAGCGCTTTAATGCCCTCAGATACTTTGGCGAAACTCTCGCGCGCATCTCCTAGTGGATCAGTTGGCCAAAGTTCTTGGCGAACATCATCAAGTTTTGGATTTTGGGCATCAGCGGCGGGTTTTTCATCAAGACTTCCAAAGAACTCACCACGATTAGCCTCTATATGTCCTGCGATTGTTATGAAGTATTCACTTGGTTCATGAGGTTCTTTTGCATCACGCCACCATGAGGTTGTTGCAATCAAGTGATACTTAGCACGCGTAACAGCCACATATGCCAAGCGCCGTTCTTCATCGCTCTTTCGATTATTACAAATGTCAGTAAATCCCTTGACTATATTTGCTACTTCTTGCGCACTGTTTGTCTGGCTTACATCAAAGTGTGGTAGTCGCGTTTTATCGGCACGGAGCGCAAAGGGAAGAACAGATTTGTTCTTCAACCAATTCTCACCGCTCTGCTCAGAGGGAAAATTACCCTCGGCCAACCCTGGAACTACTACTAAATCCCACTCGCCACCCTTTGCGCTATGGACCGTGAGAATCTGTACAACGTCTTTTCGCACTTCGACGCCAGCTGCGCGCAAGCCACGCTCTTCACTTTCAGCGACCGTTAGCCAGGCGAGGAAGGAGCGCAGCGATCCACCTTGAGCATAGAAGTTTGCTGCCTCGTCGAGGAACTTATCGAGATAGCGGCGTTGGTGGGCAGTTATCTCGACATCTACACCAAGGGTCAATTCGCGTTCAACGTGATAAATCAAATCTGGAATTGGCAGATGGGTCAGGCTACGCAATCTCTTCAGGACCTTGGCAAGCGCGGTCAACCGAGATAACCCTTCGCTACTAAAGAGCGCCCGTTCTTCGCTGGTGAAACCATCAATTTCGTTGAGTGTTTCGATGATTGATGAGCGAGTAAGTTCATCTTCTTCGCCGCTGCCGCCCTCCATGACGCGATCAACGAGGTTAATTCGTTTACCGCCATTTGCTGCAAAACCCCTATTTTTTGCCACTTTTGCGAGAGCCGACATATCGCGAATACCGATTCGCCAGAAGCCACCACTCATTAATTTCACAAGCGAGCTGCCTGCCTCTGGATTGGTGATGACAGTAAGTGCGGCACGAATTTCGGCGACTTCAGGGACGTGAATCAATCCATCGATACCCACTACTTCGACAGGAATTCCTCGCGCACGCAGCGCCATTTCGATTTCCGCAATCTGCTTCTTCTTTCGAACTAAAATTGCAGTCGATTCCACGTATCGAATCGTTGCATCGCTCTTTGCCTGCAGTTTTAATTCTGGGATCTTCGCCCGAGCTTCGCTGCTCCAATATGGTGCGATGGCTTCTGCAATACCCTCCGCCTCGTCGCGACTCGAGATATAGATTCCGCCCGAAAGCACACCTTGAACGGCCGTTGGTTTGGCAGTAAGTATCGGGGTATCAACACCTTGGTCTCGAAGCGGTCCAGAAATCTCATTGGCAAGGTTGAGAATGGCGATATCGTTCCGCCAACTCTTTGAGAGCGTGAATAACTTCGCAGGCGCGTTATCTATACCTGGAAAATCAAGCGGAAAAGCCCCAATAGTGTCGCTCGAAGCGCCGCGCCAGGCATAGATTGCTTGATGCGGATCCCCTACAGCTGTAATCGGGTGGCCACCACCAAATAATCCTTGCATCAAACGTAATTGCGATGACGAGGTATCTTGATATTCATCAAGTAGAACTAGGTGGAATTTTGCGCGTTCAATCTCTCCTACTTCAGGAAATGTTGTGGCGACCTGCGCTGCCACTGCCATTTGGTCATCAAAGGTAAATTGGGCACGCTCATGTCGAAATCGCATAACCTCTTTGATGATTGGAATCAATTGCGCGCGGGCATATTGGACTATCTCGGCATCCCTCGTGTGAGCGAGCTTTGCGCTATTCCTGTATGGCGTCTTGTTCGAGATTACTTCAGTGAACTTCAGCGCCTCTTCGAGTAGAGCCTCAGGTTCGACATCGTTCTCTTGGAGTTGCGAGACAAGTCGCATCACATTGTCGACGACAGTACTTAGCGCATCAGAGACTTGGCTCATATCTCCGTCGTACTCTCGGACTATTCGCTCAACTTGCTGCCATGCCGCCGCTTCGCCCAACATCTGCTCAGGTGGTTCGATACCGAGGCGGAGCGCATGTTCTTGGGCAACGCGATGGGCATAGGAGTGATAGGTCGAGATAGTTGGTTCGCCGGCGGTCGTTAAAGACGAGAGTTTTCCGCTCCGAACCGCCGCTTGGAATTCTGGTGATTTCTCCAATGTTTTCAGGCTTTTTCGTACCTTAATAGCAAGATCGTTTGCGGACTTACGAGTAAAGGTCAGACCTAATACTCGGTCGGGCTGGACCAACCCATTGGCGATGAGATAAATCAACCGCGTGCTCATCGTCTCAGTTTTTCCAGAACCTGCACCCGCGATAACGACTGCGGGGCGAGTGTGATCTGAGGTGATGATTAATTCTTGCTCTTCGGTTGGTGGATGCTGTCCAAGGATGGTGGCAATCGCCTGAGGGGTGAAGAGAATCTCGCTCATCGCAGCGACCGCCCTTCTGGACGGACTGGACAACTTGCGCGGAGAGCGCAAAATTCGCAGAGCTTGTTATCGATGGCGAGAAATTGAGATGCAGCGACAGTTTCGCCATCTTTTTCGATTACTTCTCGAACTGCAGCACCTGCCATTGGAGGTTGTGGCCGCACCGCTCCCTCTTTATTCACTGATGGGTAGAAGAGCTCAGCGCCTGCAGAGCTCTTACTTTCAGTGAGATCAGCGAAGGCGCCTTCACTTATCGCCAATTGATAGACGGCAAGTTGCGGATGTTCTTTCGCCTCTGGTTTTGAGATGGCGGTTTTGCTGGTCTTCAAATCTACGACGTACAGCTCGCCATCAGCGGTGACTTCGAGGCGATCGACCGACCCAGAAAGCGTGATTTTTCCTAAGGAAATGGTGAATTCTTTCTCGACGGCGAGGAGATCCCGTCCAGATCCGTTGTGATAGGCGACGACTTTTTCGAGCATCTCGAGGGCGCGATCGAGCTCTGCCTTACCTGACCAGCCACTGCCTAAATCGAGTTGATCGCTAAGTTGGCGCCAGAGCGATTCCATCTCGGATTGGAGTGATGCGAGCGTCGCACCATCTTTTAACTTTGCAGCTAAAGCATGGAAGGTTGTTCCGATGATCTGCGCGGTGGAGTCTGAATCGCGCCCACCGGTGAACTCAAACGCCCATTTGAGTGGACATTTATGGAGCGTATCGAGCGAACTTGGTGAGAGTCGGATTGTTTCGGATTCGCCAAATAACGGAGCGCTGGTGGAGATCTCTTTTGCGCCATACCAAGTATCAGGATTCGCTACCCGTATCCCGGATTGGTGCAGGTGCGCAAGGATGGCAATCGCTTCCCGAGATTGTGCATCGTCACTTCCTTCTGCCACTTTACGAAGCGTTGCAACTAAGCGAGCGGGAGTGAGATAAAACTCGCGCTGCGCTGCCGTCGATTGAGCCTCATCTATTCCGAGTATTTCGGCTACCTCGTTGAAGAATTGCGAAGGACGAGCCTCTTCACCTGCCGTCGCTGTAATGATGAGCGCGGTGCGGGCACGCGTGATTGCGCTGTAAAAAAGCCTTCTTTCATCGTCTTTTAGCGCAGAGATCGCTGCAAGCTGATATTCCCGCGACGTTCGATCGGCCGCGCTTGCTGCCCGTTGGGATTCGACTAGACGCTCACTTCCAAGGAGTGAACCACGAGGGGTGAGGTTGGGCCAGATGCCCTCTTCTACACCTGCGACCGCAACCACAGACCATTGCCGACCCTTTGCTGCATGGGTAGTGAGGATGCTGACGACATCAGGGCGTTGTGCACGCGCAGCGATGGTGTCGCTGGCAATGGATTCGTAGATCAATTGTTTGATAAATGCATCGCCGGTATTTCCTGGTCGTTGATCGGCGTAACGAGCTGCTGCTTCAAAGAGCGCAAGGACTCCATCGAGATCTCGATCGGCGCTTTCATCGCCTTCGATTGCATCGCGCTGCCAACTTTGCGCCAGGGGCGCTCCTGCATCATCTTTTGCGCTACTCCAGAGGGCCCAAAGGACATCTTCGCTGGTTGCTCCCGGGCGAACTGCTTTTCTGCCGCTGGCGATGAGATCAGAGATTCGCTTTATTGGTGCAAATTCGCTCCAGTCCAATTCTGCGATCGAGCTAGTGAGATATTCCCGAATGATTTGATGCGATGTCCTGGTATCTCCGGCTGGCCGCGCGTTGATCAACGTGGCTCGGATTCGCTTGAGGGTGAGGAAATCAGCCCCGCCATAGCGCGAGAGCAGTAGCTCGTCTATCAGTGAATTTGGCAGGAGTTCTTCGGCTCGCTCGGTTGTGAGCGATTTATTGGCGAGCGAAAAAGCCAGTGCAGCAAGGGTTATTAGCGGGGCAACTGCAGGCTGTTTATTGAGCGGCAAGCTCTGGATCTCTTCTCGAACCGGGATATTGAGTGAGGCGAATACCCGCCGGAGCGTGGTTGCGCGCGTGGAGGGCGAGCGAATAATGACGGCCATTTCGCCATAAGGGATTCCCTCGTGCAGGTGTTTACGTTGAAAGTTCTGTGCGATAAAACGTGCTTCATCATGGATGCTCTCGCATTGCGCAAGCGTGATGTCATTTTCTTCAGATGCTGGTGTAGCTGAAGTTCGAACCCGATGTGCGTTCATGCGCGAGAAGGTAAATCCCTCTGCGATTGAGATAGCGAGCTCTGTTATTTCCTTGGTTGCGCGATAGTCACGGGTTAACGTGATCTGTGTTGCTGGATTTCCATAGGAATCGAGATAGCTATCGATGATTGTTGGAATACTTTCGGGGTCGGCGCCGCGGAAGCGCCCGATTGCACTATCTGGATCAACGTAGAGGGTTAACTCGTCAGAATAAAGGATTTTAAGGAGTTTTCGGTGGGCCAGATCGCTCTCGTGGAATTCGTCAACAAGAATGACTTTATGGCGCGAGCGGATATCTTCGCGAAATTCTTGATCGTTCTCTAGCGCAATTGTGGCTTGGTAGATCAATTCGCTGGAATCAAATGCGTTCTCGTGATCTAACCCAGAGAGCTCTCGATAATTCGCAAAGAAATTACTCGCCGCTTCCCAAAGCGGGAATTTCTCGCTTTTACTTAAGGCTAAGAGTTCTTGCGGGGTTATGCCGTGCTCAGTTGCGCGGGAGATGAGATCGCGAAGTTCGCGTGCAAAAGCTCCAGTATGCGACGCGTTGATCGCCTGTGCGGGCCAGCGATAAAGGTTCGCATCGGAGGCCCCGGCAAGGAGCTCGCGGATGAAGTAATCCTGCTCTGGCCCTGAGAAAAGCCGGGGTGGAGCCTTCCCCTCTCGAGCGCGGTGGAGGCGAAGAATTGCAAAAGCCAGGGCTGGAAATGTCTTCACTAGCGAGCCTGAATTGGAGCGTTCGGAACCTGAAAATATCTGGTCATTTAACTCGCTAGCGCGATGGCGGTCGTAAGTGAGGACCAGAATCTGATCTGGATTTATCCCCTCTGCCAGGTAGCTGCGGACCTTAGCCACCAATGTGGCGCTCTTTCCGACCCCCGGCCCACCAAGTACAACAAGCGGTGCGCCACGATGAGTTATCACTGCCTTCTGCTCATCATCGAATTCAATCGATTGAGCAGGGGCAGCGCGAAGAAGTGTGAGCTGTGGATTGCGCTGCGATTGCACGATATCTAGGTAATCCTGCGACTTTAATCCTGCGCCATAAATGTTTGGTCCACGATATTCATAATGAAATCGTTCCACTCATTTTCACCCACGCCAGTTGGGTTGTAGTCATTAACTATCTTGCCCAACGTATAGGCCTGGATAAATGTAGCGAGCGCTTTCGCATTTACATCTGCGCGAAAAAGACCCTTATTTTTTACCTCTTCTGTGACATCGGCAATAGAATCGGTTAGACGTTCAGTCTCTGTTCCCATCTGTTTTGCCATACGTGGGTTGTCAAAAGATGCGGCGAGCGCCTCTGCGCGCTCAGCACGAGCACTTTTCCGTTCATCTGATTGTGTGACTACAGTGAGATTGCGTAACGCTTTGCGAAGTTCATCTTTTGAGCGAGCTTTTGCAACATAAGTCGTCAAATAATCAATCGATGCATCAATCCATTTGGAATAGCGGAAAATTTGCGCAGTCTCAACAAGTTGCTGGAGATCCTCGAAGTGGTGGTACATCGAACCCTTAGAGACACCTGAGGTGTCGAGCACCTCATCGGTAAGCACTTCTGACGGTTTCTTGGATTCCAACATCGCTGCCACCGTCTCTACGAGCAGGCGCTTGGTGGGGTGGAATGCAGAAAGCATGGACAAAAGGTACCGGCCGGAGGTGACTTTTAGAGTGACGTCGGCTTGAAAGGCTGAGCTGAGGGCTCGTCCCCTTACTCGCCGTCGATCTGCTCGTTCCGCTTCTTTACCTTTGATGTAGCGCGGGCCCGTTCGTTCTGATCAAGAAGCACCTTACGAATTCGAACGGTCTTTGGCGTAACCTCAACACACTCATCTTCGCGACAGAATTCCAAAGCTTGCTCTAAGTTCAGATGTTTTGGCGGAATCAAACGTTCAGCATCATCAGAGCCCGATGCGCGCATGTTCGTGAGCTTCTTTTCGCGGACTGCATTGACATCCATATCTTCGTTACGCGCATTCTCGCCGACGACCATGCCCTCATACACTTCAGAACCTGGCTCGACGAAGATTGTGCCGCGCTCTTGCAACGATGAAAGCGCGTATGAGGTGACCATTCCGCGACGATCTGCGACGAGTGAACCTGTTGGGCGAGTAAGAATCTCACCATGCCATGGTTCATATCCATCGAAAACGTGGTGGAGTAAACCAGTGCCACGAGTCTCAGTGAGAAATTCAGTTCGGAAACCAATTAAACCTCGCGATGGCACTCGATAATCCATTCGAATCCATCCAGTTCCATGGTTAGTCATCTGCGCCATTCGACCTTTGCGACTTGCCATCAACTGCGTGATGATGCCAAGAAAATCCTCTGGAACATCGATAGTGAGCGATTCCATCGGTTCGTTGAGCTTGCCATCAATCATTCTGGTAACAACCTGAGGCTTACCGACAGTTAATTCAAAACCTTCACGGCGCATGATTTCTACGAGGACAGCAAGTTGTAGTTCGCCACGTCCTTGAACTTCCCAGGTATCGGGGCGCTCGGTTTGAAGTAAACGGAGCGAAACATTGCCAATTAACTCAGCATCAAGCCGGTTCTTAACCAATCGCGCAGTGAGCTTCTTACCCTCTTGGCCAGCAAGGGGTGCGGTATTAATACCTATCGTCATCGAGATAGAGGGCTCATCAACAGTGATTAATGGCAGCGCAACTGGATTTTCAGGATCGGCGAGAGTCTCACCAATAGTGATCGTTTCAAAACCTGCAACGGCGATGATGTCACCAGGCCCTGCGCTCTCAACTGACTGACGCTCTAACCCATCATTCATCAAGAGTTCGACAACCTTGGCGCGCTCAACGCTGCCATCAACCTTTATCCAAGAAACTTGTTGTCCCTTACGGATTGTTCCTTGGTGCACACGACAGATTGCAAGGCGGCCGAGGTATGGCGAAGCATCGAGGTTTGTGACCTGCGCTTGAAGCGGTGCACCTTCGGTATATGTCGGAGCAGGAATTGCAGAATAAATAGTCTCAAAGAGCACATCGAGATTGCTCTCCTTTGGCATCCCACCATTCTCTGGACGTTCCAAGCTTGCTCGTCCTGCTTTTGCGCTTGCATAGACAATAGGAAACTCAATCTGCTTCTCATCTGCATCGAGATCGAGGAAGAGTTCATACGCCTCATCAACGACCTCAGCGATACGTGAGTCTGGGCGGTCTACCTTGTTAATAACGAGAATTACCGGCAGATTTTTTGAGAGCGCTTTGCGCAATACGAAACGAGTCTGCGGCAGTGGGCCTTCAGAGGCATCGACTAGAAGTAATACACCATTGACCATTTCAAGACCGCGCTCAACCTCGCCGCCGAAATCTGCGTGGCCGGGAGTATCAATGATGTTGATTGTTCGATCTCCACGCTTGATTGCGGTGTTCTTAGCGAGAATTGTGATTCCCTTTTCGCGCTCTAAGTCCATCGAGTCCATGACTCGATCGTCACCTTCACTCTTCTCTTTATGCGCAGCAAAAGCGCCCGATTGCCAGAGCATGGCATCGACCAGGGTTGTTTTGCCGTGGTCGACGTGGGCGATGATGGCGATATTCCGCAGATCATCACGTTTATTGAGATTGGTCAAAAGTCACTCATTTCGTCGGGGTCTAGAGTAGGTTCCAAGCAGCAGGTTTGTCGAATCGCCACGTAATAATGAGGATGAGTTACTTGGGAAAGCGCGAGGTGAATATCACGATGAAAGTTGGTTTTATCGGAGGCGGTCTCGATTCCGCAATTGGAAGTGCGCATTTTGCTGCCATCAACATCGATCGTAAATATTCACTTGCTGCCGGAATGTTTAGTATCGATGAAAGTATCAATTTCAGCTCTGGAGAATTTTATGGCGTCGACAAAAATCGCGTGTATGCAAACATCTCAGATTTCTTGAGCGCAGAGCAGAACAATTTGGATGCGGTGCTAGTGCTCTCACCTACGCCGCTTCACTTTGAACACATCAATCACATCTTCGACGCAGGAATTCCCGTTATCTCAGAGAAAGCGCTCTGCACCAACAGTAAAGATGCAGAGGTATTAGCGCGACGAGCAACTAGCGAGAACAAGTTTCTCTCGGTGACATTCACATACACGGGCTATCCGATGGTGCGCGAAATCAAACGAATGATTAGCGATGGCATACTTGGCGATGTTCTCTCCGTACATGTTGAGATGCCGCAAGAAAGCTTCATCCGTTCCAGCGCCAGCGGTACAAAGCCGCAGCCACAAGCGTGGCGGCAACTCGATTATGAGATTCCTAGCGTCACGCTCGATTTGGGTTCTCACGTAGTAAATCTGCTCGAATTCATAACCGGCAATCAGGTAGCGCGCGTGTCTGGAATTGCTAGCCATGCAGGAGATGTTTCTGCGCTTGTCGATAATGTGCTGGCTATTGGTGAGCTCCACAATGGAACGCCAATCTCGTTGAACTGGAATAAAGTCTCACTTGGAAAACGAAATGGCCTTGCATGCACGATTTATGGAAGTAACGGATCGATTTCATGGGAACAAGAAAATCCCGAGTACCTTCGGTATGGCGCGAAAGATGGCGCAATCCAGATTATCGATCGGAGCCATGCGATGGTAAAGGTTGCGGCAGAGCGTCGATATCAGCGCTTTAAAGTGGGCCATCCTGCTGGATATATCGAAGCCTTCGCCAATCTCTATCACGATATTGCAGAAGACCTAACGAGCTTTAAGGCTGGTCGAAAGTTTGACAATCCTTACACTCATAGCGCAGCAGATTCTGCAGATGGATTACGTGTTTTGGAGGCGCTGCATGAGAGCGCTGCCAAAAAAGAATGGATTGAAATCAGACGTTAAAGCGGAACTCCACGACATCGCCATCGTGCATGACGTAATCCTTGCCTTCCATTCGCACTTTTCCTTTTGTACGCGCTTCGGCGAGCGATCCCGTTGCGACTAAATCATCGAATGAGACAACTTCTGCCTTGATAAAACCTTTTTGGAAATCGGTGTGAATTACGCCCGCCGCAGCAGGTGCCGTATCACCTTGATGAATAGTCCATGCCCGCGCCTCTTTTGGCCCGGCCGTTAAGTAGGTCTGTAACCCTAAAGTTTTAAAGCCAACTCGAGCAAGCGTGCGCAGCCCAGGCTCACTTAAGCCAATTGATTCAAGTAACTCCATTGCATCGGCTTCATCGAGCTCAGCTAAATCTGCTTCCGTTTTTGCATCGAGAAATATCGCTTCCGCTGGTGCAACTTGCGCTCTAAGTTTCTTTTTCAACTCATCATCGCCAAGTTCCGCCGCATCAACATTGAAGACGTAGATAAAAGGTTTCGCAGTCAATAAGTGGAGATCTTTCAAAAGTGTTTTATCAAGAGAGGTCGCAGAGATGAGCTTTCCCTCTTTCAATGCAGCTTCTGCCGCTTTGATCTCTGCTATCTCAGCTGCCTTTTCTTTCTGCTGCTTGGCTTCTTTTTCGAGTCGCGGCAGGGCTTTCTCAATAGTCTGTAAGTCGGCGAGCGCTAATTCGGTGTTAATGGTGTCAATATCAGAGAGTGGATCAACTTTTCCATCGACGTGTACGACATCGCCATCGTTAAAGACGCGAACAACTTGGCAGATTGCATCTGCCTCGCGGATATTTGCAAGAAACTTATTGCCAAGGCCTGCACCTTCGGATGCGCCCTTGACGATGCCGGCGATATCAACGAAGGAGACCGATGCGGGAATGATTTGTTCTGATCCGAAAATCTTTGCCAACACGGCAAGGCGGTCATCTGGGACGCCAACTACGCCCACATTGGGTTCGATGGTTGCGAAGGGATAGTTAGCCGCCAGGACCTGATTCTTGGTCAGGGCGTTAAATAGGGTCGACTTGCCCACGTTGGGCAGTCCGACGATTCCGATAGAGAGGCTCACGAGGAGTAGAGCCTACGGGGCTTTGTCACCCCTGCCTGACACGATTGCCCCATGAACCTCTCCTCCTCCAATTCAATGGTGGCGTTGGCCATCGGCGCGGTCATAGGCCTACTCCTCGGGGTCGCGATCACATACCTATTAATGCGGCGCGAGAGCGAGATCTACCGGGGCCAACTCGAAGCGCAGAGCGAAGCAAGTGGCGCCTCCCGCGAGGCAAGTGCGCGTCTTGATGAGCTCCTACGCTCGGTCAATCTGAGCATGGCGCAACTGACGGAGAAGACGCACTCGGCAGAGCTCAAGCGGGCAGAGGTAGAGGCGCAGATTAAAGAGCAGATCAAAAATATGGGTGAGAAAAATGAACGACTCGTCCTCGAAACAGCAAAGCTCGCTGGAGCGTTATCAAAAGCGCAGAGCCGTGGTCAGATGGGTGAGGCGCAACTGGAATTAATTCTTGAGAACTCTGGATTGATTGAGGGAGTCAACTACGAACGGCAAGAGCATCGCGTCAACGATGGTGAGATTTCCAAACCCGATATCACAATCAAAATGCCCGGTGGTACCGAAATATTTGTTGACTCGAAGTTTCCCTTCGATCGCTTCTGGGACGGAATTGGCGCCGACGATCCTGCAGCGCGAGCAACAATGATGGCAGCGCATGCAAAGGATCTGCTTAGCCACATTAATGCCCTGGCAAAACGTGGGTATCAAAACGGAAGTAGCTCACCAGATTTTGTCGTGCTCTTTGCCCCCTTCGAATCGATTCTCAACGAAGCGCTCGATGCCGACCCGCTCCTACTTCAGAAATCTTTCGCAAAGAGCGTCGTTATCGCCACTCCCACAACGATGCTTGCCCTGCTTCGCACCATCGCATATGGCTACAAGCGCCATGATCTTGCACGTAACGCGGATGAAATCCGCGAACTCGCAGGCGAACTACTTAAGCGAGTAGGAAAAGTTCATGAACGAATCGAAAACTTGGGCGAGCGAATCAAAGGTGCAGAGCGCGCCTTTAATGAACTCGTTGCATCGGCAGAGAATCATCTTCTTGTTCCCGCTCGGAAGATGGGAAAGCTCGGTGCACCAACAGGTAAAGAGCTATCTGCTCCTGCTCCCATTGAGAGTGAGATTCGCACAATTCGCGCTACCAGCGCCACTGGGGAAATAGGCTCAGAGGGCTCAGACGGGGATGAATTAGACTTCACAGAGAAGAACGAGCGATGAGAGATAACGTGAGCGGGGTGAGCAATACGCGATGAGTACGAGCGATAAACCGAACGCAATTGAGATTAATGGCCGGCCGATCATCCAAGGTCGCGGTCTAACCTCTCCTGGCATCGTGGTTCTCTACGTATTGGGGCTACTTTTTGTACAGACCCTTGAAAATTTCATCTCAGGTCAACCTGGGCGAATTACCGGAATCGTCTTACTCGCGCTCTTCTTTGGCGCAGTTAAATTAGGTCGACGTGGAACGCTCTTTACCGCAGTTGTGACACCACCGCTTGCGCTGAGCGCAACGCTGCTCGTAGCAACGGTAATTAGCAAGGGATTTGGAGTTACTGGTCTACTTGTGGGGATCGTCTCGAACCTCGCGCGCCTTGCTCCCTGGCTCTTACTCACTGCGCTCGTAAGCTGGAGCTACTTCTTTATTACCGAACGACGTCAGCTCACTTCAAGCCGGCAGCCTTCAAATCTTTCCTAAGTTCTGGCGGCATCGAAAAGAGCAAGTGCTCTTCAGCCTTTGTAACAACCTCAACATCTTTATACCCGTACTCACTTAACTTTGCCAATAACTCTTCAACCAAAATCTCTGGCACCGATGCGCCACTTGTGACGCCAACTGTCTGCACTCCTTCGAGCCACTCCACTTTCATTTCATGTGCGTAATCGATGAGGTATGACGCTTTCGCTCCTGTTTCAAGCGCGACTTCAACGAGACGGACTGAATTCGAAGAGTTGCGGGAGCCTACGACTAGAACCAAATCGCTCTGTGGCGCAATCTCTTTTACAGCTAACTGTCGGTTCTGCGTGGCATAACAAATATCATCGCTCGGTGGATCATTTAATAGTGGAAATTTCTCTTTCAAAGCTTTCACTGTGCTTAGCGTTTCATCAACGCTGAGCGTTGTTTGTGAGAGCCAGATCAACTTATTTGGATCTTTGATTTCCAACTTTTCAATGTCTTCTGCCTTATCAATCAATTGCACATGATTAGGCGCTTCACCAGCGGTGCCTTCGACCTCTTCATGTCCTTCATGACCAATTAATAGAATCTGATAATCCTCGGCCGCAAAACGTCGCGCTTCTTGGTGAACTTTTGTCACTAGCGGACAGGTGGCATCGATGGTCTTGAGATTTCGTTCCTTCGCGCTCTCGTGGACTGCAGGAGAGACACCGTGTGCAGAGAAGATAACTGTTGCACCCTCCGGCACTTCATCTGTCTCGTCGACGAAAATCGCGCCGCGCTTCTCTAAAGTTTCGACTACATGCTTGTTATGGACAATCTGCTTCCGAACGTAGACCGGGGCGCCATAAAGATCCAGAGCTTTCTGAACGGTAACCACGGCGCGATCAACTCCTGCGCAATAGCCACGCGGGGCTGCAAGGAGTACGCGCTTATTGGGAAGAGCGGGAGCAGTCGACACAGCCCTAGCCTAATCTCTTCCGAGCCATCGCGCGCTTGGGGCAAGGGCATGCGATTACGCTTACATCATGATCGACAGTAGCTCTGAGGAACCGCTTCCGGTTCGAGTCGTCTCGGAATCTATCGGTGAATATGTCGGCAGATTAGGGCCCGTCTGGGTAGAGGGCGAAGTCGCAGAAATCACAAGGCGCCCAGGTTCGCAGATGGCATTCCTCCGTTTAAAAGATACCAGCGTAGATATGTCGCTGCAGGTGACCTGTCACAAATCCATTCTTGAAGCAATTGATCCCCTTCCGGAGAACGCGCGAATTGTCGCGTATGCAAAAGTTAATTGGTACGCAGTGCGCGGCACGCTCTCGCTCATGGCTCGCGAGATCAGACAAGTTGGCCTCGGCGAACTTTTAGCCAGATTAGAGCAATTGAAAAACTTGCTTGCGGCGGAGGGATTATTTGCCACAGATCGAAAACGCGACTTGCCATTTTTGCCGCGAAAAATTGGTTTGATTTGTGGCAGAGCGAGCGCTGCCGAAAAAGATGTAGTTGAGAATGTTGAACGTCGCTGGCCAGGGATGCGCTTTGAGATTCGCGAAGTGGCCGTACAAGGTAATACTGCAGTTGTCGAAGTGTCACGAGCGCTCATTGAACTCGAGGCGATTGACGATGTAGATGTCATCATTGTGACTCGAGGTGGTGGTTCTTTTGAAGATCTCCTGCCGTTCTCAGATGAATCACTTATTCGATTAGTTGCATCACTGACTACTCCGATTGTCAGCGCAATCGGACATGAACAAGATGCGCCGCTACTTGATCTTGTTGCCGACTTACGCGCATCAACGCCGACCGATGCTGCTAAACGAGTGGTACCAAGCCTCATTGAAGAGCAAGAGTATATTGCGCAATTGACCAATCGCCTTGAGAAGCGAATGCGCTCAATGATTGAACTCGAGATTTCCAAAGTTACGTCTCTGGTCACGAGGCCAGTTATGAAAGATCCCCTAACGATAGTTACCGCGAAGGTAGATGAAATTAAAGTTCTTAGAAGTGATGGGAAGAAGGCTCTCACAGCCCTTCTGCGGGAAGAGAAAATCGAGGTACGTGAAATAAAAGCGCGAATTGCAGCGCTCTCGCCGCTTTCGACGTTAAAACGTGGATATGCCGTGGTGCAAAAGCGAGGAAAAGTACTCCTCGATGCCAAAGATGTGTCGCTAGCAGATGAACTACAGGTGGTGCTTGCTAAGGGTGAATTAACCGTTGCGGTAACGAGCCAAAAAGCAGTCACTAACAATAAAGCGAAGGGGTAACTATGGCCGAAAAGAAGAAGCCAACGTATGAGCAGGCTCGTGACGAGCTTGCGAAGATTGTTGCCAAGCTCGAAGCTGGTGGCGCCTCCCTCGAGGATTCGATTGCGCTCTGGGAGCGTGGTGAAGAGCTCGCAAAAATCTGTAACCAATGGCTTGATTCAGCGAAAGAGCGGCTGGATAAGGGAACCAAATGAGATGTGCGCCATAAGCACAACTAATTAGAGGAGCGTATTCTTTTCTATTATGAACCCCATGAATCCAGATTTCGCCTACGAAGACCTCCTTCCACTTGGCCACGATGAGACCGAATACCGCTTCATCACGAAAGAGGGCGTCACAACAAGCCAGGCAGCTGGACGAACATTTATCACGGTGACTCAAGATGCGCTTCGGAAGCTAACCGAAGAGGCGGTACATGACATTCAGCATTATTTGCGAACATCACACTTGCAGCAATTGCGGAACATCATCGACGATCCAGATGCTTCGCCAAATGATCGATTTGTTGCTCTTGATTTACTAAAGAACGCGAATATCGCAGCAGGTGGAATTCTGCCAATGTGCCAAGACACGGGAACGATGTTGGTGATGGGCAAGCGCGGCCAACATGTTCTCACTGAAGGTCGCGACGAAGCTGGAATCGCACATGGCATTTATGACGCTTACACTCGATTGAATTTGCGTTACAGTCAAATGGCGCCGATTACGATGTGGGAAGAAAAGAACACTGGCACCAACTTACCTGCGCAAATCGAAATTGCAGTGGATACCAAACATGATGATCAATACCAACTGCTTTACATCGCTAAGGGTGGCGGCAGCGCTAACAAGAGCTTTCTCTATCAAGAGACTAGAGCACTCCTCAACCCACAATCTTTATTGAAGTGGCTCGAAGAAAAGTTAGTCTCACTCGGCACATCTGCTTGCCCGCCATATCACCTTGCGATTGTCATTGGCGGAACAAGTGCAGAGCACACCTTGAAGACAGCCAAGCTTGCAAGTACTCGCTATCTTGATTCGCTTCCACTCCGCGGTGATGTCGCCACTGCCCATGGCTTTAGGGATATCGAATTAGAAGCACAAGTCCTCGAACTCACCCGCAATATCGGCATTGGCGCTCAATTTGGTGGCAAGTATTTCTGTCACGACGTTCGAGTTATTCGCCTGCCCCGCCATGGTGCATCGCTACCAATCGCTATTGCAGTTTCGTGCTCTGCAGATCGACAAGCTCTTGCAAAGATCACTGCGGAAGGCATATTCCTCGAGAAGTTAGAGCGCGACCCAGCTCACTTTCTTCCAGATACCACCGCCACTGCGCTCCACGATGAAGTTGTACCGGTGGATCTCAATCGTCCAATGGATGAGATCCGCGCCCAACTCTCTAAATACCCAGTAAAGACTCGTCTTTCCCTTACCGGTACCTTGATAGTCGCCCGAGATCTTGCCCATGCCAAAATCAAAGAGCGTTTAGATAAAGGTGAAGAACTGCCTGAATACTTGAAGAAATATGCGGTTTATTACGCCGGTCCGTCGAAAACTCCCGATGGATACGTCTCGGGTTCATTTGGACCGACCACTGCTGGTCGAATGGATTCATATGTTGAGCAATTTCAACAAGCTGGCGGCTCTTTCATCATGTTGGCAAAAGGCAATCGCTCTGCTGCCGTCACAAATTCGTGTAAGAAATTCGGTGGTTTCTACTTAGGATCTATCGGTGGCCCAGCTGCTCGACTTGCCCAAGATTGCATCAAAAAAGTAGAGGTATTTGATTATGCAGATCTTGGTATGGAAGCGGTCTGGAAGATTGACGTTGAGGATTTCCCGGCATTTATCGTGGTGGACGATAAAGGTAACGACTTCTTTGCAGAGCGGGAGAAGTTGGTAACGCTCGGAAAGAAGCCGAATTAAAATTAGTTAGTAAGAAAGTTTCTTAATACATCTTGATGCGATAGAAAGTATTGAGCGCTTTACACGGCGTGCCGTATCGCACATCGATGTATTTCAATCCCCACAAAATCTGCGTGACGGGATTTTTGCGCCAGTCACTACCAATCGATTCATATTTTGTTGCTGGGTACGCTTGTGGAATTCCATGTGCACCAGTGCGCTTGTTATGCGAGGTGTACGTCCACTGACTCTCTTTGATCCACAACTTATCGAGGCACTTCCACTGGGCGCCGCTCCACCCGTAATTCTCTTTGGCGAGCAACTCACCGACATACCGAGCGCCATTTCGGGTCTTTGCCTTTTGCACCAAAAATGCGGTCCGTGCCACCGAGGAGAGGTTGAGCGCGGTGAGTTTGCCGGAGGTTAAGACTTCAGTCGCCACGACAAGTCGGGCTTCAACGATTGGTTCTGTTGGGGCCAGTTGGCTCGGGGTGACAACGGCCAACGAGCTCTCACCCGTCGGTGCGGGTAGCGGAGTGTTGACCTCGGTGCCGTGGGCTCGAGCAGGTATGAGCGCAAGGATGAGGGCGAGCGCGAGCGCCGCTCGAGCACTCAGATTGATCGACCTGTCCACCATCTGCATGACCCCACCTGCCTTTCCCATCTCCGCCGAACGAGCACCTGTGCTCGCCCCGAATCTCTCTCCACACGCCGACCGATCCAGCCCAAATAGGCTGGCAGAGGGGTGGGGGGAGGCTTCAAGGATGCCAAAGGAGTGGGGGTCTTGGCTAAACCAAACCCCATTTTCTCCCTGAGAATTTTGACCTGTGGATAACGTTTTCCCAGGTCAGAGGGGTGCAAGAAATATTTGTGGGATTACCCACCCCGATGTAGTCACAATTGTGAGCCAGCCGCAACTAAAAAAAGCGCTGGTCAGGGTCGGACGACCGACTCAATCGAAAGGTCCTCTGGTGGGTGCAACCTCCCCCGGTAGATCCAGGCAACGATTGATACCCCCAACACGGTTACGCTCCCTGAGAATGCAATGGCAATGCGGGCCCCGAAATGTTCAGTCATCCACCCAAGCAACGGCGCAACTCCCGGAGCAAATCCCATCCACATCGCAAGGTAGATACCAATCACTCGCCCCCGAATCTCAGGAGCGGTGTTGAGCTGAATAGTTGTGTTCGAGGCAACCGCCGTGGTCAGCATCCCAAAGCCATAGATCGGTAGCGCCATGGCATAGAGCAGATAAGTCGGCATCAAAGCCGAGAAGATGATGGCGCACCCAGTGAAGATTGCGTACTTGATGATTCGCGAAATCCCTGGAGCATGTTCTTGTTTTGTCGCGATAAGAGTGGCAGTCAGCGATCCCAGCGCAATAACACTTCCTAATAAACCAAACTCACCAGCTTGCAAACCAAATTCTTTCGTTGCCATGATCGCGCTGAAGAGTTCTGGATTAACACCAAATGTCGCAAAGAAAAAAATGACAAGCATCATCGCCATTAAATCAGGTCGTGCTCTGATGTACTTGACTGCTTCTGAAAAGCGAGCACCGGCACGAGGTTCCTTTCGGTGCAATTCTTTATTATCAATCATCAAGACCGCAGCGATAACTGCTAGGAATGAAATTGCATTAAGAAGAAAGGATGGTCCAGTATCAAAAGCTTCAATCATGAAACCTGACAAAGCAGGGCCTATCAACCGTGCGGTATTGAAATTTACTGAATTGAGCGCAACCGAATTTGGGATATCTTCTTCGGGTACAAGTTCCGGAATGAATGAATGGCGAACTGGTCCATCAACTGCAGAGGTAATTCCCAGGGCTAGCGCAATCACCAGCACATGCCAGAGCAGAACGTGATTAGTAACTACAAGCAGCCCAAGTGCACCAGCCCAGAGAAATCCAGAAAAACTGGTGAATACCAGCAACTTCGGCTTTGAAATCCGATCGGCGAGGGTGCCACCAAAAAATGAGAATAGTGAAGGCGCCGATTGCAGCGCAACGACAACGCCAAGCCAGAGTGCATTGTTGGTCAACTCGAGAACTAACCAGTTTTGTGCGATTCGTTGCACCCAAGTGCCGATGTTGCTCAACGTGGTCGAGATGTAATAGATGCGAAAGTTACGATGGCGAAAGGACCTCAACGAGCCGTTAGCTGTCATGATTCGCCAGTCTCGCGCAGCTCTCGCACTTTTCGCATCGTCGCACCGAATCAACTCTCAGGGGTATAGGCCAGCTCGTACTCAAATCTCACTTGAGGTTCTAGACTAGAACCATGCGCCCCTTATGGGAAATATCTGATCGCCGAATAATTCTGATTGCCCTGATTCTTTGGTCGCTCATTGCCATTGGTTCGCTCATCACGAATACGTTTAATCTGATGTGGAGTGCGCTCATTGCCATTGCGCTAGGCGGGTATGGATTGCGAATTATGCGGATCCGTAACGCACCCGAAAAGAATCAATCGAATAAATAAAACTGAGCGAGCCTTTAACTAGCTTTCGATTTGATCTGCGATTCCGCGCAGGACCTTTCCAAGGCGCTCAGCATCATTTGACGACGGATGTCGACCGTGGCGTAATCCATTACCCACTCGATCAAGAATCTTGATTGCATCTTCAATGATGGCAGCTAGGTCGTCAGGATTAATGCGGGCGCCCGCAGCAAGAGATGGTGGCGCTTCAACTATGGTCACCGAGAGCGCTTGTGGTCCACGGCGACCATCAGCAACGCCAAATTCAAGCTTCGTGCCGGGCTTTACCGATGTCACGCCTGAGGGAAGTGAAGCGGCAGGGAGAAATACATCGTCACCCTCATCGGAGGAGATAAAACCAAAGCCTTTCTCAAGGCTGAACCATTTAACGCGTCCAGTTGGCATCGCTCACTCTCCGTTCCCGTAGTTCCCGTAGTTCCCGTTGCCTGTACTTGCTGAGCTCAACGCGCTCGACAGCACTGCAAACTCGGGTCCTATTTTATCGCGTTTTCGCAGCACTGCGCTCCGCTATTTATCGCCAACAAGGGCGCCAAATTGCTCGTGAAACTAGGCGTTTTGGCGTTTAGAGGACTAAAGCCTCAGAGTGCGCGCCGCAGCCATAGTTCACCGCGACAACGTGACCATCT
>Ga0315902_10004257_pt1 | contig 20790 bp, 12 predicted proteins | sample LakEriMetagenome_9_FD_203523 | JGI IMG/M metagenome (GOLD analysis project Ga0315902, IMG submission 203523) | Freshwater fungal communities from buoy surface, Lake Erie, Ohio, United States - Buoy 12 MA117 | ecosystem: Environmental > Aquatic > Freshwater > Lake > Lake biofilm | place: USA... | reverse complement strand
CCGATTCGTCAGGAAAAAGAGCGAACCTCGCAACATTCGCGGGACGGCGCTGCCAAGGGTCGTGTCAGAACACGGCCGCATGGTGGGCGAAGCGATACCGAGGGAACCGGTTGCCGCCATCACATGATTCACGAGAGAGTTTGGAGAACTCACGGTAGAAGAGGGATGACCTTGGTTGTCTGGGAAATCACCGTTTCGTGCGGCAGGAAAAATCATTTGGATAGCACTCTGGACATGGGGCTACCCTGTCATCCGTGCGAATAGTCCGCGGTTCATGACTCTTGATCCTGAGAGATTGAATGGTTCGGTATCGATTTCCACGCCAGGCAAAATTGGAGTTCGGTGCGAAGTTCCTCCGGTGGCCTTGGGGGGGCTTTCGAGGGGCAGTGTTCGCGCAATCGCCGACTGCTCCCGGCAACGCAGTTGGGGCGGTCGCACTTGACAGGGTGGTGCACCCTCGAGGGCGATGGTGGATGGTCGACTCGCGATACAGTCTCGGGATTCGACCGATGCCTCCAAGTCCGGGCCGTACCGTAAATTCTGGACGCAGACACCTGAGAGGTCGGGGGGAACCCGAACCGCGGTTCCTCGGTCGTCTCAGTTCTCGAAGGATTCGATGCCGCTTTTGCCGATAGGTTTTGACCGGCGACCGGCCCCAATTCCTCGATTCCAGTTTCACTCACATCAACGAAAGTGTATCCTTGCGACGGAGAGAAGGTTTCTGGGTTCGGTTGAACTGGTTGGTGGAGCGACGCCATGCACAATCTCGAGATGAATCGCCGTCAGGCCCTGATTGCAAGTGGCCTGGGGACACTGACTCTGGGGACGCCGGGCCTGGTGATGGGGGCTGACAAGCTCGATGCCTCGGGCAAGGCGGTTCCGTCCGACAAATCGTGCATTTTTATCCTGCTGTGCGGCGGGCCGAGCCATGTCGACACCTGGGATATGAAGCCCGAGGCACCGCTCGAATACCGCGGACCCTATCAGCCGATTGAGACCAGGGTTCCGGGGATGCTCATCAATGAGATGCACACCCGACTGGCTCCTTTGGCCGAGCACTTCACGCTGATCAACTCGATGGCCCATCCCGGGTCGATCAGCAATCACTTCGATGCGATGCACAATCTGCTGAGCGGCCAGTCCGACAAGCGGGTGCAGGAGGGAGTTCCAGACAGCCAGCCGTACATTGGCTCGTTCATCGCCAAGCACAAGCCGAGCACCCGCAACTTCGTTTCGAACGCCTGGCTCATCAAGTGCGTCGGGCCCCCCGTGTTTTGTGCCCCCAACCTCGGGATCGGGGGTTATCTGGGCTCGGCGTTCGCCCCGGTTTTTGTTGGTGCGGCTGACAATCACCCGGCGATGCCCGACTTCAAGCCCCCCTCGATCTACGATGCGTATGACGAACAGCGGTTTGAAGAGCGGAAGTCGCTTGTCAGCCGCCTGGAGTCGACCCGTCTCGACCGTGACCAGCGAGTCAAGGACTGGTCCGATCTGCGCGAAAAGACCTATGACGCCCTGACCCGCAATGAAGGACGCGAGGCGTTCGACCTCAGCCGCGAACCGGTCGAGATCCGCGAACGCTATGGCATGAATCCGCTGGGACAGAACCTGCTGCTCGCCCGGCGAATGGTCGAGTCGGGGGTGCGGATTGTCACCGTCAATGGCTGGGCTGGCCAGGCCGAGCATGACAAGGCCGGGCCCCCCAGCAGCAGTTGGGACATGCACGGCGGCAACATGGGGATGGGGAACGCTTTCGGAAACGGATCATTCGGCATGGGGTTCTGTCTCCCCAGGCTCGATCAGGCCCTGGCGGGTTTGTTCACCGACCTTGTCGAACGCGGACTGTTGAAGAACACGCTCGTCGTGGTGACCGGGGAATTCGGCCGCACGCCATATTTGCTCAAGGAGACTCCGCCCGGACGGCAACATTGGCCCCAGTGCTTCTCCGCCATCCTGGCGGGCGCTGGAATCGCCGGTGGACGGGTCTACGGCAAGTCCAACAAGTATGGAGAATACCCCACCAGCAAGCCGGTCTCGCCAGAGAATCTGGCAGCGACCATCTACCAGGCTCTCGACATCCCGATCAACAATCCGCAGGATGCCAGTGGCATCTCACGCACGCTGACGACCGGGAAGCCGATCATGGAATTGTTTGGATAAGGTTCCCAAGGCCCAGGCTCGAAGGGCCTTCTCGGATGGGCCTCTGAAAACGCCACTGGCCTCCCTTGAGAGGGAGGCCAGTGCAACATCCACGTGACTTGAATTGACTATTTCCCGATCGCCCACAGGGATTCGTAAGTGCGGATGTAGATCCGCCCGTTGGAGATCACAGGAGAGGCTGTGGTGATTTCCTCAAGGGCGTTGGTGGAGACTTCCTCGAACTTGGGGCCGGCCTTGACGACGGTCGTGATGCCGTTGCGCGAGACGAGGTAGAGGTTCCCGTTTGCGAAGACTGGCGACGCACGGTTGTTTTCGCCGGGGGTACGCTGCTCATAGAGCTTCTTCCCCGTCTTGGAATCGAGCACCACCAGAACTCCGTTTTCGCGGTAGAGATAGACAAGTCCGTTGTGGATGAGCGGGGAGGGGACGTCGGGGGTGGGGTTGTATTCCCACAGCTTGTGCCTGGAACCGGTGATGTCACCCGAGCCATCGGGGGTCAGTGCGATCACCCGGCCCCCCTTGGCCGACGGGGCGACGATGAGCCCGGGGACCGCCACGGGCGAGGCAACAAGACGGAGCGTTGGATCGTACTTGTCGGGCTGCAGTCCCGCCGAACGCCAGAGTTCGTGCCCGTCATTGAGGTCGTGGGCGATGATCCAGTCGGCACCGTGGGTCAGCAGGTAGGCTCGCTGTCCGTCCCGGTAGATGGTGGGGGAGGCGTAGGAGTGCTCATTCTCGGAGTGGGCTTCACTGGGACGTTCGGCCTTCCAGAGTTCCTTGCCGGTTGCCTTGTCGAGACAGACGATCTTGGCCTCCCGGGTCTTCGGATCTCCTTCGCCGTGGATGAGTTGCAGGTAAAGCCGGTCTCCATCCAGCACGGGCGACGACGTCATGCCGAACTGGATATTGAGTTTGCCATACCGATCCTGCACGTCGAACTTCCAGATTTCCTTCCCGTCGAAGTCGTGGCAGGCGAGGGGGCCATTGCCCAGGAAGGTCCAGACGTGCTTGCCATCGGTGACCGGGGAGGGTGACGCCGAGTTCCCCTCATTCACACGCGCGTCTTTGTTCCCCTTGCCGAGATCACGCGTCCAGCGGACCTTTCCGTCGGTTCCCACGCACATCAGAACCAGGGTGTCGTTGTCTTCACCAACCGAGGTGAGAAAGATCGAGTCGTTCCAGACCACCGGGGTGGCCCCGGCCCGCCCGGGAAGCTTGAGTCGCCAGGCGATCCCTTCGGATGCCGTCCACCGGGTGGGGACGCTTGTCTCTTTCGAAATGCCGTCATGCGCGGCGCCGCGCCATTGGGGCCAGTTTTCAGCCTGCAGGGAGGCGGTCCACAGGAGGGCGAGCAGGGCGAGTGAAACACCAGGTCGAGTCATGGGATGCGGACTGGCTGGGGGGGAGGGGCGAAACAGAAGCCACTGGAACCGGGTGCAATCAATCGGACCCGGCCATTGGCGAAAGTGTCTTGCCAGAGGCACAGCCCGTCAAGCACCATCGAACTCTGCCGGGTCGACTGGGGAGAAAACAGCCACGAAGAAGCGCGGAGGCAAACGCGGCAAGGGACGCGGTAGGGTCAGGCTTCGGAACTGGGCTCGGATTCGAGGTGATACTCGTCAATTTTCTTGTGCAGGGTATTGCGATTGATTCCGAGGCGGGTGGCCGCCTTCGTCTGCACCCCCTGGCAGGTGCGGAGCACCTGGGCGATGACCTCCCGTTCCACTTGCGAGACGATCCGTTCGTGGAGGTTGTTTGCGGTGTCACCAGCCGCCTGCAGGCCGAGGGTGACCAGTTCCTGGCAGAGGGAGTTGGAGTCTTTGCCTCCGCCTCGGGGGAGCCGCATCGGGGCCCCGGACACGAGCTGCTTGGGGAAATTCTCGAGAGCAAGGTGGCCATTCTGGGAGAAGACGATCGCCCGCTCGACATAATTCTGCAGTTCGCGAACATTGCCCGGCCAGGAATACCGTTCGAGGGCGGCGATTGCATCGGAGGAGATCGTTGAGACCGCCACCTTGTTTGACTGGGCGTATTTCCGGATGAAGAAATCGACGAGGTCGGGAATGTCTCCGGTCCGTTGCCGCAGAGGGGGGAGGTCGATCGGGACGACATTCAAGCGGAAATACAGGTCTTCGCGAAAGCTGCCGCGGGCGACCTCATCCAGCAAATCGCGGTTGGTCGCTGCAACGACCCGGACGTCGACCCGAATGGTCCGGTTGTCTCCCACCCGTTCAAACTCCTGCTCCTGCAACACACGCAGCAGCTTGACCTGCAGCGTGTAGCTGACCGAATTGATTTCGTCGAGAAACAGGGTTCCGCCGTGTGCTGCCTCAAAACGCCCGGTCCGATTTTCGTTGGCGCTGGTGAAGGCCCCCTTGACGTGGCCGAAGAGCTCGCTTTCGAGCAGACTTTCGGACAGGGCCCCGCAGTTGACCCGGACGTAGGGGCCCGAGGCGCGGGGACTGAGTTCATGGATCGCACGGGCGATCAATTCTTTGCCGGTACCAGTCTCACCCGTCAGCAAGACTGTGGCCGATGTGCGCGCCACCAGCCGAGTCAGCCGGGCCACCTCAAGCATGGCGGGACTGGATCCAATGATCCCCGTCAGCCCCCCCAAGGCCCCAGGATCGTTCGCACGCTCACTCGGCACTGCTGTTCCTCACCGACCAACCAGACATCACTCCATCCCGGAGGCTGGTGCCGACGGAAGTGTCGGCATGCACCGATACTAGGCAGGGGTGGACGATTTTTGAAGTTCGGCCACACGAATGAGTTTCTTTTTTGAAAAAATAGCCTGTTTTGATCGATGTGAATGATTTTGTGGATGAAAAAATCGAGGGGTGTGATAGATGGGAGTTGCAAGTTGCTTAAAAATTCGGCATTCGGATGGGGTGTGCCTGGCTCAACGAGAAAAGGGCCGGGATGCGAGTGGGGGGGGGCAGAAATGGAAATGGGCCGGAGTTTGGCAAAAACTCCGGCCCGTTCCCTGGATGTCGCGGCACGACGGAGAGGTCACTATGGTGACCCCGGTCTGGTTTACTTGAGCTTGCCGCGGAGATATTCGACGGCATCCGCCAGTGACTGGGCAATCCCTTCGGGCTTCTTCCCACCCGCCTGGGCGAGATCGGGGCGTCCGCCACCTCCCCCACCGACCGCCTTGGCTGAGGCCTTGACCCAGTCGACGGCGTTGATTCCCCGGTCGATGAGTTCCTTGCCCACGGCTGCCACAAGCAGCACCTTGCCTTCACTGCCGGAAGCCAGCAGAACGGCCAGTGGCGAGGCCTTGCGGCGGAGTTGGTCAATCTGGGCCCGCATGCTGTCGGCATCCCAATCATCGCAACGGTGGGTGATGACCTTCACCCCCTGGATGTCGATGGCGTTGGCGACCAGTTCGTCCACCTGACCGGCCGCTGCCTGGGCGGTGTACTTGGACAGTTCCCGCTTGAGAGTCTTGACCTCTTCGAGCAGCGATTCGACCCGTTGAGGAAGGTCTTCCACGCGGGGGGCCTTCACCTGCTGGGCGATGTTGAGCAGCAGTGATTCATCCTCGCGGACCTTCTGCAGGGCCCGTACGCCGGTGAGGGCGGTGATGCGCCGCGTTCCCGCGGCGACCGATTCCTCGGCGATGATCTTGCACAAGCCCACCTGGCCGGTGTTGGAGAGGTGTGTGCCGCCGCACAGTTCGCGGCTGAAACTCCCCATGGTGACAACGCGGACCTCATCCGCATATTTCTCGCCGAAGAGGGCGGTGGCCCCGGATTGCCGGGCCTGTTCGAGATTCATCAGGGTGGTGGTGACGGCCGCCCCCTCATTGACCCGGGCGTTGATTTCCCGTTCGATCTCGGCCAGCGATTCGCGGGGTATGGCCTTGGGCTGGGTGAAGTCGAACCGCAACAGGTCATTCTCAACACGTGAACCACGCTGTGTGGCGTGGCTGCCGAGGGTCTTCTGCAGGGCATGGTGCAGCAGGTGAGTGGCCGAGTGGGCCCGTCGAATTCCGTTGCGTCGTTCGAGATCGACCTTGGCCGTGAGCTTCATGCCGGTTCGAAGCGCTCCCCGGCGGAGATGTCCGATGTGAACGAAAAAACCGGCCTGCTTCTGGGTATCGGTCACTTCAAACAGGCACTCGGGTGATTCGAGGGTTCCCGTATCACCCACCTGGCCCCCCGACTCACCGTAGAAGGGGGTCTTGTCGATCACGACGACAATGGGCTGCTGATGGCCCACCTCGCGGAGCTCGGGAACAAGCCGTTCCTCCGCCACGATGCCAATGACCTCGGCCGAGGCTTCGGTCGCCTCGTATCCCAGGAAAGTCGTGGACGCACTCCCCTCTCGAAGCGCGTCGAGAGGGCCCGCCTTCATCACTGAGTCGGCGAAGGCACCGCGACCGCTCTTTTCCTGGTGTTCGGCCATCCGTGTCTGGAACTCGGCCCGATCGACCCGCAGGTTGTTCTGGGCTGCGAACGCCTCGGTCAGTTCGACGAGGAACCCGTCAGTCTGGTGGAGGTCGAAGGCGTCAGCTCCACTGATGCTGTCGCGTCCCTGTCGGCGGGCCGCATCGACACAGCGCTCGAGCTTGCGCAGGCCACGCTCGATGGTGCCGAGGAACTGTTCCTCTTCGGCCTTGATCGTCATCTGGACCCGCTCAACAGTGGAAGCGAGTTCGGGGTAGGGGGCCTTCATCGCGGTCACCACCGCCGGCACCAACTGGTAGAGGAACGGGGCCCGTTGTCCCAGGAGGAAGCCCTCGAGCACGGCCCGACGCAGCAATTGGCGAACCACGTAGCCCTGCTTTTCGTTCCCTGGCCCGCACTCTTCGTGGATGCTGAAAGTGACCGCCCGGACGTGGTCGGTGATCCGACGGAGCGGTCGCCCGTGAGGGGCGGCGTAGGCGTAGTTCTTGCCGACGATTTCGCCGGCCGCCACACAGATCGGGCGGAGAATGTCATTCTCAAAATTGCTGTCGACCCCCTGCAGGACGGCCGCGGTTCGCTCCAGTCCCATCCCGGTATCGATGTTGTTCTTGGGGAGTGGCTGGAGGTTGTTGGGAGGCGGACCGACACGATTGAACTGGGTGAAGACGAGGTTCCAGATTTCAACGCTCGATTTGGCTCCAGGGGCGTGATAATAGATCTCACTGCAGGGGCCACAGACCCCGTCGGGTCCCTGGCTGGGAGCGCTCGCGGGCCAGAAGTTTTCACTCTCCCCCTCGCGGCGGATCTGGCTGGCGGGAAGCCCGATTTCTTTGTGCCAGATGTTGTACGCCTCATCGTCATCCAGGTAGACGGTGATGTTGAGACGGTCCCTGGCGAGTCCCAGCCATTTGGGGGTGGTCAGAAACTCCCACGCCCAGTGGATGGCCTCTTTCTTGAAGTAGTCACCAAATGAGAAATTCCCCAGCATCTCGAAAAATGTGTGGTGGTACGCGGTGACACCAACGTTGTCGATGTCGCCGGTACGCAGGCATTTCTGGCAGGTGGTTGCCTTGGTGAACTCGAGCTTGCCGATGCCCAGGAACTGGTTCTTGAACTGGTTCATCCCGGCCGGGGTGAACAGCACCGTCGGGTCCCAACGGGGAACCAGCACATCACTGGGCTTGCGCACACACCCCTTGGATTCAAAGAAGGCCAGATACTTTTCACGCAGTTCGTCAGTCTTCATCGGCACTGGGATCCATGCGGGAGGAGCCCGTGGAGGGACTCCCGTTCAAGAGACGGGTTTCTGAGGCCGGATTCTATCGGGGGCCGCGCGGGGTGAAAAGCGGTGTTTGAGCTGCGCCGACGACGGACAGAAAGAAGGGGCACCCAGCGGCATCGATCCGTACGTCTTGCAGTCTGGCGACTGGGGGCAGTGGGGGCCGATCCGTCACGGTTGTGGCCGCCGACCAGGGACGGACGCGGCACCGGTCAATTGGGGGCGACCGTCACTTCACGGGATTCACCCCGTCCACGGGCTTCGGACCAGATCCTCAGGGACACCGGTCCGTTGGCTTCGCGGATTGCCTCGGCAAACTCCCGTGGATTCCGAACCGGGTTGCCATTGAGGTGGGTGATGTAGTCATCGCGCTGCAGTCCCGATCTGCTGATGGGGGTATTCGGTCCCACTTCCCGCACCAGAACTGAGTCCACCAGTTCCCGCTGTGTCCCCAGTCGCTGAAAATGACGCAGGCGCGACGTCGAGTAGTCAAACGTCAGCCCCCGCCAGACATCCCACGTGGGGCGGGTCGCGATGATTCCCTCATCGTCAATCGCGGGCCATTTGCCAAGCCGCAAAGTCGTGTTGAATCGACGTTCCTCGTCAGGCCGAAATCCCTCAACTTCGATGGTTGCGAGGGGGCCAGCCAGGCCCACCACGCGCATCAGGTCTCCCTTGGATTCAATCGACTCGCCATTGATCTTGAGAATCAGGTCTCCTGCCCGCAACTTTCGATAAGCGGGGAGATAAGGTTCGGGATCACGAAAGATCCGGGCGGCACCTCCCTGGCCGATGGCGGCCGCCATTCCGCGCAATTGGGGGTCGCGGGACACCAGCACATCTTCGGGCATCACCCCGAGGAAGCCATATTCCACTTCTTTTCCCTGACGCAGCGTTTCGATCACACGCAGCATCGGTTCGTCAAGCCGAATCGCAAATCCCGACGCCCGCTCGTAGCCTGAAATCGCGGCCAGAGATGTCGTCAATCCGATCAATTCCCCCTTGAGATTCAGCAATGCTCCTCCGCTGGTCCCCAACTCGAGACGGGTGTCGACCTGCAGCAGAATTCCCAGGTGGTAAAGAGTTTCCTTGAGCTGGCGTTCGGAAACCGGTGTGCCCCGCTCGTAGGGAAGTCGTCGTGCGATGTTCCCGATGATGCCCCACGAGGCACTGGCCAAGCCATCACGGGCGATGGCATACGGATTGCCGAGGGCCACAACGAGTTGCCCCCTCCGGACCGGTGTGGCTGGTGCGAGCGGGATCGTCGGGAGATCGGACCCTGCCACCTTGATGACAGCCAGATCGCTCCGGGGGTCAGCCGCGAGGATGCGTCCCTCTTCGATCCGTCGGTCCGAGAATCGAACAAACAGCCTGGGGGAGGGGGCGGCAGCTTCGGCAATTCCTCCCACGGTCGCGACCCCACGCACGAGGTGATAATTCGTCAGGATCAGGCCGGACGAGTCGATGATCACTCCTGCCCCGAATTCACTGGGAGCGAACTGTGGATCGACCGGATCGAGGGTTTCTGAAAGGTCGTCCATCCGGCGCCGGACGTTGAGGTTGCCAGGAAACGGGGACTGGATCGCTGGAGCGCCCCGTTCCCGAGTCAGGGCGACGACCGCGGGACTCGCCTTATCGATGACTGCAACAAAGGTCTCTTCAAGCGCCGCTGCAGCCGCCAGTCCATCCTGTGCCGGGGCCTGACTCGCCATATCGAGACAAACCAGTCCGGCCAGCAAAGGCAGGAGCAGACGGGAGGGGAAGCAGCCGAACTTTGAGAGAACCGGCATTCTTGAATGCAACAGCATTGTGGAACAGTACATCACCGATCTGGAGCCCATGACCACAGGCTGGAATATTCGATCGGAATGTAAACTGTGCACTGGCTGGACCCGGAAAAAAGGGGATGGCAGGTTCGTCCGGGCCTCATCCGCCGCTGGCGGGAGGGCTGGTCAGGGGCGGACGCCCTGGTTCGCTGATGTATTGTTTTTGGCGACGTTGGTGCCTGTCAACCACACAAGCCTTCAACAACACCATCCATGGGCCACGAATCGGACCGGGAAAAACCAGCTTGTGGCCGTCTTATGGCACGATGGCCAAGCCCCGGCCCCAGCGAGGATCGTGTCGGAATCGATGAGGGATTGGTGTGGTCCACTCCGGAATCGCGGAATCAAAAAACACCCCGGCCCGTGGTGGTGGGGCCGGGGTGTCTGGGATGAGGTGTCGACAGAAAATCGTTCGAGTTACTCTTCCGGCTCTTCGTCTTCTTCGGGGTCCGGGGTTCCTTCGCCCGCCTCTCCGGTGTGACTGTTGCGGGCGGCCTTCACCTTTTCGAGCAGTTCGTCGAGGATGTGGGGATTCTCCTTGAGGAAAACTCGCGCCTTGTCACGTCCCTGGCCAAGCTTGACCTCACCGTAAGAGAGCCAGGATCCAGTGCGGTCGATGATCCGGTCCTCAATCGCCAGGTCGATCACGTCCCCTTCGAGACTGATCCCTTCTTCGGCCAGCATGTCGAACTCGGCCTGGCGAAATGGTGGAGCAATCTTGTTCTTTACGATCTTGACCCGCATCCGGATCCCGATCGTATTTTCACCCTCCTTCAGGGTGCTGATCTTGCGTACATCGATGCGGACCGAGCTGTAAAACTTGAGCGCCCGGCCACCAGGTGTTGTCTCGGGGCTGCCAAACATCACCCCGATCTTCTCCCGGATTTGATTGATGAAAATCACACAGGTCTTCGATTTCGCAATCGCTCCCGTGAGCTTTCGCATCGCCTGACTCATCATGCGGGCCTGCAGACCCACATGCGAATCACCAATGTCTCCATCGAGTTCGGCCTTCGGAACCAGGGCCGCCACCGAGTCGATCACAATGCAGTCAACAGCATTCGACTTGATCAGCATCTCGGCGATCTGCAGCGCTTCCTCGCCGTAGGATGGCTGGCTGACCAACAGGTCTTCGAGGTCAACCCCCAGACGCTTCGCCCAGGCTGGGTCGAGTGCGTGCTCGGCATCGATGAACGCCGCAATTCCTCCCGCCTTTTGTGCATTCGCAAGGACATGCAATGCCAGCGTCGTCTTGCCGCTCGACTCAGGACCGAACATCTCAATGATGCGTCCGCGAGGCAGGCCAATTCCTCCCAGGGCAAGATCCAGCGACAGGGCACCGCTGGGAATGCCGGTGATCGCGTGCGTATTCGCGGCATCCGACAGCCGCATGATCGATCCCTTGCCAAATGCTTTCTCAATCTGCCCGACCGCGTTTTCGAGCATCTTCGCTTCGGCATTTTCCGCAGCCTTGCTTGCTTTGCCAGGTTTGGCAGCCTTCGCACACATTCTTGCGTCCTCCTGTTTTCTGCGTCTCGTCGGGTAGTATTGCGAACAGCTTGAACTGATGCACTAGTGTAACGGCGTTACCTAAAAGGACAAGGGGAAAAACCAAAAGTTTTGCGGGGTTCGGGTCAATCCTCCCCAGTGATTGAAAAAGCCTCTGAAAATAGCGGCCAAGCAGTCTTCTTCACCGCCCGGAAACTGCTCCCAGAACCACTTCACGGCCTGGTTTTGACCTTCTGGCGGGTCCCCCCGTAATCGACATCGGTTCCTGTCCGTTCGGTGCGAACACCACTGTGACCACCATCTCGACCATCGCCGTTCCTCGTTATTCTTACTTTGTCGTTTCGGCTGTCCATCGCCATTTCGTTCCGTTCCCGTCCCGCTGGCCGACGGTTCCCCTTGGAAATGGACTCAAGCCAACTCCGATTCCCCCTTTCTGCTGCCGCATTGGATGCCTGATCCCGCAAGTCCCTGGCCTGACTACGCCTGTGCCATCGTGCTCTCTCCCGACGGCTCGATCTGGTTCGAAGATCGCCCCCCGACGGCCCGACACGCCGCCGGGATGTTGACCTGCTTCGGCGGTCGACGCGAGACCGGGGAGTCACCTGTGGACTGCCTCCGCCGTGAATTGCGAGAGGAGCTCGATTGGGAACCTGAAGTGCTTCAAAAGATGGTCGAATTGTGGGTTGCTCAACAGCCGATGGCCTGGTTCTATCTGGCCAGTCCAGCGGTGACCGCCGGTGATCTCAACCCTCGCGTGGCCCCGGCACGGCTCGTTTCCCGACATCACCTCGCCCAGCAGCCCGTCAGCCCGTGGCATCGTGCTGTGCTTGACGCCTGGCAACAGGGAGTCCCGCGGGTCGACTGGAATTCCCCGGGGCATCCGGTGTCATCCCCACCATGACACCCCTCCGCCGTCATCGGTACCATGTCTCACGCCCGCAACTGTGCGGGCGCAGACAGTCGGGAGCGGGACAGATAGAGTGCTGACTGACGCCCGGAGGGGTTTTGAAGTGCTCTTTGTTTTTTCCAGGTGAGACGCCATGCGGATTGCCGGTGTGCAGATGGATGTGGTGTTCCAGGACCCCCAATGCAACCTGGCGAGAATCGCCAGTGGGCTGGCTGAGACTGCGAAAAATGGTGCTGCACTGACGGTTTTTCCCGAGTGTGCCGTCCCGGGCTATTGCTTCAGCAGCCTGGCCGAAGCACTTCCGTTTGCCGAAACGATTCCCGGACCGGCGACCGAGTCGGTCACCCGTGTCTGCCGCGAGTTGGGAACCCATGCCCTGTTCGGGATGCTCGAGCGAGATGGCGTGCGGGTCTTCAACGCGGCTGTCCTGGTGGGGCCGTCGGGAGTCATCGGAAGTTACCGCAAAGTGCACCTCCCCTATTTGGGGATCGATATGTTCACGTCTTACGGTGATCGGCCGTTTGCCGTGCATTCGGCGGCTGACCTCAAGGTTGGCATGTTGATCTGCTACGACGCCGCCTTCCCCGAGGCGACCCGTTCGCTGGCCCTGCAGGGGGCCGACCTGATCGCCCTTCCGACCAACTGGCCTCCGGGGGCCGAGTGCACCGCCTGCAGCGTGATCAATGCCCGGGCTCTCGAAAACGCGGTCTATTTCATTGCCGTCAACCGTGTGGGGACCGAGCGCGGATTCCCTTTTATCGGGATGAGCAAGATTTGTGACACCAATGGCCAGACTCTGGCGGAGTCGAAAACGACCGACGAGGACATTCTGTATGCTGACCTCGACCTCGCCCGCTCCCGCAGGAAGCACATCATCCGGGTTCCCGGCAAGCACGAAATCGACCGGATCGCGGACCGTCGGCCGGAAATGTACGGCCTGTTGACCCAGCCACATTCGTTGACCTCACCCGGTCGGCCGGTCCGGCCCCACTGAGTCAGCGTGCCGGGTCGTGTTCGGGCCCGAAATCTGCCGTCGGGCGGACGGGGTGCTGGACGGAAATCGACTGGCATGGGAGAATTGGTCAATCTGTGGTTGGAGATCTCAACGCGAGGAGTGGTGGTGATGACTGACATGTCTGGCGTGCGATGGCTGACTCGTGGTGTGTCGCGGGTGTTCCTGAGTCTGGCGCTGCTTCTGGGCGGGCTGGGGTGGGCGAGCTCCACGGGGGTTGTGGCATGTCCCTTTTGCGCCGCTCCATCGCTGACGCTGGCCGAGCAGTTGGCCAAGTCCGATGCGGGAGTTCTTGTGCAGTGGGTGGGGGCCGAAAAGCCAACCAAGGAATCGATTGGCTCGACCACCTACGCCATCGTCGAGATTGCCCGCCAACCGGGAAAGACAGCGGAGGCTGCCGTCAAAAAGTCGAAGTTCGATATCGAGGGAGCTGTCTCCTCCGAAAAACCCCAGGGGGTTCCCCCGAAGCTGGAGAAGGGGAAGAAAATCACCCTCGAACGATTTCGCGAGGGGAAAGAGGGAGACCTCTCGCTGCTGTTGGGAAGTCTGACCCCCTCGGGAGTCATCGAATGGGGGAATCCCCTCGAAGTGACCGAGGCGCTCTACCAATACATGATCCAGGCGCCGTCCCCGGAGACCGCTGGGGAGAAGCGTCTCCCCTACTTCCTGAAATTCCTCGAAGCGGCCGATCCAACGATCGCTGGAGACGCCTACCAGGAATTTGCGAACGCCCCCTACAAGGACATCACGACGCTCGCCGAAAAGCTTCCCCGCGAAAAGCTGCGGAAGTGGATTGCCGATCCCAAGACCTCGGCCGGGCGTCTGGGACTGTACGGCCTGATGCTGGGCCTGTGTGGATCCGCAGAGGATGCTGCCGTCATGAAGGCCAAGATTGTCGAGAAGTCGGATGATTATCGACTCGGCATCGACGGTGTGATGGGGGGATACCTGCTGCTGACGGGTGACGAGGGTTTGGAGTTGCTCGAGGAGACCAAGATCAACGACCCGAAGGTCCCGTTCAGCGAAACGTATGCGGCTCGCCAGGCGATCCTGTTCCTGAATTCCTATGGGGCCGGCAAGATTCCGGGCGAACGATTGCGGGTCTCACTGCGAAAGTTGCTGGAAAAACGTCCCGAGATGGCCGACCTCACAATCGGCGATCTTGCCCGGATGAAAGACTGGCAATTGCAGGGACGCCTGATGGAACTGTACGGAGAAGACGCCTTCAACGTTCCCGCCGTCAAACGCTCCATTGTGCGGTTCATGCTGGCGAGCATTCGCGATGTTCCCCAGGGAGGAGGCGAAAAGACTCCTCCGCACGTTGAGTCGGCGAAGCAGCACCTCGACACCCTGCGGAAACGCGATCCCAAGCTGGTGGCCGAGGCCGAGAAATTCTTCTCGCTCGACTGACCCCGCCTCCCCCACGGGACCGTATCCATGAGTACCGTCGCTTCGACCCTGCATCGTCGTGCATCGTTCGTTCGATCCCCTGCGGGGCCCTGTCATCAAGGGGACCGTCGCCTGGTGGGACGCCTTTTGCATGAGTTCGCCTTAATGGTCGATTTTCGTCGCGGGTCGCTGGTCTGCGTGCCAGGTCTGAGGGGTTGGCTGGTCCTGTTGATCGGCGTTTGGCTGGCGACGAGTCCTGTGGAGTTGCGGGCGTGCCCATTCTGTCCGCAGTCGCTTGCCCCCTCTCTCGGCGAGCAGATGGCGACAGCCCAGGTGGTTGTGATTGCCCGGTGGGCGGAACTCATCCCGGGAGATCAGACCGGCGACAGTGATCAGCCGAAGCATACACGGTTTGAGATCACCCGCGTTCTCAAGAAGCATGCCAAGGGTCCCGACAAGGGCGAATCGGTGGTCGTACCGCTCGAACGTCCCGGTCCCAAGGGAACGCTTGAGTTGTGGTTTGGGGCGGTCAACAACGGCATGCTGCAGTGGACCTATCGCACCTCCTGCTCGGGAAGCGTCATCCCCTACCTCGAGAAGGCACCTGCAGGCGATCTTCCCCCCGCCAAACGCCTTCCCTTCTACGCCGGATACCTCGAACACCAGGACGAACTGCTGGCCGAAGATGCATTCCGCGAATTTGCTTCCGCGGAGTTCAGCGAGGTGAAGGGGGCTGCCAGTGCGTTTGATCCGGTGCGCATCCGCGAATGGCTGCAGCAGGAGCGCATTCCCGGAGCCCGCAAGGGACTTTACGGTCTGATGCTCGGATTGTGTGGCGGTGCCGATGACGAGGTGTTTCTTCGCAAGTTGATCGAGCCCAATGTCGACGAAGTCCGACTCGGGCTCGATGGCATCATGGGAGGCTATCTGTACCTCACGGCCGGTCAGGGGCTCGACTTCATCCAGAAGACGAAGATCGTTGATCCCGAGGCACCGTTTCCGGAAACCTATGCCGCGATGCAGGCTCTGCGATTTCTCTGGAGCTACGGCAGCGACCGTGTGCCGAGAGAGCAGGTGCTGAAGACGGTTCGAACTCTGGTGGAGCGACCTGCGGTTTGTGACATCGTCGTCAACGATCTCGCCCGCTGGAAAGACTGGAGCGTCCAGGACCGCCTCATGGAACTCTACGGCACAAAGGAATACAACCTGCCGACGATCAAGCGGGCAATCATCCGCTACCAGTTGGCCAGCCTGCGAGATGTCCCCGAGGGGATTGATCCCGAATCGCTTCCCCATGTGGTGGCGGGACGCAAGTTCGTTGAAGCACTGAGAATGCGGGATCCCAAGCGGGTGGCCGAGGTGGAACGGCTGTTTTTCCCCGAGTGAAGCGGGTCGGCCAGGAGGACCCGGGGTTGCTGAAGCCCCAGGTCCACGCCCGGCCGGCGACAATCTGTCAACCGATCAGGGAGGATCTTCCGATGAGTGTCCATCGAACCGCGTCGACAATCCCGCACACCTTGGGCGATGTTCCACAGGCCGGCCACCACGCTGCCGTTTCCCAAGGCCGAAAGTGTGGACGAATCAACCTGTTTTCCCTCGTTGGCCTCACCCTCGCCGGCTTCGCAGTGGTGTGGACTGTTGTGCCCGGCGTCGGGTGTGAAATCTGCGGACAGCCAACCCTCACACTTGCCGACCGGATAGGGCAGTCCGACCTCGCGGTGCTGGCCCGCTGGGTTTCGGCCCGGGCGGAGAAGGGAAATCAGGGAGCCGTTTCGGTTTTCGAAGTGGTGGATGCCGCTGAGGGATCGTCCGAAGTTGCAGAAGTCGGCAAGACGCTCACCCTGCCGGGTTTTCATGGCGGAGAGAAGGGGGCTTTCAGGCTCCTGACGGCCGACATTGAAGAGGGAAACAGGATCCGCTGGAACGAGCCGCTCGAGATCACTGAAGCTTGCTGGAAATATGCCGTTGAAGCTCCTGATCCCGACACTGAGTGGCACGAACGCCTGGTGTACTACTTCCAGTTCCTGGAGAACCCGGATGTTCTGATCGCCAACGACGCTCATGCCGAGATCGTCAATGCCCCCACCGACGACATCGCCCGGGCGGCGACCGAACTGGGGCCTGATCGCATTCGCCGCTGGCTGCAGTCCCCCAGGACGCCAGCAGTTCGCAAGGGGGCCTATTGGGTGCTGCTGGGGTTCTGTGGTGATGATGGCGATGCCGATCGGCTGGAAGCCGATGTTCAGGCGGAGTCGAAAACCCTCAGGCTTGGTCTCCAGGGGCAGATCTTCGGCTACCTCCAGCTCACGGGAGAGCGGGGCCTTTCCCTGGTGGTTGACCGCTATTTTGCCCGGCCTTCGGATACCGACGCGACGAACGAACTGGGAGATGCCCTCAAGGCGGTGATCTGGTGCCACAGCAATGGCAATCGTCGGATTCCGGAAACAAGCCTGCAGGCAGCGCTGCGACCGTTGTACACGCATCCCGCCCACGGCGAGTTGGTCATTACCACGCTGGCCCGCTGGAAAGACTGGTCGATGCTGGAAGAGCTGGTTCAGAAGTACGGCCAGCCCGGCTTCGAAGCCGCTTCCACCCGCCGTTGTATCGCCCGGTATGTGGCCGCCGCCACACTCGACCGACCGACAGAGAAGAAGGCTCCCGCCCCCCCCCATTTGGCCGAGGCCGAGAAGTCACTCGCCCAATTGAAGCAGCGGGATCCGCAACTCGTGGATGGGGCGATCAAGGCGTTGCAGCGAGAGGCGGAGGAGGCTGCGGCTGCCACGACCGATTGAGCGGGTTGCCGGGAAAAGCCGTCTGACGTGCTGCACCGCCGATACCAGTGGATTTGCAATCCCTCGCAGGGCCCGATTTTCAGTGTGGCAGGGTTCCCTCGCCCGACCCCAGCTTGCGTCGGCGGGCCCATTTCTTTTCGATCCCCGAGATCTTCCAGGCCAGCCGGCCAAACAGTCGGGCGATGATAAACAGCGTGGTTGCCGCCAGCGGACCGCCAATCGCAGCCAGTGTGTAGGGACTCCATTGTTCATAACGGGTCGCGAGCAGCGCCAGGGGGATTGTCGAAAGAATCGTCACTGCGAAAAACGACAGCCAGTCGAGCGTATTGTGGAACAATGACCGAACGATTGGCCACGAGCAAAGCATGAAGGGAGAATTCGCCTCCAGGGCCGACATCAGGCAAATCGGATAGAGCAAGCCGAAGATGGCGGTCCCCACGACCAGCCGCGGCGGCCCCTCTTGGGGAACAAATCCCGCGAGAGCCGACGCGAATACGACTGGTATCGACGCAATCCAGCCCAGGTACACCATCTGGGGCACCCACTCGCGCCAACTCGGTTCGGGCCATTCACGGATCTCCTGCGCCCCGGCGGCCGTCCCTTCCGTGATACACAGAAAGTTTGCGGCGGCGAACGAGATCGACCAGATTCCAATCCAGATCATGGGCAGCACAAAAAATGCCAACACCATTCCGAATCGTCCTGCCCCGTATTGCTTCGACACCACCACGATCGTGGCTGCGACCAGCAGCAGCGCGGTGAAGCCGATCGTCTGGTAGACCCACCGCAGCAGGCTGTGTTGCTGAAATGGAAAGGCGAAGACTCCAGAAAAGAAGGTCCACTCGGGAGGGATTGGAATCGACTCGGTCCGGACGACGGCCATCTGGTCAAAGACGGACTTCCGGGGGACCCTTGGCGGCGGTTCCCGGGAGCGGACCGGTTCACTTGCGGCGACCTCGTTGCGGGGAGTGCGGGGACGCGTCTTGCGGGTTCCCTCAACCGTCCGTGTGGCCTCAGGGGCAGGGTCCGCCAAACGCGGTGGTGCTGACGGCAGAGGGGGCTCGCCCAGCGGTATCTCAGTCGGGGCAGGGGGGACAGCCGGTACAACAGCCGCAGGCTCCTCAGGAGGTCTTCCCCGTGGACTGGCGGGGACAAACAGGTCCCCGCCACAATGCGGACATGAGATCTTCTTGGGCCGGTCTTCCAGTCGGGTTCCCACCGGTTGGCCGCAGGTCGGGCAGGCAAGCGATGTGGAGAATCCAGGATAAACCCGGCGCTCGGCGGGCGTTGTGAGTGCGGCTGGGCGGTAGGGAGCCTGGGGTTCTTCGGGCAGGGCGATCTGGTAATCGCCGATTTCGTTGGGAGTGCGCTGCCGAATGGTCGGAGTGATGGCCGCCAGGTGAGCCAGCGAAGGGATGTGCACCTCCCGCTCGCAGAACGTGCAGGGCTCGCGGCGGGGAAGTTCTCCCGCTTCGAATTCCAGCAGTTCGTGGCAGGTGGGGCAGGTCAGCCGCACCCGGCGGGACTGTTCGCTCGACACGGTCGTGCATCCAGGATGAGAAATTGTTCCTCGTCGCAGCAACCATTCCGCAGAGTGACCGGGGCCGTCAATCCGTCCTTCTCAGGCAAGTTCGATCGGCCATTGCAGTCCAGCCGACATCCCCCCGTCGACGTACAGCACCTGGCCTGTCATGAATTCGGACGCTTTCGAGGCGAGGTAGATCACCGTCCCAATCATGTCTTCTGTCTTTCCGAGGCGACGCAGTGGAGTGTTCGCGTAGCCCCATTCCTGCATCTTCGGAATCGACCACAGCTTGTTGGTCATGTCGGTGAGGATGAACCCCGGGGCGAGAGCGTTGACCCGTACCCCGTGTGGCCCCCATTCCGAGGCCATTCCGCGGGTCATCATGCTGACCCCAGCCTTGCTGATCGCATACGGCAAGACCCCCTTTAGAGGCGCGTATGTGTTCAGGGAGTCAATGTTGATGATCGAGCCCTGCCTGCGCTCAATCATTGTCTTCCCCACCGCCTGCGACAGGAAGTACAAACCCCGCAGATTGATGTCGAGGATGCGGTCGTATTCCTCGGCGGTGAACGTCTCGCTGCGCTTCCGCAGGTTCACCCCGGCGACATTGACCAGGGTATCGATCCGGCCATGCCGTTCGATCACCGTCGGCACCAGTCGTTCGATATCGGGGAGGCTGGCCACATCGCAGACGACGGTGTCGACAGGCCCGGCGGGGCCTGCGATTTCGTTCGCTGTGGCGGTCAGGGTCTCCTGCTCACGCCCGGTGATAATCACCTTGGCTCCACGCCCGGCAAACCCTTCCGCGATCGACCGGCCAATTCCCCGGCTCGCTCCCGACACCAGCACCACCTGACCCGCGACCGAAAACAGTTCATCCGACATCTGTGCACACATCACTCTGCGAGAAACCCCCCAGGCAGATCCCGACCATTGGGAGGCAGAACGAACCTCGAACAGCAGCAAATCATGGCAGGTTCCCCCGTGTGGGGAAAGCGTCCCGTTATGTGAAGAAATAATGAGGGACTCACGGCCCAGGGGGTACAAACCATGCAATTGCGGCTATATTTCTCGCCGACGCTCGTCGGCGGAAAACGCCCCGGCTCCCTGTCCCGTTCCCGTGGTGCACCACGGCCGCAAGCCAATTTGCGGCCTGGCGTCGACGTGCTTCAGAAGTTCGCCAAGTTCCCGGCGAAACGTCGACGATTCCGACTGTGTGCTGGCATGGTTGGCGTCCCATTTCCGGTGTTTCTCACTTTGTCTCCTTCATTTCGGGAGTGCCTTGCGCCGTGTCCGCCCCACACCTGGAAGGTCCCGTCTCTCAATTTTCCCCCGCACCCCTCTCTTCGAATGCGCCTGGGGCCGGCGTCTCGACCCGGCTGGTTCCCCTCACTGGACTGAGATTCTTCGCCGCCCTCCACATCTTCGTCTTCCATATCGCCGCGATGCCTTCGATGGAAGAATTGCAGACGATGATGCAGCAGAACTCTCCGGAGGCCGCGGCCGCAAATGCCGAAAAGCGGGCTGAACGCGAGGCGACGGCTTCAGGTGAGGCCATGGCGGCCGCGGCCGTCACAGAGATTTCCCCCCGACTCGAGACTTCGGCATCTTCCGCCGAGACCCTGCCAAGTTCCCCACCTGGTTCCACACAGGGGGAGAAGCCCGCTGCGAACTCTCCCGAAGCGATGGCGGCTGAGATGCAGAATCGGGGCCTCTATGCCGTGCTGCCCAAGCCTCTCTCGCGGTTCCTGCAGCGGGGCTATCTCTCCACGGGCCTCTTCTTCATGCTGTCTGGGTTTGTTCTTGCCTACCTGTATCTGGATCGCGATGGACACCAGATGGTCGGCAACCGCGAGTTTTGGTTGAACCGCGTTGCCCGGCTCTATCCTCTCCATCTGCTGATGCTGTTGTTCCTGATTCCGATGGCGGTCGCGATGCTGTCGTTCATGCCCTCCAACAGCCTTTGGGGAATTCCT
>Ga0315902_10004254_pt1 | contig 20804 bp, 29 predicted proteins | sample LakEriMetagenome_9_FD_203523 | JGI IMG/M metagenome (GOLD analysis project Ga0315902, IMG submission 203523) | Freshwater fungal communities from buoy surface, Lake Erie, Ohio, United States - Buoy 12 MA117 | ecosystem: Environmental > Aquatic > Freshwater > Lake > Lake biofilm | place: USA... | reverse complement strand
AAGGCGGGCAAGGCCCGGAAACCTGTCTATAATCCGAGGCTCGATTCCTCGATAGCTCAGTCGGTAGAGCGCCGGACTGTTAATCCGTAGGTCCCTGGTTCGAGCCCAGGTCGGGGAGCCAAGAAAGTCAAGCACTTAGCCCAGCCCACAAGGCTGGGCTTTTGTGTTTCTGGGCCTGCCGTTGCCGTATGGTTGCCGTTTGATGTTGGCTCCACCGGCGGTCGACCCAGGCGTGATGCTGGCGCAGGCCGTCCATCGTTCGAGCGCTCTGTACACCGACAGACCGTGCCACCGTCCAGGCTTTCAGGACCTTGAGTCGGGCCGGGTCGCCGTCTGTTGCGCCGTCGCAACTGGTAGTCTCCTGGCTTGGTAAGTCGGAGAAGTAGATGCAACACGACAAAGCACCACAGACCGCGCTCCAGCGTTGCCGGCTCTGCGGGCTATCTTCCAGTCGGGACTGCGGAGTTCGTCTCCACCTGGGCGCGCGCGGTGCGGCTCTGTGCCCCATGCCAGACCACCGTATCGCCGTTGAGTTCCACACTGTTGGCGAGCGCCGGCCCAGCCGAGAGCGAGAGCCCATGCCTCCTGAGGTGCTGGCGCTGCCACCACAGCAGCGCCCGCTTGCCATGGCCCGCCTCTCACTTGCGCGGCTTGAGCGCTGCGGTGCCCATGCACGCCAGACGGGCAAGCCCTGTGGCCAATTCCCCATGGCCAACGGCCGCTGCCGCCTCCACGGAGGCAAGAGCACTGGGCCGGATCCGAAACATGGCCGTCGGTCGCGCGCAGTCAAGCAGAACCGTCAGCTCATGCAGGTCTTGCTCTCTGCCGTGCGGGCCACCCAGAGCAAGCCACCTGCAGTGCTGGTTACCGAGCAAGGGTGACGGGTTTACTTGGCTCAGCATCGATCTTGCACCGAGCGCAATCCGTGACCATGACGACCCCTACTGAACCCGCTGAAATGTGAAGAAGCCCGTCAGGCTGGTGCTCTCCCAAGGCACCTGGGCGCCGGCGGTTTCTCGGCTGACGTTGCGGCGCACCTCCTTGAACACTTCCTCTATGGGCAAGTTGGGTTGCTGCATGGCCTGCAGCAGGTGCTTTGTGAAGGGGCTGTTACGCTGGCCGCGCGGGCCGTCCGCGGCCACCTTACCAGGGGCGGTGGAGTAAGCCAAGAAGGTGCCCGAGGGCGCGTCCAGCCGGCCCAGTCCGCGGCTCAAGCTGCGGGCGCCGATCAGGTTGTTGTTGCGGCAGGCATCCAGGATCACTATGTTCACTCGGTCAGCGTTGGCAGAGCGAACACCTTCCAGCATCTCCAGCCATTGATTGGCGTCGAAAGCTTGGTCTAGCAGTTCATGCTCGAACTTCAGGTCTGCATTGACCGGCACCATGTAGTTACGGCCTCTGGACTCGATACCGTGGCCGGCAAAGTAGATCAGCGCCACGTCGGCGGTGGTCAGTTGGTCAGCAAACCGGCGCGTGGCCTCGCGCATCTGGGCCAGGGTGGCGTTGCGCAGCAGCGTGGTCTGAAAGCCCGCCCGCTTCAAGCCCGCGTCAACGTCGGTCGCGTCGTTGACGGGGTTGTCCAGCGGGCTGATCTTGTAGGCAGCGTTGCCGACAATTAGGGCCACCCGGCGCTCGGGGCGGAGGGCGATCTGGGAGCGTGGGGGTTGCGGGGCTGTCTGGGCCTGCGCCTGCAGGCGCTCCCGCTCGCGTGCTTCTGCGGCGGCGAGGCGTTGTTCGAGGTCCTCTCGCTTTCGGCGCTCGGCTTCGAGCTCGGCTAGCCTTTCTCGCTCGCGACTCTCGGCCGCCCGTCGCAATTCGGCCTCTGCACCCTGGTCGGCCAACCTCCGCTCAAGCTCTTTTCCATGTTGAAGTGGAGCAGGCGCCGCGGAACCCTCAGTCGTACTGCTGGTCTGGGTTGGCGGGTTAAACACCTCGCGCGATACGGTGAAGGGGAAACGCCGAAAGTCGACTCCGAACGCGCTGGCCAAGTTACCGTCAGACCACGTCCTAAAAGCACCATCTCTTGTCGAAGACCCAGATCCGCTTGGCGTTCCAGATCTGAATTCAACGAGTTGCTTTTGTCCATTTGTAAAGATCAAAACCCATTGACCTTCCCGCTGCCCATCTTTGAATTCTCCAGAATAAACTTCGCCACTCGCGAATATAAAAAATCCCCTGCCAATTGCCTTGCCGTCTTCTGATTCACCCGCATACTGACTTCCATTCGCGAATATATATGTACCCCACCCATGACGCTTGCCATCTCTCCACCCTCCGGCATAGGCTTCGCCATTAGCAAAGATGTAGATTCCCTGTCCATTAGCTCTATCACCATCGAACTCGCCGATGTACCTGTCACCGCTCTCAAGCGTGCTTATCCCGAAGCAATTGGACTTTGAACCGGATCTTGGACAAGGTGTGAACGCGCTAAAGTCTGCAACATCCTGATTCCTTCCAGCCACATTTGAATGCGCCGTTGCAGAAACTGTACTCGAACTCGCGTCGAAAATAAACCGCCTACCATCGACAGGAAAGGATTTAACCAAGACTCCCTTCGACCACAGTCCAGAGCGACCAACTGTTCCGTTACTTAGATACTCAACACCAAGACCGTTATAATCATCATCTTTGTACTCGCCCACGTATTTTTCACCATTAGCGTACGTATATATGCCTTTTCCACTATACTTGCCATCCCTGTACTCCCCAAAATACTTGTCGCCATTAACGGAAGTAAATGCTCCGATTCCATTTCGCCTACCATCTATATACTGACCAAAATACTTATCACCGTTGGCAAATAAAAAAGACCCTTGTCCGCGATAGACGCCATCTCTGAATTGACCAATGTACCTACTTTTATTTGGCAAAGAAAGGACCCCGAGTCCCATCGTTTTGCTATCTTCAAATTCGCCGACGTAATTGCCTCCGCGGGCAAAATTGTAGGTTCCATGCCCGTTATATTTTCCATCCCTAAAATCACCAGTATATCTATCTCCACTGGTTAAGTTTAGTACTCCTCTGCCATTAAATCGATCATCTTTAAAATGACCAGAATACTTGCTTCCATTTGCTAAGACAAGTGTCCCAAAACAGTTATTCCTGATACCAGTTGATGGGCACGGCGGAAACGAAGACTGCCCCCACCCTATGTCAGGCAGCAGTAAAGCGAGTGCGCAAATAAAAATTCTCAACACCCTCACCTCCTGATCGCCGAAAGCACCAACTCACCCCCCGTCAGGCTCCCGTACTCCCAAGGCTGCTGCTTGCCGCCCACGGCGCCCGAGCCGTTGCGGTCGGTTGTCTTGCTCAGCAGGCAATCGCGCACACCCTGGGTGGCCAGGCCGCCTTTGCCCGGCTCGTCAAAACTCACCTCGTCGGCGCGAGACGAGGTGATCTGCACGAAGTTCTCTTGCAGCGCGCCCAACCTGGTGGACTCGGCCAGCAGGCTGCGGGTCCTCAAGTTGACCGGGCGGGAGCAGGCTTCGGCGTCCTGCCCGCCTTTGAGAAAGAACTTCGGCGTCATGGAGACGCCCGCCACCGAGCGCGTGCGTCCGCGCTGCGCGGTGGAGACCCCGTCTGAATGGCAGGCGTCGAACAGCACCACCACCTTGTCGGACACCTCGCTCATGCGGCGGGTGCGGGTGGCGATCTCCTCATTGGTGAGAGTTTCTCGGTCGTAGGCCAGCAGGCCTTCCTTGCAGCCCTTGAGGTTGGGCTCGTACCAGCGCGTGCCGTGGCCGGAAAAGTAGACAAACACGCGGCTGCCCGGGGTGACGGAAGCCGCCAGTTGCTCCATGGCCGCCAGGATGGCCGCCTTGGTGGCCTGGGCATCGCGCAGCACGGTGATGCGCGAATCCGGTATGCCCATGGCCCGCGCGATGGTGCGGGCGCTGACGATGTCAAAGGGCACGCCTTCCAGCGGGGTGATCTCGGGTGAGGCGTAGGTAGACACGCCCACGATAAGAGCGCTGCGCGTGGCAGGCTGCGCGTGAGCGAGGCCAGCACCGAACAGTAACGCCAACAAAAGCCACGTTTTCACGACCAGCCTCCCGGAGCTTGATCAAAAGCAGGTCACCCGCCACGGGTTCCGCGCATCTATAAGCGCATTTTGGCGAAGTTCATCGGGAGAGCAAGTGGGCTGGCAGCGCGGGGCCGGAAGCTAGCCTATTGCCCCAGATCTGACATCCTGAGATCGGGTTGCATTCGGTCTCGATGAATCAGGGACGACTTATGCACACTGCCCTGTAACTGCCACGAAAGCCAGCAGGATACGAGAGCGCGCTGCCGAGGGTCAGATTTACGTCCTAGGCCTAAGAGGAACGGTTTCGCTCACAAGGAGGTAACGTCGCCTCACCGCGCCGCGGGCTGAGCCATGCTTATACGCTTCAGCGCGACTTCGACGTCCGCGGGGAACTTGAACCCGTCGCAGTTATTGAAGATTCCGTCGCACTTAATTGGGGCCGTTAGGGCTAGGCGGTAGTAGGTTGCAGCTGCGTCCATATAGCCCAGGCCCTCGGCAGAGGCGCCCAAGTAATAGTAGGCGAGGTCGTTGCCGTGACTGATCTCGATCACTTTGGCCCCGAGGTCGCTCCACACCTGGGCTTTATGCCAAGCTTTCAATTGGCGCCTGGCGCTGCCCCAGGTCCACGAACAAGACACCGCGCAGTTCAGCCGTTCCTGGCCGAGAGCGAACTTGCGCAACGCCGCGGCTGGCTCGGCGCCTGCCTCTCGCATCAGGGCAGGCGCAACCAGCGGGGGCTGGCCCGCCGTCGGCGGCAGCTCTCCGGTCGGGGCGTGGCAGACCTTTAGCCGCTGGCGGGCTATGGTGGCATAGCGTCCTTGCGGGTACTGCTCCAGGTACGCCTGGTATTCGCACGGACGGGCGATGTCAAGCTGGGCCCAGAACGCTTCCTGGTCGTCAGCCTGAGCCGCGATGGTCACCTGGGTCGGATTTGGCACGAGATAGAAGCGATCCGCCTGGATGTACAGCGCCGGAGTCTGTTCGTGCTTCACGGCGGCGGCCTGGTCCTTTACACGCTTGCGCACGTTTCGCACCAGTTCCGCCACCTCAAGGCCGGGCCTGCGCATTTCCTTAATGAATTCCCGCGTGAACAGGCCGTTAGGGTCGCGGTCGGCTTCGCCCAGCCGGTCCAGCGCCTGCTGGCCGACACCTGCGGAGTAGACCACCACCATGCCTTCGGGCGCACTGTTCGCCAAGCTCAGCCCGCGGGGCGCACCGATGCTTCGACCGGCATTCCGGGGGAACGGGTTGTCGCGGCAGGCGTCGATCACAATCAGGCTGAACTTGGCGCCTGCTTGGCCGACCCGGGCCATGATGTCACTATTGAGCTCTACTGCTTCGTCTGCCAGCGCCGAAGGATCGGCGGGGGCGCCGACATCGACCGGGAGCAGGTAGTTGTTGCCGCCTTCCTGAACGCCGTGGCCGGCATAAAAGAACGCTCCCACTCCGCCGTTACTGGCTCGCTGGACAAATTCCCGTACCGCCGCCTTCATAGCGCGCTGATCGACATTGAGCTTTTCGATCACATCAAAGCCAAGAGCGCGGAATTCCCTGGCCATCGCTCGGGCGTCGCCGACCGCGTTGTCCAGCTTGCTTACGTTGCGGTACTCGTTGTTACCGATCACCAGAGCCACGCGCTTCTCGGCTGCGGGCTGAGCGAACAAGTCACTGGGGCCGACCAACAAACAGCCCAATGCCGAAGCTGGCAGCAAGTGCAGCAGAACAGACCGCAAGCAGGCCAAGATTAGGCCTTTCATCGTTGCTCTCCTATGCTCAAACCCGGCAATTACAGCCACGCTGCCAACGAGCCGGGGTGATTGTGCGGCACATGCTTCGCAGATGTTCTAGATGCACGCTGAGACAGAACTGGCCCTGCGTTTCTTAACACGCCCAGAAGCTGAAACAAGTTCAATAAACGCGGTCAGGAATTCTGCTGTGCAAGGCCGTCCGCTGCCTCAAGCGACTCAAACAAACACAACCGCTAATGTTGCAAAGTGATCACTTTCCAACATCTCCGTGGAGACCGTTGGAAAGATAGCGATTGACACTTGATGACATCACTTGACATACTGACGTCACTTTCCAACATGTGAGGTCTGTGATGTCGAGAGTCTTCGCCTACGCCCGGGTCTCCACTGTCGAACAGCTCACCGAGAACCAGCGAGAGCAAATCGCTGCGGCCGGTTACTCCGTTACACCGCAGCGCTTCATTGAGGAGAAGGTCTCGGGCTCGGTCCAGGCCATGCAGCGCCCGGGCTTCATCAAGCTCTTCGAGCGAATGGAGGGCGGCGACACGCTGGTGGTCACCAAGCTGGACCGCATCGGGCGCGACTCGATCGACGTCCAGAAGACGGTGGAGCTGTGCGCGGACAAGGGCATCAGATTGATCGTCCTGCAACTTGGCAACCTGGACCTCACGTCCTCAGCCGGCGCCCTGATGGTCAAGGTCTTGGCCGCGGTGGCGGACTTCGAGCGCGAGCTGATCATCGAGCGGACCCGCGTCGGGCAGGAGCGGGCCCGTGCCGCTGGCAAGCACATGGGTCGCCCACCGAAGACGACCGAAGACCAACGGCAGGCCATCCGCGCCAGGCTTGCCACGGGCGAGACCGTGACTGCGGTCGCGCGGGACTTCAAGGTGTCAAGGGCGACGGTGATTGCCGTGAGGGATGCTGCAGGAAGTTGAGACCAAGCTTCTGCCCTCTCCCTTTGGTTCGCCTACTTGTAGGGAACGAACGTGGGTACCCATTGCCCCTCACCCGACGAGTGTTCCCCGACCGAGCGCCATCATTGACGAGCTCTATCGGCATGGAGCCGCGTAGCTGATTCGTCCATCCCTGGCGGCGCCCACACCAGGTTCAGCCACGAGTCGATCTGTTCCGGCAGCGGATTGCCCTGCTCATCGCGTTCAACGGGGTGCAGCCACACGGTGCCATCTGATGCAGTGATCTGCATGGTGTCGGGGTCAACAAGTCCGCAGGCAATCAGTCTTCGGCTTTGCACGGCCGAGATCGTCGGTCAACTCGCGCTTGTCGAGCAATCCCCCGAATGGGGGGTGTCTCCTGGTGGTCCAGGCTCATCATCTGCCCCAGGCTCACGCTCCCACTGGCTGCATCCATCCTTCGGCATGGCCCGGACTTTGGCTGACCCAGGCGCTGTGCATCCGGCAGCACTTCCTCCGAAAAGCATGCCCCCAAAGTGGACGCAATGCCAGCAGGGCCGGGGCTCCGCCAGCCAGGGACTGAAGTGACCGATGAACTCCATGGCGACCATCATGGCGTGGCAATGGCTCACCAAGTGATGCCAGCCGAAAACAGGGGGCGGGGGGTCGAAAAAGGGGGCCCCACGGGCCGCGATTTCAGACCCCCCATACACCCCGCTTCGCGTATGGGGCCCCTCCAAGTTCATGGGTCAGGCTACGTCCACTTTTTTCTTGGCTAGGCAGCACGGCCTTGCATTCGCGGCGCCGGCCATCAGCAGGGCCTCCGAGGCCTCATTCAGGGCACAGGCTAGAAGCACACCATCAGCAGATGGTTGTGGCATGCGCCGCCCTGCAAGATCTGAGTCAGTCCCTCTCCAACTTGTCCAGATCTGGCGATGCATTGCCCAGCTTACCGATAGCAGCCTGCCAGTCGCTGTGGAATCGCTCCCCCATGACTGAAAGCACAAGGGCCTTGCGGACGTAGTGTGAGGGGGTCAGGTCATGGACCGTGGCCAGCTCAACAACGGCCTGCTTCAACTTGTTCGGAAGGAAGAGCTTGAAGTCGTCCGATGCCTTGCCCAGCATCTCCAGGTCAACGTTACGTCGCCGGCTGAACTTGATGCCACCCATGTCGTCAGAAGCCGACGGGGGTGACCTCTGGAGTTCGCGTTTCCTAGCGAACTCCTGCAAGCCATGCATAGCGACTCGTCCGTAGACGTGCTCGAACAGCAAGCCACGCACGACATCAGGCCGACTTGAGTCAAGGCTCTGGCTGAGCCAGTCGATCCGGCTGGAGAGCTTCTCGGGGATCCAGACCTTCATGACAGCGTCGTTTGTCATGAACTCGGCGAAGTCGGGCAGCTCATTGATGTCAGGCAAAGGGCCTACACCTCGTGCCCCTCGAGTTGGGAATGGCCAGATCATCAAGCACTTCTCCGTGGAAATGGTCACCAGCTTGCATCGTACGAGTGGCTTGCACCCAACCCGCTCGCCCGCTGAACACGTTTGAGGGGAATTTCTCCAACCGAGGCATGCCACTGCATAGAGTGCGCTTCAGCCAGCAGGCAATTGCACCTGAAGGCAGCAAGCCCAGCACCCCGCCCCCGGGGGCGACTCACGATTCAACGCTCAGAGAGGACCCCACATGAAGCGATTTGCCATCACCCTCGCCACGCTCGCCGCCGTCGCGTCGGCCACCGCTCAGACCACGTTCAACAGGGTTGGAAGCACGACCTTCATGAACAGCGCCAGCACTGGTACTTCCGCCACGATCAACAGGAGCGGCGGCACGTCGTTCTATAGCGACTCCAACGGGGTCACGGGCACCAGCCGCCAGATCGGCGACACCCGCTTCTCGAACTTCAGTGACGGAACGTCAACCACCGCGCGCAGGATTGGCGACACGACCTTCCTGAACCGCGATGACGGCACCAGCGCCACTGCGCGCGACATCGGGACGAGCCGCTACATCAACGACTCATCGGGAAGGACCGTCATCTGCAACCGTGTCGGTTCAACGGTGTATTGCAACTGAGACCCGACCCGTGTCGTGGCATCTGTGGCTCCAAGTGGTCAGTCTGCTTCTCGTGTGCGGGACGCTGGCTGGCTGCGCATCGACCCCGCAGCGCTGGTTCCTCAACGGAAGGTCTGAGGCCCAGTTCCGCCAGGACGACATGGAGTGCCAAGCCATGAGCAGAGAGACCTCAGAGGCGGTGGCGCAGGGTGTGATGATGACCCCGCCTCAAAGCTCACCGAACGCCCAGATTGGAGCCAGCGCGATGGGCATCTTCGCGGTACTCGCGGCTGAGGCGAACGCTCAGGCCACCTATCGGCGCTGCCTGATCGGCCGCGGGTACACCATGGCCAAGTGAGCAGCCGGGCTCTCAGTTGCGCGCAAGCGTAGTTGTCGCTCAACTGGAGTCCAAGGCTGCCAGAATCGACCTTGGTGTGGTTCACCGGCCAATCGGCAAACGAACCGGGGGGATTTGTTCCAGCTTGCCGCCCCCGACACCTTGTCGAAGCGGCTAAACAGGAGAGCGACATGACTGTTCGCATGAAGAAGGTCCGCCGCAAGGTCAGCGGCTTGGATCTGAGTTACCGGCCCTCAAGCTACTTCTGGGCCATGGAGGCCGGTATTCGGCTTGCCAGCGACATCGCTGGCGCAAACCGCAGGGCCCGTTACCAGAGCGCGATTGAGCAAGGTATCGATCTTGCTGCCGACGCGCTGATCTCTCAGGCCGTCCTCGACCATGAGGATCGGGACATGATTGGCCGAATCCACCCCACCTTCATGGGCGGGGAGTACCTGCCCCGCCGCAAGCCGCAGGAGGTGGAGATCGCCCGGATCACCATTGCGTCAACGACGCAGGACGTCACCTGCGTCTACGCGCGCAGAACCAAGTCGCGCATTCACTACCGGGTGGTGGATGAGTACGGCGGAGAGACGCTCAAGGGGGCAACGAGGACTTCGGCCAGGCCGCTGAAGCTGGGGCAACTCGTCGACTTCTTCCTATCCTCGTGGGATTTGCTCAGTGGGCTCGATGCCAACTTCGACACCGACGGCTATCCGCGCGATGAGGTTCATGACTTCATCGTGGATGCCAGTTCGAGCTTCTATGCCGAGTTCGAGAGCGCGATCCGCGAGCGCGTGGACGACTGGCTTGACCAGAAGCACGCCCAACTTGAGGAGCAGCGCGATGCAGCCTGATGCACAAAGGCAGTCATCGGAAGGCGCCGCTGAGCAGAGCTTCGATCCCGTTGAGGACTTCCATCAGGCCTACCTGAGCGGAGCGTTGTCCAAAGCCTTTCACGAGCAGGCGAAGCTGGACTGGGTACCGATGGCCGAATTAGACCCCTCGCCGCCGCGGCCATTGGGCTCGCTGCGGGATCGAGGCCAACCCGAACCGACCGCGGTGCAAAGGGCTGCGGTCTCAGATTCAGGAGACTCACAGCCTGACTCGGCTGGACCGCCGCTGAAGCTGAATTGCAGGCCTGGCGATCTGGCTGTCGTCCTCCATGACGAGCCGACCTGCGCTTCCAACATCGGCCACATCGTCAGAGTGCATGGGCCGATGGCGATGACGAAGGACCTCGGCGCGACCTGGCTGATCTTGCCCGTCGGGCGGCGCAAATGGGCGGTACGCAACCGCGATGGCACATTCCGCAAAATGGTGGTCAGGCTTCGCGACCGGATCGAGCACTCGGATGCGTGGCTGATGCCGTTGCGTGATGACGATGACAGTGGCATGGTCGAGCAGGAAGAGCTGGGTATGGACTCGCCGGCGGTCATGCGCTCCATGCAGGCGAGGATGGACAGGTCGCTGGTCGAGATTGGGGCTGTTGCTTTTTGCGAGCAACAATGTCATCTTAGTAATGAGGTGAACTATTTTGCTGTATGAATTTCATGGCATTTGTCAGCACTGTGCTGAGGAGAACAAGGTAATTTTTCTAAATGGAGAACTTCTCAGCGAATGCTCAAAGTGTTCTCAGTCACCATTTGTGGTAAAGAGATTCCGGGGGATAATTTATGTTATTCATAATCCAAATCAGGCTGGAGTGAAGATAGGATTAACGACCAAGTCGATGGAGCAGAGACTTAAGAGTCTCAACTCCACAGGCGTTCCTGGGAACTTTCAAACAATCGCAATCTTTCCTTCAGATAACCCGGCTGCGGATGAAAAGAGAGTTCACGATAAGCTCAGAAGGAAAAATCTAGCTAAGGAACATTTTGATATTGAGCCCGTAGATGCAGTCTTGGCTGCTTACAGGGCGCTGAATAAGCGCCAACCAATTTTCTTTGATGACTCGATAAGAGATACATTTCATCTAAAACTGGAAAAAGCAAGGATTGAGATGCAGTTGCGTCTGAAGGGTGTGGCTGAGTAGATATTTTCAGCATCTCAGATCTTTATGAAAATATCTGAATCTTCTATAGATATATACCGATACATATAAATCTGGGTTATGTACTATTCTCGAGTGCTATCAGCTTGGCTTATGGTTTTTTTTGGTTTGGTGGTCAGTGCATGTTCGGGAGAGCCGAAGACCTTTGATGAGTGTATTCTAAAGTACATAAATAGCGGTTTGAATGAGGCCGCGGTCCGGGCAATACAAAAATCTTGTAATTCAAGGTTTTCTGACAGGTATCTTTCAGAAGGTGAAGTGATGGGGGAGCGGGAGCTTTCTAGTGATGAACTGGCTCAAATCACAGGCCGTGCTGGAATATTTTCTGGCACGCTATATTCTGGAGTGCTTCATAATGGAAATGCGGGACTAAAGGTGACTTCGGTTAGATTTCGACTGACCACCAAGACTGCCGGGAAAGCAGTCGAACACGAATACAAATCAAGAATATTAATATCGCCGTTTGAGACTTCAAAATTTAGTTTTGAAGTGATTATTGGGGATGATCAGATAGTGCATGGCTGGTCAGTAGTCGAAGCTACAGGAATTGCGGCCAAATAGATCACCGCTCTTGTAGATGATTCGTAAGGGGTATCACACTGGCTCGGATGCATCCTCTCGGTCGTCGACTCCTAGCATCTCCCAGCCAATCTGCGCTGAGCAGGCATCGAAAGATTCAGGCCGGATCTGCCAAGCGCCGAGGTCGTTAAGCTGGTCGACCGGGCCACGGTGCCACTCAAACGCGACCAGAGAGCCGCTAGGGTCGGTGTAGCGGCGCATCCAGCCGCCTTCTGGGGCAGGCTGCCAGGGGCTGGCAAAGATGGCTTCGGTCATGCTGCTTTCCGCGTGGTCACAGGCCCGCTCCAGGGATCGGCACCGATCACCTCGACCTTCGTACCGAGAGCCTGGCCGAGCACTTCGGCGAGGTCATCCCGCCAGAGATCGTCGTGCCAGCGGCGCGCCTGGCGCCTGCCGGGGTCTACGATGACGAGGCGCTCCTGCTGCTCCGAACACCACGCCTGTTCTGGGGTGACCAAAGGAAGCGCACCCCAACTCTCGCCCGTCAACACCCCAATATCAATCGACCAGCCGACTATGGGTAGTCGCTCCCAGGAAATGAACTCGTCGGCCGGCTCGCCATAAGGGTCGAGCACGCTCAGCCCTGGCTCGGCAGCAACTGCAGAGTTGAAGCAAGGTTCGGATGAGCACCGTATCGCACCCCTGCCGTCGGCGAACTTCACCACAAAACCGCCGCCCTCTGCTGCCTTGCCCTTCACGACCTCGTGAATCCTGGACTCGGGAACCGCCGTGTCGCGGTGATGGCTGAGCTTGATCATCATGGGTCAAGGCTTTCTATTGCGAGACGTCGGAGTCCGACGGGTATGTTCTGCCGGGGGGTGATCCCTTTGTGCTGATTCGTGCTCATTCATCAAATTTGGAATTGGCACAAATCAGCACAACCCTGCGCACACAAATGCGCAGGGGTGTGGGGGGAATGAGCACATAAGCACAACCCCGGAATGAGCACACTCCCGGTGGTCTCACGACCCACCCTCGGCAGAATTGAGAGCGTCCGTCGCTGGGAGGAACACATCCTTGGATCGTCGGTGTTTCTTCACCTGCCCTCGCTTGATTCGGCCAGTCGACTCAAGGTGGCGCAGCACTTCAATGAGCCCGTGCTTGTCAAGCCCGGGCGGGAATCCCGGCTCAATCTTCAGGCGCCCGAAGGTTGTATAGGACCCTTGCGTGGCCGTAGTCACCGGATCACCGACCTGGGCGGCAAACGTGATGAGTGCCAGAACCTGTTCCAGGTTAGCTGTGCCAGGATCGTCGACCCCAGTAGCCTCGCCCACGGCACGCGGCACACCTCTTTTCCAGGTGAACCGTATCTGATCGGCCTGCTCTCCGTAGTTGGCTTTGTCGTGAGACAAGAATCGCGTGCGGTCTGGATCGTCGCTCATCGAGAGGGTGCACCTTGACCTGACGCTGTTGTGCCATGCGGTGGAGCCGCTGTAGCTCTCGGTGGCTGCACGGCCGCCGGCCCTGGCCGTACTTTTGTCGACGTGAGCAAGCAGTAGCACCGCCCGGCTCGGCCGAGCAATCCGCTGGCGCAGCCCACGTATGAAACCGCGCACTTCGCGTCTGCGGATCTCTTCGCCTGCAAAGAGCTCCGAGGCGTTGTCGAGGATGACCAGCTTGTAATTGCCACCAGCCACGAAGGCTGATAACGACTCCAACAGCCTGGTTGATGCATCGCCGTCGTGCAGGGTCGGGTCGATCTCTGACATGTCCAGCAGGTCGAGCTGGCCGTCAAGTTCGTCGATGGACATCCCCGCAGCCGCAATGCACTTTCGTAGCGTGCGTCTTACCGCGTCGGCGCCGTCCTCCGCGCTGACGAACAAAACTCGGCCTTGCTTGGCTTCCAGTGGCCCCACGCTCTGGCCGAGAGCGACATTGATGCCGATCTGCAGTGCCAGCGTCGTCTTTCCAGAGCCTCCATGGCCACCGAGCAGCGTGACCTCCGACTCGGGCAGGATGCGGTCTACGACGTGGGGGTGGAAGTCTTCGACCGCAACGCTGGAGTTCAGTGGCGCCAGCATGTCCGCAAGGCCGTCAAAGCGGGCCGTGGCGGGTTTTTCCTGGCGGGGTTGGGCCTCCGGGTCATCCAAGGGCTCTGAATGACTTGAGTCCTCCTTGCTGAACTCTTCAATTGCTTGCTCGTCCTTGGCCAGCCAGTGGGTGACGGTAGGGTCTGCAGAGTCCACCACCAGCAGATCGCCGTTCTTGCTTAGCCCAGCGTATGCGGCGCAGCTGCTTGACTCAGGCCGGAATGGACTCTGCATGCGCACCTTGCCGGCGCCTGCGCGCAGCAGCTCGCGCACTTCGCCGAGGGTGGCCACGCTGCCGTCCTCCAGCTCGGCAGGCTCCCCCAGGCTCAGGTCGTACACGTCCATCTGCTGCCGTGTCCTAGCCCCGCTCAAGGAGATCTTGACGCCGGGGCGCAACTGCTGCTCGTACCGCAGATAGTCGGCCTTCGAGACCGCCGGCAGGCTTGCCAGATCCCAAGGCGCTGCGTCGGAGTTCAATACCACCGGATCTACGTCCAGCACACACAGACCGCTGCCCGGGGCCACAGTTGGCTTACCGGCGTAGCTGGCCTGGCCAACTGTCCAAGTCGCAAGGTCAATCGGGATGGACACACGACGGTCGTGAGCCCAACCGTGTCCGCAAGCAATAAGAAGCTGCTTCACCCTGATGCGCGCTTGATCCCGTAGCTCAGAGGACGACGCCCCAGTCGTCTGGACCCAAACCGCACAGCGTCCGGGCGAACGAATCTCTCCGTTGCCGTCGGTAATCCTCGCGCTGTTAGACGGCACCATAAGTGCTGGCGCGTCTGCAAGCCCCGTCAGTTCCTGAGCTAGCTCGCGAAGCCACCGCTCGGGCGTGGTGTGCCAGCGCGGTGGGGTGTGCGGGTAAATGTCGTGGTCCAAAACGATGTAGGACGATGGCTCCATAAGCCGCTTCAACCTAGCGACATTTCCAGATCCTGGGTTACCTGCGAGCCAGTCCTCAGTACCGAGCCGCAATCCGAATTCCCTGAAGAATCGCAAGGCTCCGTAGTCGTTGATCGTGGCTACGTCCCAGACCGGATACCCGGGAAAGCGTGAAGGCACCACCACGAGAAACTCATGCCCTCCTACTGCCTTGATGTTTGGCGCTAGAGCTTTGACATCAGGAACGTGAATCTGCACCGCGAGACCGAACCCCAGCTCCGGCCGGGTCGCGGCAGCGCTGAACGAGGTGTAGTGCTTGGCTGCGGGGCGGGGGGCTTTGTGCTGGGAGTCGGTGGCGAGCACGAGCGTCACCACGTCAGCGCAGTCCGCTGCGTCGGCGAAGACAGGCAGGGGGATTGGCAGGGGGGCATTCATCGCGCACCCCTGCACTCGTAGAACCGGCGGGGTCTCCGCCAGACAGTCACCTGACCGTTGCGAACCTGCGGTTCTGACGGAAAAAACTCGATGTTTTCCTTTTCGCTTTTCTTGACCGCTGCCCCGGTTCCACCCGGGGTTCGGCTCTTGTGGGGGTGCCTCATGCGCTCACCTCCGCCAGCAGTTCAGCTCTGAGGCTACAGCGGCGCTTCACCAGCCGCGTGGCCAGTTCGCGCATCTGCTGGTCGGTCAGACCCGCAGCCTTTGCTCGGACTATGGTCTCGACCTCGCTGGCGAGATAGCCGCTGGCGCGAAGGCCGACTTTGATCGGCGGCGGGTACACGCCCCTGGCGGCTCCCTCGTGCAGTCCGGTCAAGGACTCGCCAATTAGTGACGCCGCAGGCCGGCGCCGAATGATGTGGTCTGTCATGAGATCCCCTGTGGACTGGGACGCCCCATTGCGTCCCGGTATGGTGGGATCGTCTGGTTCCGACCCTATGCATGGCAAGGGTGGGTCCCTATGCGAGCTTCACATAGGGTCCCTGCACAGGGTCAGCGCCAATGGGCCTTCAGCGTCCGCCAGGCAACGTTGAAGCGGTTGGCGGTGTTGCTGCTGGACGCAGGCACGAAGAGGTTCGGGAAGCGCTTCTCGCACGCAAGCCTAATCTGTCGCTTCGTCGAGGTGCGGGCGCCACCGGCCTCGTCGGGCCACGCGGTGATGTTCATCGCAGCCATCACCTCGCGGAGCCTCAGCACGCGCTGTTCGACTACAGAGATCGTTCGTATGGCCTGGCTGTCACTGGCGCCGGCCGCGGGCGGATTCGGCCGAGTGCGCTGCGCCGGAGCGTTGGGCTGCGGATCGACCCGGTACACGTGCTGGTGGACATGCTCCACCCGCTGGTCGGGCTCGGGCATGCCCGTGATGGCGACCCTGTGTGCGGCCAAGCTCGGATCGCGGCGGACCTCAGCACGCAACCACTGGTCGGCCGCACCCTCGCCGCTGGTCTCGGCGAGCTTCGTGTACTGCTGCTTGAGCCAGAGGACCCGCTCCTCGGCCCAGGCTGTACGAGCCTGCTGTGGGTCGAGTCCGAAGTGCGGTGCTGTGAACTGGTCGAGCGTCTCGACCGTCGGCGTCATACCCTGTGGCTTGATCTTCTTGGCCATGCATCCTCCTGAATGCGCTCCCTGGAAAGGCGTCCCAGCAGCTGGCGGCACCACGCGCTCAGCTTTGCTGGGCGTAGGTCATGGGGTCGGTGTGCATGTTGCATATCCGCGTTAACGCGGGCTCATGCCACCCGCGATGGCATGGGCACGACCGTGCCCGCTCCGGTGCGGCCTTCCCTAATGCCGCGCACGTGCTGCTCCCAGCGCGCCAGCGCTGCGGCCTTCTCGGCGCGGTAGTCGTGCCGGTCGTAGTGGCGCTGCTGCACGCCCCCGAGGCCGTGGCTCAGGAGCTGAGCGCGCAGGTCGCTGCTAACGCCCAAGCCGGCCAGCATCGTCTCGCAAGTGCGGCGCAGATCACCAAGACGAAACGGTGCCGCACAGCGGCCTGACTCGACGAGGGCGGTGCTGATTTCGTGAACCGCACCGCTCAGCGTACCCTCGTTCATTGCTACACCCTTGCGCACGCTGAACACAAAGGCTTCGTCCTTGGACAGGTTCAGCGCCGCCTCGACCAACTCCAGCGCCCGGCCTTGTAGGGGCAGCGCATGCAGTCGCGGGCTGGTCCGCTTGCCCTTCGGGTCCCTCAGGCGAATCTCGCCGCCGGCGCTGCTGACGTCCACGTCGGCGCGGGTGACGCGAAGCAACTGGCGGGGGCGCTGCCCGCCGAGCAGCAGAGCGACCTCGACGGCAAGGCGCGCCACTGGGTTGAAGTGCTCCAAGCCGGTAAGCACCCAGCGCAACTCATCGGGCGTGAGCGTGCGCTCGCCAGGCCGGGTGTGCTGCGCCAGCGCCGGCAAGTCGGCGCAAGGGTTGGCCTCGATGCCGAACCCGAGCAGCGATGGGTGCGCCCCCGGGTCCAGCTCGGCCCGGGCGGCGGCGCTGTAGGCCGCTCGCAAGTAGCTCCTGAGCTTGGCCGCGGTGCGTCCCTTGCCCGCGTCGATGAGTCGCGCGAGAACGTTTCGCAGCTCCACGGGTTTGATGGTGTTCGCGCGGCGTGCCACGAGGCCGGGGAAAGCATCACGCACGTGCAGCCGGAACAGGCTGGCCACGTCGCCCACGTCGATCTTCTCGCGCCGCTCCAGGTGCGCGACGTAGGCCGCGAGGAGCCTGTCCAGACTGCCCCGCTGGGCCTCCTCCTTGGCTTGGCGCTCAGCCTCAGCGGCCGCCAACTCGGCTCGCTCCAGCTCTAATCGCTGCCGCTCGGCCGCCTTGCGCTCGGCCTCGAAGTGCGCCTTCAGGTCTTTCACGCCCTGGCGATGCAGATCAGCAAGCTCGCCAGCCCTGGCGCGTGCCTGCGCCAGCGTGAGCCGTCCAGGCGACTCACGCGAGCCGTACTCGCCCAGCGCCAGCGCATCGCGACGACCGGTCGCGTCGGCGAAACGGAAGTACCAGTGCTTGCCGCCGGTCGCCTGGACTCGCAGATACAAGCGCCCGGCGCCCCGCGAGCCCCCATCGCTGAGCCACGCGTCCTTGCCCCCGGGGGGCTTGGCGGCCTGGATTGCCCGCTCAGTCAGAACACCCATGCTTCCGCTCCCGTTGCCGTATGGTTGCCTTACGTTGCCGTTTCTCTTCGTTTGTACAAGGGCAACTACGAGCGGATTATTTATCTTAAATGTTGATTTACCTAAAAGCAAAGGGATCGATGGAAATCGAGAAAGTACGAAAGAAGGGACTGTTAATCCGTAGGTCCCTGGTTCGAGCCCAGGTCGGGGAGCCAAAATAGCGAAAGCGGAACAAGGACTTAGATGCTTCGGCACCTAGGTCCTTTTTCTTTGGCTCGTCCGAGTAGTTCCGGTGTAGTGCACATCTGAGACCGCACTACACATGCACCTGTCGAACAAGCACTGGTCCTCAGGCGTTGCTCGATTGCAACGCTGCCACCTGTTTCCGATACCTACCTCTCCGTCCGGGTACATGCCCCGGCCATCTTGAGGGCCCAGCGCCCGTGCAAGCAGTCCATGCCGTCGGGCTGGCGCGAGATCCGCTGCAGCTTGAACTTCAGGGCGCCGCGGTCCTTGAACAGCACCTCGGCCTACATCGGGTGCTCCATCGCGCCGATGTTGATCAGGTCAATGGTGCGTACAAACGCAGCCTCGCCCTGTGAGCCACCCCCAGGTCACCATGGCCGCCATGACGATGCAATTCATCGGGCACTTCAGCCCCTGGCTGGCCGAGCGGCGCCCCTGCTGGCACTGCACTCACTTTGAACGCATGGACGCCGGCGGGGCCGCCCTGTGCGCAGCGCCTGGTTCAGCTCGGGTGCGGGCCATGCCGGCTGACGGATGCAGCCGGTGGCACCGTGAGCCCGGGGCCGATGATGAGCCGGGACCGCCGCCAAGTCTGTGAATCTCCCAAGAGAGGAATTGCCCGCTAGGTGCGACCTAGCCGCCGTCGCCGGCCTTGCAGACCTGACAACTCATTTCCTGCCGTCTGGCGGTTTCAGCACCGTGGGGATTGAGACACCAGAAGGTACTGTCGGGATTCATCGTATTGAGCATGACGCGCATTGAAAGCCGATACCTGACCAGATCGATAGGTGGTTGAACCTGCTGTGGTCGTCATGCGTTCTAAGGTGACTTTCGGCCAATAGCAGGAGTACGCGGTGTAGCTTTGCGAGCTCCCAAGAGGTATAGATGGTGTTCGACAACAGAGACTGGAACTTTGAGTGCAACCGTAGGAGACAGACTTTATGGCTTGAAATTGGCCTTGCACCATGCTGGCGCTCGCATCAGCCGCGACCTGACGCCCAATCGCAGTGTCCTGCGCGATACTCTACGCCAAGTTCCATATCTCGCCCGTTGAACTCGTTTCGCCACAAAAGGATAGTTGTTTGCGGCCATATCTATCTAAAACTGAGTCTGTAAGACTGGGTGGCGTTGTCTCTGTAAATATTGAAGGTTAGATCATCATTGCCGTACGAAATCACAAGCCGAATGAACCATGACTAAATACTTAATTCTGTTAATGCTTTGTGTTGCTTTTGACGCCTTCGCAGATGACTTTCCTTACGCTTGGTCCATTTCGAGTGGGTTCCGTGGATCGGCTCATATTGCTTATATCAGCCCTCCAAAAGAGCAGCAGAGAATAGCTCTGAAATCTACATCGACATCTGAATCAGCCAAGTACATACTTGATAACTTATTTACCACGAACAAAACAAAGGCGCTCCTCGCAGCCAAAGGATCTGACATTTTTTACGAACGGTTTAGCTTTGGTGTTAGTCGTCGGAGTACACCTTTGGGTTATTCAATTTCAAAGAGTCTCGTGGCACTAGCTGTAGGTAGAGCCGTTTGTGATGGACATATTGCATCAATTAAAGAGCCAATCAGGATGTACGTCCCCGCATTAGCAGGCACTTCGTGGGGGGAGTCCAGTATTCGAGACGTACTAAGGATGTCAAGCGGCGCTTATACAACTGAGATGTACCTCAACGGCTGGAAAGACCTTCCCATGGCCGATGAGATCGACACCGTGTATGGCGGTCGCATGACCGGAGATTTTATCGAAATCATGCGACGGGCTGACAATCATCGCTACCCTGCAGGCGAGGTTTTTAACTACAGTAATCTTGATACAGTGGCCTTGAGTTTGGTTGTGGAAGGTGCCACTAGAAGATCTTTTCCGGAATTCTTTGAGCAAACCGTATGGGTAGACGCCGGGGCAACTTCTCGCGGCGGATGGATTATTAACGGGCTTAAACAGACGTCAGCTTTTCAAGGTTTCAGCGCGACACCGCATGACTGGATTCGTCTTGGCGTCATGGTGTTGAGAGAATTAAAACGGAAAGATACATGCTATGGACAATTTCTAAAGGAGGCTACTTCCAAACAGATACCGGCGTCCACTCATGCTGCCGGGTACGGTTATCAGATTTGGCATAACTGTGCCTTGGACGTTGATTTCTGCTTCATTGGCTATGGAGGACAGTTTCTATTGTTTAATGTTGAAGAGGAGATTGTTGTGTACCACCACGGGGCTACTTCTTCTCTAAATGTCTGGAATACGCCCTACATGATGTCGGGGCTCGTTGACGCTGTAAAGGCCGCTTCTATAAAGACGAACTGATCTGAATTCGGAGAATTTTCAGAGGCTCTTATGCGGTCGTAATGTCCCGTTTATTGGGCGAACTGAGCCGTTAGATGCTTCGGCACCTAGGTCCTTTTTCTTTTCTGAAGCGTGTAGGGCGTTCATGTAGCCGCTCCGTAGCGGCCGGGCGTGGGGCTTTCCTGTTGAAAAGCCGTGGGGCAGCCGTGCCAGCGCTTCAGTCCGCTGGCATGACCTCAAGGTCGCGGGCTGCGGTCCGCAGCCCACTCAGCACCTTGTTCGCCACTTCGTCCGAGAACCCCGGCGGCAGCGCCCGCTGCACCTCGTCGATGACGGCCGGCGTGCGTTCAATGAGCTCCTGAATCAGTGGCTCCGCGGTCTCGCCATAGCCGAAGCGCTTCGCGGTGCTATTGAGTCGGCCCTGCGAAATTCATCCGGTCGCTCCGAGTGCAAATTGATGGCCACCCAGGGCAGGCTTTGCATCAGGCAGCGTGTTCTGGTTGTCGGTGCCGCTTGGTTGTCTGATGGCCGCATAGCGCCC
>Ga0315902_10004252_pt1 | contig 20807 bp, 37 predicted proteins | sample LakEriMetagenome_9_FD_203523 | JGI IMG/M metagenome (GOLD analysis project Ga0315902, IMG submission 203523) | Freshwater fungal communities from buoy surface, Lake Erie, Ohio, United States - Buoy 12 MA117 | ecosystem: Environmental > Aquatic > Freshwater > Lake > Lake biofilm | place: USA... | reverse complement strand
GGTAAGGAACGCACAGGGCCGCCATGATCATGTGCAAGTTCTGCACCCATTTGTCCTTTTCAGCAAACAAGTCCTGCACCATAATAAATTGGTGGGCTTGTAAATGATGCTGATTGGCTGCGAATTTATAAAGCGTGTTGCCGATGCGGAAGCTGCCCACGTTTTTTGCAGTAGGTAACTCTGCCATGAATGCAAGTTTTGCCAATGCAGACGTGATGTCCACAATTCGCATCTCCTCAATTTCGTCCAGTTTTTTTCCTGATAAAATGGACAATGTTTTGAGCTGATTGTCAAAACTCGGCTCGGTCAATAGCTGCAATTCCTGAAACTGCGCTATGCTTATTTCATTCCAATTCTTTGGTAATTTCATTTTACTATTTTATACCACAAATGTATGGCTGTTGTTTTGATTATTTCGTATATGGCTATGGTCAGGAGTAGTTTCATATTATAACAAACACCCCTTTCTTATTCTTTTGGCTGCAATACCGGGCAAGTGCCAACGCACATACAGCGTCATCGTGCAACCCTGATGGTGCAGAATAACGCAACCCTGTTGCCGTGTGTTCAAATTCAAAGTTACGCATCTCGTCTGCGATTATGCCTTCGGGAAACTTAATCAACCCAGCGTGAACATCTGCGGTAAGTTGTTCCATCATCTGTTGCTTTGATACCGATGTGAACTTAACCCCAACAGAACGTGGGCAATGCCGTTGTATCTTCTCCACAATCGGGTCACCTACTCCAGTGCTATCTATGGCCGCAGGGGTGTTGCCTACTACCCGAATGATGTGCTGTTCTGTCTGCGCCCAGTCCTTTTGAAAGCGGTCAAAGTAGCACACCCGGTATTCGGAGTCAAGGCCAATGATGACCGTGTAGTCACTATACTTTGCAAGGTCAATGCCGTACCACTCAACAGGTGCGGTAGAAATCGGTGCAATGCACTGCGAAATGTAGCTCAATCCAAATGGGTTGCTGCCATCTTCGGTTGGCTCTGCAAGATACAGCTCACTGAATATGTGCTGTGGCAAGTCACGTTTTGCCTGTTCAACTTCTTCAAGTTTCAGGACACCAGCATTGACTGCGTCATAAGCGGTTATTTTAAAAAACCCATAGTTCGGCTCACCCATCCTTGCCCGTTCTGATAGCTTATATCCCCAGTTCTTTTTACCCTTTACGTTACCGATTAGCTTGCATTTGCCTTCGGTCTTGGTCAGGGTGGAACGCAGCGCAAACCATGCATCTTCCCTAGCCCGTGTGAACTCATCAAACACCGCTGCATATACATCGTCACCATAAAGGTTGTCGGGCTTGTCTGCCGATTTAAATTCAATGATGCCCCCGGTGGGTAGGGTTAAACGCAACTTGCTTTCATTGACCTTAAAAAAGTCACGCACGGTCACTTGGTTACGCATTCGCCTGAATGCAATTTCCGCCTGTTGATACACAGGTGCAACCCACCACACCGATTGATTTTCTTTTAGCTTCAACGCCTGTTCAAATAGCCAAATGATATGACTTGCTGTCTTGCCAACTTTCGTTGCAGCAGCGGTCACGGTGTACCTATCAGGGCTATCTAAAATTGCCCGTTGGTAATCCGTTACGAATGGCCGGGTGTAGCTAATGTGCATTTATAGAATTCCAGTCTTTCTTTGTTTATGGCTTCAAGGTTGTGATGTTCGTTGCAGTAGGTTTTATTTGCTTCGCCTCGCGAATAGGTTGCAATCGGTTGGCTTTCTATTGCCTGTTTCATTGCATTGTACCATTCGTCTGGTGTGTTCAGGCAGAACTTCACCCCTGCATTGTTCAGGTGTTGCAGATATGGTTCAACTCCCGAAGCAATCACGGGCAATCCGTATGCAGCCGCTTCGATTATTTTCAGCTCGGATTTGCAGCTATTCCATTCGTTCTGCTCCAATGGTGCAAGTGCGCAATCAAACAGGCGGTAAAAATTGCCGTACTCGTTCGGCTGCTGTGCGTGAGATACCAACACCTGTGGCCGCAGCACCGGGTTGTTGCCGTTGAACTTATACAAGATGCTATCCCAAATGTAGTTATTCGCCATCCACCCGCACAAAACGAAGCGTACATTGTCATGCTCATTGCAGATGCGTTCAATGGCTTCTGATAGTATCATGATGTCATTGCTGTGGGTAAGTCCACCCACCCATCCAAAGGTGAAGTACTCCCGTTCCTGCGGTGTTGAAAGCCACTGGTCATCAGTCAGGTCAAGTGCATTCGGCAGCACCTGAACATTGCGGTTGTACTTCGCTATCTTTTGGGCAAGGTAGTCTGTGGTCGTGGTAACACCATCAGCATAACGGATGCCGTCAATGATCTGCTGTTTCAGTTTATGCTCCCGAAAGTACTTATATGTCGGGTGGTGTTTTGGAAGTAGCCAGTAGTCATCAATGTCCACGATGTATTTGATGCCGTTCTTTGCCAAATAGTGGAGTATCTCGTAGTGGTTCTCTCCCAGCCATCTGTTGAAGATGACAAGGTCGTAGTTAGATAAATGCGGTATTCCATTGCGTTCAAAGTTTTGGCTTATGCTGACCGTGATGTCATCAGGGTAGTCAATTTGCAATCGTTTCAGGGGTGTGTACAGGCGGTGGTATTCAACTCCACCCATGCCTTCCCAAAGTGCTAATACTTTCATTTCATCATCTCCTTTATTTCCTTAAACAATGCCCTGATTTCTGGTGACTTTATTTTCAAACAGGCCACCTGTAATTTTATTGTGCGCCTTTCTTTCGTGCGTTTCAGTCGTCTGCGCTGTGCTGTGTATTTCATTCGTATGTTTCTGTGAAGTATTCGTATGCGTTAAGGTCATCGTCAATCATGGTGGCGTTGACCGCATCCATAATCTGTTGCCGTTCCATTTCTTTGGCCTGAATAAACAAGCCAATAAATTGTGACTTCTGTTCTTTTGTCAAATGAATTGAAATGCATTGCTCCAACCACTCAACTGCTGTCTGTTTATTGCCCATCTAAATTAAGTGTTATTTTGATTTCTCCTGTGACCGTTTGATTTACGTCTGCCGTTTCCTTCGGTTTGCCGTACACCCTGCTCAACAAAGTTTCAATGGAGTAGAGACTGCCCTTTTCAAGTGACTTCCTCATGGCATTTGCAATGGTCTTTTCCAACACCGTTGCTTTCGGGTTCTGCCATACTTCTTTAAGTTCGTCCAAGTCCATTGACAGCATTGCCTGAATGGTGTCGTTTATTTCGGCTAACTTGTAGCCCTGCTCTTTGAGTAGAGTGACGTACTTTTTTGGTCGCCCGTTGGGGTTGGCAACCTCGCCTTTTTTGAATGGTGTTAAGTTTTGTTCGTTTGCCATATCTTCACTATTTGTTCACTATTTTCCGCAAGTTGGACACATTTCTTTTTCTTCGGGTTCTTCTTTGATTTCGGGTAGGTCAATCCCCCATGATATTAACTCCTCTGCATCCCACTCATTTGCCAATTCATCCCAGTTCCACTCACCAAAAGATACGTTGTCCTTTATCAAAAATTCATCACGCTGTTTGGATGTCCACTCATCGGCCAATATAATGGGAACTTCTGCTGCCCCGATATCGCACAATGCCCTGTATCTTTGATTACCGCCCAAAATAGTATAACCCCCAAAATCGGAAGTAACGCAAACAAGTGGCCGAGCTATCAGCATTTCGGGAAACTCAATTAAAGAACGCTTCAATTTGGCGAACTTGTCGGCATTGATTGTCCGAGGGTTGTTCGGATTGGGGTGAATATCTATGAGCTTAACCCACAGCATATATGCGTACGTTTCTGTTTATGTGATTGTCAGGAACAAAACCAAACTGCGCCATCAAATGGTCAAGCCCGGCATGGCTGAAAATTGTGCAATGCCCGATTTCAGGATTGATATAGATATCATCTTGTGTTATCCATTCTGTGAATGAAGTTTCAATCATTACCTTGCTGCCGGGGTGGCAGAACTCTTTTATTTCGGCCAGCTCTGCAAATGGTGCGGTCAGGTGTTCGATTACTTCGGTCAGGACAATCACATCATAGTCCTTTTTAAGGGATAAAACATCGGCATAATATCCGTTATAAGGGTCATAACCATCGCAGTCAATACCAGCATCCTGCATGAATGTAACCATCAAACCACTGCCGCAACCGTAATCCAAAATGGTGGGGTTATCCTTGCCTGATATTTTGCGGATGCGTTCTAACCGTGTTTTATTCATATCATCCGTGTTGCGAGTATCTTCATTTCCACCGCCCACCATGCCTGATTGGTCTAATTTTTTGCAGAAGATGTTACCCAATTCGTCAGTGTAGTATTGTACCCCGCCTTTGACGAATGCCTTTTTGGCTACCTTACCCGTAATTGGTGATTTAGTTTTGCTCATATTTTGATTTTAAAATCTGTGTCAAATTGATAATTGTCCATGCACCATAGCCATTGTCACCTGTTGGGATTACGTTGTGCGCAGTCGGGCAGATTTCAACAACACGGGGATGCTTCATTACCTCGGCTATTGCGTAGGCCATTGACTGATTGCCGACAAATAACTCACAGCCCTTTATTATGCCGCACAGCTCCGCAAAGTCTTTTACTTCGATGTGAGAAATGTCAGGCAGCTTGGCCGAAATTATGCGGTATTCATCAGGCAATCCTACAAATTTTATCTTATCCTGATACCTGCGAAGGATGCTATAATCAAAAGTCGGGTTATGGTAACGGGCAGTGCGGTTCAAAATGATTTGATGGTTGCCTAATTGCCACACATCAAAGTGTATCGGCTCGGCAAGGTTGCAGGTCAGTTCGGAGTAGATATGAAAATACCACTGCGAAATGTGGCCCGTGTAATTGTGAAACTTGCGGAATAGGTTGAAATTGTAATCGGTTTTGACAGCTTCATCCGTGATTGTGCATTTGCCTATGAAGTCGGTAGACATCAAAAGCGGCACGAGCATCTGCGCCATCTTCAAATTCATTTGCACTTTACCCATAGGGTGATTGAAATTGTACTGCGCTGGTACATCCACCTGTAAATACAGATGCACTTTCTCATTACGCAAACGAGATGCTGCTCTCATTGCCGGGAGTGAGTAAATCAAATCCCCTGCGTTACCGCCATGAATAATACTAACCATTCAGGGCCTCCCGATATAATCTTTTCAAAGCGTCAAACATACAACTGCGACAAGCCGGGAATGGTTGACCGTACAACTGCCTGTGAACTTCGTTGAGTTTGGCATAATAACCAGCTTCAAGCGCATACGTTCCCGTTTTATTTATCCGGTCGATGTGCGGTTTCAAGTCAAGGCAAAGTGAACGCTGTTCAGGTGTCATATACGAGTCATGATGAAGTAACAAACAAATGGTAAAACAATCCCAAAGGCAATTCCGGTCAATGTGATTTCAATTAGTGTCATAGGTATCTGTCAATTAATGCTCCAAAGATAGCACATAATGCACCATAAATTATACCATACAATCCGAATTGAACGGTAAACCATACCAGCCCGGTCCACCATGATAGGCAGAAACCGCATTCAAAAGGTTTGATTGTTTTGCGGTAGCGGCTGTCCAGCGCATACACGAATGAAATCATGGGGGGAAAGAAGTACCGGGATAGCAGGACACAAAGTGCCGCCACTCCTAAAATGTCAGTCATCGTATTCATTGTATTTTTCTTTTATCTGGGTTTTGATTGCGTTTATAATTTGGCTTATCTCTCGGTAGTTTATTTTCGTGTCCCGGGCAATCATTGCCATGCTCTGTTTATCTTCCCACAGCTGCCAAAGTTTTACCACATACCACTCACTCCGGTTGAAATGGTTTGCCACCTCTTTGAAATTGACTGACTCCACCGCTTCCTGTTTGCGCCTGATGTGAGTTTCGTCATAGTCCTCTGCTTCCTCATCGTAATTTTCGGGTAGGGTTTCTGTGGTGCGTAGAAAGTCACGGTAAAACTTTGTATAACGGTTGCCGTTTACCGCATTGCATCCCACCCTTACTAAATAGTATACAAGTCCATTACTTTGGTGAAGTTGTATCAGGCGGTCAGCATCCATTTCACAGCAGATAAGAAGCAAGTGTTGTTGTAGGTCGGCAGCAACGTGAGACCCTATTTTGTTACAGAAGTCAGGAAGCCATTTGGAATTGGCTAACTCAATCAGTATCTCGGTGCGCTTGTTCAAGTTTAAGTGCGTGAACTTTTTTCAGCCAATCTTTGAATGACTTGTTATCACCATACCGGGCATGATCTTTCCTGCATAACGCCATCAGGTTTTCAATTACATCAGCGTGTTTACTTCCACCCATCCCCCGTGCTTCTATGTGGTGAATGTCCACAGCTTGTGCGCCACACACCTCGCAAGGGATAAAATCACTTTTGTCATAGCCAAAATGGTCAAGGTATACCTTCGTATGCTTCTTCACGCCACAAAGTTTATTCGTAAATAGTCGATATTTTTATATTGTGGATAACTTTGATACAAATAATTTAACAAAAACTATTGCAAGTATAGAAAATTATATTACATTTGCAGCATGGAAAACACTAAAACACCTTTTGAAATGGGCTGGATAGCCAGTCAGCAGTTTAATTACTACGAAACCGAAGGCGAAAATCCTTTTCAACTGAACTCCGATGAGTTCAAAGAATGGGAAAAGGGATGGGCTTGGTATATCACCCAGACGATCGAATGGGAACGTGACGAGCAGAGCGACATTGATTATCACGAAAGACAGCAGTACTGCAACGAATAAAAATAAATTTGGAAATCTAAAATCTTTGTTTTATAATTGCATATCGGAATAACAGGACTGACTCCCCTGCCGAGAAACGGAACAAATGACAACGAAAATAATTAACACCCACGCAAGTAAAGAGACGGCATTGTTCCAGCCGGAGTCAACTCTTGAAAGTGTGGGTGTTTTTTTTATGAATATTTACAAACCCACACCATTACCAGTCGCATATTGTGACGAACAAATCGCAGAACTTGAACTGCGCAAAGAGTATGAAAATTACAGGAGAGAAAACAAGGTGCTTACGTTATTACAATGTGAGTACTTATGGATGAAACTTGACCTGCAAATTATCTATTACAACCAGTGTAAAAAATTAACCCTTAAACAAAATGGCAAAGGATAAAAAGTCATTCGTAATGTACTGCGACCAGCAGTCAATTTTCAAAATGCTTCCTGATGAAATTGCAGGTAGATTGATAAAACACATTCTCGCATACGTTAACGATGAAAATCCGGTAACTGATGACCTTGTATTGCAACTTGCATTTGAACCTATTAAGATGCAGTTAAAAAGGGATTTACGTCATTGGGATGAAGTCAGGGGGAAACGTAGTGAAAGTGGAAAATTAGGCGGTAGACCTAAAAAGCAAACAGAAGCAAAAAAAGCAAATGGTTTTTTGGAAAAGCAAACGAAAGCAAAAAAAGCTGTTAATGTTAATGTTAATGTTACTGATAATGTAAATGTAAATGATAATGACAATAAAGATATATATCGTAAAATTTTGCATTTGGAAATCACAAGGGCAGAAGTTGACAAGCTAATTGCTGATGGCTATACCATTGACCAAATTGATGACATTCTGGACAGGGCAGAAAACTGGAAAGGCATTGCAAACAAAAGGTCACTATACCTTACCGCAAAAAATTGGCTATCTGCTGACATAAAGAAAATCACAGCAGAAGTTTACCGTACACCCAAAGAAAACTTTTTAACATGATTGAACAACAAATACTCGGAACGTGGCTGCAAGGTAAGCAGCTGGATTTAACCGCAACCGTACGCAGCGAATGGTTCACCGTGCCAAAATACCGCACCCTATGTTTAACCATTCAGGCAATGTACCTCAACAACGAACATATTGACAACGTGGCGGTGGTAATGAAGCACCGTGACATGGCAATGGACATCGCAGGGTTAAACAACTACTACACAGGCGAAAGCATTACCCGATTGGTTGCAATGCTGCATCAGGAATTTATCCGTAAAACCCTGACTATTGACTTGACAAAAATTGTCAATGACCTGACAAACGGAAGTGAAATAATGCAGTCCATGTCGGAAGTTCAAAAAACTATTGATGAAATACAACTGAACGAAAACGGACAAGCTGTTGACCTGATCACTCTACTTGGTGACCGCTTTGACAACTTGGAGAAACGAAGCAAGTCCGAAATCAAAACCATTGGACTACCAACCGGGTTCACCAGATTGGATAAGTACATTGGTGGTTTTGTTCCCGGTGAAAATGTGGTGGTTGCAGGTCGGCCGGGCATGGGTAAGACAGCATTCGCAGTTAGCATCGGGATTGCTCATGCAAAGCTGGGTGGCAGGGTGATAATGTTCAGCATGGAGATGAGTAAAGAACAACTCGCAGACCGCATACTTTCATCGCTGGGCCGGGTGGACAACCTGAAAGTTCGCAACGCTGATGTGAATGAATTTGAGTTGGAAAACATCGCCCGTGAATTACTGCTTATTGATTACAAATTTCAAATCGAAGATAGCACAATGCTGGACATAGCACAAATCAAAACCCGAATTAAAACCATGAAAGTAAAACCCACTTTGGTAATCATTGACTACATGCAGTTGGTTAAAAGTACAGGCGGTAAAAATCGGGAGCAGGAAATAGCAAACATCAGTAGGCAATGCAAACTGATTGCCAAAGAATGCGGATGCACCGTGATGCCATTGTCGCAACTCAACAGGGGAACAGAAGAAGGAAACAGCCGCCCAAAATTGGCAAACCTTCGGGAGTCTGGTGCAATAGAACAGGATGCAGACACGGTTTTATTCCCTTACCGCCCTGATTACTACGAAGCCCAAAAGAATGGCGGCAATCCACCCGAACTCGAAGATGCTGAATTGATTATCAGCAAGTGCCGTAACGGGATGACAGGAACGCTGCAATGCAATTTTATGGGTAAAACAGTTGAATACATTTTTTAATTAAATATAAATAACTATATTTGCACTATGAATTATCAAGTTAAACCAATAGATTATAACGACTGCAAAGAGTGGTTCTTAAAAAAGCATTATGCTAAACGAATTCCATCTGTTTCTTTTTGTTTTGGATTGTATTCCGATAAGTTAGAGGGTATTTGTTCATTTGGCTCTCCACCATCAAGGCCGTTGTGTATAGGTGTTTGTGGAGTTGAAAATGCACATAAAGTTTTTGAATTAAATCGTTTAGTAGTCAATGAAGGACTACCAAAAAACACTTTGAGTTATTTTGTAGGCAATTGCTTAAAATTATTGCCAAATGATTTGATAATAGTTTCATACGCAGATACATCTCAAAATCACCACGGATATATTTATCAAGCAACCAATTGGATTTATACTGGATTAAGTGCAAAAAGAACAGAAAGATTTGACATAGACAATCCAAATAAACATTCTAAATCAGTAGTTGATAAAAAGGGTGTAGATTATCAAAGTTTAGCAGTTAGAGAAAGACCACAAAAGCACAGATACATTTATTTGATTGGCTCTAAAACACAAAAACAAAAGTTAAAAAAAGCATTAAAATACGAAATACAACCATATCCAAAAGGGGAAAATAAAAGATATGATGCATCTTACAAACCATTAACACAAATCAAATTATTATGAGAATAAAAATCAAAGCACCACAGCGCAACAGCAGGACAACATTTCGTCAAAGTGAAATTGACCGCATGAAAGAAGTAATCAGGCACCAGCAAATCCGCATCAGGGAATTGGAAACCGTGCTGAAAGTACAGGACATTGACAAGGATGATGAGCATATCAAGGCCACACACCTTGCAATCAGGTCGGTATTTCCGTACTATCAGCCCGAATTTATCAAGGTGAAAGCCCGTAAACGTGAGGTGTTGGAATTGCGGCAAATATTCATTTGGATTTTGCGGCATAAAACCTCGTTATCGTTGAAGAAAATCGGTCAATTATGCGGTGGCCGTGACCACTCCACAATGATACACAGCGTTGAAACGGTGGACAACCTGATGACTTTTGACAAATCATTTGCCCGGAAGGTGGAAGCGGTTAAAAATGCTTATCAAAACTTTGTAGCATGATAAATATCATAAACTTTTCAGGTGGTCGCACTTCTGCATACATGGCAAAGCGGTTGATTGATGAAGGTTTGCAGGATTACATCGTCACGTTTCAAAACACAGGAAAAGAAATGCCACAGACACTTGACTTCATAAATGAATGTGATGTCCGATGGGGGTTAAATTTGGTATGGCTTGAATATCGTAAACCTGCAACATTTGTGGTTGTGGATTATGCAACTGCATCTCGCAATGGACAGCCATTCCAAGAACTTTTAGAACAAAGACCAAGTGGCATTCCAAATATGCAGTTTAGGTTTTGCACAACTGAACTAAAAATAAACACACTCAAACGCTATCTGCAAAGTATTGGCATAACTGATTACACATCATTTAACGGCATTCGATACGATGAGCCACGCAGATGGTCAAAGGTTCAAGACGATGTTGAATTGCCGTTGGTTAAATGGAAAACTACAAAGCAAGATGTTTTGGATTGGTGGAAAAAACAAGATTTTGATTTGCAAGTCAATGAACCATACGGGAATTGTGATTGCTGCTTTTTGAAAGGCAAAGGAAAACTCTCAATAATAGCCAAAGAAAAACCCGAATTATTTGATTGGTGGATTAGCAATGAAATGCAAAGCGGACACCAATGGAAAAAAGAAATTAGCTATGAAGCATTGCGGTCACGTTCTCAAAATCAAATCGGCCTTTGGGATGGTGACAAAAGTTTTGAATGTTTTTGCAACATTGATTGAAATTAAAGTTTAATTTACTATATTTGCACCTATGTTAATACTCGATATATGTTTAAGTGACCTGCCCAGTGAGGCAATCACTACCGCCAAGAACGGAAAGAAGTACATCAAGCTCGTATGTGCTGAACGCAAAGCCGAAGGAAAATTCGGTGAGACTCACTACATTGCCCTGTCGCAAACCAAAGAAGAACGGGAAGCGAAGAAACCTGCAACCTATGTTGGGGGTGCGAAAAGTTACAATAATGTAACTAACAAAAATGTAAGCAAAGAAAATCTTTTCAAAGCTGACAAGGGGGGCATCATGGAAAACTTCAAAAATGACTATGCTGCCCAAATGGAAAATGAACAAAATGACCTACCATTTTGATGCAGAACAAAATCATTGAAACCTGCGACCAAATCTGCTCAATGCTGCTTGAAAAAAATGCCAAGTATGGAAACTCCGCACTGGATCCGGTGCGAGTTTTCAGCAAGGCATCCACCACAGAGCAGTTACTTGTCCGCATTGATGACAAGTTGAGCCGCATCAAAACAACCGGGATGGAAGCACCTGATGAAGACACTTTGAATGACCTTATCGGCTACCTTATCCTGCTGAAAATCGCAAATAAAAAAGAAACGACCAACCCTGAATATAAACACAAGATATGACACACGAAGATAAACGCAAACACTTTATTGCACACGCCCGTAAAGGCATGAAGATGCAGGTTGTTGATGCCTGTAAAGGTCTGGCAAGTTATGCCACCGTGATAAAGGCCCTGAACAATCCAAGCAAGTATAAAAGCAAAAAGGAACAGCAAGTAATTGACACGGCTTTTGCGTTGCTATGACAACGGAAGACCGGGGATATAAAACGGTTGTGTATTGGAAAGACCAGATGATGTCCTTTGAGCCGGTGCCTGATGACGAACTTGAAAAAACCCTGAAAAAATATCGGAAGAAAGGATTTAACGCTGAACCGATATCGGATGACTTAATAAAAAAAATTGCAGAAAGTTTGAAAATATAAAAACTTATACTATATTTGCATCATGGAAACAAAAATAAAAGTAACACACACAGGCAGCTACTCTGCCAAATTCGAACACGATGATGTCACCTACCGCATTGATTGGGAAGATGACAGCGACAATGTCTATGTTTTTCAAGAGTTTCACCCCGGCAAAGATGGCCGCAAATGCGTGAGCATTCCTGCTGAAATTCTGCCAACGCTTATCCGAATTTTGGGTACAATTCACACGGAGAATTTAGAAAAACAAGGCAAAAACTAAACTAACACTTTAAAATTCCAAGGACATGAATGAAACACTAACAGCACCTATCCAGCCAAACGAGATTGAATGGCGTGTGCAATCAGTCACCAGCACGGGCAAAATGATTGTCGTGCCGTACATCAACAATCGCTGTGTAATGCAACGCTTTGACGCTGCTTTTGGGCCGACAAATTGGACATCGGAATTTAGGGAGATAGGCAATGGCTTTATTTGCCGCCTTACTGTGAACGTAGATGGTCAGTTTGTCTACCGGGAAGATGGTGCATCCAAGACAAACATCGAACCTGAAAAGGGTGGTATCTCGGATGCAATGAAAAGGGCTGCCGTTCAGTTTGGATTGGGCCGCTGCCTGTATGATTACCCAAAAGTATTCATTGAATGCAACGACAAGTATATCCCGGACTGGGCCCAAGACAAACTGACCAAACTTGTTGAGTGGGTTAATCTCGGTAACTTCAAAGAGGTAATAATTTTGAAGCCATGACAGATGTAGTTAAATTGATGTTTGATGTTGACGAAGGCAACGCATCCGCTTTGGATGCGTTCTGCCAACTCACCCGGTTGGAAAAGCAAATCAAAGCAGCCAAAGAACAGATACAATCCCAAGCTATAAACGAAGCACAGATGTACGGCAAGACATTTCAGCACATGGGCTTTGAAATCCAATGCCGGGCAGGTGCTGGGCGGTGGAAGTTTGACCACTTGGATGAATGGGCATCTGCTAAAATGAAGATGAATACCATTGAAGATTTGGCGAAATGGGCATACAAGTCCGAAGAAAAAGGAGTGCTGCCTGTTACCGATGATGGGGATATAATTCAACCTGCTGTTTATGTCGCAGGAAGTGACACCATTGCATTGAAGGAGATTGGCCATGCTGATTAAACGTGAAACCCCCAAGTCAATAGAAAATTGGCAGCCACCTTGCGAGGATGAAATCGTTGAAGCACAGCCATACGATTACACCCAAATGCCTGATGACATTCCAAGCGTAGATGAGTGGTTCAAAATAAGGGTGTGGCAGGATGAATTAAACGGCACAGCCCTGACAAATTAGATGGTATTTGGTTTAATGTTGTATATTGCCCCTGTGGTTCTTGCATTGATTGATTTATTAGTCGATGTTAGCAATCGCAGGGGCTAACTACTTTTATAGATAGATGACTAAAATTGAAATCGTCAAGAGCATAATGCATCAGCATATGCTCGATGGGCAGCTGATGCTCCCAAAACAAACACTCTCCAAACTCATTTACGAACAAAACCCCGGTGTATGGCCAAGCGTTAACGCTGTGCGTAACACTATACGTAAATGCACCAACTCGTTTGGCGACCAAAAGTATGGTAAAAAACACACTGAAAATATGCCCGGTAAATCTACCATCGAAGAAGGGTTAAAGAAATTTGGCCTTTACACAAAGCTGCCAGTGCGCAAAGATGTGGTGCTGCCCCCCGGAAAGTATCTTGTAATGTCCGACATTCACTTTCCCGAACATGATCCACTTGCCATCCAAGCATCGTTGGAATACGGCAAAGAAAAAGGCATCACAGGAATTGTGCTGAATGGTGACATTATTGATATGTACATGGTGAGCCGCTTTTTGCAGGAAACCAAACGGCCCAGCATCCGTGAGGAATTGATCATGACACGTAACTTTTTTCAGTTGCTACGTGAGGAGTTTCCAACCCTGCCCATTTGGTACAAGTTTGGTAACCACGAAGAAAGGATGCGCCACTATTTGCTATCCAATGCCCGTGCCATTGAAGATTTGGATGGCATAACTTTGGAAGAACAGCTACACCTGAAAAAGTACGACATCAAAGTGGTGTTCAGGGAAAGAATAAAGGCCGGAAAACTTGACATCCTGCACGGCCACGAATTTCAAAAGTCAATCATGGCTCCGGTTAACCCGGCAAGGGGTGCATTTATGAGGGCAAAATCTTCGCTGCTTATCGGACACCACCACCAGACATCAAGCCACCACGAAAACAACTTGAAAGGCGATGAGATTGTTTGTTTCTCCACCGGGTGTCATTGCACGTTAACTCCTGAATACAACCCTTACGGCTATATCAAACAAAATCATGGTGGTGCTATCGTGACCGTATTACCTAACCGAAACTTCCACGTAGAAAATTACCGCATTATAGAAGGGAGAGTATATTAATGTTTCACACTCCTTTATGTTTGGAAGTAATCGCAGGAGATGAAATGGAAGATGCCCTGTATGAAATGGGCATTGCACCTTCGGAAGTTGATTTGTACCAAGAGCCGACATTCCCCGTATGTTTGTACAAAATTGATTGCATGATGCCTGACAATCGCAGCACAGCAAAAAAGCCGCTGACCATAATCGTGTGCGGTGAGTTGACATACATTGTCAAGTTTTCAATAGAGCATCTTATCAATTTGGTAGATGTCCACAGATAGTTTTTACGAAAAGCATTGAGTGATTTTGCTCAATGGAATGAGCAATTTTACAAAATTTTGCTTATTCGAATGTGCAAAATAGGGTAAAATCAATGGTCTGCCCTGCGTTAAATCGCTTCACAATCTCGAACCAGTGTTTATCAGGCACAACCTGACACCCTGCTGACCACTTATTTACCCAGTCACCAAGCCCGGCACGGTGAAAGTTGATGCCAAACAACCCGAACTGCGTCACTTTTTGGTCAATTTGTCTGTCTTTTGTACCATCCCGGTAGATAGTAATGGGTAAAATCTGCTGAAAATAAGGCGCACCTAACCACAAATTTGACCATTTTGCACCCGTTACAAACTTATGAGAGCCAACAACCTGCTGTTCAGTAGCTACTGCTGTGCCGTTTATCCCACCAACGGTGAGGGGATTGTATACATAGAAGTCACCTGCGGTGGTCGAAGCAGGGCAAACATAGACAATTTGGCCGTATTTGTAGACTACGCAGTAATCTTCAAACTTATTTGTCAGCTTGTCATCCGTGCGAAGCCATACAATCCCGTGATATTGCGGCAACCATTTGCGTTTTTTCAACTCATTAGCTATGTAGTTGGCCAGTGCTTCGGTAGTTTTCGGGCCGATAACCCCATCCGCTTTCAGGTTTGCCCCGTTTTGGTTCAGTAGTTCTTGTAGCTTTATCATTTGGCTATGAATAATAATGATGATAAGATTGCGATATTTCGCCACGCATTTCTTTTCCTACGCAGTTTTGTGTTGTCAGCGATACATTGTTCCATTTGTTCTTTTTGAGTGGCTGTAATCGCTTCTAAATGCGTAATCGCACTATCTTGTAATTTTATCACTTGCTCTTGGCTGTAAATTACCACGCTATCATCGGATATAATCTCCCAGCAAAGTTGATTTTCGTCAATCAGGGCGGCAAGTTTAACCGTGTCCTGTTGTAGTTCTGTAATGGTCAGTGTGTCGTGGACATATTTTGTCCTTATTTGGCGGAGTGTTTTTACCTTTTCAGGTCGGTTAATCAACAGCAGCGAGTATTCGTTTTTGATGCTGTCAATTTCGGCTGTCAGCGAGTCAATTATTCCTGTGTTTGATTTTGGTATTTCTTTTGTCGGGCATGACCTAAATACAAGCAAAGTGATAAGTACACCACAAAGCACAAAAAGCCAATCACTTCGTTTCATCCTCCGCAAAGAAATTGGTCACGAACTTTCCGACAGCACCGCACACACCTGAAATCAGCATCAACTTGGGATGGTCAAGGTTAAGCCCGGCAACGAACAAAGATGCAGCGGCAATGCTGTCACCCAAAACACGGAAACGCTTTGGAGTGGGTTGGAAGTAGTTTTTAAGTTTCATCTTCCTTGTCCTCGGTATGGTTTTGCTGACTTGTGTTTGTTGGCTGACTTCGTGTGCCGGCCCAGTTTCCGCTTTGATTTCGGTTGCCATTTTATGATTTCACTTTTTTTTGCCATGTTTTATTTTTTGATAAATACCGATGCACGACAAAATAAATGCAGCAGTAAATGATAAGTATTGCATTAACGGCAGCAACTTTGCAGCAGCCCCGGCCAACCATAACAGCCAACTACCTACGATGGTTTCAGTTTCGTGTTTCATCCCGGAAATGGCGGTGCAGGTTTAGGAACGTATGGAATAAGCGGCAGGTTTTGCACCCAAGAAAAATCAGGGTTGACGCACTGGCTGATTTCTTCAACGGAGATTACCCACCTATCGTCATTGTCTTGAATGGGGTTGAAGTAGCTGTCATCCATGTACCATTGGCCGATGAGTAAATCTTTGTCAGTTTCAGTCAACAGCCCTACATATTGGCTGTAATTTTCGGGTGCTATTTCGGATAGTTTATACATTTCTTGAAAGGGTTGTTTGATATGCTTGTACTGCGGTGTAAAGGTTAGCTGCTTCGGTGTCAGTTAAGCCATCTCCTATTGAAGCAAAGGCACACTGTCTTGTAGTGTGAAATACATCAGTGCCAACTCTATTTAATGCACCAATATATACTTTTAAATTAACTTTTTGTATTGAATTGGACGTCACTAATTGTAATACATTATTTCGAAAAGCTCTAACTTGCGTTGCATTAGTCCTATTTGTAATAAATAAACCCTGCGAAGTATTACTGTTAACTATACCACCATTATTATCGTTGGCTCTTGGATAAAAATTTCCATCAGTCCATTTTGCATGAATATGCGTACCAGGATTTCCAGCAATAGTATTATCTAATATTCCCATTTCACCAAAAGCACCTGTGTTATTTGTTCTTGAATAATAAGAAAGGTGTTCATTATTTAATGTAAGAATAGTATTTTCATTTAAAAATGTATCAGCATAAGCATTAGTTCCATTAGGCAAAGCACCGGTGCTGCTATGTGTCCAGCCGCCTGAAAACACCAACCTAAATGCAGCATTTAAATCTCTTGGGTCTTTCAAGTTCCATTTGTGAGTTGTTGCAGTGCCACCAACAAAAGGATAGACGGCTTTCATTTTTGTCCAAATGCCGTAATTTTTCAAGTCCAGTACCAATGTATTAATGGCCGACTGCTGTGTTACATCAGTTATTGCAGCGGCATCAATAAAGGCCTGTGCATCGGCATCATTAGATGGGCCACCACCTGCTACAAATGACCGAACACCTATCCTTATCATACGTTATATGCTACGATGCTTCCGCTTGTCAGGGTGATGCTGCTGAAATAGTCACCTTCGGGCAAGGAGATAAACGTGCCTTGTTTCAGGGTTACACCTGTCAGTCCAAGGGTTGTCATTACACTTGCTGCATTTTTGTCAAGGGCAGCGGAAACAACCGCATCTGCGTTTACCACAAAACCTTGCCATCTGCCAGTGTTTGCGCCTGTTCCTGAAAGGACTTTGCAGCCAGTGAAGCCGCTCATAAATTCTGTTGCTGTACTCATTTTATTCTATTGTTGGGAATGTTAAATTGTTATTGGGGGTGTCGCAGTAATCTCTCAAATTTGGACAATGATATTCGATAACGGCTGCAACTCCGCTAACGATGTCCGTTTGTGCGTCATAAAATGGTGTGATGCTATCATTGATTACCCATGTTCCTGCGATGTTGTTTCGGTACACATAACGCAGCATGGAGTAAATGTCCAACATCACCGTGTGCATATCTGAAATTCTCTCCACCGCATCGGTAAAATCTTCACGATGCCTGTCAGCAATGGCAACCGCAAAGCGATAAATCACCTTGTCAACGGTCACCTGTGAACCATCAGGGAAAATCCGCATTAACGGATAAAGCTGCTCACCGCTTGTATTGATATTGGGTTCAATATTTACGATGGTTGCCTTTATCTGCTTGTGGTTGTTTCCCGCAGTTTCGAGTGCTTCCAGTAGTTGGTTGATTGTTACCATTTAAGTAGATTTTCAGTTTGTTTTCGTTTTTCTGTCTTACTTTATTCATGAGAAAAATCCACGCAGGAATTTGTAATCATCATCTTCACCCAAGTAAAACCCACCAAATAAATATTGGTTTTGTGGGTTGATCACATCCAATCCACTCGCAGGGTTTTGATATTCGGGGAAAAGTGTATCATTTTCTGCCAAGTACAAACGCAATCTTTCAGCGTAGTATTCTGCCTTGTTTTGGTAACGCTGCTCAATCATGCGAAGTTGGTCAACATCCACAGCATTGGCATTTTCTGCGCCACGACTTGCCGCTGACTTATTCATCATTTTGTAGGTCAATGGCAGCATGCTATCCAAAATAACGTAGTGATACAGACAAGGTGCAACGTATTTGTTGACCAATGTCAGGTAATTACCACCAAGCCCAGCCCCGTTGATGTCATCACAAATCTTGTCATAAAGGGTGCTTCCCAAAATATCACGGATATACACATCCTGTGCTGTGCGCATGGCAGTTTGAAGCAACTTGCTATCAACGTTTTCGTCAATAGGGGTGTTCTTTTTTACATCCTGCTCACTTACGAAATATGCGAAATTAGCCATTTGATTTTCTCCTTACTATTCTTTGTTTCCATTCGTGACGACAATGCGGAATGTGTAACGGTGGGTCAGTGTTTGGAACGGTGTACCAACCACCCCTGCGAAGCCATACGCTATAACCTAAAATTGCAGACATCTGGTCGATTTCATCACGAGTGTATAGCTTTTCCATTTTAAGCATTTGCACACAAAACTCACGGCTTTCACCACCGGGTTGCAATGGCAACGCATCGGGGTCTAAATCGTACTTGTATCTTAACTCCAACTTGGGCAGTTCGGTATCAGCAATCTCACCCCTACCGATGTCGGTGATTTTGATTGCATTGTTTGTCCAATTTATCTTACCGCTGTCCTGCAAAGTTTTCAAAATCTTGATGACTTCTTCTTCACCTATTTTAGTGGCAGTGGAAATGTCTTTCAATGTGGCTTTTTCATCGGAATTTACAACAGCCAACACACGCTTTTCTTTGGTGGTCAGTTCAAAGGTGAGTTTCACTTCCTCAAATTCGCTTTCATCAGCCCCAAATTTGGCAAAAACTGACAAGTCGTTATCCGACCATTTGTGAAATTCGCAAGTGTGGCTGTCAAACTTCTGCGCCTGAATGGTTGTGTTTTGCAGTCCGAGTGCTTCACGTGCTTCCTCACGGCTTACAATGCCAAACTGGTACAATGCCACATAATCAACACCCAAGAAATCGCTGTCTTTTGTATCTAATTCAATACCGGGGTAAACGTATTCAAGGGTGTTTTCAAGGCAAGTGTCAAGTTTTACTTGACGTTTGTTAACGTATGATTTATGGAACAACTCATATGCCTCAATCATTTCATTGCGCTGACCCAATGCGCCTTCGGTTGCGTAGCCGAGCAGAATTTTCGGGAAGTTGTGGCCGATAAAGATTTCATCCTGTACCGTTTCGTTGAGTTGCAGGAATTGTTTGTCCATGTCGGAAGGTTGCAGGTGTGCAATCTCTGCCGACTTTTCATTCATTTCATTGAACTGAATAAGCACACCGCCTGCATTGTCAGTGCCTGTGGTTTTCTGCTTAAACTTCCTCTCAAAGTTGTAGGCAATCTCCTCTGTCGGCTGACCTTTGAACAACTGAACCAGTGTGCCGTTGGCAAACCCGTTGCGGATGTTGTTGTTGTGGAAGTTTGCAATCTCAACATCGATTTCAATGTACTGCAAACAATGCTGATAAGGTGGCAATGGGTAAACACCCAAAGAAGGTGCATATTCCCTGAAATAAAACAACTGCACTTCCATCGGCTGCGCCTTGTTTGGATTGAAAGGGGCATAGTGCTTCATGTCCTCATGCTTCGCCTTTTTCCAATCTTCTGCCCACATATAGATTTCATGGTCAAGTGTCCTGACATTGCTGAAATCTACGTGATACAAAGCAGAAATCTGCCCCACTTTGTTATAATGCACCTCATACGCAAATCCGTTGAACAATTCGTAATCAAGAGCCAGTTTATTTTTGAACTCCTGAATGCCCTCATAAGGGTTCACGTAATCAATTACCTTAACTGCGCTGGGGTTGCCATCCACCAAGGTTTCTTCACCTGCTACAAATCGGGCTTTTTGCCTTACAATCGCCCCATGTTTTGGGCTTCTGTTGTAAAATTCAAGTAACGTATCGGGAAAATCGTTCTTTTCCCCATAGGTCACGATGCCTTTATTCTTGTTTTCCTTGAATTTAGGCAACTTTGACTCCGTGAAATTTATGCGTAATAGGTCAAAACTCATCCGATGTGGTGTTGTTTAATAGTGGTGTTTACTTCGTGGTCGTTAAATGCGGTGTGCGATGCCGTTACATAGGCCAATCCCCGGTCAATTTCCTGTGATGCAAGTAATGGATTGGTATTGGTTGGCGATGTTTGTGCGTACAATGCCCAATAATGCGTTCCTACGGCCAATGTTTTTGCTGCGCTGCTGCCCTCTACAAATGAAAATAACTGGTATCTGTTGGGTGCTGTGCTTGTATCGGTTACAATAAATGCCTTTTGTTCCTGCGACATTTCACTTTCAAACACCAACAGATAGTACACGGGTGAAACCGTTACTTTTTCCCTGCCAGTGATGATCAGTTCAGGTGTGCCGCTCTTTGTAATGTAAAGCATCCTACCTATATAAGTAGGTCGGTTTCATGTTAAACAAAAAAGGCCGCCAAATGGCGACCCTTTCTGCATGAAAACACTATGAAAAAATCAAAGACCCAGCGAAGTTACAACAGCGGCCTGAACTTTCAAAGGTAAATCGGTCTCTTTGT
>Ga0315902_10004247_pt1 | contig 20824 bp, 9 predicted proteins | sample LakEriMetagenome_9_FD_203523 | JGI IMG/M metagenome (GOLD analysis project Ga0315902, IMG submission 203523) | Freshwater fungal communities from buoy surface, Lake Erie, Ohio, United States - Buoy 12 MA117 | ecosystem: Environmental > Aquatic > Freshwater > Lake > Lake biofilm | place: USA... | reverse complement strand
AGGCGGTACATCCTTGCGCATCGGTAACAGTGAGGGTGTAAATTCCAGCATTTACCCCCGTTAAATTAGAGGTCACTCCATTGTTCGACCACTGGTACGCATAAGGCTGCGTTCCTCCTGATACAAAGGAACTAATTGTCCCATCGCTACCACCGTTACATTTAACTGGCGTAGCTTGCGTAGACACTGAAAGCGCAGCATTCGGTTGATTTACAATGAACGATTCCGAAATAATGCAACCTAGTGCATCCGTTACTGTAATGGTGTTTGGTCCAGATACCACTGTTGCAATATCTTCCGTGGACTCACCTCCTGACCATGTGAAGGAATACGCTGGAGTTCCTCCTGAGACGGTAATATCAACAGCGCCATCATTTAGGCCATAACAGTTCACATCGTTCACCACGCCTGTTAGAGAGAGCGGGGCTTGAGGTTGTATCACATTCTCAGAAAGTGACAATAGGCATCCGTTATCGTCCGTAATTTGAACCACATATCCATTTGCCCAAAGATTTGTCAAATCTTCTGTATTTGAGGAGAATATCAAGGTTTGTAAACTAGACCATTGATAACTGTAAGGGCTTGTTCCTCCATTCACCGTCAAATCTATACCTCCTGTACTGTCTCCAAAACAATTCACATTGGTGGCGACCGTATTTCCGGCTAATGGGGCAAGTGGTTGAATCACCACACTTGATGCTGTTTCAGTACATAATTTTGAATCAGTAACAACCAAGGTGTAATTGCCCGCTGTAACATTGGTCACATTTGCGTTAGTGGAACTGTTGGACCAAGCATAAGAATACCCTCCTGTTCCACCCTGTACTGAGGAAACCACCGAACCTGTTGCGTCTCCATGGCAAAGAACTGGGCTAGACACAAGGGAAATTGCAAGTGCCGATTGAGGTTGAGTAACCGTAAACGTATACGTTTCTTGACATCCTTTGTTGTCTGTTAGTGTCAAACCATAGGCTCCTGCAATGACATTCGAAAGAATGGGTGCATTCGTTAAATTCGACCATGCATAAATGTAAGGTGCTGTTCCTCCTGTGATTCCAGGATTCACTGAACCGCTTGCATCGCCAAAACAATCCACATCATCTAAGGTAGCTTGTGAAGCGATTGGTGTGGATGGTTGACTAATCGCTTGTGATAATGAAGCATTACAACCCCTTCCGTCCGTTACATTTAAGGTGTAATTCCCTGCGGGTACATTGGTTAAATCTTCTGTAAAAAATGGAAGAATAATGCCATTTCCAGTTGACCAAGTATAAGTGTATCCAGGTGTTCCTCCCGTTGTTGTTACGTTGATGCTGCCGGTAGAATCACCAAAACAGTTTACATCCGTAAAGGTTGCGGATAGGGCTAAAGCCTGACCAGGTTGATTGACACTGTAGGCTTGAACACTTAAACAATTTTTAGCATCGGTAACGGTTAAGGTATAACTTCCTGCTGCAGTGGTTAACAAATCTTCTGTCTGTACACCGTTTGACCACGAAAAAGCATAAGGAAGCGTTCCACCAAAAGCAGTGGTATTGATCAATCCATCGGCACCTCCGTTGCAATTCACATCGGTAACTGTTCCATTTTGACCAAGCAGTGCAGGTTGATTTACGGTTGCCGTCAATAATTCGGTGCAACTATTGGCATCTGTTACGGTAACCGAGTAGGTTCCCACATCCAATCCATTAATGTCTTCAGAAAGTAAACCGTTGTCCCAACTGTAATTGAGTACTCCAGTTCCACCCGAAACGGATAAGTTGATTGCTCCATCGTTGTTTCCACCGTTGCAGCTTTTATCGGTAACGGAAGAGGACGCCAGTAGCTCGAGTGGTTCCGTTACCACGCCGCCCGTGACCATTTGACAGCCGTTGTCATCGATAACTGACACTTGATAGGATCCTGCAGTCAAACCTGTAAGGTCTTCGCTCACAGCACCATTTGTCCAAGTATAAGTGAAAGGTACTGCTGGAGTAATGGCTGATGTTGTGATATCCAAAGAGCCATCATTCAGACCGAAACAACTCACGTTTAATGTATTGCTGGCAATGCTGAGTGGGGATGCATGCATAAATACCGAATCACCAACCACCGGCTCGAATCCAGGCAAGGACCACGTTTCGTTGAACCAATCGTATTTAATGTTTCCTATTGGAAGGGATTCTTCCCACAATGGGCCTATTCCAACATTCCATCCATCGAAATCAACCGGTGGAATGACAATTTCAGGAGTACAAACATTGACTGAACACCACTTGAAAGGGTTACTCCAGGTTGGGCAAGGATAAGGAAGATCAAAGCACCAAGAAGGAATGGTAAATCCTGGAATAATAATGAAACTGCTAAAGGTAAGGCCAAACTCAAAAGCTGACATATCAAAACTAAAGCTGATGGAATCGTAAGTGTGGTTGTTCAATAAGCCATTAATGGTGTAGGTAGGGACGAAATTTACCGTTTCATAAAAACATGGGAACCTATACCGAAATTGCTGACCAATTTCAATGTTAATTACATCGCCAACATTAGAATACAATACGCTACCCGTGGAACTAAGCACATCGTATTCCACCTGATATGGAAACTTAAAGCTTCCGTTAATTAAGGGATCAAATGTAAAGCACTGTTTATTCGTTATGCGCATTACAATCGAAGCAGAAAAAAAGTTCCAGTTCACATTTATCAGCCCTCCAAACGGAGTCCCTTCCAGCGGATCATACTCTCCGGAAAGATTGACGAGGAATAGCCCGACCGGGGCTGTAACCGGAACTTGTTGCAACATATAACCCAATAAGTCAAAAATCTCCACCCCAAACTCAATGTATTCTGATTCTCCGCAGGCCTCAAGCGTTTGACCAACAAGGGCATCGTCGGTCACGACGTAAGGAAGGGTTATGGAGCCGAAAATACCAAGGTCGTTGCTTGGAAAATCCAAGGTTAAATCCTCGTAACACTGCCATGGAATCCAATCAATGAAAAGCTGTCCCGTCGGATTGTCAGATACTGGCACAGAATAGGGCCAACCATTAATACCGGTTTCTTGTTGTGAGATCGATTCGGGTGGAGGCATTCCAGGCCCAAGGTACCAGATCCCAACCTCCCCGTTGGGGGTTGATGCACCATTGGAACTGATGGTAATGATGTTAATGGTTATTAGGCCTGTGTCAAAGGAAGGGATGATGGGAAAAGTAGCACAACCAAAAACACAAACCGTCACTGAAGCCGATGCGGCCATCTGGAAGTAGACGTCCCACATGATTTCTCCTCCAGGATATACCGTTTCCAGCGCCCAATTTGGATCAACCACCGAATAGTCGGTGGCCACTGTAACCTGATCGCCTTGGTCATAGGTGTTATCCTGAGGCATGGTCATCGTAACATCTACTGGGTAATCCACACTTATTAAACCAGAAGTGAAGTTTTCTAGTCGAATCTTACTCCCTATTTGACCTGAAATATTTCCTTGAAATCCAGCCCCAAAACTCTGCCCAACAATGGTGAAAATACCGGAAGAACCTGAATTATATCCCTCGTTCCAATCCACATGGAACAACGATATTTCATCGTCCAACACCGGATCAGAGGAGAGCCCCCACATGCTTTGCGAATCGGTTTCGAAGGGTGCGTTTTGGACAACTTGCTGTGTCTGACCGAACACATCACTAGCGAATAGCAACCAAGCAGCAAGGACAAAAAATAAAGCACTGTTATTTTTTTTCATTGTCCTCCGGATTTAAGGTAATGGTTTGAAACGATCTCAACAATTCTACCTCCAGCAACTCATCCGCTAATTTTGGATAGGTTACATTGAACCACAAGGTCTTATTAAGGCTGCCTGCAAACACAGTATATCTGATGTAATCTTCGTTTTTTAACTTAAAACCGAATTTATAAACCTTACCCTTCACTCCAAAGGATGAGTGCAGGTCAAAGGAAGTGATGAATGTAAAACCATTTTTGGTAAATGCCTCCTCATTCATGCCACGGACAGCTTGGGCATAACTGATGTTTTCAAACTGATGCATTAAAATAGCCGCCCCGTTTGCCATGCACAAATAACCATTAAATGCTGTTGAGGGCTCGAAACAAAGCGGCGGTACGATGCACTTTAAATCCGCATTTTGTTGCGTAGGCTGAACAAACTTGAGGGAGTCTTCCTGACTTTCGGTCTTACTTGTCTGGGCAAGCGATAGATTCGACCAAAAACAAAACGCAAACAGGCTGATAAAGATCGAGTAACAATTTTTCACAAGACAGAAATGGATAATTAACAAATTTTAATTCTGGGCAAAGGTTGAACTAATTATTCGATTATCCAATTTATTTTAATTTTTAATTTCATTCTGTTCGTGAGTTAGTTAATATACCGCAGTTCGCTTTGAAATGCGGTATTTTTAATCAATCTTTGCGCGCTGAATTCTGTCAAAATCAAAGCGCAATTGTATGAAGTTGTTTATTTTAATCGCAAGTTTCCTTTTTGTAAGTACTTTTTCCACTTCTTTCGCCGCTACCTATTTTTGGATTGGTGGAACGGGAAACTGGAGTGATCCTGCCCATTGGTCACTCAGTTCAGGCGGTCCTTCTGCCGGCGCTATACCAACTGCAGCTGACAACGTTAGTTTTGATGCGGCTTCAAGCCTGACGGGGGCGTCCACGATTACGATGAATGTACCTGTAACAGTTGTCAATTTCAATTTCTCTCTTGCCCCGAATTTTACTTTGTCGGGAGCACTTACAAGCATAGAGGTTCGGGGTAATTTGATTGGGAACAGCACTGCAACCATAACATACAGCGGGGCCATTCACATGTTTTCCAGCTCTCCCGCTTCGCAGCTCACTTCTGGGGGTAGAACTTGGGCTAATAACTTTGTATTCACAGCATCTTTGGGAACGAACGGGGTCATTTTGACGGATGCGCTCACTACCACAGGCAGCATTAGTGTCACCGCAGGTATTTTCAATAGCAACAGTAAAACAATTAATTGCTCTACGTTTTCATCCACCAATGGTGGCGACAGGGAACTCACTTTATCGAATAGCATTGTTAACCTCAGTGGAACAAGTTGGACTGTTACACCAAGTGGAGGAGGAAACACACTCGCTTTCAATGCCATTGGCTCAACCATCAACCTAAACAATGCAACAACTGTCAACTTTAGTGGCGGCGGACTTACCTACAATACCCTAAATTCTCAAGCACTCGTGTTGGAAATGTTGGGGTCGAATGCATTTGGAACTTCTACCTTGAGCCCATCGAGCACCTTGAAACTGGAAAACAATACCCTCCATACATTTAGTTCGCTTATTCTCAATGGAACGTGTTCGGACAAGGCTGACCTTACCCCTATCAACTTGAATCAACAAGCCGCAACGTTATTGGTAAGCACCTCGCCATTCATCTCCACTAATTTGAACGTGAACAAGGTCAATGCGCAGGGCCCAACCCTTTACAATTTATCCAAATCCATGGTTACGAATGCCACGGGTTGGTCAACACAAAATGGGGCCTATTACTGGATCGGAAATTCAGGAAACTGGACCGATGGCAACCATTGGTCAACCTCGAGCGGCGGACCTGCTGCCAATTGCATTCCTACACCCACTGACACCGTATATTTTGATGCAAATTCATTCAGCTTGAACAATCAAATCGTACTGGTGAACGACTTAGCTTATTTCAAAGCGATGAAATGGATCGGCATTACGGAATCCCCTGTTCTAGCGCTTGACACCAACATGATGGCATACGGGGATGTCCAATTCCACAACAACATGTCGGTTATTAGAAATGTGAATCAAGCCGGTATTCAATACAATGAAGCAGCAAACTTATCTCCCAATGGGGCGTCCATTGATTGTAACTTTAGAATAACAATGCCCAATAACACGGATGCCCTAAACATTCAAAATGCGCTCATTATGAGTGACACTTCCAGCATCCTTTTGTTAACCGGGGCTATTAACACCTTGAACAATCCGATTGTTACCGGTACATTTCAAACACTTAATGATCCGAATTCCAATGCGGAAACACGAACGTTAACGCTTGGTTCCTCTCAGGTTCAGTTAAAGATCGCATTCCTGTCAGAGTTTGACAATGACTTCTCATTGAATGCTGGAACTTCCCATGTATACATTGGCGATACAGTGATTTATATCCCTGACACCATTGGATATAAGAATGACCTCAAAACCAATAATTTAACCTTTTACGACGTAACCCTTAATTTTCAAGGGGTAGTTTTAGAACAAACGGTTTCTGGAAACAATACCTTCAATAAACTTCGGATCATACCCGGTTCAAAAATCAATTTTACCAGTGGTTCCAATCAGACCGTGAATGATTCACTGCTTATCATCGGTACATGTGCAGATTCCATTCGCTTGTATTCGTTCGATCCGGGACAATTCACGTTCACAAAATCTGGTACTAAAGTCAAGGTTCAATGTGTTAAACTAGCAGATTGCATCATCAGTTCTGCACAAAACGCTTATTTTTCAACCAGTGGTGGCAACAATGGGGCGAACTGGACATTCAACGCCGGAAATCCAATATCGGCGTCCTTCACAACTACCTCTCCTGACTGTTTCGGCACCACAACTACTTTCACGCCAACTGTAACTACACTTTTCGGTGAGCCAGTAACATACAGTTGGTTGTTCAATGACGGTTCCTCCACCTCTTTTGCTACTTCACAATTTGTTGCTAATAAAAACAACGTAGTCTTGAATTTCCCTCAACCTGCAGGTTTGCAGGACACCAGTTTAGTGTCTCCTGTTTTCACCAATTGGACCGAGGTAAGTGATCCTCAAGGGTTGTTCTTCCCGATTCCAGGAAATGCCTACAAATACACCAATGCTGAGTTTTTAACGCTCAACTTCAATGTAAATTTTAACATGAAGTTGAACAATCCATTGCCAACGGAAGCCTTTCTGGTTGACATGAACAACAGCTTCTATGACGTAAAGTACAAATACAAACCACGGTTATTGGTCTACAGGAACGGTACTTTGTATTCTACCATCAATTTATTGAATAGTCCCTTTATTAAAAATGAGGGTTCAATCCCTTCTGGATTGAGTTTAATTGGTGACACTACTGTGACTGTTTCAGTTACGACAGGCGCTTTGGAACCCACCGATGTCTTATCTTTTCGAACCGATGTTGCTGTATATTATGAATCTTATACAGCACAGCCTAGATGGAAAGATGCGGATACCACCATTGGCAATGATGTAGCCGTTTCTTACCAACTCGGCATCAATTCCATTAATTTAACCGGAACTCCGAACTCCAGCTACATATCAGGAACCAATACGCACCAATTTTTGGAGCAGGGTCAATTCGATGTGGTCTTAATTGCAACGAATACTACCAATCAATGTACAGATACGATATTGGATTCTGTATACATTTTTGCACCTATAACCTATTTCAGCACCAGTGAGGCAGACACGACAATATGTGTTGGCGATTCTGTTTTCTTTGATGCAGGAAGTAACTCCATTGGTGCTTTATTTCAGTATTTCGTTAACGGAGTATCTCAAGGTGCCCCTTCCATCGACTCTACCTTTTCAACCAATACCCTATCGACGGGAGACATCGTTTACGCCACTTCTACTGCCGGAGGATGTACCTCTTTGAATAACACATCCTTTCAATTCCAGGTCAATCCCCTTCCTGTTTTCACACTAAACACTAACCCCTCCTCCACCATTTGTGCAGGCACGCCAGTATCTTTTACTGCCAATCCACTCGGTTCAATCCTATACAAATACCAGAAAAATGGAACATTCCTTAGTAATTACAACCTATCGGGAACCTATTCAAATCCTTCCCTCGTTCAGGGGGATCAAATCGCTCTTTTTGGTAAAAATTCATTTGGTTGCGTTGATACACAATTTGTGACAATGACCGTGTTGCCTTTGCCCACAGTTACACTTACAGAAAACTCTGGTGATTTCATACTTTGTGCTGGAGAAAGTGTTACGTTCACAGCTGGCGGTGCATCCACCTATGAGTTTTTCATTAATGGGGTATCGCAAGGACCTCCAGGAGCATCCACTTTTATTACTACAGCATTGACAAACGGAAACACGGTAAGTGTTAAAGGCTATAGTGCATCGGGCTGTTCGAAATTCTCTACAACAACCTTTACCTATGCCGTAAACGCGCTTCCAAATGTGAGCATGAATATTTCGCCAGGATTAAGTGTTTGTTCAGGAAATCCGGTAACTATAAATGCGTCAGGCGCTTCTACTTATCAGTTCTTTTTAAATGGAACAGCGGTTGGACCAGCATCCGTTACCGCTACCATTTCCTCAGCGAATTATGCGAACAACAGTGCTTTTTATGTGACAGGAACCATTGCCGGTTGTTCATTTACCACACCAGTGCAAACGTTGACAGTGTTGGCTTCTCCAACAACTGCGTTGCTAAGCAGTGATCCTGACAACTCGATTTGCGCAGGAACGCCTGTTACCTTTACAGGAAGCGGCGCCTCGACATACCAATTCTTTATAAACGGGGTTGCACAAACGCCTAATACTGCAGCCTCTACCTTCTCTTCCTCCGCCCTATCAAATGGAAACATTGTGAGTGTCACGGGATTTTCAAATGGCTGTAGCGTAAGTCAACAGGCCACAATTACTGTATTGAACAACCCGAATGTTTTGCTTTTCTCCAGTGATCCCAATAATACGATTTGCGTTGGCGAAAGTATCACCTTCACCGGGGCGAATGCTGCTCAATACCAATTGTTCGTGAACGGCGCATCCGCAGGTGCGCCACAGGCATCACCGTCTTTTCCGAATCCCAACTTAACTACCGGAAACAATACTCTTTACGTCATAGGTACTGCTGTCAATGGTTGCTCAGGTCAAAGTTCATCCAATACCACCTTGTTAAACCCCTTACCAATCACCAACTTGACCAGTTCCGATCCGAACAATACCATTTGTGCTGGAGAAACGGTTACCTTCACTGGAAACGGCGCGGGACAGTACCAGTTTTTCATCAATGGAACTCCACAGGGTGTGCTCTCAGGCACGAATACCTTTACCACAAATGCATTGACAAATGGCCAAACAGTCACTGTCGAAGGAAGCTCATTGGGCTGTTTAAGCACTTCAACAGGCATAGCGACTGTTGTCAATCCGCTTCCGACTACCAACCTTTTGTGTTCAGTGCCCTCGAATGTTTTTTGTCAAGGTAGTCCTGTAACGTTTACTTCTGGTGGTGCAACAACCTATGAGTTTTTTGTCAACGGCGTATCTCAAGGTGGAGCTTCAGCTACGAATACCCTTAATGCATCTGGTTTTATCCCCGGAAATTACCCCGTATCTGTTACAGGGTTTTCGAATGGCTGTTCGGCTTCCACTTCCCTAAATACCCTTGTCAGTCCAATTCCTAATGCAACCTTAAGTTCCAACGACCCTGATAATACCATTTGTTCTGGTCAGCCTGTCACCTACACGGCCGCCACCGGGAGTACTTTCCAGTTTTCGGTCAATGGAATTCCTTCAGGAGCGACATCACCCTTGAGCACGTTTACCACATCCACTTTGACCAATGGTGCAGTTGTAACCGTTCAGGTAATTAACGCCCAAGGATGCACCGCCAGTGCCAATATGCCTGCAATAACGGTCAACCCTGTTCCATCTACGACACTTACAAGTTCTGATCCGAACCAACAAATTTGTGTCAGCGAAAATGTCAATTTCACGGCTAATGGAGCCTCAACCTATCAGTTCTTCGTCAATGGCGTTTCTCAAGGCGCAGCTGGCCCGAACAATACGTTCTCAACGGCAAGCTTGACAAATGGTCAAACAGTTTCGGTTACAGGAACGAGCCTCGGATGCAGTTTTACTGCAACCCCGCTTCCATTTACAGTGTTTGGTCCTCCTGCCGTTCAATTATTCAATAACGGATCAAGCACTATTTGTGCAGGAGACAATGTAAATTTGACTGCGAACGGAGCAGCCAATTATCAATTTACCATCAATGGTGTTCCGGTCGGACCGTTCAGTCCGGTTGCTACATTTAATGGCACCGTGAATAACAACGATATCGTTACTGTTGTTGGTCAATCTAATGGCTGTAACAATCCATCCACCACCAGCTTTACGTTTACCGTATTTAATTATCCCACACTTAATGCAAGCGCATCTGATCCTGACTTAACTATTTGTAACGGCGATGCGATTACCATCAACGCATCCGGTGCATCCAACTATTTGTTTGAGATAAATGGGATTAGCGCGCAAAACGGCACATCTGCAACGTTCTTGACATCCAATTTGGAGAATGGCGATATAGTCACAGTAACCGGCATGAATGGAAACTGTATGTCTACGCCAAATGCCTTCGCGTTTGTAGTAAACTCCTTGAATTTATCACTGAATACTACCCCTGGAACACTCGTTTGTGCGGGTGAATCAATCAATTTTAATGCTTCTGGTGCTGACTTATATGAATTTTTTGTAAACGGAACTTCTCAAGGTATTCCATCTGCAAATAACACGTTTGCGCTGGTTTCTCCCCTAAACGGCGATGCGGTAACCGTTCAAGGCACTTCCAATACAACTAGTTGTGTGCAAGGGTTAGGAACGTCCTTATTGGTCGATGTTGTTGATCAACCTCAAGTTACGTCCAATGGTGGTCCAGATTTTTGCGAGGGTGATTCAGTCATCCTCACGGCGAATGGTTCTGGTCAACTTCAATGGACACTCAATGGCACACCTATCGCCGGAGCTACTGATTCCATATTGACTGTATATGAATCCGGAAATTATGCCCTGGAAACGACCACAGGTGGAAACGGAGAGATGTGGTCTTTTGGATTAAATGCACAAGGAATTTTTGCCAACGACGTCAATTTGAACAGTTTGGTACCGGTTGAAGCGGTTGGAGGACAAGCATTTGATGCCGTTAGTGCAGGCGAAGGATTTATGCTTGGTTTGACCACAACTGGAACCGTTTATGCCTGGGGTGAAAACAGCTCAGGACAACTTGGTAATGGAACATTTACAAGTTCCAACAATCCATTGGTGGTATCGACACTTTCCAATATAACATGCATTGCAACCACTTCCAATAGCTCGTATGCAGTGAATCAAGCAGGTGATGTATTTGTTTGGGGGAATAATAGTGTCGGTCAGCTGGCTACTGGTAATACATCCATCATTAACTTCCCCTTTCAGTCAACTGTTTTAACGAATGTAGATTCGATTGCTGCAGGTAAGTCTCACGTCGTCATTTTGAAAAATGACGGTACAGTTTGGACGGCTGGAAGCAATGTGTTTGGACAGCGAGGTAACGGTAACCTAAATGCAACGCTTATAGCTACCCAGGTGGGAGGTTTAAGCAATGTAGTGCGTGTTGGAGCTTCTGAAAACAGCAGCTTTGCTCTATTAGCCAATGGCGATTTGATGGTGTGGGGGAAAAACACCTCAGGTCAACTTGGACTTGGTGATATCAATAACCGCTTGGTCCCTACCCCTAATAACCTAAAACATGTGCAACATGTGGAAGGAGGAGCTAACCATACGGTTTTTCTAACAAGCAACGATTTCGTTTACGCAGCAGGTGACAACCAATATGGACAGCTTGGAAACGGAACTAATACGTCCTCCCTTATTCCTGTTTTGTGTTCGGTGGATGGGGTCATACAGGTTTCAGCAAATGAATACAACAGCTTGTTTCTCCGATTGGATCACTCTGTTTATGGATGTGGTAGTAACATCGAAAACCAAGTAAGTCCGCAGGCAATATCTTCTATTGCGAATCCAACTTTCATTCAGGATGTGCATGGGGTAACCTATATTGAGATGGCCAAAACCTCCTCACACTACCTTTATGGTTTATCTACTGGCTGCGTCTCAGCTTCGGTAAATCTGAATATGCTTCCAGTTCCTGTGGCAACGATTAGCGAGAGCAATGGTGTTCTTAGCACCATTCAAGGAGACAGCTATCAATGGTTCCTCAACGGTGCTCCTCTCATAGAAGGAAATAACCAATCTTACATTCCGCTTGTGGATGGGTATTATAGCGTTGAAGTAAGCTTTTCAACTGGTTGTTCCTCCCTTTCAGAAGACTATCCTTTTGGGCAAGTTGGTCTTGACCAATTGGAAGAAAAACTATCAGTCTACCCCAATCCTTCTCAGGGAATTTTCTTTATTGATGTAACAGGAGCGGATGCCATGGAAATGACTGTTGTAGATCCAGTGGGCAGGGTGATAATTCCTTCCAAAATGTTAGACAATTCCTACAAGAATACCGTTGACCTCAGCAACTTTGGAAGCGGTACTTACTTGTTCATTTTTAGTACTAGTGGGAAATACTTAAAAACATATCCGGTTGTTAATTTCCTAGGCAATCGTTAGGTCAATATCTAATTGTTTAAAAGTTGTGCATTTCCTTTTCCCTTCCATGGAGGGCTATAGGAAAGCCTTTGCGTACCTTTACCGCTTTATTTTCATCGCATGAAACGGATCCTTATTCTCGGCGCAGGCTTGTCTTCCTCTTCTCTTATTCGTTACCTTCTGCATGAATCAGAAAAAGAAGGATGGCAGGTATGTGTTGTGGATCGCGATGTAGACCTTGTAAAAAGAAAATTAGGGAATCACCCGAATGGAGTTGCTCTTCAGTTTGATGCAACTAATTCCGAGCAACGATTGGCAGCAATGGCCTCATGTGATTTAGTCATTTCGATGCTTCCCGCTTCCTTTCACTGCGATGTAGCACGTGATTGTCTTCAACTCGGAAAAAACTTAATTACACCATCGTACATTTCGCAAGAAATGCAAGAACTGAATGCGGAGGCGATTCAAAAAGGGGTACTTCTGATGAATGAAACGGGGGTTGATCCCGGCATCGACCACATGAGTGCCATGCATGTCATTCACCGCCTACAAGAGCAAGGCGCAGAAATAACTGCGTTTAAATCGTTTTGTGGTGGATTAATTGCCCCAGAAAGCGACGATAACCCATGGCATTACAAGTTCACCTGGAATCCTCGGAATGTCGTGTTGGCTGGACAGGGCGGCGCCTCTTGTTTTCTGGATCACAACGAATATAAGTACATTCCATACAATCGGTTGTTTGGTCGACTTTATCCAATTGATATCAAAGGATATGGCCAGTTTGATGGATATGCCAACCGTGATTCCCTCGCTTATCGGAAAACGTACGGTATTGAAGAGGTACCCACTATTTTTCGGGGTACACTGCGTAGGCCTCATTTCTGCGAAGCGTGGAATGTGTTTATTGAATTGGGTATGACGGACAATAGTTATGTCATGGACCGCTCTGAATCGCTTACGCCTCGTAATTTTATTAATGCTTTTTTACCTTATCGACTCAATCGCAGTGTAGAGGATAAATTCCGTGATTTTCTTCGAACAGAGCGTGCGCATTTATATGATATGTTTGCTTGGCTTGGACTTTTTGAACACCCAGAGCCCATTGGTATTTCAAATGCTACTCCCGCCCAATTGCTCCAACATATTCTTGAGGGTAAACTGGTACTTAACAAAACAGATAAGGACATGATTGTTATGCACCATGAATTCGATTACTCGTTGAATTCGAACCAATACAAATTAAGTGCTTCCATGGTGTACAAGGGTGAAGATCAAACGTACACAGCCATGTCGAATACGGTTGGATTACCCATGGGCATTATCGCGAAACGCATGTTACTTGGGCAAATATCCCTAACTGGAGTTCATTTGCCGATACAACCCGGCATTTACCTCCCCGTTCTGGACGAGTTGAAAACGTTTGGGATCTCTTTTGAGGAACACCTAGAGAACATTATTGAGTAAGATTTTCGGTCTCATTTTCAACCATGCATCATCCCAACAGCAACATTCGCGTCGGGATTATTTGGACTTGCTTCATTTTTATAGTCGACTTCCCTTTGCGATGTGTATCTAAAGAGCAGGAAGAATCAACGTAGTAAAACCAACAACATCTATTAGCGTAAAAATCTTGAATCGACTGTTTAGGAAACGTTAACCTCCAAACAACCAGCGGTAAATGTCGTTTCCGTTGGCATACAACACTAAGCCCATAAGTAAGAAGAATCCGACGTATTGTGCGTATTCCAACACTTTTTGTGGCGCCTCTTTTCCAGTTATCATTTCATATAATAGGAATACCACATGGCCTCCATCTAAGGCTGGAATGGGCAATATATTCATGAAAGCCAAGATAATAGAAATGAGCGCTGTATTCAACCAGAAAATTTGCCAATCCCAAGTGGAGGGAAAAAGTTTTCCCATTGTTCCAAAACCACCCAACGAGGTGGCCCCTTTTTCGGTAAAGATGAATTTTATCTGTGCAACGTAATCGCTTAAGGTATGAAACCCTTTATCGATGCCCCTGCTAATGCTTTCTCCAAAACCGTATTCAATATGTTTTATCTTCTTTTCATCTTTGTAAACTGGTTCTGCTAGAACAAACCCTAGTGTTCCGTCTTTTTGAACATTTGCTTTAATATCCATTTGTTTGTTCCCACGCAAAAGAGAGATTTTTACGGCTTTTCCTTTGTTGTTGAACAAAATGCGTTGGATATCGTCATAATAAACAAGTTTCTCACCTTGAATCGAGTTCATTTTATCGCCTTTTTTCAGTCCCGATTTGGCAGCAGGTTTGCCCGCCAAAACTGAATCAACGGATAAGGTGGTATTGCGCAATGAAACAATTGGAAAAGCACCATTTTTAAACAACTCATATTCTACCCCTTCCGGAAGTTGAACCGTTTTGGATTTCCCTTCGGATGATTTAACCGTAAGTTTGCGACCTCCCCTCAATAAAACTGAAGTATTGATATCGGTAATGTTTGATATTTTTTCACCGTCAATCGCGACAATATTATCACCCGAACTAATGCCGAATTTTTGCATGTATGGATGCACACTCATGCCATTGGAAAGGTCTTTTGGATGAATTTTTTCCTCCCCATACGCAAACATTACCCCAATGTATATCGCAATTCCAAGAAGTAAATTGACTGTTACACCTCCAATCATGATAATTAGCCGTTGCCACGCAGGTTTCGATCGAAATTCCCATGGTTCCGCAGGCTTCGCCATCTGTTCCTTGTCCATGGATTCATCAATCATTCCAGAAATCTTCACATACCCACCTAATGGAATCCAGCCAATGCCCCATTCGGTGTCTCCAATTTTCTTTTTGAAAAAGGCGAACCACGGATCAAAAAACAAATAGAATTTCTCCACCTTTGTTTTAAACAATCGAGCGGGAATGAAATGCCCAAATTCGTGCAAAACGATCAAAATGGAAAGCGAAAGTATTAATTGGGCAGCTTTTATCCAGAAATCCATGTGGGGTTAATGTTTATTTACAAATATACGTTTTAAAGTGATTCAAGGGATTTCCTCATAATAGCCGTGTTGCACCATATATTCTAGTATAGCTTCTTTTAGTAGAAACTGTTGTTCCCTATGGTCTAGCGCAGGCAATTCTTTCAGTAAGTTAAAATGTGGCCAGCCGTCCTCATCTCTTCCAACAAAGTCATAATAGCCATAAGGCATTAGCACCGTGCAAATCGCAACGTGCATGAGGTCCATCTTCTCGTTTTTCGTGTAGTTGCGCTGTCCTTGCCCGTATTCGTTTACCCCTATAAGAAACAACAACGCTTTTTCATCCATATCCATTCCAAACTTGGCAGCCATTTCTGACTTAAGTTTTTGAAAACGCAGATCTAGGTCGTAATCCATTAGAGTACAAAGATACGTATTGTTCCTCGACTTAACTTTTCGAAATGGAAGTTGAATCCACAAAGGACATAAGGAAATGTTTATCTTTACAAAAAAAAGCCATGCGTACTAAACTCCCTTTATTATCCAGTTTAATTTGTCTGTTATGGTTGGGTTCCTGCGGTCCAAACCAACCTCAAAAAACCGAGGAAAAAAATGATGTCTGCACCTATCGCTATGACGACAGCACATCCGTTTTAGAGTGGACAGCTTTTAAATTCACCGAAAAGACACCTGTTAAAGGAGGTTTCAACGAAGTTACCATCAAAAGCGAAAAGACTTCATCAGAACATCCTGAAGAACTTATAAAATCGCTATCGGTTGTTATTCAAACTTCTTCGGTAGAAACACAAAACGAAGAGCGAAATGGCAAAATAATGCGTTTGTTTTTCGGAGCGATGAAAAATCAAGAAATAACGGGTAAGTTTTCGAAGCTGAGCGCAGACGGCAAAGCTACCTTGGTACTTACCATGAACGCCATCGAAAAAGAAGTCATTGGCACTTATCAGCTAATCGATGGCACATTTACCTTTAACGGAACCATGGACGTAGCTAATTGGAATGGCATAGCAGGTATAACGGCACTGAATAAGGCATGTAAAGACCTTCACACGGGTAAAGATGGTAAATCAAAGCTATGGTCCGAAGTTGCATTGACTTTCAGCACAACGCTCAAATCGACTTGCAAGTAATGTTTATTGCCGCTTTCAACCGTGCCTTAATGAAAAGCGTCTGTATTGTCTTACTGATTGCGAATTCACTAAACATGCATGCGCAACCATCCTTATGTACCAACCTACTGCCTACAGATAAGATTTCATTTCAATACAAAAAGCTAGGACCCTCATTTGGTTATGAGCGAGGGAGGTATAACTTTTTTGAGATCGGAGGTGAATTCCGTTGGAAAAAAATTCAACTTAAAAACAGTTTTACCCAAGCATTACACGCTGGTTTTAATTATAATTTTTGGGGCAATGTACTAGGTTTCGATGCGGGATATTGGATCAAACCTCAACGAATCGGACTTACCTATGGCGCAGATGCACTATTTAAAACCGACTTCACGAATTCTAGGCCTGGATTCGCCCCCGTGCTTGGTTACCAATTTCTATGGTTGCACTTGCAAACCGGTTACGCTTTTTATCCTACGCGCATCGCAACGATGGAGATCAATACGTTCTTTATACGTTTGCGTGTCATGTTGATCAATGAACGTGATTTGGAGGTTAAAAATGGCAAAAAGCCTTTATTTAAATTTTAGTTCGACCCTTGGTTTTTCTGGTATGAAACAAAGGAAATATTACGTTTCAGCCCGCTAAATTTGGTTCGTTTTAACGGACTTTTATTAAACAACTCACCAAATTTCTCCTCTGTTAGTTTTTCCCAGTCTGATGACAACCAATGAGTCCAGTCAACTTTTGGAAGAAATCTTTCCTCTGCATGTACAGCACTAAAGCGGTTCCAAGGACATACGTCCTGGCAGATATCGCAACCAAAAATCCAATTTTCCATTTTCTCCTCAAAGGAACTTGGAATCAACTCGTTCTTCAGCTCAATGGTTGCATAGGAAATGCATTTAGCGGCATCTACTTGATATGGAACTTTCAAGGCATCCGTGGGGCATGCATCTATACACCTTGTGCAGGAACCGCAAAAATCTTTTATCGGTCCGTCATATTCCAGCGGAACATCCAGAAATAGCTCTGCAAGAAAAAAAAAGGAACCAACCTTAGGACGGATAATGTTACCGTTTTTTCCCAGCCAACCGGCTCCTGATCGACGTGCCCATTCCTTTTCGAGTACGGGAGCTGAATCCACAAAAACCCGACCTGACACGTCTCCAACACATCTTTTTACCGCATCTAGAATCAGCCACAATTTATCTTTGATAACGTGGTGGTAATCCTCTCCCCAAGCATATTTTGAGATCTTTGGTTCTTCAAAACCAGCAGGATAGCTCTGGGATGGAAAATAATTATAAAGCAGCGTAATTACCGACTGTGTGCCTGGATGAAGCAACGTTGGATCCAAGCGTTTGTCGAAATGGTTTTCCATATAGGACATTTCTCCATGCTTTTGATCTTTCAGCCAACGTTCCAAGCGACTTGACTCCGAAGACAAAAATTCGGCCTTTGAGAACCCACAATATAGGAATCCGGCTGCCAACGCATTGTTGCGGATAAATTGAGTTAGCTCCTTTTTATTGGTTTTAGGGTTCATCTTTAAAACAACCCTCCCTGAAACCAACCACCTTCTTTGCCAAAATGCTTAAACGCTTTATCTGTAACCCTGCGGCCACGACTTGTTCGCATGAGGAAGCCCTCTTGAATTAAAAAGGGCTCATAGACTTCTTCAATCGTTCCGGCATTCTCTCCGATTGCTGTCGCGATTGTTGTCAAACCCACTGGTCCACCGTTGAATTTATCGATAATCGCTTTCAAGATACGGATATCCATCTCATCGAGGCCGTTTTCATCCACATTAAGCGCCTTTAAAGAAACATCAGTAATCGCGAGGTCGATTACACCACTACCCTTTATTTGAGCGAAATCACGCACCCTACGAAGCAAGGCATTCGCTATTCTTGGGGTTCCCCTGCTCCGACTTGCAATTTGAAATGCAGCATCTTCAACAATCGGAATATTCAATAAACTCGCCGAACGTTCAAGAATAAGTGTTAGTGTCTTGGCGTCATAATATTCTAATCTTGAATTGATGCCAAATCGAGCCCTTAATGGTGAAGTGAGCAAACCTGAACGGGTTGTCGCACCAATAAGGGTAAATGGATTTAAGTTTATCTGGATGGCACGTGCATTCGGACCAGTATCGATAAGGATATCTATAACAAAATCTTCCATCGCTGAATACAAGTATTCCTCCACGACTGGACTCAAGCGATGAATTTCATCGATAAACAAGACGTCTCCCTCCTGTAAATTAGTGAGCAAGCCTGCCAAATCTCCCGGCTTGTCAAGGACTGGCCCACTTGTAACCTTAAATCCAACCTCTAATTCATTCGCTATAATATTGGCTAAGGTTGTTTTTCCCAGTCCCGGAGGTCCATGCAGCAGGACGTGGTCTAATGGTTCGTTCCTCAACTTTGCAGCCTGTACAAATACATGAAGGTTTTCCACCACTGCAGGCTGACCGGAAAAATCACTTAGTGATTTGGGGCGAAGTACTTTATCGTATTCCTGTTCATTAGTTCCTTCCTCCTCCGACCGATAATCAAACGAATCTTCTTCCATCATTACCTGTAAAAATACGAAAGCCTTCCGTCAAATTGACAGAAGGCTTCCTTTTAATGTTGTTATCTTAATGTTCCTCTTCACCCTCTTTGAGTGGTACGTTTTGAGGAATAAAATCATCGTCTGCTCCAGGCTTTGAATAATCATAAGGCCACCTGTGAACAGTTGGAAGCTCACCCGGCCAGTTTCCATGAATATGCTCCACTGGGGTTGTCCACTCAAGGGTATTAGATCGCCATGGATTTTGAGGTGCCTTTGGACCCCAGTAAATGCTGTAGAAGAAGTTGAATAAGAAAATTGTTTGACCCAACGCTGCGATGATCGCAAAAACAGTTACAATAACGTTTAAATCCATCATCATTTCATAGGAAACGTTATCAAAGTCTTTGTAAACGGAATAATCATAGTAACGTCGAGGTGCCCCTGCAAGACCTACGAAGTGCATTGGGAAAAATACACCATAAGCTCCTACGATGGTAATCCAGAAGTGTGCATAACCCATTCGCGTATTCATCATTTTTCCATACATTTTAGGAAACCAATGGTAAACGCCGGCAAACATTCCAAAAACCGCTGACATACCCATTACAATGTGGAAGTGTGCCACAACGAAGTAGGTGTCATGTATTGCAATATCCAACGCACTATCTGCCAAAATGATTCCCGTTACACCACCAGTGATGAAAGTGGAAACCAACCCAATGGCAAACAACATAGCCGGAGTTAACACTAAGGAACCTTTCCAAAGGGTGGTGATATAGTTAAACACCTTAACAGCAGATGGAATAGCAATAAGTAAGGTAGTGAAGACGAACACACTCCCCAAGAATGGATTCATTCCGGTTATAAACATGTGATGCCCCCAAACAATAAAGGATAAGAAACCTATAGCGAGTATGGATCCAATCATTGCCCGGTAACCAAAAATTGGTTTTCGGGAATTGGTAGCGATAATTTCAGAGGACAACCCAAGTGCTGGAAGGAGTACAATGTACACCTCCGGGTGACCTAAGAACCAAAATAAATGCTGAAACAACAACGGGGATCCTCCGTGATTGGTTAGCATTTCGCCATTCACAATGATATCAGAGAGGTAGAAACTTGTTCCAGCCAAGCGGTCCATTATAAGCAATAAAGCGGCAGATAGTAGAACCGGGAAAGAGAGAACTCCGAGTATTGCTGTCACGAAAAACGCCCAAATGGTCAGGGGCATTCTGGTCATAGTCATTCCTGTCGTACGCAAGTTTAATACAGTAACAATGTAGTTCAATGAACCAAGCAATGATCCTGCGATGAAGATCGCCATTGAAAACAACCACAAGGTCATTCCCAATCCATTTCCAGAAATCGACTGAGGCAAAGCTGATAATGGTGGATAAACCGTCCATCCTGCCATAGCAGGGCCACTGCTGGAAACCTCGCCAATTTGAATTCCAAAAATGGAACCTTCATAAACGAACAACGATAAAAACATCAACAAAGAAGAAAGGAAGAAAAACCAATAGGATAACATATTTAGAAATCCACTGGCCATATCCCTTGCACCAAGTTGCAATGGAATTAGCAAATTAGAGAACGTACCAGAAAGTCCACCTGTCAACAGGAAGAAAACCATGATGGTACCGTGAATGGTTACCAACCCTAGGTACATGTCCTCTTTCAATACACCATTAGGAGCCCAGTCTTCGCCGAGGAAGAAAGACAGAAACTCGGAGCTTTCACCAGGCCAAGCCAACTGAATCCTAAATAGAATGGATAAAAGCATAGCCACTAACCCCATGAATACAGCAGTT
>Ga0315902_10004243_pt1 | contig 20832 bp, 19 predicted proteins | sample LakEriMetagenome_9_FD_203523 | JGI IMG/M metagenome (GOLD analysis project Ga0315902, IMG submission 203523) | Freshwater fungal communities from buoy surface, Lake Erie, Ohio, United States - Buoy 12 MA117 | ecosystem: Environmental > Aquatic > Freshwater > Lake > Lake biofilm | place: USA... | reverse complement strand
TTATTGTTACCCACAACATGCAGCAGGCTGCGCGAGTCAGTTCTTACACGGCCTTTTTCGTTACCGAGATCAACCCTCTTGGAGATCTGCGCACTGGAAAACTGGTCGAATTTGATAACACCAGCCAAATGTTTAGTAAGCCAAACGACCCTCGTACAGAGGCTTATGTCACAGGGAAGATGGGATAAATCCCCCTTTCTGCTGAATAAATCTAAGTGCGCCTGGCTGGAATCGAACCAGCGACAACTCGCTTAGAAGGCGAGTGCTCTATCCGACTGAGCTACAGGCGCCTGCAGAGGTCGATAGTTAATTGTACCGACACGAGCCACTAAGGTTTTGCCCATGGCTGAGTTCATTTACACGATGAAGAAGACGCGCAAAGCGCACGGTGACAAGGTAATTCTCGATGATGTGACCCTGATGTTTTTGCCTGGGGCGAAGATCGGCGTGGTTGGACCTAACGGCGCGGGTAAATCCACAGTTCTTCAGATTATGGCTGGGTTACAACAACCATCAAATGGTGAGGCCTACTTGACTCCGGGATACACCGTTGGCATTTTGCTGCAAGAGCCGCACTTAAATGAAGAGAAGAATGTAATTGATAACGTAAAAGAGGGCGTTGCCGAAACTGTTGCAATGCTCGATCGCTTTAATGCAATCAGCGATGAGATGTCTCAACCTGATGCAGATTACGACAAGTTACTTGCCGAAATGGGAACGCTGCAAGAACAACTTGATCATCGCAACGCTTGGGAACTCGACTCACTTTTGGAACAAGCTATGGATGCACTTCGTTGTCCACCGCCAGATGCTGATGTCAAAGTTCTCTCTGGTGGAGAAAAGCGCCGCGTTGCTCTTTGCAAGTTGCTCTTGGAAGCGCCTGATTTGCTGCTCCTCGATGAACCAACCAACCACTTGGATGCCGAATCTGTACTTTGGCTAGAACAACATTTAAACAAATATCCCGGTGCCGTTGTTGCGATCACGCACGATCGTTACTTCTTGGACAACGTTGCGCAATGGATTCTCGAACTCGATCGCGGCCGCGCTTATCCATATGAAGGTAATTACTCAACATATTTGGAGACAAAAGCAACGCGTTTAAAGATCGAAGGACAGAAAGATGCCAAGCGCGCTAAACGCTTAACCGAAGAACTTGAATGGGTTCGCCAAAATGCTAAGGGTCGCCAAGTTAAATCGAAGGCGCGCCTGGCGCGCTATGAAGAAATGGCAGCCGAAGCAGACAAGATGCGTAAGTTGGACTTTGACGAAATTCAAATTCCACCTGGGCCGCGTTTAGGAAATATTGTTGTAGAAGTAGATCACCTCACAAAAGGCTTTGGTGATCGAGTATTAATTGATGATCTCTCATTTACCTTGCCCCGCAACGGAATCGTCGGCGTAATTGGCCCCAACGGTGCTGGTAAAACAACGCTCTTTAAAACAATTCTCGGAATGGAAAAGCCGGACTCAGGCAATGTAAAGATTGGTGAAACAGTTAAGATTGCCTACGTTGATCAGTCACGTGGCGGAATCGATCCAAATAAATCACTCTGGGAAGTTGTCTCCGACGGTTTGGACTTTATAAAAGTTGGCCAAGTAGAAATGCCATCGCGTGCATATGTTTCTGCATTTGGCTTTAAAGGCCCGGATCAGCAGAAGAAGGCTGGTGTGCTTTCTGGTGGTGAAAGAAACCGCTTGAATTTAGCGCTAACTTTAAAACTCGGTGGAAATTTGCTCCTGCTGGATGAGCCAACGAACGACCTTGATGTGGAAACACTCGGTTCTCTTGAAAATGCGCTGTTGGAATTTCCTGGGTGCGCAGTGGTCATCTCGCACGATCGTTGGTTCCTGGACCGAGTTGCCACACATATCTTGGCCTATGAAGGCGAATCCAATTGGTTCTGGTTTGAAGGAAACTTCGAATCCTATGAAGAAAACAAAATATCCCGACTAGGTGCAGATGCGGCGCGACCACATCGTGCCACTTACAGAAAGCTAACTCGATAATGAAATATGTAAATAAGCAATTCGTTCGCTGGGATGACTTGGATGCGATGACCCACGTCAACAATGCAAAGTATCTGACCTTCGCTCAGGAAGCGCGTTTCGTTTGGTCGACTTCGGTTTTCACTTCAGCGATGAATGCATCAACCCTTATCGAAATGGTGGTAGCGCGCGCAGAAGTTGATTTCATTGAGCCGATTTACGAAGGTGGAAGATTTGTTGATGTTGAGATTTCCGTAGAAAAGATAGGCAACTCGTCTTTCGTTGTTCTATACACAATCGGCGATGAAGGAAAAGTCTTCGCCAAAGTAAAGACCGTGCAGGTTGCAATTTCGCTTGAGACAAAGAAGTCTCGCCCACTGACCGAAAAGGAACGAGAGTTCCTTACCAAGTACCTGGAGACCAATTAATTGAGTCACGTTCTCGCTTCGCGTAAAGAGCGCCCTTGGTGGCGCGATGCTGTTACATATCAGATCTACATCCGCTCATTCGCTGATGCAAATGGCGATGGCATCGGAGATGTCGAAGGTATTCGGTCACGACTTCCATACTTGAAGGAACTTGGCGTAGATGCAATCTGGATAACTCCTTGGTATCCGTCACCTCAGAATGACCACGGCTATGACGTTTCAGATTACTTGGATATCGAACCGCAATATGGAACTTTGGCAGATGCCGAGAAATTAATAAAAGAAACGCACGACCACGGACTTAAACTTATTGTTGATATTGTCCCTAATCACACAAGCGATCAACACAAATGGTTCCAAGCAGCACTAAAAGCTGCCCCTGGTTCTCCAGAGCGTGATCGTTACATGTTCCGCGATGGCAAAGGGCCCAATGGTGATTTACCACCTAATAACTGGGAAGCAGTTTTCGGCGGATGCGCGTGGGAACGCATCATCGAAGCTGATGGCAAGCCGGGGCAGTGGTACTTGCATCTATTCGCAATTGAACAACCAGATTTAAATTGGGAGAACCCAGAAGTTCGCTCGCACCTAGAAGATGTTTTAAAGTTTTGGCTCGATCGTGGTGTCGATGGATTCCGTATTGATGTTGCGCACGGAATGGTCAAATATCCTGGTTTACCAGATATTCCAGAAGTAAATACAACTTCAGAGATGCTAGCTCCACACGAGCGGCCATTCTGGGATCAAGAAGGCGTGCACGATATTTATCGTTCGTGGCGCAAGATTCTTGATTCATATCCTGGTGATCGCATGGCAGTTGCGGAAGCGTGGGTCAGTCCAGCTTCGCGCATCGCGCGATATGTGCGTGCAGATGAATTACAGAACTCATTTAACTTTGAAATGCTGACGACTTTATGGAACGCTGATGAGATTCGAGTCAAGATAGATAACTCAATGGCCGCACTCGTCGAAGTTGGCGCACCACCATCGTGGGTATTTAATAACCACGACGTTGTTCGTTCTGTAGATCGCTTAGATCTTGGCTTAACAAATAACGGCGAATCAACGTTCACGCGTCAAGGAGATCCCGCCAAATTTAATATCGCGCGCGGAACATTGCGTGCCAAAAGCGCAACGTTAATGACTTTGGCTCTTCCTGGCGGAACATATCTATATCAAGGTGAAGAACTTGGTCTTCCTGAAGTACGTGATCTTCCCGAAGATCGACTAACAGATCCACGATGGAAGATGAGCGGATACAAAGATCGCGGTCGCGATGGTTGCCGCGTTCCTCTTCCTTGGAAGAGTGAGCCAACCGGAGGTTTTGGTTTCTCAACAAATGATTTGTTGGAACTTGATCAAGCTTGGTTGCCGATGAGTCCTTGGATGGGAAATTTCTCGGCCGAATCGCAAGATGGCGTTGCTGGATCAACTTTAACCATGTATCGCGAGGCTTTAGCGTTACGTAAATTAGAAGAAGGTTTAGGCGATGGTCCAATGACTTGGATCGAAGCCGGGAAAGATGTCATTGCTTTTTCTCGTCCTGGTAATTTCGCTTGCTACATTAACTTTGGTGCTGCAATTGAGGTACCGACCGGCGCAAGAGTTTTGATTTCCAGTGGCCCACTCGATGGAAATTCCATTCCATCAGATACAGCAGTTTGGTTGCGAGTTAATTCCTAGTGCCAAATTCGCAAGTTCAACAGAGAGTCGTTAAGGCTCTTGCGGGCGCGCAGGTACTGAGTGGAATCGGAATAGCAGGAACTGTTGCAGCAGGTTCGCTTTTGGTTGCTTCAATTAGCAATTCAGAAACTTTAGCTGGGTTGGCGCAGACAAGTGCAGTTCTTGGCGCAGCCGCTTTAGCTTTACCGCTTGCACGAATAACCGCAAAAGGTGGACGGCGTGCTGCGCTCTCCGTCGGATACTTCGCCGGATTTATCGGCTCGATTTTTGCAATCTGGGGCGGAACTTCAAGAAACCTGGCGCTAATGCTGATTGGAACATTTCTCGTAGGCGCTGCATCTGCAGCTGGCTATCAAGCAAGATTTGCAGCAATAGATTTAGCAACGGATGCAACTAGAGCGAAGCAACTCTCATTTGTAGTTTGGGGCTCAACAATTGGAGCTGTTGCTGGACCAAATTTAATGCAGCCGGCTGGAAATTTTGCTGAGAATGTCGGCCTTCCGCGCCTCGTTGGGCCTTACTTAATATCCGCAACCACTCTGGCGCTAGCAGCGATTGTGATTTCACTGTTTTTAAAGCCAGATCCATATTTATTGGCTAATAAGAGTAACTCTCTCGACAACAATGAGAGCTCAACTAAAGAAGCTCTTTCTCATATCTATAGAAATACAAGAGCGCTTTTTGCTATCGCCGCAATCGCCATCGGCCATATTGCGATGGTTTCAGTCATGGTTATGACTCCGGTACATATGGCCCACGTAGACGTAACTTTAAGTGTTATTGGTTTGGTAATCAGTGTGCATGTTCTTGGAATGTACGCATTCTCACCAATCGTTGGATCGCTAAGTGATCGTTTGGGACGAGTCCGTGTTATTCAGATAGGGCTTGCCATTTTGCTGCTGTCTTCGCTAATTTCAGGATTGGCACAAGCAAGCGATGCATACACACTTGGTGTTGGACTTTTCTTACTTGGACTTGGCTGGTCTTGCACTCTTATTGCCGGCTCTGCACTGCTGTCAGAGAGCGTTGAAACTTCTTTCAAAGCATCATCTCAAGGCGCTAGTGATTTGGTAATGAACCTTGCTGGTGCAAGTGGAGGCGCTCTCGCCGGCGTAATTATTGGGACCCTAAGTTATGGATGGCTTTGCTTTGCTGCTGCCGTACCTGTGGCGCTCTTGGCTATTTCTTCATTCAAATTGAAGTCAGATTCCTTATGACTTTTTACGAAGAAGTCGGAGGAGAACCATTCTTCAATGATTTCGTTTCGCAGTTCTATGCCCGCGTTGCGACCGATCCGATTTTGCGTCCAATGTATCCAGAGAAAGATATGCATGGGGCGGCGCTGCGATTAAAAATGTTCCTTGAACAATATTGGGGCGGACCCACTACATATTCTGACCAACGTGGACATCCCCGTTTACGAATGCGCCATGCTGGATTTCACATTGATCTTGCAGCGCGTGATGCCTGGCTCGCCTGCGCAATGGGAGCTTTAGATGGAATGGAAATGACAGAGATTAATCGCAAACAGTTGCGTGAGTACCTAGAAATGGCCGCGCATGGAATGGTTAACGCTTCTGAGAACCGTTCCCTATAACCAAGATTTCACCGTTTCGGACATACCAAAGCACATCTTTCTTATCGCGTATTGTTGTTATGCGAAGTCCCACTTTTTCAACAACACCCTCGATATCTAAAACCTTTATCTCATCACCGACGCCATATTGATCTTCAATCAACATAAAGATTCCAGATAAAATATCGCGAACTAAAGTTTGTGCACCTAGGCCGATTGCAACGCCAATTACGCCGGCAGAGGCGATTACGGGCCCAAGATTAAATCCGAATTCTCCCAAGATCATGCCGAGTGCAATTATCCAGATTACAGCTTTTAGAATTGAGGTAAGGACGGAGCCGGTTGTGCGGGCGCGTTCTGATTGACGTTTTGCAAAACCTGGACCGGGCTTTAAATCGGCGGTTGCAAGTTTGTTAATTGCGCGGTTGATGGCACGGTGCCCGATGCTATGGCTGATCCAGGCCGCCACCAGGACGGTGAAGATCCGCAGCGGTGATCCGCTTAGCCATTCCAGAATATTTCGGGTCTGCTCGCTCATAGATCAAACTCTATTCCAATTCTTTACCAAAAATTGACCCGTAAATGCCCCTATCTTGCACATTCTTAGTGCAAGATAAACCAATCGGCGCGAGCCACGCGCTTCGAAACTGGGGTATGTATGTCTCGCTCGCTTGTTCTAAACGCCACCTACGAACCACTAGGTGTTGTGACCGAACGTCGTGCGCTGCTCCTTGTCCTTAACTCTCGCGCCACCATGGTTGAGTCTTCAGGAACAGTGCTGCATTTTGCACAGGGTCAGATCGAACTCCCATCAGTTATTCGGCTAAATAAATTTGTAAAGATCCCATATCGCCACGCAGTTCCACTTTCACGACGTGCAATATTTGCGCGCGATGGTGGGCGCTGTGTTTATTGCGCCGCACCTGCGACTTCGATAGATCACGTAATTCCTCGCTCTCGTGGTGGCGGACACAATTGGGAGAACGTTGTTTCTGCGTGCCACAAGTGCAATCACTTAAAAGCAGATAAACCTCTAAAGGATTTGGGATGGAGACTTCGCTCACTTCCTCGCGAACCAGTTGGTGCCGCATGGCGAATTCTCGGAACCGGTCGCACGGATAATCGATGGTTGCCTTATCTAGAGCCATTCGGTGTGGCAGCCGCTACCGCATAACTCATTTACACTTAATTCCATGATGATTCACTTTGCATCCGCAGTCCAGATACTTGCACTAGATAATCAAGAAGATGGAACCGTTGCTGGCGAAGGGCTAAGCGCGATTGAAACCTTCACTTACTTCTTCGTAGCCCCAACCGTGCTTTTTCTAGCGATCTCATTAATCACTTATGCACTCACTGGTGAACGCAAGAAGAAAGCGAAGATTAGCTCCGTCGTAACTTCTATTGAATAATTAGCGAGCATCAACAGCGCGCGCTTTGAGCGCACGAGTCATTGCATCGCGGCCTTCTGCCACGGTACGTCGCAGAGCAGCCGATGCATCTTTTCCAGTTACATCTAGCCAGTGCTGTGCTTTCTTTACGGTCTCATCGCTGATCGCCCAGGTAGGGAAAGTTAAGGTTGCAGTCGTTTCAGCAATCTCATATCCCTTGGTGGACCAAACTTTTAGGATGGCGTCAAAGTATTCATCAACAAATGCCTCAAGTAAATCGCAATGGATATTTTCGTTAAACCCACGGCACTTATAGGAGTGAATCGTGTTGCTTAAATCATCTGTTGTTATGGATTTAAATGCAGCAGCCTTTGCTTCGTGGCTTGGCAGAGCAGCATGGGCGTAAGCAACATATTGCTTTCCGTGGGCAGTCTTATCGCGATCGCCTTCGCTTTGGATATCTGCAACTCCAAAGATGCCACGCTTTACACCGCACAAGAAGATGTACCAACGAAGATCGGCATCCATCAAAAGCCCTTCGACAGAACCATCTAGCATCGCCTTTAGGCTTTCAAACTGTGCTGGCGTGAATGCGTTATTGGCAAAGGCGCGCGCGTATTGCAATTGTGCATCACTGCCTGGTTTGGCACCAGATAATAACTCTTGTGCAGTATTTGCAACTGATAAGCGAACCGCATCACGATTCTTTGGCGCTAGATATGCCCAAATAGCGGTGTCGATTTGCATGAAAGTTGCTGTGATCATTGAAATATCTGTTTCACCCTTTAGCGCATTCAGAGCAATTTCAATGTAGTCACTTGCAGAAAGTTCGCCGTCGCGAGTTGAATCCCAGAGTGATGCCCAGATAAGTCCGCGTGCTAGTGAATCATCTAATTGGCCAAGATACTTCTTCATTGTTTCGACCGAACGATCATCGAAACGCAATTTGGCATATGTCTGATCGTGATCGTTAATTAAGAGAAGGTCGGCCGCCTTTTTACCGGCAAGCTCCTTGATCTCGGTTAATTCACCAGCGATATCAACTTCAATGCTCTCGCGACGAGTTAGTGCATCGCCCTTAATATCAAATAGACCTATATATAAACGATGAGGGCGAAGTTCTTTTGATCCAGCTGGAATAAGTGGAACTTCTTGCTTAACAGCAACAGATGCATACATGTCACCATCTAGGGCAATAACAGGGCGAAGAGTATTTACGCCTGCGGTGCGTAACCAAGTGGCAACCCACGCGGTGAGATCTTTTCCGCTGGTTGCTTCTAGTTCAGTGATCAAATCACTTAGTTCGGTATTGGCATATGCGTGCTTGGCAAAGTATTTACGAAGTCCGGCGATAAAGTTATCGCGACCAACGTGAGCAACAAGTTGCTGAAGTACTGATGCGCCCTTGGCATATGAAATTCCATCGAAGTTAGTGCGTACATCATCAAGATCTTTCATCTCAACAGCGATTGGGTGCGTGGAAGATAGTTGATCAGCGCGATATGCCCAGTTCTTGCGAACTGAATTGAATTCAGTCCAAGCATTCTTGTACTTAGTTGATTCGCTGACCGCCATATAAGAAGCCCATTCAGCGAAAGATTCATTGAGCCAAAGGTCTTGCCACCATTTCATAGTTACCAAGTCACCGAACCACATATGGGCCATCTCGTGATGGATTGTCGAGGCGCGACTGATGTAGCTGCGCTCTGTCACTTTGCTGCGGAAAATCAAAACATCTTCGTGGAAAGTTACGCAGCCGACATTCTCCATTGCGCCCCAGTTGTATTCAGCAACTGCGATCTGGTCGTACTTGCCAAATGGATAAGCCAACCCAAAGGTCTTTTCGAAGTAAGCAAAGCCTTGTTTAGTAACTTCAAAGATGTTTTCAGCATCAACGTATTGGAAGAAAGACTTTCGGGCATAAATTCCCATAGGGATGGTCTTTTCACCTTTATATTCATCATGAACTGATGTGTAAGCACCAGCGACGATGGCGGTGACATAAGTTGAAATAATCTGAGAGGTTGCAAATTGAGTGTGTTTGCGTTCGCCATCAAGATCTTTAGTTGATTCGATGCCGTAATTTGAGATTACCGCCCAGTGCTTTGGGGTAATGGTGCTAATTGTGAAAGTTGCCTTTTGATCAGGTTGATCAAAGCAGGCATACATGCGGCGAGAATCGCCGGTTTCAAACTGTGTATATAAATAGACTTCATTATCGGCTGGATCTACAAAGCGATGGAGTCCTTCGCCAGAGTTTGAGTAAATGCCTTCGTGTTCTATTTCTAGAATGTTATCCGCCGCGATTTCAGGCAAGAAGATCGATTCACCATCAAATTTAGGATTAAAATCGGCACCATTTAGCTTTGCGCTGATAACACGCTTACCAACACAGTCAATAAACGTCGCTGAACCTGGCTTTAACCCAGCAAATTTAATCGTCGTCTTAACCAGGAAAGTTTCAGCACCAGTGGTGACGTCTAAGTCAATTTTGTAACTTTCGACTTTGATGATTTCTGAACGTTGGGCTGCTTCGATTTGCGTGATATTCGTACCTGGCACGACGGCTCCTTTTAGGCTGATGTTTTTTGCTTCTCGTAGTCTAATCGTGAAAGAGTTGTGCTGTGGAACCCATGACAAACCGAAGTTATCGCCTGCGCGGGGTGCGGATCACCCCATCACAACAAGCCGCCCGCGATAATTTGTGGGCTAAGTACGGTGTTGCCTCCACTGATTCCCAAATAGATTTAGATTCATTATTTTCCAAGAAACAACCGATCGTTATGGAAATTGGCTATGGCATGGGAGAGGCCACTTGGCAGATTGCGAAAGCCAATCCAGATATTAATTACTTAGGTGTAGAAGTGCACATGCCTGGTGCAGGCAAGTTAATGGCAAAGTTGGCAGAAAATGAAGTCACAAATGTGCGATTGATCGAGCGCGATGTCTTTGAAGTCTTTCATTACATATTAAAAGACGCCAGCCTTGATGGAGTTCATTTATTCTTTCCAGATCCGTGGCCGAAGAAGCGCCACTTTAAGCGCCGCATTATTCAAGAAAGATTCTTGAGCGAGGTTGCGGCAAAGTTAAAACCTGGTGGTTACCTGCACATTGCAACTGATTGGGTGCCTTATGCCGAATGGATCACCGAAGTATTCTCAAAAACAATTCTATTTGCGGGGGGAGTCATTGCCCGACCAGATTGGCGACCGCTAACTAGGTTTGAAGGACAAGGAATTTCTAAGGATCACGCAGTAAATGACTTTAGATTCTTAAAGATTTAAGTTAGATATTTCCAGTCTCTTCATAACTTGAGATCAGATTGATTCGCCGGATATGGCGTTCATCATTACTAAATGGCGTTTCGATAAAGGCGTCGATAATCGCCTTGCAATCTGCGATTGAATGCATGCGCCCGCCAATAGCAACGACATTTGCATTATTATGTTCTTTGCCAAGCTTTGCAGTTTCAATGCTCCAAGCAAGTGCTGCGCGAACACCTTTTACTTTATTTGCCGCCATTTGTTCACCATTACCTGATCCACCGAGAACTATTCCGAGCGATGTTGGATCTTTGGCAACGGCAACGGCAGCGGGAATACAGAAGACGGGATAGTCATCTAGAGCGTCATATTCATAAGGACCGTGATCGGTAACGTCGTGTCCGTTATTTACCAAGTGATTAATTAACTCAGTTTTAAGTTCAAGACCTGCATGATCGCTACCAATATGTAAACGCATGCCTGAAGTCTCTCACGCTGCTATTTATCTTTCTCTGATCGCAACAACGAAAAACCCGCCGCGAAGGAGAATTCGCGACGGGTTTTTCTACCCATAGAGGAGCTACATGCCGTTAAGCACGATTACTTATGACGTTGATCCTGCCGGTGCGGGAATCTTTGGAGCAGCACCGAAGCCACCCTTTCCTGGACCACCGTGACCACGACCATTTTTACCGCCTTTATGAACTTTACCTGGAGCGCCCATTCCTAGTCCACGCTTTCCGCCAACTTGATCTACTTCAGCGGTTACGTGTGCAGTAAGTCCAGCCTTAAGAGTTGTTGCTTGTGCAGCGGTTAACTTTCCGGCAGTCACAGCAGCGTCGATACGCTTAGTGTGCTCAGCAACAAGAACAGAAATAAGTTCTGCCTTCTTTGCACCTGCTATTGCACCAAGTGATTCACCTGCTGCAAGACGGGTACGAACAGTTGCACTGTCTAAACCGATGGTTTTCGAAATTAGCGCCTCGAGCGCAACTCGTTCTGCATCTCTTGCTGCGTGATCAGCATCGTGCGCTGCTCGCTTTGCTGTTTCAGCTGCGCTTGCAGCAGCAGTAATTGCATCTGCTTGTGCTTGTGTGATGGTTCCTTTAGCAACTAGTGCTGAAAGAACTGCTGCTAAATCTGCAGCATGTCCGCCACCCTTAGCCATCGGATTAGCAATTCCATTTGAGGAAGTGCGAGTTGTCTTTGTTGAGACAACCTTCGTCTTTGATGATGCTTGGCTGATTCCAACTGATCCGATTGTTAGCGCAACAGTTGTGATCGCTACTGCAATCACCGTTTTCTTTGATGACATTTGTATGTCGTCCTTTCTTCCTGTGGAGCACTTTGCCGAAACCCTTGTTATCGACTACCCGTAGATAACTACTTGATGCTCAGAAAACTACCCTTTAATCCTGAGAGACGCTTGCGAGTTTTTGCCGCTCAGTCCCGCGTAGCAGAGGGGGTACTCATACAGGTTCTAAGGATTGGCTCAGGGAAGCCCCCTTGGTCGGGCGGGTTCACCCCTTCACAATTTTCTGTAATTACCCGTAACAGTGGTCCCGGAGGTCCCATGAAACGAAATCGAAAGCTTATAGAAGCAGTAGCAACCCTTCTGCTGACAACACTATTCAGCGCTTCAGCGATACCGATTTCTGAAGCGGCAAACAAACCTAAAGCCGCCGGTAGAACTTCCAACACAATTCCCAACACAATATTAAATGGCAAGGGTGCGCCACTGAGTTCGGTAGGAATTAATGGCGATTTCTACATTGATACGAGAAGTCTCTTAATTTACGGACCAAAGAAAAGTAATAAATGGCCACTGCCACAAAACTTGCAAGGACCAATTGGCGCTGCAGGTGCTGATGGAAAAAATGGTAGTGAGGGTAAAACAATTTCCAGCGCATCCACAGTTGCAGGACCAGTGGGGACTCAGGGAGAAAAAGGTGACAAAGGGGAAAAGGGTGAAGCTGGTTTAGCAGGCGCAAGCGGTTCTCCCGGATCGGCAGGATCAATTGGAGCGAAAGGTGAAACCGGTGCGACTGGTGCTACAGGCGCTTCGGGAGGCGGCGGCGGAACTCCGGGTGCAACTGGTGCGCAAGGCCCCATTGGAAATACAGGTGCAAGCGGAGGCAAGGGCGAAACAGGAACAGCAGGAAGTGTTGGAGTTAAAGGTGAAACGGGAACTGTTAGTGCAACAGGTCCATCAAATGTTTACCGAGGAACAATTACTTTTTCTGACATCAGCGGTGGAGCAGGAACTAGTCAAACAGCAACACTCTCAGGTTTTAGAGCAGGGTCGAGCTACTTAGTTGATGTTGCGATAGTTGTTTATCAACCCACGCGAAATGTAGACACTTTAATGCCGCTTGGCCTAAGCATTTCCAATAATGTTGGCACTGCAACAACTTGGTACAACTACCAAACCTTCAAGGGAAGGTCTTATCGATCCGGGGTCACTTCAGAGAGATACGAGTACACAGTGTTTGCACAAATAGTCCTAGATGGATCTTCCAGCGCTGACTATTCTTTGAATTTTCAGTTATCAGTGGGAATAGACACCACCACATATTTAGCGAGATCGGATGCTTCGTTTACTGCAACCCTGGTCGGGTCAGTTGGCACACTTTAAAACTATGGAGCGGGTGACCGGGATCGAACCGGCATGGCCAGCTTGGAAGGCTGGGGCTCTACCATTGAGCTACACCCGCGAGTGGATTTAGCCAGAGAACTGGCTTCGCGATACGGGTAAGAGTACTGCCTCGGTAACCGAGAGTAAAAAATTACTCTAGACTCACGTCTTGCGCCACGGGGCGTAGCGTAGTGGCTAGCGCGCCTGCTTTGGGAGCAGGAGACCGGGAGTTCGAATCTCCCCGCCCCGACCAGAAGTTCAATGAAATGTTTATTGCACTTCAAATTAATTTCTAATCAAGGAGCACTTTGTGAAGAGCACGGTCGAAACACTTTCCCCAACTCGAGTCCGCCTTGATATCGAAGTGCCTTATGCGGATTTAACAAGCTACGTTGCCGATGCATACACAGCAGTGTCTAAAAAGGTAAATATCCCTGGTTTCCGCAAAGGCAAAGTTCCAGCTGCAATGATTGATCAACGCGTGGGTCGCGGTTCAGTAATTGATGAAGCGATCAATAATGCACTCCCTGAATTTTACGGAATGGCAGCTCGCGAGCACTCAGTTCTCGTAGTCGGTCGCCCAGAAGTTGAAATCAAAGAATATGTAGATAACGAGAAGTTGGTATTTGCAGTTGAAGTCGATGTTCGCCCAGAAGTTACCCTTCCTGACTTTTCAAAGATAACGATCGAAGTTGATGATGTAGCTGTCACCGATAAAGATATCGATGAGCAAGTAGACGAGCTTCGCGCTCGCTTCGGAACGCTGAACACTGTTGAGCGCGAGACCAAAGATGGTGACTTCGTAACTGTTGATTTGACCGCAAAGATTGACGGCGCTGAAGTTGATGGCGGTAAAGCAAACGATATTTCTTATGAAGTTGGATCAAACCGAATGATCGATGGTTTAGATGCTGCGTTAGTTGGCATGAAGGCCGGAGATGTAAAGAACTTCGAAACACAGCTCGTTGGTCAAAAGGATGATGAAAAGGGCGATGTTGAAATCAAGCTGAAGGCCGTTAAGGAACGCGAACTTCCACCAGTTGATGATGCCTTTGCTAAGTTGGCATCCGAGTTCGACACAATTGCAGAATTAAAAGCTGATTTTGCTGAACGCCTAAAACGCGTCAAGGCGCTTGAACAAGGTGCTCAAGCACGCGATCTTCTCCTGAAGAAGATGATTGATGATTTAGATATTCCAGTTCCAGATAAATTAGTTGCAGATGAAGTCCACCAACATCTTGAAGGAGAGGGCCGACTTGAAGATGCGGCACATCGCGCTGAAGTTGATGGTGAAGTTCGCGTATCAATCAAATCTGATTTCTTGTTAGATGCAATCGTTAAGGCTGAAGAAGTACAGGTAAATGAAATTGAATTGACTGAATATTTAATTCGTACTTCACAGCGTTATGGAATGCCTCCAGAGCAGTTTGCAAAGCAGCTCCAGGATGCCGGCCAGATTACGCAACTCGTAGCAGAGGTATCTCGCACTAAGGCTCTTGCTGGCGTGCTCGGTCGTGTTAACGTTGTCGATAAATCTGGAAACAAGATTGACTTAGAAGCGCTTCGCCCACAAAGTTCACCTGCTGCTGAGCCAGCTCAATCTCTTCCAGAGGCATAACTATCCGAGTAGGTTGGTCTTTCCAACTTTGATTTGAGGTTGCACATGCACCAGTACGCGATTCGTTCCACTGTTGCCGCGGTCCTGGCGCTTGCACTTTCATTTAATGCAGCGATTGGCGCAAACGCTTCGGATTCGAACACTGCTATAGACCAACCAAAAATGGCCAAGGCATCGGTTCTTCCGCCAAAAATAGTTAACCCGCTGAAGACTAAAATAATTATGGTCAAGCTAAAGAGCGCAATCGTATTAAAGGTGAAAAATCCTGAAATTTGGAAAGGCAAAGTAGTCGATCCAAAAATTGCGAAGTTTGTTGCCGGGGGACCGATCTCTGCATATGAAACTTATCCTTCGATAGTCCCGCTTAAAAAGGGAAAAACCACTATGTCCTTCACCGATGGAAAAAAGACTTACTTCCTAAAACTGACCGTCTTATAAAGATCTTGCTCTGCCCTGAGCGAACAAAGGCCGATTTGCGCCCCTTTTTCCATATTTGGGAAGCATTTATCCTTAAGGATTGTTAAGGTCACTACATATAAAGAAGTAATCAATCAGGAGGATCACGTGGATTATCAAGACCCACAGTCGGCCGGGCAGAACGCACGCGTTGCTGCAAACGGCGGTAACTGGCTAGATGACAATGTCTATAACCGTTTGTTGCGCGAACGCATTATCTTTCTTGCCGGCGAATTTCGCGACGAGATGGCCAACGCAATCTGTGCACAGATGTTGCTGCTAGCCGCTGAAGATCCTGAAAAAGATATTTACCTTTACATAAATTCACCTGGTGGATCTGTCACCGCAGGTATGGCTATCTACGACACTATGCATTACATCAAGAACGATGTCGCAACAGTGGCGATGGGTATGGCTGCATCAATGGGTCAATTCATTCTCACAGCTGGTGCGCCAGGAAAACGTTATGCGACTCCAAATGCCAGAATTTTGATGCACCAGCCACTCGGTGGAATCGGTGGTACCGCAACGGATATTCGTATTCAGGCAGAACAGATGGCAATTACAAAGCAGACCATGTCCGAGTTGAATGCAAAGCACACTGGCCAGCCACTAGAGAAAATCATCGCTGATTCTGATCGCGACAATTGGTTTAACGCCAAGGATGCACTTGCATATGGCTTTATCGATCACATCGCCACAAACGATGGACAAATCGCGGGGGGTAAGAAGTAATGAAACACATTCAAGAGATTACAAACCGCTACGTACTTCCAACAATTGAAGAGAAGACCGCCTACGGATACAAGCGCCTAGATCCTTACACAAAGTTATTCGAAGAGCGCATCATTTTCTTGGGCCAACCAATTGATGACACCGTTGCCAACGATGTAATGGCTCAATTGCTGACCCTTGAATCAATGGATCCAGATCGCGATATTTCCATCTACATCAACTCACCAGGTGGATCATTCACAGCGCTAACTGCAATTTATGACACTATGCAATTTGTTCGCCCAGACATCACAACAATTTGTCTCGGCCAAGCAGCATCTGCTGCGGCGATCATCCTTGCTGGCGGCACAAAAGGTAAGCGTTACGGTCTCGAGCACTCACGAATTCTGATCCACCAACCTTCATCTGAAGGTGGGGGACAGGCATCTGATATCGAGATCCAAGCTCGTGAAATTATGCGTATGCGCGGATTACTTGAGACGATGTTGGCAAAGCACTCAAATAAGACGATCGAAGAGATTGAAAAAGATATCGAGCGCGACAAGATTCTTACCGCTGCTGAAGCAGTCGAGTATGGAATTATAGATAAGGTTATGTCTTCACGTAAGGCGAAGCCTTCCGCATAATTTATTAAAAGGGGCGTCGGTTTAGAAATGTTGCAGAAATATTTCAAACCTGGCGCTCTTTTTTCTTATAAGGATTATCGCAACTTCTTCATTTCTGGCTTAATTTTCGTAGTCGGTTCATCTGCATTTCCTATTGCTCTCGCAATCAGCGTTCTCGATAACGGCGGCACCGCAACAGACCTTGGCCTCATCTTGGCATCACGTGTTCTTTCGGGAACGATCTTCACTCTCGCCGGTGGCGTTTGGTCAGATCGTCTTCCGCGCAAATGGGTAATGATTAGCGCAGATGCATTCCGCGGTTTGATTGCATTAGTTCTGGTAATTATCTCTGCAGCAAATATGCCACTTTGGGCAATCGGACTTTTAGTTTTTCTGATGGGTCTTGGCGATGCTTTCGGAGCACCGGCCGGTGCAGCAATCGTTCCGAGCTTGCTCCCTGATCATCTTCTGCCAGCGGGCAACGTTGCACGTGGAATCGTTGCGAAGATAGGAACAATTGTTGGTCCAGGTGTTGGTGGAATTTCTGTTGCCGTCGTAGGCGCAGATCTCACATTCGCGGTTACCGCTGTCGCATTCTTTATCGGCACTTCTCTTCTACTCGGAATCACTGAAGCACCGCTTCAAGGAGTCGTTGAGAACAAGCCATCTTTCATTACTGAATTGCGTGAAGGGTTAAAACTAGTTTGGGAGATCAAATGGCTAGCGGCATCAATCTTTATGGCCTCTTTTCAGTTGATGGTTATCGTTGCGGCAGAGACTGTTCTTCTCCCAGTAATCACTCGACGTGAATTCGAAACTAATAATGTATTTGCAATCTCTGCTGCCGCGTTTAGCTTAGGTGGAGCGATCAGCGCGATTGCCGCTGTTAAATTCAAAACTAAAAGTCCCGGCCTAGTCGCAATTTCAATGTGGTCGCTCTTTGCATTTGCTCCACTTGTATTGGCTTTTCCAATCTCACCAACTTTTGTGATTGTCGGCTACTTCATTGCAGGACTTTCAATTGGCGGTTGGGAAGCGTATTGGGTCACCGCCGTACAACGTGAGGTACCTCAAGAGTTGCAAGGTCGCGTATTCAGTATTGACATGGTTGGAACAAGTGGATTGATGCCGCTCGGAATGGCGCTCGTCGGTCCGGTTATTGCGCTAACTGGCGAGCGAGACTTTCTCCTCTTTGCAATCGGATTCCACATTCTTTTCTGCTATCTAGTTCTCCTCGTTCCTGGCGTGAAAGAGTTACGAGATCCTCGCAAATCACAAGGCGATTCCACTATAAGCGAACAGAATTAGGCTTAATTCGGGATACATAAAATCGGGTTAAAAACTATTCTTTACCTATGACTCGTATCGGAGAAACTAGCGACCTGCTCAAATGTTCCTTCTGCGGCAAAACCCAGAAGCAGGTAAAAAAACTGATCGCAGGTCCTGGCGTATACATCTGTGATGAATGTATTGAACTCTGCAACGAGATCATTGTTGAAGAACTTGCCGAGGCGACCACACTTGGTCTTACAGAACTTCCTAAGCCACAAGCGATCTTTGAATTCTTAGATCAATATGTAATTGGTCAAGATCGCGCCAAGAAATCTTTAGCTGTTGCGGTTTACAACCATTACAAGAGAGTTCAATCTGGTCAAGCAAAAGGTGAAGACGGAGTCGAACTCGCCAAGTCAAATATTTTACTGCTAGGCCCAACTGGTTGCGGTAAAACTTTAATGGCCCAAACTTTGGCACGTATGCTTAACGTTCCATTTGCGATTGCAGATGCCACAGCTCTGACCGAGGCTGGTTATGTCGGAGAAGATGTTGAAAATATCCTTCTTAAACTTTTACAGGCAGCAGATTACGATGTTAAGAAAGCAGAAACCGGAATTATTTATATCGATGAAATCGATAAAGTTGCGCGTAAATCTGAAAACCCATCAATTACTCGCGATGTTTCAGGTGAAGGTGTTCAGCAAGCACTTCTGAAAATCCTAGAAGGAACTGTTGCCTCAGTTCCGCCACAAGGTGGACGCAAACACCCACATCAAGAATTTATCCAGATTGATACAACTAATGTGCTCTTTATTGTGGGTGGCGCCTTTGCTGGACTCGACAAAATTATTGAAGCGCGGAGCGGAAAAGCGGGAGTTGGTTTTAATGCGACTCTTCAAGAAGCGGCTGATAAGAACCGAAAAGATATTTTTGCCGATGTAATGCCAGAAGATCTACTGAAATTCGGAATGATCCCTGAATTCATCGGTCGCCTTCCTGTTTTAACAAACGTTGAAAGTCTTGATAAGCCAGCGCTAATGGAAATTCTGACCGAGCCAAAGAATGCTCTTGTAAAGCAGTATCAGCGCCTCTTTAACTTGGACGATGTCGAACTTGAATTCACACCTGATTCTCTCGATGCCATCGCCGAACTTGCGTTGGGACGCGGCACGGGAGCGCGTGGTTTACGCGCCATAATGGAATCGGTACTTCTCGCAGTGATGTACGACGTACCAAGTCGCACAGATATTGCCAAAGTCATAATTACAAAAGAGTGTATTAATGAGAATGCGGCTCCAACCTTGGTTGAGCGCACAGGAGATATTCCTAAGCGGGCATCACGACGCGAAAAAGGTACAGAGGAGAAGAGCGCATAATCTAGACTGCGTTCTATGTCTTCCGCATCGCCAACCGGCGCTGAACTCGCTTCGACCTTTTCACCGGTCGATATCGAATCTCGCCTGTATGAAAAATGGCTAAGCGCAAATTACTTCACTGCCGATGCAGCTTCCAAAAAAGAAGCGTTCACAATCGTTCTGCCACCGCCGAACGTCACAGGCGTTTTGCATATCGGCCACGCACTTGATCAGACCTTGCAAGATTGTTTGTCGCGAATGAAGCGTATGAAGGGTTATGAAGTTTTATGGTTACCCGGAATGGATCACGCTGGTATCGCAACACAGAACGTTGTTGAAAAGCAGATCGGGTCAAAAGGAATATCGCGTCACGATTTAGGGCGAGAAGCATTTGTTAAAAAAGTTTGGGAATGGAAAGCTGAATCAGGAGGCGCAATCCTAGATCAGATGAAACGTTTAGGTGTTAGTGTCGACTGGACGCGTGAACGGTTCACAATGGATGAAGGAATGTCCAAGGCTGTTGTTTCAATATTTAAGAAGATGCACGATGCCGGGTTGATCTACCGTGCTGAACGGATTATCAATTGGTGCCCACGTTGTTTGACTGCTCTCTCAGATATCGAAGTTGATCATCAAGATGATGCGGGCGAATTCGTGCAGATTCGATATGGCGAAGGCGAACAATCAATTGTTGTCGCAACCACTCGCGCCGAAACGATGCTCGGCGACGGTGCGGTCGCTGTTCACCCGGATGATCCTCGCTACAAACATATGATCGGTACAGAAGTACTCCTTCCATTAGTCAATCGCATGATCCCGATCATTGCTGATGAACTTGTAGAACAAGATTTCGGTACAGGCGCAGTAAAAGTTACCGCCGCGCATGACCCAAATGACTTTGAAATGGCGATGCGCCATAACGTGCCTTTCGTAGTGATCATGAACGAACACGGCGTAATGGCCGGCACAGGAACCGAATTTGATGGAATGGATCGCTTTGATGCCCGCGTTGCAGTTGTCGCTAAGTTAAAAGAGATGGGCCGCTTAGTTGCAGAAAAGCGTCCTTATATTCACGCAGTTGGCCATTGTTCTCGCTGCGATACAACTGTTGAACCACGACTTTCCAAGCAATGGTTTGTGAAGGTTGCACCACTTGCTAAAGCATCTGCCGACGCAGTTCGCAGTGGTGAAGTAAAAATTGAACCTGAAGCACTCTCACCGCGTTACTTTGAATGGGTAGACAACATGCACGACTGGTGCATCTCTCGCCAACTTTGGTGGGGACATCGCATTCCAGTTTGGTATGGACCAAATGGAGAAGTAAAAGTTGTCGGCCCTGATGAAGTTGCACCAGATGGTTGGACTCAGGATCCAGATGTTTTAGATACTTGGTTCTCATCTGGACAGTGGGCTTTCTCCACATTTGGTTGGCCCGAGAAAACTGCAGATTTAGCAAAGTTCTACCCAACAAGCGTTCTCGTAACCGGGTACGACATCTTGTTCTTCTGGGTTGTGCGAATGATGATGATGTCTACCTTTGCGATGGATGGTGTTGCTCCATTTAAAACAATTATGTTGCACGGTCTTGTGCGCGATCAATTTGGAAAAAAGATGTCAAAGAGCCGCGGAAACGTAATCGACCCAATTGAATTTATGGATAAGTACGGCGCAGATGCGCTCCGCTTCACTCTTGCACGCGGAGCTAATCCCGGCACAGACCAAGCGCTGGCTGAAGATTGGATCGGCGGATCTCGTAACTTTGCTACCAAATTATGGAATGCAACTCGCTTTGCCATGATGAACGGTGCGACAGTTGCTGGACC
>Ga0315902_10004241_pt1 | contig 20840 bp, 34 predicted proteins | sample LakEriMetagenome_9_FD_203523 | JGI IMG/M metagenome (GOLD analysis project Ga0315902, IMG submission 203523) | Freshwater fungal communities from buoy surface, Lake Erie, Ohio, United States - Buoy 12 MA117 | ecosystem: Environmental > Aquatic > Freshwater > Lake > Lake biofilm | place: USA... | reverse complement strand
TATGGCGTTATATCTTGGGGCGGGGAGTTTTCCTCGCCCTTTTTTATTCATCACGCCACACAATATCTTTCAGATGTGGTGGCGTGTAGTTTTCACTTTTAATAATCTTGCCGTCCTCCCTATACAGGGGCTTGCCGTTTGCATCCAACTTGCTCATGTTGCTGCGATGCACCTCATCAAACAAGTCTGGCAACTTGTCTCCCAGTCCCCACTCTAATGCCGTTCCGTATAATATGTATAAACAATCGGTGATAGCATCTGCTACACCAACAGCATCTCCTTTGGCGCTTGCCTGAAGCAATTCAAGCACTTCTTCCTGAATCAGCGTGTGTCTTAGTATAATGCGGTCTAATGCGGGGAACTTCAACATCTCGTTTACCGGATGTCCAAAAGCCTTGTGGAACTGCGCCACTTGTTTAATATGCTTTTCCATTATTTTTCTCGTTGCTCTTTGGTGATTTTAGCGTGGCAATCTTTACACAACACCTCTAACAAGTTTATATCCTCTACGAAAAGCTTTTCGCAAAACGCTGGAAGGTCTGCGTATGATTTTAAGCTTCCCGCAGGGATTATGTGATTCACCTCAACGGATTTCGCCCCATACCATTCGCTGCAATTCTTGCATTTGTATCTCAGGGATTTCTTACCTCCGGATATAACAATTTTGGAAGCGGCTTTTAGCGCCAATTGCTTTGGTTTCCAGAATCTGGTCATTCTTCTGAGCATACCCCGTATATTGGACATATGCTTGCTTTCTGTTTCTGTGCCCCCGTTGCGTGTGCGTTCTTTTAATATCCTCTTAGCCATATTGCACATCCCCTATAAACTCATTGGGGAGTGGCAAGTATACAGCAAATTCGGATAAAGCCCAAGCACGAATGCTCTCCAAGTATATTTCCATATCAGCCGTATTGAGCTTTGTCGTAGACCGGGCGAACATTTCGGCTTGCCCGGTATACGGATTTTCTTTTGTATACGAAAGGAACTTTCGCCTTAGAAGCTCATGCATCTCGTCTTTGAAATACCCGAATTCGCTGGATAGCATTGGGATGATTACGCCCCAATAATATCGGTTTTGAGCCAAGCTACGGGATTGCCTTGTTTTCTCAATCGTGATTGTGTGAGCGCCCCGAAGATTCTTCAGGACGCTAAACAGCTTGTGCTTGTCCCTCTCATCATCAAAGTTTATTTCTACTTGAGCCATATATATATAGTTATGGTGAGTGTAATCAGGAAAAGAATAAAGAATTCTTTTCTCTGTTTATCGCATTCGCTGGTGAGCATCCCCCATATGGAGGATGTTGTAAATAATATACCAAGAATTATTGCTGTTGCTTCCATTGTGACAGAAATGTTTTTTTAGCCAATTTGTAATAAGCATTATATATCTGAGTGTCTATGCGATGTATGCTCGCAATCATAAGTGCGGCTTCATCGGTGATTGCCTTCTTAGAAGGGAACCTCGTCATCGTTGGACGGAAGAGGGGTGTGAATAATTTCTTCATGCTTACTTGTGTTTTGTTGTGGTCTGCCTTCCCATTGCGCCCAAGATTGTCTGCATTTTATAGCTTCTGCCATTGCGTCTCTATCGTTCTCAAATAAATATCTGCGTGTGGCAAAGTCAAACCTAAACTCGCTAAACCCTTTCTTGCCCACCACCTTCTGCTTCTTGATTTTCTTTGCATGAAACTCGCAAGCAGGGCTATTCACATCCGAGCAGTTGTGTGGGCGATGGTATATGAGAATGTTGTGGCACTTGTTATTCCACATTGCTCCTCCGGCAAGGTCAAAGACATCCGGACAGGGATAGTCATCCCCCACTTTCTTCAGGCTCTTTGGATGTGCTACGATAATCATATACACCTCGTTCTGCTGTGCAAATCTGGCAAACTCTGCCAGTTGCACCTCCAGATACTTATCATCCCTACCGCCGTATAACTCGTAGTTGTTGGTGAGCTGATTCCACGGGTCTATAATACACCCGTCTACACGCTTCTTAATGATTAGCTCAAGAAAGCGCTCGCGTATATACTCCGGGGTGGGGGCACTCTTCTCCGGGTGGATGAATATAAAGTGCTCGTTTACAAACTCCCGAACAGCCATGTATAACCCAATTGGCGGACGCTCCTTGTGTGGAAATGCCGGATTGTATACGCAATCTGCACCAAGCATAATCTCAATCAAGTCGTTGTAAAATTCCTCTGCTGGATTATCCTCTGGAGCGAATATAGCAAACTTTCGTTTATACAAAATTGCGTGCATGAGCATCATCCATTTGTTGATTTGACTCTTGCCCATGTTCCCTATTCCGGATAGCAGCGTGAGTTCGCCACGCTTCATCTTGTAATGTGTGTCTATCTCACGCACTCCAATGCCCTCAAGTTGCTCATAGCCGTTGTTGTATAGATTGAGGATGCTGTTCTGAACATCGTCTGCGAATATCACATCAGCGGGGCGTATGTTCTCATCGTATATCTCTGTCGGAAGTTCAATCCTAACCTCTTGCCTTGTCTTCTTCTCCACCAATACATCCTTGTCAAAGGTGGCGCTGCCAGCTTGGTGCGCATTGCATCTATACGCACTGCTGATTACAATCTTACACTCCTTCTTGGTGAAGTCGCTCTGTCCGGATATAAAGTTGCTGTCGAAATAATAGAAGCAATTCTCTTCCGATATACCGAAACGGCAACAGGCGCTTGCAAGACGGAACAGGAAGTTATTGCGCTCTCCTGTGGCAAAGTTTCGCCCCTTGTTAGACATCCATGTAAGGAGGCGTTTAAAAGTTTCGTCCCCATCAACCATTTCCCTCACCACCTCTTCTTTATTCACAATGATTTCAGTAAACGGCTTGGCGCTCTCCTTGATAATTATATCCTCATCCCAACTCTCAAAGCAAACGCGGCTCTCGTTCACGCTACTACCATCCCACTTTCCTGATATATCTTGGAAATAGGATGTGAGTGCTGCAAAATGCTCACGGTGCTTTTCCGGCTTGGCTATACGGACAAGGAACTTCAAGCCATTACCACGAGGACTCACCCACACGGCATATACATAGCTTAGTTCGGCTATCTTCACTTTAATTTCCTGAATTTCATCTGCGGGAACATCATCAAGGTCGCAGCATATATATCCGCTGTGCTCTATAAGCCTGTTGTCGAAGCGCTCTGAGAATGTTCCGGAGAAGCAAATGCTTGGTAGGGATTTCTTCAATTGGTCTACGGCAGCGGGGTCTGCTGTGCTGCGGATGGCAATCACTTTCTCTTTACTCTTGCCATCTCTTATACGATTGAGGGCAACATCCAACGGGATGAAGTGCCCATTGCGCTTTTCATAAATGTCTTTGAATGCTGTAACTTTAATCATGTCCTTGTTCTTTAGGTGTATGTCCGTATTGTTCGCAGTTTTTTAGATATTGTGTGTAGCTTCCAAACTCGCTTTGTGGGCGGTAGCGGAACTTGCCGAGTTTGTAATCAGGATTGTTCGCTGTCTGAACATAGCCCGTGTTGCTTGGTATATGGTCGCTTGCCATCTGTAAATACTTTTCAAAGTTGCTTTCCCTGAATAGGGTGGTGGGGACATAATGCTGTCTCATGTCTGTCTTCAACCACTTGGTCGCCATCGCATCCACTACACGCAATGCTTCTTGCAATGTATAGGTTTTGAGTCTTGCAGAAATCATTCGTGCGCTCTCCTTCGTGTCGGCTCTGAAACTTGTGCCAGCGTGTTGGTTGATTCGGGCAATAATTGCTTCAATTTTTTCACGCAAATCTTCCTCTTTATTATTTGGTTTATTATTTGGTTTATTATTTGTGTTTATATTTGGTATAGGTGTGCCCATTCCGGAATCTTGACTTTCCCATTTGGGCAACTCTATGTTTTCAAACAGGAAAGTCGCTTCATCCACAAAGGCATACCAAGATGTGCGGTCATACACACTCTTGTTATACTCGCCCCGCATAAGCACACCTTGCGTGACAAGCGATTCAAGTATTCTCCTGATTTGCTTGCCCGTCCAATAGGGAAACAACTTCTCAAACGATGCCACCGAGTTATATGTCCATGTGCGCCCATCGTGTTTGTGCTTGTCATTTGCCCAATTCTTCTTGAGCCACCACTGAAAATTTGTAATCATTATGGCTTCATCTACGCCATAAATTTTTGCGTGTGCTATATCAAACGAGTGATTCATAAAACAAAAAACCTCATCCGGTTTTCCCAAGTGAGACCAGCCGTATAGCAAAGGCTGCTTGGTACTCCCCGAATGAGGTCTTTAAATGTCTTTATATATGCTAATACTATTTACCGGGGTCTCAATCCGGGGCTTGCGCCGGGACAAAGGTAAAACAATCGTTCCGTAATTCTCCAAACACAAATGAAAAAAAAATTACTGTTCCTTATTTATAATATGTTAGTCAAAATTTTTTTTAAACTTTATCCAAAAAGTTTGGTAAACAAATTCCGTTCCTTATCTTTGTGCCATTGTTCACTAAAACACATATTTTATGTCACGCAAAGACGAATTCAAGAGCGTAAGCTCAAACCCCGCAACAAAATTCTTGGAGTGGGACTCAAACTCCGGCAGCTTTAAATACTATGACAAGGAAGCCGGACAAAACAAGTTTGTTAAAAGCCCATTCAAGTTTGTTGTTCTGAAGGAACTGCACACTATTAAAGGATGGCATGGTCAATCGGAGTCAGGCATCTACTCCAATGAAATCAGCACAATGAACGAAATACTTAATGTAAAATCGTTCAAGGGTGGGCACATTGCCAGCGGTTTGTATAGAGATATAAAAGACAAACTGCAAGGAGGCAATTACCACAAAAGTTTGTATGTTATGCTTGGTGATGGTAGTGTAGCCAATATCAGCATGAAAGGCGCTGTTGTTGCCCGTTGGGGTGACTTCACGCAGAAGTGCAAGAACAGATTGCCTGATGAATGGGTGGCCGTAACAGGACACAATGATGAGAAGAATGGCGCAGTGAAATATACCACGCCAAAGTTTGAGTGGAAGAGTAGCCTCACTTCAGAAGAAGGCGAAATGGCAGATAAGGCATACGATGTTGTGAAGGAATACATGGCCGGATATTTTATCAAGCAAGCCGAAGAAGAGGCTGTTGCTGTTTCAAAAGAAGAACTTGTTGAGGACAAAAGTGCACACATTCGTTCATCTGTTCCCGCAATGAAAAACGAGGATGCTTATCACCACGCGCAATCGCAACAAGAAGATTCATATGACGACCTTCCTTTTTAAACAAATATATATATGAACCTATATCAAATTACGCAAGACCAATCTTCTATCATCGAATTGCTGGAAGATAATGGCGGAGAAGCCACAGAAGAGGTGCTGAATGCGCTTGAAATAACACGGGATGCATTCGAAAGAAAAGCGGAGGCATACGCTCATGTAATCTTAAAGCTTGATGGAGAGGTGGATATTATAGCCTTAGAAATCAAAAGGTTGCAAGCCCTTAAAAAAACAAAAGAGAATAGCGTATCACGCCTTAAAGAATCCCTCACAAGCGCAATGCTCGTGTTTGGTGAAGAAGATGCTAAAGGCATAAGGCGTTATAAAACACCAACGCTTTCCTTGTCCACACGCAAAAGCGAATCTGTGAGCATTGACGATGAAAAAGCTATTCTCAGTCGTTACATTATTACAAAACACGAAGTTAGCAAGTCTCTTATATCGGAGGCTATAAAAAACGGAATCCATGTGGACGGAGCATCTTTAAAAACAAACTACTCCGTTCAAATAAAGTAAATTTGCGATGTCAAATTAATGTGTAACAATAAGTGTATTGAGTGTTTGAAAGGGCCGGAGATTTTCTCCGGCTTTTTATTTTATAATCTATAATTTTGCACACATGAATATAAAGGTGACAATAACATATATAGTTACTGAAGATGAGTGGGAGGAGCTTACCGATGCTTTAAACGAATGTTCTGGTATAAATTCAGACGAAGCTCAAGAGCTTGTAAAAAACGCATTATTGGAAGACCCATTGTATGTGCTTAGAAATTCAACATACAGCATCAAACAAGATTTTAATAGCATATAATTGTTTAGCATATATTTTTTGGTTAGTAAAAATTCAAAAAGAATCCGGTGTTTCATCGGATTTTTTTTTAAATTAATCTAATTTAATCGGTTTTTATAACCAAAGCTCCATTACATTTGTGTCATGGAATTTTATGTTGTAGATTCTGGGAACAAAAGAATAAGGCATAGAGTGTGTTATAATGATATAATTATGTGCTGTTCTTTTCCCGGAGGATGCCACATTATATTATTAAACAAACCATATATTTTTCTTAAAAACACGATTGATGCCGTGTATGACTTTTATTTTAAAAAACAATCCATGTTTATAAGAAGTAGCGCCAACCACATTATAAACACAAACCATATTATAACAGCCGAAGAAAAACCATATTCAGAAGAACTTCTTATAACCCTCACCGGAAACAACAAAGCCGCACTAAGAAAAGGGCATGATTATGCATATTTCATTCTTAACGGTCAAAAAAGGGGGACAACCGTTGTTGAGAACTCGGAAGCAAAAGACCAGATTATTATGTCCGAGATTACAGATGTTAAAAAAATTGTAAACGAGATATACAAACAAACAGGAGAGACGGTTACTACCAGATGGGTGGTAAAAAGATATAAGCAACTAAAAATTCAATTATAATTATGTTTTTAAAAGCCAGCTACAAACATCATTTTAATCATAAAATGTATAATATCAGTCAAGATGATGTCGCATTCATAGAACAAGACGGCGACTATCATAACATATATGTTTCAGGAATTCCTTTTTATATAAACTGTCACGGAAATGGTGGCGTTGTTTTGGAAAGATTCCCAAATCTTATAAAAGCACACAGAAGTTATTTTATAAACCCCAAAATGATTTTTTCGCTTAGTCATAAGCCAGAAAACATGGTGGAGATTAAATTTAAAGATGGTAAAGAATTATCATTCTCGCGAAGCAAGGCTTTGCATCAATTATTTATCGAACAACTTGAGAAAAATGGCTAAGAACGACTTCAACAAATTATTCTGTTTTATCAAGGGTGTTCTTATAAGCGCAGAAGTTATAAAAGCATCCAAGCAAACACTAACACATGATATAAAATATCATTTTAATCATGTTCTTTCATCTTGCAAATTGTTTGAAAAACACATACACACGCTGCTTGGAAAAGATTATGCCCAAATGGAAGATGATATAAACAGTTGCCTTATAGGAATCGTCTGGAATATATACGAGATGAAACCAGAGGAAAGGGAGGCTTTTATAGATTACATGGAGAAATGGGAATATAAAGATGGAAAATAAACAAACGGCAGTGCAATGGCTATTTAAGCAGCTTTGGGAAGAACCAAAGGACAAAATGGTCTGGTATGACATTCTGGATAAGGCCAAAGAAATGGAAAAGGAGCAAACAGAAAAGGCTTATAGTGAAGGATATAACTTTGGGAAATATGGAGAAGAAACAAACGGCAGTGGAGTGGCTTGAGCAAGAGTTTATTGCTTTACAAAATTATGGCATAAATGAACTTGGATTATTTGCCAAAGCAAAAGAAATGGAGAAGGAGCAAATCATTGATGCCCACGATGCCGCTTACATTGCCATGAACCTTGCGTTCAGAGGGTTTGACAGGAGTGTGGAGTATTATGAGAACACTTATGGAAAAGAATGAAGCCGTGAATGTTTGTCACACTTTGAACGCACAGAATAACGGCAAGAGTTTATGTTTGCCGTCAAATGGTCGGGAAGTTCAGCTGGATGAACAGTTTTACTTGTTAGTATGTGCATAGTTTCACCGATGAGATTTGTGCAATATGGCCTAAAAGAGAAGCAAGTAGAAAAGGTTGTGGGTTCAACTCCCACCCCGAACACAAGAACACCTCGTTTACATTAACGATGTGTCGCAAAAGTTGTCAATATTTGCGACAAGAAAACAATATAACTACCTGAAATGGAAGTGATAATCAAATTTAACAATCAGGACGGGGAGGAGGACTACCTCACGGCCCTGAATGGATGGAAGTATAGGCTCGTCCTGTTCGACCTAATGAACCTCCTACGGAGCCACGAAAAGGGCTGGAGCAACGAAGAGTTCAGCCCAGACACCGTGAGACAGTTCATTGCCGACAAATTAGAAGAACACGCAATTAATTTATAATTATTCCCTATTGTCGAAACCATGAATACAGACATAACTAAATGCCAAGGTAAAGATTGCCCTATAAAGGATTCTTGCATGAGATATACAACGCCTCCTAATGAACACAGGCAGTCTTATTTTTCCTTCTCTCCGGGAGAGGTGAATGATGACGGGGTGTATAAATGCGAGATGTATTGGGGTGATGCTCAAGAACAAATTATGAAACAGCTAAATCATATTTTAAATGGGGAATCTTAGACAAAGCATGACCGAAGAAGAGTGGAACACAATGGGGCTTTCAATGGGGCTTGTTCCTAATAATTCCACAGGAAATCGGCTGTGGGAAACTATTCCTGCTACGGGCGACCCTAATCCACTCGCAACATTAGAATGGGACAAAACAAGCATTCCTAATAAGGAATCAGTAGTGGAACATCCAGCTCATTACGGGGGCAAGGACAATCCCTACGAGGCTATAAACATTATTGAGGCTTATAACATGGATTTTATTGAGGGGAATGTCCTTAAATATCTTCTTCGCTATAAAAATAAAAACGGCATAGAAGACCTTAAGAAAGCTCAATGGTATTTAGAAAGGCTTATAAAAAAATTAGCAAAATAAAATAACCCATACTTATGGTTCTTATACTTTGATTTTTAAGGAGTTTTGTATATTTGCATAATACTTTACACTATACAATAACACTTATGTAAATGAACAAATCCTCTTTAGCCCGTGAATACAGGCATAAATACGGCAGTGAAATGCCGACAAAGAAGCTGGCCCGCATTATGTATTCAGAACACACTCTTCTTTTTATAAATTTAGAAGACGCAAGAAATACTTTAAGATACATTGAGGGCAAGTTAGGACATAAAGATGTAAAGGCGGTGAAAGACTCTCCATTTTATATGGACACGCCACGCCCACATAACCCCTATGCTCTTCCGCCAAGTGACGAAAAAGAATACACACCGTATATTATAGAAGGGCCACAAAGAATTGCGGCCTTTTTTGATGTCCATTGCCCCTATCATAGTATAGAAGCGCTGACAGCAGCCTTAGAATGGCTAAGCGAGCAGAAACCTACAATACTCCTAATAGGGGGTGACTTCTTTGACTTCTACGGGTTGTCCCGCTTTATGAAAGACCCAGATAAGCGTTCCCCTGCCGAAGAAATAAGAACGGGTGTAGAACTTTTGCAAGCAATCTTTACGGCTTTGCAACCCAAGAAGGTGGTGTTTAAAATGGGAAACCACGATGAACGCTTTGAGCACTTCCTATGGCAGAAGATGGGCGAGATGAGTGGACTTAATGACTTGGAAGAGCTAAAAGAAATTACTCTTGAGAACATTCTCAGAAGAAGACTTGGGGATAAATTTCCTCTTGACTTTGTTGGTGAGAAGAGAATCATCAAAGCTGGCGATTTAAATATAGCTCATGGACATGAGTTCCCGTCTGGTATAAGTAGCCCGGTGAATATTGCCAGAGGATTATACCTTCGCGCAAAAGCAAACGCTATATGCGGGCATCACCACAAAACAAGTAGCCACACCGAAACCACTATTAACGATGAGATTGTAATTACATATTCGGTGGGATGTTTATGCGAGCTTCATCCATTGTATATGCCAATCAACTCATGGAATCATGGTGTTGCTATGATTACGCTTGACGAGAATCAAAAAATAGATGTTCAGAACAAACGCATTAGAAACGGGAGGATTATGTAAATTTGTGCTATGCCCAAGCACGCCCCCCTCCCATTCCATTTCTATGTAAATGTGAACAACGCCTTCCTCGGCCCCGATATGCCGAAGGGTGTTACAAAAGGGATATGGCACGGCGTATATTGCCGTGAATACCAAACTTTATCTTGCCATGTGTTCCTTGAAAGCGGGGCGCATTGGAGTGGGTTGCCATTACACGCTCTTTCCGTAACGGAAGATTTTATACACCCACCAGAATTCTTGATGCCTTGGGCGGGGATGGGCGAGGAAATAGAAACTGTTTATATGCCTTTCCTTGAGGGCATGGAAATACCCAGCCACTTTGCAAGACATACAGGAATCATTATTGATTGGAAAGATGGGTATAGCCGCTATCCACAAGAGCACAAGCCTCTCAATCTTATACAAATGGGGTCTGGGCAATTTGCTCTACTTCCCAACAATCATTTAATATACAAGGAGAAGCATTTTGTAAATGAAGAGGCTAAAAGATTTTTACAATTTTATCGCAGAGGCGAGGATGTGTATTGGGAGAAAAGCTAACTTTGCTTCAATACAACCAAACACAAACTCTTTATGGCTAATGTAACCCATGCAGACAAAGAGGGTAATTACTTCATCGCAAAGAACACAGCTAAGAATACGATAGTAGTTTACCTTCACCTTGGAACAGAAAAGAACACAAGGGAACTTGGTGTGGTGAACACCGAGACAAAGGTTTTCAGGATAAAAAGGAATCCAGAGAAACACCTTTTCAAAAAGAATCAATCATACGGGTTTAATGAGTATGTTATAAAGACGGCTCAAAAATTTGACACCATACATTTGATTGAGGAAAAGGGTAATCAGTTTCTCTTTCCCAAAAACCTTGTGCTGGAAAAGGGAAGCTATCTTCACTTTAAAAACGAGGGGTTTGAAAAGCAACTATTCGTAAAGCTTACCGATTTAATGCCGTATAAAATTAACCCCTCTATGTAATGGAAAATAATACTGAAAAAATTGGCGTTACGCTTAACCCCCTGCTTGTGGTAGTTGAAAATGCTATATGGAACTTTGAAGCGGATGGTGGAGGCTTACCCGGATTTAACGATGATTCTTTCCGGGCAATAATAAAACTATTCACAACGGCTCTTATAGAACGGATTTGGACTTTGCAAGAAAGGGAAAATATGGATGATGACGAAAGAGTGAAGATGGGGCTAAGTGCAGCAGCAGAAGTAAAAAAGCTTGTAAAGGTGTACGCTAATATTGATACAATGGATTTATATAAACATATATATGAAAAATAAAATCCCATACACCAGTGGCGGTGGAACAAAACCTTATGACACCCCCTTTAATATCAGGTTTAAAAAAGACTTAGATAAATACGGGATAAAGAAAGGCGATGAGAATAAAGCGTATATTGTAAAGATGGTGAAGCTTGATGGGATAATGATTTACCCGCCATACGGATTGAAAGAATTTTACATCAACGCAAAATCTGAGGACGATGTGATAGATATGATTGAGTTTGTTGATATGCCGGAATACAATCAGCCAGACAACCTATTGCCACCAGCGATAGAATCCGGAACAGATGTTATACTGCCTTATTAAGCAACCAGCAACACTTCTGCGTGATTCCCTATCCCCGCGTGCATTTATATTCCCCTCAAAGGATTTAAAGAATGGCTCTTCTGGGTAGATGACATACACCATCCCCACATGACCTATTCGCCCCAACTGTTTGTTGTATACGGTGAACACATCGCAGGGCATAACTGTATGCATGGAAGACACTTGCTTGTCTCTTTTTGCCCAAGACATCGCCATCCCGTTTACGCCCTTGTGCGGAACGCCACATTTCTTCCACAGATATATCATTGTATAACTACACCAAGCCTGTCCGGGGATGCCCCCTGCATATCGTATAATCGAATCAACACGAGGGCCGCGGTTGTTCACCGGGCCTTCCCGCGTTCCAATAAGCTGTTTAGCTTGTTGCTTTATACAACTCACTTGAGCGAGCACAAAGCCGCTATAAGCAAGTGCAAGCCATAAGAGAATAATGCGAGCCATAGTGTCTGGAAGTGATTGTCCTTAACAATGTTTTCGCGCAGCTTGCCGTTCTTTCTATCCCCAAACACTGCCTTAAATAGCGATGGGGTGTTAATGCGGAAGCCAAGCGTGCCAATCACCACCACAATATAATAGCGCGATGGAACGCTAAGCATATCTACATATCTTCCAATAGGGTAGAGGGCAGCAGCTTCATCATGCAACCACTCTCCCACACTGTTGTATATAAGTAGAAACCCAAAATAGTATACTGGGGCGAGTAGCGCTTCATGCCACTCCACCCACAAATCTTTCATCTTACTCATCTTCCTTGCCCCCTATATTTCTTGGGCTTACTAATCTTTGGCCCAAATGATTTTTTATGCTTGCCCTCTCTGCGTTTCCCAAAAGAAATCTTTACAGATGGCGCACTTATTTTACCTCCCTTTGCCATTATTTTTTAGCTGTTTTAGCTGCCTGTTTAAATTGTGCTGCCGTGGGAGCACCAGACTCTCCGGGCTTCCTCATGCGTTCTCCGCTGCCAGCAGCAATGCGCTCCCGCTTAGCGTGTATATTAAAGTAGAGTCCACGCTTAGCCTTCATTTTTTTTAAGGCGTATATCTTAGCAAGCTCTTCTCTTCCTGTTTTATTCTCCATTTTTTTCTTTTGATTTTATTGCTGCTGCACCAACGCCTCCAGCGGTTGCCCCTGTTAGAGATAGCATTTTATTAAGATTCTCCGCGATTAACGAAAAGTTTTTTTCGCTTGGTTCCATGATATTAAACAATCTAAGGAATTTCCTTTCGGAGTATTTCCCAGTATTTAAATCGTATGCTTTTTTAACATCATTGACTGTTATTTTTTGATACGGGTCTTTTATAAGCCCGGTATTTAACATATGTTGCTGAACCTCTGCAAGAAAAGCGCTTTTTTCTCTTCCACCGCTTCCGCTTATAAAATACCCTTGCGCTCTGGGGTCATCCAACATAGACTCTAAAACTTCTACATTAGGATTTTTTATGCCCTGTCCTTTTATTTGCCCCAAATCAGATATTTTTATATTTTGAGGAGATTTTTGTAAATCCCATTTTATATCTAAATCATTAAGAGATATATCAATATCTGATAATTTTTCCCAATAATCATCTTCTTCTATAGGAACTTTAAAACTTTTTATTCTTGCATTTTGGACAGCGTGTTCTATTTCGTGCCTTGTGATTGTTTTTGGAAGAGGGGAGTATGGGGTTAGGCTAATTGTGTTTTGATTGGGATTAAACACGCCATGCGTATCGTAGTCTTTTATTAATTTAATTTCTTGCAAAAGCCGGTCTTTTGTAATTCCCAAATCCAGCATTCTTCGTTTTCCTTCCGGTGTTTGTATGCGAGTTTTAAATTCTTCTAAAGTTATATTTGCTGGGTCGTTTTCCTTAAATTGTGTCAAGTCGTTCATAAGGTCTTGAAATGATTTTTTAGGCTTATCGGAAACACTTCCCAACATTTCTTCTACTGGTTTGGCTTTTGCTCTTTGCAATATCTTCCCGCCCAACTTAGTTAATGACGGAAGTTTGCCTACAGTTTCAATACCCGGTATTGGTAACGCAGCCCCTATAATCTCAAGATTGCTTTGTTCTAATGCTTTACGCCCCTCCTTTGACATTCCCCTTTGCGTCATAAACGCTAAGTTTGGATTGCCCGCATAGTTTCTGCTATTCACATCCGTGGCTGGCAAGTCTATACTGCCAAACTTTTTAGATGTTTCTTCCGCTCTTTTATCTACTTCTTTCCTATACTGCGGGTCGCTGTCGTATTTATACCGATGTGGCGAGGTGTTATATTTTTTTACAAAATACTCTTCAGCCATTCCTGTTTTATCTGCAATAGCCTCTTGGTATTCTTTTTCTTTCTGGGCCTGTTTTTGCGCAAGCCTATAATTCATTCTTGCAATTGCTGGTGCTACATTTCCAGTAGATTCTGCGGGCGCAATAGGTTTAACGGGAGGGTCTATAACAATCCCGTCTTCCGCTACACCACCATTTCTTTTTAAAACTTGCAGTGTTTGAACATAATTGTCCAACACTTTATAATTCTTACGCTCTATAAGGTCTTTGACAAACCCCACTTTTTCTTTTGGTATAACAGCCATAACGCCTTTGCTACTCTTAATAAGCAGCTCCCCTCCTTCCACTTCTAACTTTGTCTTATCCTGCATGGCTATACATTAATGTTATACTTTGTCAATTGAGCAAGGGTGTCTTCCCTCATTGGAACTTGCGCATAGAATACATCGCCTTGCGGGGATGATGGATTGTTATCTCCATCGCCTCCTCCAATTCTTCCAATCCCAGTTCCCAGAATTTGAGCAATCTTATTGCCACCCATTCCAGTCTCGCCCATCATACTGCTGGCAAGCATCATAGGGTTAATCCCTCTTGTATATCCAGCATCACCAGCAGATGCACTACGCATATTCGCATTCTTCGCATCAAAGAATTGCTTAGTCATGCCAAATCCTTTTCCGGCAATATTGGCATACTTCGCAAAGTCGGCCATTTTACTACCTGAAGCATAACCAGTATTTCCTACCGCCATGCCAGCTATTTGCCCAGCAAGTGGTAAATATATTCCAACTTGTTGAGCAATTTTACTGTCTGGACTTCCTTTTGAAATGCCAGCTCCAAGCCCTTTTGCGCCCTGTTGAATAGCCGTGCCTGTTGTGGCCCCTCCGGAGAGGATGCCCCCCGTAATAGCTCCAGCTGTTGTCGCATAACCCCGAATGGAATCCTGTTCACGCAGTTCGTCTCCCTTCGCTCCCCCTACTTTTTGTAAAGCAGAATAGCCCAAATCTGTAAACTGGTCTGTCGCTCCGAATGTGAGCGTATCAAGCAATCCTTCGCCAGCCCCATACGCTCCAGCTCCAATGCTTCTCCAGATTCTTCCGTTCTTAGCAATATCATCTATATCATCCGTGCCGGATATACGCCTAACCACTCCATCCGTCACCTCCAAGTCTATGCCGCCATCCTTGTGACTCTTGCCTTTGAATTGCGTGACAATCTCCCAACTCCCGCCACCAACAAATTCCGAAGCCCCCTCCTTATATATTTGCTTCCCGCGCATTGCAGCTTGCATTGCCCGGATGTGTTTCATTTTATCTACTATAGGGGCATTCATTTTACTATAACGGAATTTAGAGAAGTGATGCTACCGTTTGGATTACTCATAAATGCGTTTGTCACCATTGGTCTTTTTTCCCACACTTTCCACCACTTATCCCTTTTGCCACGAGAAACTACAATCCTGATGGTGTCTTTAAAATAGATGTTTCCAAGTAGGCTATCGTTCTTTGTATACAACATCCCGGCATATCTGCCCTCCATCGTATACACCTTCTCAAGCTTGTTGATTATAATTGTGTCCCGGCTTTTTACAACAACCGGGGCGTGATATTTCAACCCGGCTTTTGTATACTGCTCAATGCCACGAAGCTTAACACCAAACCCATCTCTAATGTTTTTTATCTCACTTGACAACACCCGTCTTGATGTATTCTCTGATAAAACCATTGTATGCGTTTCCGCACGCATCTGATTATAGTTATTCCGTGTAGTGTCTATAGTTGCTTTTAAAGCATCATTCATAGACTGCACATCTTGTCTTAATATCTTGTTCTCACGGCTTGTGATGTGGTAATTATATCCAAGTGCTCCAAGAACAACGGCAAGCATTATAATTACAATTAGGTTGGTGTTCATTTGACATCATCAATAATTGTTTCCGCTTCCTTGCCAAACCACTTTTTAAAAAGAGGTATGAGACGAGCAACGCCCCATATAACTGCTATAATATTTAGTATAAGTTGCAGAATTGGATTCCACTCCTCTGCAATTGTTGATAGCCACCCGTGCAAAGGCTCATAAAAAGCAACATACAACACGAGTGGACTATCTTTAGCAATCTCATAAACAAATAGCTTTGTTTTTATAATGTCGTTTACATCTTCAAACAACTTCATTTCACTTTCCTTTTTAAGTGGTAAAAACAAAGCCAATAGTTTATAGCAAACAACCCGGACATCCACATGACAACAGGAATTTGATTGCTGGTGTATTCATTATATATACCATATACGCCAGCTATTCCACTTAAAGCAGCTAAAAATACTTTTATGCAATCTTGTATTTCGCCGCTCTTGTACATCATGCGCCCTCTTTATGCTTGATACTCAAAAAACGGCATAAGGTTTTCTTTGACATCATCCCAACCCATAAATGTTTTTTCCGGGAGAATGCTCAAAATTTCGTTGTAACTCAGCGGTTTTATTGTTTCATCAATAGCCACCTCCTCGTTTAACAATTGTTTGTATGCTTTTCTATAAGCCTTTTCGCCTTCAGCAGTCCATTGCAATTGATTGTTTTCGCGGACAATTTTTAGCCCATCTTTCATGCAATGGTCTAATTTTAAATCTTCTACCAGTTCGTTAAAACCTTCTATATCACCGGCAAGTTTTTTCACCACCTTGTTAAGCTTTTCAAGAATGGCGTAATCTTCTGTTTTTAAATTTAGCTTAGAGAGACTTTCGCTAAAGTTCTGAAGAATTAGAATTTTTTTGTATGAAACTGTCATTTGTATATTTATTTAATGTGCAAATATAAACTATCCAATCTATACTCTAAATCTTCAATCCTTTGCTCCATTTGTTTTTTTTTGACAGTTAGAGTGAGACACATATCTTCTGTGTTTCTTATCCTCTTTTCAAAACTTTCTTTTTGAACTCCGCTTTTATAAGCTCCCAGCGATATAAGAGAAAAAAGAATAATGTATATAACATAGTCTTTGTCTATCATGCTCTTCTAAAACTTACTGCCAAACTTTTAATACTTTTCTTCCCACGACAACCCCATGCTTTTCTTGACAAATCATTTGGGCATGGAGGGTTTGCACACTTCTTTATACCCGAAGACCTCGCACAATAATTATCGCCTTTTGGAGTGCCGGGAGATATACTATATCCTTTTGCGCCAAATCTTCTGGTTTTACCATTAACAGTCGCTACATACTTTTTTTCTGCCATGATTTATAAATGTGTTTGCTGTTGCAATCCAATGTTTGTGAAACCTAAATATGTACGCTACGCTTTGGAAACAATTTGTGCTATCTATGCTGCTGTATTTTTTTGTTATATATGTCCAATACCCGGCATCATATTTATTACCAAGCAAATCATTAAAGCGTTTTTCACTATATCCATTTATATTAATAACAGTATACTTGCGCTCTAAATAATATTGCTCCTCTCGCCACTTCTCCAGTGTTTTAGTCACCCTAAACCCAGAGATGTCGCTCTCACAAATATACAATTTATTGTTAAAGCTTCTTACAAGTTGGCAATGGTTATACCTGCTTTTTGTATACCATCGTATTAAGCTCCAATAAAACCTCTGGAGCCAATTACCTTTCTCATTTCTGATAAGTATAATGCTCCAATCTTGCATTTAGAATGTGTTAAACTTACCTTCGGCATCTGCCCACACTATCTTCTCCACAACAAAGTCTTCAATCACAATAGATTCGTTCCACATTCCCATGTAGAAATCATACTCACCAACAGAGCCGGGAGTTCCGCATGGCACTATGCTTCCTATAGCATCAACACAGGTGGAGTTGTCTGCTGTAAGGCTGACATACATTGCTCCCGGTGAAATAGGAATCTCTGTGTTGTTGATGAAGGCCCACAAGCGATATTTCATGCGGATGTAATAGCCGTAATTGGGGTCGCATTCAATGTCAAGCCCTGCCCAGCTCACCCATCTTTCCATAGTGGGAATAGAGGGGTGATTGGAAATCTGATAGAGGGTGTAGCCCTGATAGTCTTGTGTATTCATGTTGTTAAACTTGTCTGCCTAATTTTGATTGGTATAGCTGAACAATAGATGTTAAAGCCTTTGCCTCAATATCATTAAGTCCGGTTCCAATTGAAGCAAATCGTATAGCTTGCGTACAAGGAAATTGATTTGGAGTTCCGTTGTTGTTTTGTATTCCTATAGTAACAGGAACAGTAGGTCTATTACTCGTTGCTGTTGTTGTGTTTGTTGCAGCAAGCCTTCCATTGTAATATGCCTTAGAACTTGTTGAAGATGTCCGGCTGCCAATTATAAACCCAGTGTTTGTAGCTGGTAGTGCAAATGATGTAATAACACCTGAAGCCCCCTGAATAATTATATTTGCGTTCAATGCCGGAGGGGATGAATTTATTTGTAGCCACCTATCTGGACTTGTGAAAGCAGCCATTGGGACAATGATTCCCGATTGTGCCGTTCCTAAATAAACACTTAAATGAGCATTGTTAAGTGTTTGACTTGTACTTGGAGTATAGTTTGTATTCCCGTGAGCGGTATTGGTGCTTGTCTTTTGCATTCCATTAGCGGTGCTGAATGTGATGCTTGCCACCGTATTCCATGTAATTTGGAATGTCCCTGTGTTTTTTAAATTATAAGACTGAGCCGTTGAGTTGCTTCCAATAAACGGATATACCACTTGCATTTTGCTCCACAAGCCATTTGCCTCCATTCCCCAAACTAATTCGTTTATGGCATCAATTTCCTGAACGGTCATGGCGTAAGGCGTAGCCGCTGTGCCAAGTACGCCAATAAACTGCATAACATCAGGATGAAGAGTTTGAATGATTCCTGAATTGCCAACAGTGGTGTTGATAATCTTGGTTCCTCCTCCATATATAGTTGTTAGTGGCATATTAGTTTAAATAATAAATCTGACACATATCTATTGTAGCTGCAGTTGTGGCTCCAGCATAGTTAGCATTAAGACTTATTGTATTTGCGATTGTCGTATTAAACGAAGATGCTAATTGTAATGTCAATTGTGTGAGTTTTGCCGTACCGCCACTACCGCTATCATTAGCTATTGCCGTAGCCATAGTTCTTAATGTTCCAGAAGACCCCGAAACAGAACAAGTGATTGTAATTCTTGCTTCCCAATATGAAGCGGCAGCTACACTTGAATGAACTGCCACTGTAAAAGGTTGTGAATATGTTGTTCCAAAGGCAAGTGTCAGAGGAATTGTAGAAGGGCCACCGCCACTTGTATATTGACCACTTAAAAAAACTACTATTGTTTTGCCAACACCAAAAAAGTTTGCTGGAAGAATTGTGCTGCCCACCAACGAAACTGTTGAAAATATATTTGTAGCAGTTGTTGGTACGGTGTATGTACTATATGTAGCCAACACTCCCAAAGCCGTCAGGTCGGCATTCTTACTTAGCGTTCCAGAGGCATCAGAAACAATAACGCCCGGAGTTCCTACAAGAGCAAAGTCGGGATTACGGTCAAGCGTAATGAGTTTTGTTACACCCGTGTCTTTGTATAAATAAAAAGAAGAATTAGAGCTTTCTGTAGCATACGAAAGCATACCATTCGTTGTTGCAGTAAGAGCTGCTCCGGGTTGGAATAATATATGCGGAACTGTAGCTGATGTAGCAGGAAGCCTAACTACACCAGCAGTTACATCAAGAGCGTAATTTGTTGTACCACCACTTGCCGTTAATTGTAGTGCCGTATTTACTCCACTTCCTGTGGCTGTTTTTGTGTTAGAAATAACAGCCCCAAATGTTACTGCATTTGCAGTTGTATTTGATATGGATATATCTAATCCTCTGCCAGAACTATTGGTGGTCGAACTATTAGTTATGACAAGATTCTTTGCAGATGTAGCCGTAGCACCTGATATACCAAGATTAAGAAGTGTACCACTTTGTATGCCAGTTGATGTAAACGAAGCAATGCCTGTTCCCGTAAATGACGATGTTGAGTGAGTTACAGAAAATAATGAACCAGTTGTGATGTTCGTTGAATTTAATACAAACGCATTTGTTGTTGTATTGCTATTCCAATTCCATGTAATTGTACTTAAAGCATTTAAAATTCCGCCACCAACGCTTGAAGCCGAGGCTGCAAGTACATTGTTTAATGTTACAGTGCCACCTCCAGCTGCCCATATAGGAGCTTGGCCCGCACCTTGCGATGTCAGCACTTCTCCCGAATTGCCCAAGCCAGAAACTTGTGTTAAAGCACCGCCATTTGATGTGCCGCCCAACAGAACAGCATAAGCCGTATTGGTTGTAATGCCCGTGCCACCATTAGCCACTAATAATGTTCCACTAACTTCAGACCCAAGAGCCACCGTTGCCCCTCCCGTTATAGCCGCCGTTCCATTCCCTCTTAATAACCCTGTCAAAGTGGTTGCCCCAGTCCCGCCGCTTGCCACCCCAAGAGTTCCAGCAAGCGTCACTGCACCCGTTGTAGCTGTAGATGGCGTTAAACCTGATAGCGATGTTTGAAACGATGTAACACCACCCGGCCCTCCTGACCCCAAACTCACCCATGCTCCGGCTATATATGCTTGAAGTGCATTTACAGAAGTGTTGTAAACCAAATCTCCATTTACAGGAAGTGATGGCTGTCCCGAAAGACTTCCTACATTTATACCAGATGTTGTAGCAGAAGGATTAAAAGTTTGTTTTATACCAGATGCCCAGCTATTAGCTGCGTTTACATAAGCAACAGTTCCCCCACCGCCAAACGAAACCGCTCCGGATGCGCTGGAAAGATATTGTAATTGCGTAGTTGTTACGGTGGAGGCCACGGGAAGCCCGTTTGAATCACTAACTAATGCTAAGTTTATACCAATTGATGCAAGTCCGCTTACGGTGGTGGTAGTGCCCGCACCAGCATAATATGCAAGTTGATATTGAGAGCCACTGCTTACCGTCCCACTTCCGCTCCCGGCAGATGCCCATTCAGGTAGCCCCGTTAATGAATTTAGACGCAAATAAAGGCCATTATTGCCTGTAAAAGAAGGTAAAATAG
>Ga0315902_10004239_pt1 | contig 20842 bp, 17 predicted proteins | sample LakEriMetagenome_9_FD_203523 | JGI IMG/M metagenome (GOLD analysis project Ga0315902, IMG submission 203523) | Freshwater fungal communities from buoy surface, Lake Erie, Ohio, United States - Buoy 12 MA117 | ecosystem: Environmental > Aquatic > Freshwater > Lake > Lake biofilm | place: USA... | reverse complement strand
CGGGCCCGGTCCCATGGCGGCAAGACCCGCGGCGCCGGAGCCGCGGAGGAGGTTGATGAGGACCGTCTCGGCCTGGTCGTCGGCTGTGTGCCCGGTCATCGTGCCGTCGGGGAGCACTGCGTACCTGGCCGCGCGCGCGCGGGCCTCCAGGTTCGGGCCGGGCTCGACCGTGACGGTGTGCGTGACGAGCGTGGCACCGACGGCGGCGGCGACGGGGGCGATGAGCGCGGCGTCACCGGCGGAGCCCGGCCTGATCGAGTGGTCCACGTGCACGGCGGTGATGCTCAGGCCGTGCGCGGCGGCGAGTACCAGCAGCGCCATCGAGTCCGGGCCCCCGGACACGGCGCACGACACCTCTGTGCCCGGCGCGGGGAAGGTGCAGCGTGCGAGCAGCCCGTTGACGAGGGGTGAACGGGTCGGTGCGCTGTCCATGTTGCTGCCGGGTGCCCGGCGCGGGCGCTACTTGCGGGCGGCCTTGCGCTGGAGCCGGTTGGGGTACTTCGTGGCGGTGACCTTGACGACGTACCCGACGAGGGTCTGGACGATCAAGCCGACGGAGGCGAGGAGCAGGACGAGACCGAGCCAGAAATGCCAAACGACTGCAGAGAACATGGGGGAGAGGCTAGTCAGTCGACCCAGTCAGGACCGAAGCAGTCCTTGATTTTCGTGACGAGAGTGCCCGGCAGTTCCTCTGCCTGCGCCTTCACGCGCACGACCCGCCTCAGTTCGCCGTGGAAGTCGAAGGCGCCCTGGCAGTCCGGGCAGGTGCGGAGGTGGCCCATGATCTCGGCGGCCTTGCCCTCGGGCAGTTCCTGGTCGAGGAAGCGCTCGAGTTCCTCGAGTGTTCCCTGGCAGTCCATGGCCATCTCCGTTCCCCGTCCTTCCGTGTCAGTCCGAATCCTTGACGAGGGACTCGTCCACGAGCCCCCGTTCCCTTGCGAAGTCGTACAACCTCTTCTGCATGGCTTTTCTTCCCCGGTGCAGGCGGGACATGACCGTGCCGATGGGGACGTCCAGCATCTCGGCGATCTCTTTGTACGAGAAGCCGTCCACGTCCGAGAGCAGCACCGGCATGCGGAAGGCCTCGGGCAGTTCCTCGATGGCGGCCTTCACCTCGTCGTCGGTGAAGAGCTCCATCATCTGGTCCTCTGCCGAGGGGTTGATGCGCGACTGGTCGATCGTGCCGAGACGGCGGAAGAGGTAGAGCTCCTCCACCTCGTCCAGCTCGACCTCGTCCGGGCGGCGCTGCTTGGCGTTGTACTTGTTGATGTAGGTGTTCGTCATGATGCGGAACAGCCACGCGCGCAGGTTCGTGCCGTCCTGGTAGCTGTCGAACGCGCGCCATGCCTTCAGGTACGTCTCCTGCACCAGGTCCTCCGCGTCGGCCTTGTTGCGGGTCAGGCGGACGGCGTGCGCGTAGAGCTGCGGCGCGTACTCCATCGCGTCCTTGGGGAACGTCTCCCGTGATGCCATGACGGGACCCGCTACTGGTTCTGCTGCGAGAGGTCCGCGACGGCGATGTCGAGCGCCCTGCTGAAACGCTCGAGCGAGGCGGCGATCACCTCGCGCTCCTCGGGTTCGAACTGCTCGACGATGGCGAACACCAGGTTCCGCCGCTGGTCTGTGACGCGGGTGTGGATCATCCGCCCGCGCTCGCTCGGTGCCACGAACACGACTCGGCCGTCACCGTCGTGCGACACCTTCTCCGCGAGCCCGTCCTTGATGAGCCGCTGGATGGCACGGGTGGCGGTGCTGGGGTCGACCCGGAGCGCGTCGGCGAGGTTGCCCATGCTGATGGACCCGTGGAGGACCAGCTGCTCGAGGGTGTCGAACTGGCCGGGCTCGATCGAGTAGTCGTCGCCCTCGAAGATGATCTCGCGCACCGCGTTGTTGGCGGCGCCGCGCCGCAGCTCGCGCCACGCGAACGCGATGCGCGTGGCGAGGTCGCGGTCGGACTCGACGCTCGGGTCGATCGGCTTCTTCACTTCGCGCATGCCTCACTAGGGTAACCACATGGCGGCGGGGGAGGACCAGCAGGGCGGCGACATGCAGACCCCGCTCGACGTGCTGGGGATCATGGCCAGCCAGCAGGCGATGCTCGCCCCCGGCCTGCGCCACATCGAGATGTACACGATGCGCGGACTTCTCGGGATCCTGTGGCACGAACCGGTCGGGGACGCACGCGACGTGGGTGTCGTGATGATGGGCGGCGCCATGGGCGGGTTGATGGGCCCTGGTGACGCCCTCTACAACCAGCTGGGTGAGGATTTTTCTGCCAGGGGCATCCCGGCGATGCGCATCAGCTGGCGCAAGCCGAACGACATGGATGCATGCTGCGTGGATGCCGCGGCGGCGGTGCAGATGATGGTCGGGACGGGGTGCGACCGGGTGATCCTGATGGGGCACAGCTTCGGCGGCGCCGTGGCGGTGCGCGTCGCGGTGGGGTTGTCCGCGATGGTCACGGGTGTCGTCACCTTTGCCACGCAGTCAGCGGGGTGCGAGGTGGCGGGCGGCCTCGACGGCAGGCCGCTCCTCATGTTCCACGGCGACCGCGACGAGATCCTGCCCGTGGAGGCGAGCGAGGTCGTCCGAGCCATCGCGGGTTCGGGCGAGCTGCGCATCATGCCGGGTGACGGGCACCTCCTCGCGAAGAGCCACGACATCATGCGCGAGGAAGTGAACGCGTGGTGCGACACCGTGTTCGCTCTCGGGGAGGCCACGGAGTGAACGCGGAGGCGAACGCGGCCCTGCCGCGCAACGTGGTGGTGCTCCTCCTCGACAGCCTGAACCGCCACGAGATCGGCGCGTACGGCGGGGCCAACTTCGACACGCCGAACCTCGACCGTCTCGCCGCGCGCAGCGTGCGCTTCACGAATCACCACACCGGTTCGCTGCCGTGCATCCCCGCACGGCACGACCTTCTCGTCGGCGCGTGGGACTTCCTGTGGAAGCCGTGGGGCTCCATCGAGCTGTGGGAGAAGCCGATCACCGCGTCGCTGCGCGAGGCGGGCGTCATCACCCAGCTCGTCACCGACCACCCGCACCTGTTCGAGGTGGGCGGCGAGAACTACCACACCGACTTCACCGCGTGGGCGTACGAGCGCGGGCACGAGAGCGACCCGTGGTGCACGCGCCCCGACGAGTCATGGCTGGGGGCCCCGTCGTTCGGCAGGGGGCACACCCACTACGACAACTCGCGCGGCTGGTTCCGCAGCGAGGAGGACTTCCCCGGGCCCCGCACGATGACCGTGGCGGCGCACTGGCTCTCCACGCACGCCCCGGTGCACCGTGCCAAGGGCGAGCGGTTCATGCTGTTCGTGGACGAGTTCGACCCGCACGAGCCGTTCGACACCCCGGAGGAGTGGGCCGGGAGGTACGACGACACGTGGGAGGGCCCGCACCTCATCTGGCCGCCGTACGCCGTGGACGCGAAGGCGAAGGGCATCATCGACGACCGCGACGCGCGGCAGATCCGCGCCCAGTACGGCGGGAAGCTCTCCATGATCGACCACTGGCTGGGCCGCGTGCTGGATGCGCTCGACGCGACGGGCGCGTGGGAGGACACGGCCGTCATCCTGTGCACCGACCACGGCCACTACCTGGGCGACACCGACGTGAAGGGCCGCGACGTCTGGGGCAAGCCCGGCATCCCGGTGTACAAGCCGCTCGGCCACATCCCGTTGATGGTCGCGTGGCCCGGTGCCGCACCCGGCACGAACCCCGCGCTCACCACCTCCACCGACATCCACGCCACGCTCGCCGCGGTGTTCGGCGTGGACGTGCCGCACGTGTCGCACGGCAGGTCGCTCGCGCCGCTCATCAACGGCGAGTCATCGAGCGTGCGGGACTGGCTGCTGACGGGCGTGTGGGGCCGCGAGGTGCAGCTGGTCACCGACGAGTGGCGCTACACGCGCGGGCCGCAGGGCGACAACGCACCGCACTCGATGTGGTCGAATCGGTGGAGCACCATGCCGGTGCCGTCGCGCCCCGACGTGCGCATGCCGATGCCGGACGCGCGCGCATCGCTCGACTACATGCCGGGCAGCACGGTGCCGGTGATCCGCCAGCCGTTCCGTGCGGGGGACCTGCTCCCGTTCTGGGCGTACGCCGCGGAGTACCAGACAATCATGTTCCACCGCGGCGAGGACCCTGACGAGACGGTGAACCGCATCGGTGACGCCGTGGCACGTGATGCAGAGGAACTGCTGCGCGCCGCGCTCACGGAGGTCGGCGCGCCGTCCGAGCAGTTCGAGCGGCTCGGCCTGTCCTGACCGGTCAGCCGGCTGTGCGGCGCCGCCCGCCCCAGGCGAGCCACACGAACAACAGGCCGCCGAGCACCATCAGCACGACGATGATCCCGCCGCGCGGGAGCACGTAGCGGACCTCGATGTCGGCGGACGGTGCCGCATCGACGACCGGCAGGACACCGGCGAGCGACGACACCGGCACATCGGCACCGTCCACCGAGACGCGCAGGCCCGGGGTGAGCGGCCGCGCGAGAACCACCTTGCCGCCGCCCGAGTGGCTGATGTCGAGCCGCTCCTTGTTCTCCGTGCCCCACAGGACCCAGTGAGCGGACTCGTCCACCTTCGTGAGCTCGTAGCCATCGGGCATCGCCGCGTCCAGCCACTGCTGCTGCTGCCCGCGCTGCACGAACAGCTGCGTGACGCCGAGGAGGTCTATCCAGTACCTGCCCGTGGTGGGCTCCGTGGTGAAGAGCTGCGCGGCGGTCTCCGCCGTGGACCATCCGAATGGGGATGATCCTTCGTTGATTTTGAGACCAAGAACTCTCTCGAGTCCATCATGCGGCATTGCGGAGTATCCCGTTACGAACTCCACGTCGATCCCGGTGGCGAGGATGACGTTGCCGTCGGCCATCTCGGCGGCCGTCACGGATCCCTCCGGGTTGGGGATCAGCCGGAAGCGCCCGCGCTTCTTCTCGATCGTCTGGGCACCGGCGAGATCGCCCTGCAGGGCGAGCACGCGCTGGCCCTCCATCGCCCCGTACTGCTGCGCGATGGCTGACCGTGACGATGGGGTGTTGCGGTCGCCCGGCATCGCCGGCGACGGGCTGGCCATCACGAGGTACACCGTGGTGAGCACCACGCTGGCGGACAGGAGCGGCGGGAACCAACGGCGTGCGGAAGAGAGAAAGAGCCGGTGGGCGAGGGCGACCGCGACGAGGAGGCCGATTGTGAGGAACATCGGGTAGAGACGTGGCCGGAACGCGGTGAGCGCGAGCCATGCGACCGGTGCGACCCATTTCCACGCATTCGTGAACCGGCGCGGGTCGTGGGCCTCGTCGCGGGCGGCGTGCATCGCCTGGGCTGCGACCATGACGACGAGGAACGCCGCGAACGGCTGGAACCTGAACGGCCAGCGCGTGGGCCCGAGGATGCTCGGCCCGAACGTGCCGATGCACACGACGGCGGCAGTGACCAGGTCCGTGCGCACCGTGCGCCGCACGGCCTGCGATGTGGCCACCCAGTACGCGGCGAGGGGCAGGAACCACGCGATGTACGTGACCGGCTCGAACATGAAGCCCTGCCCCGCGAAGCCGTCGATGTAGGGCTGGCTGAACGGTGACCACGAGAAGAACACGGCATCAAGGTGGTGCGTGAGGAACCCGTCGTTGAACAGGCCGTGCGGGGCGCGCGCGGCCCAGTCTGCGAACAACTGCGCGCTCACCCATGTGGGCGCGGTGAGCAGGGCGGTGGCGAGGCACGCCGCCGCGTAGCGCACCGCCTCGCGTGCGCCCCACCTGCGCTCCAGCAGCTGCTGCAGCCCCGCGACCAGTGCGACCACGCCGGCGGCGATCATCGCGTGCGGCCACCCGGCGGTGACGAGGAAGAAGCCGCTCACGGGGATGGTGACGGCGAACCGGATGTCGCGCCTGGTCCACCACACCGCGGCGACGAACCACGTGAACCATGCGAACCCGATGAGCGCCGGCGTCCAGCTGCCGGCGTTCCAGTAGAGCAGATGCACGTTGAACACCGCGAACAGCGACGCGGCGACCGCGAGCGCCGGCGGGATGCGCACGGCGCGCGCCGCCACGTACGCGCCGGTCACGGCAATGAGCATGTAGAGCAGCGCGATCAGCATCGCGTTGCGTGCGAGGTCGTCGCCCATGGAGGCGATCGCGTCGCGCACGGGTGTCAGCGGGTTGAACACGCCGAACTGGATCTCTCCCGTGACGAGCGAGAGCGCCCACGACCTGCGGAAGCCGCCGATGTCACTGATGCCGTAGCCGTTCCTGTGGAGGGCGCGGAACGCGCCCATCATCTGGTGCTCCACGTCGTCGCGGTAGAAGAAGCGACGGTTGCGTGCCCACACGAGGAGGACCGTCACCACCGTGAGGGCCTTCGCGGCAGCCAACGCCGTCAGTTCCGTCCTCAGCCTGCCGCGCACCGTCCCATTGTGGCAGTCAGGGTTGTGCGGTGTTCGTTTCCCGGTACGGGCAGTGGCGGCACTTGTTGTCGCAGCAGTAGCCGCGGCGTCTCAGGTACAGCTCCGTCATCACCATGAGCCCGGTGTCGGGGTCGGTGTAGAAGTCGCGTCCCGCGGCCACCGCGATGCTGTGTGCTTCTGCGGGGCCCATGGGGACCGATGCTACGTGCGGTGCACCTCGCGACGGTGGCCGACCCGCACGACCTTCACGATGAGGACACGGTCACGAATCTCGTAGATGATGCGGTAGTCACCGACACGGACCCGGTACTCACCGGTGTCCGTGAGCTTGGTCACCCGGCGCGGGCGCGGCTCCAGCTCGAGCAACCGGAGAGCCGTGATGATCCTCGCGCGGTCCTGATGCTCCAGTCGCTCGATGAACTTGCGCGCCCGGTTCTCGACGATCACCTCGTAGCGGCTCACAGACCCAGCTCTCGTGCGAGCTCCTCCAGGGGGACGGGCGGTTCTGGGTCGGGCTCGGCGCGGATCTCGTCCAGCGCCGCGAGGTCCTCGAGGGTCTCGAGTGCGTCCATCAACTCGTCGTACCGCTCGTAGCTGATGACGACTGCCGTGGGGGTGCCGTGCTTCTCGAGGATCACCGCCTCGGTGCGGGCGAGTTCGATGACTTCTGCCATCGTCTTGCGTGCTGTGCTGACTGCCATGCGGGCCATGTAGGAAAATGTACAAAACGAAAGGCAGTAATGTACACAACCCATCCACCACCGGCCCGGGGAACGGGGTGAAGATTCCTCGGTCGGGGCACGTGCCCCCGGCAGAGGGGGACACCATGAACAAGTCTCAGATCCTGGCGGCCGAGGCCCTCGGCACCTTCATATTGGTGATGGGGGGCCCGGGCACCGCGGTGCTGGTGCCCGGCTTCGACGGCAAGGTGCTGATGGTCTCGCTGGCCTTCGGGCTCTCGTTGCTGGTCGCGGCGTACGCCATCGGCCCGGTCTCGGGCTGCCACATCAACCCGGCTGTCACGATCGGGCTGGCGGCTGCCGACAAGGTGGACCGCAAGCTGGTGCCCAGTTACATCATCGGCCAGTTGGTGGGGGGTGCCATCGGAGGCGCGGCGATCCTGGGGATCGCGGGAGGCATCTCGGGCGGCTTCTCGGCCACGACCAAGAACTTCGCGGTGAACGGCTGGGACGCGCTCTCGCCGGGCGGGTACGGGTTCGCCTCCATGGTGCTCGTGGAGGTCATCCTCACGGCGGTGCTCGTCTACGTGGTGCTCGCCACCGGTCACGCGAAGTTTGCGGCCGGCATGGGCGGCCTGACCGCCGGTGCCACGCTCGCGCTCATCCACATGATCTCGATCCCGGTCGACAACACCTCGGTGAACCCCGCGCGGTCGTTCGCCATGGCGATCTTCGCCGGCGGTGACGCACTGTCCCAGCTGTGGGCGATGTTCGTCTTCCCGATCGTCGGCGGCATCGTCGGGGCAATGCTCTACAGGTTCATCAACGATTGATCACCGGCGGGGATTCGTCCCCGCCGAGCGCTGCTAGGAGAGTTCCTCGGCGCTGATGACGCCGTCACCGTTCGAGTCGGTGCCCTTCAGCCCGGCATTGCCCGGGAAGATCGCCTTCCACGTGCCGATGTCGACGAGACCGGTCTTCAGCAGCGAGTTCTGCGTCTGCACGTCCATCACGGCGCGCACCGTGCCGATTCCGAAGTAGCCGTCCACATCCACGTCGTGCCCCTTGGCCTTGAGCGCCTTCTGGAGCACGCGCACGGCACTGCCGGAGTCGCACTTCTCGAGCGGCAGCTTGAAGTTGTCCACCCATCTGTCGCACTCGCCGCGGAGCGCCTCGTTGACGACGCTCTCGGGCGGCGTGCACCCGGTCTCTGCCACGTTGCGCAGCGCCACGTTGGCGGGCCAGATGCGGCACTGGATGGCCGGTGACGGCACGTCCGAGGTGGCCATGGGCTGGAGGTCGGCGCGGAAGCAGGACACCCGCCAGAGCGTGAGCGGCAGGGTGGTGTCGCACGTGGCGGTCGCCTTCCACGTGCCAGCGTCCCTGCGAAACAGCTTGACCTGCCGGCAGCCGGCGTCGGGACAGTTCCACGTGTCGCGGTCCAGGTTGCCGACGGCCCAGTTCTCCGTGCAGGTGCCGAGGACCATCTTCGACTTGAAGGCGGCACGCAGTCCCTCCGTGTCGCACTCCGTGACCGGTTCGTCGGCGGTCGAGAGGGGAACCTCGGTCGTGGTGGTGACGACTGTCGTGGAGGATGCAGCGACCGTGTCCGGTGCCTGTTCTGCCTGCGTGCCTGCGTCACCGGACGACCCGCCGCAGGCAGAGAGAACGACGAGCGCGAATGCCGCGGCCGGCCGCAGCCTCACGCGGGTTCTCCCGGCATCGCGGGGCGGTCGTCGCTCGCCGAGGCCACGCGGAGAGCGACCCAGATGAAGACGAACTGGAACGGCAGGCGCACCCACGACACGACCTGGTCACCGACCGGGCGGTCCCGCCAGTCCCACGTCATGTAGATGTTGGCGGGGTAGACGAGCACGTACAGCCACACCGCCGCGAGTGCGCCACGGCGGCGCGTCGAGGGGCGCAGGAGCATGAGACCGATGACGATCTCGGCCAGCCCGCTGGCGTACGTCCAGAACGACTCGGACGGGGGGAGCCACGGCGGGACGATCTCGTTGAAGAAGCCGGGGCTGGCGAAGTGCATGACGCCGGCGAAGAGGACGAACAGCCCCATGACCGCCCCGATCCGGTTCCAGAAGTCCCTGCTGTCCACGTGCCGAACCTACCAACCGTGCGCCGGGGCTCAGCCGGGGCGGCGGATCGTGAGGGTGACGATCTTCCTGAGGGTCGTGCCCGTCATTGTCACCGTGGCCACGCACGTAGAGCGTGTCGATGTCCTGACGATGGTCGTGCCCGATACGCGGCAGACCTTTGCGTACCTGGACGAGACCGAGACGGTCGTCTTCGCCCCTGCCGGTGCACTGATGCGGATGCGCAGCATTGCCGACTTGGCAGTGATCCGTGACGCGGTGGACACGAGGGTCTTCGAGTAGCGGTTGGTGTTGATGACCGGCCCGGGGCGCGGAACCGTCGTCGGGACGGTGGATGCGGGCGGGGGAACCGTTGTGGCCGGCGGGGTGGGTGTGGCCGGCGGGGTGGGTGTCGCCGGCACGGCATCAAACCTGACCCGAACCGAGATGTCGGCCGAGGCAGCGATGGTGCACGTGGAGCCGGCACAGCCGTCGACGCTCCATGTCCCGATGGTCCACCCGGCAGCGGGAACTGCCGTGAACGTGATGGTCGTGCCGTCTTCGACATAGGTCGACGATGAGCCAGCTGATGCGCGCGAGAGGGCCGTGACAGAGACCGTCACAGTGCCGTTGCCCACCTGGGTGAAAGACACCCGTCGTGAAGCCGCAAAAGTCGCAGTGACGCTCGCCGATACGGTCGATGCTGCGATTGTTGCGTGGACGGTCCAGTACGAGCGCACCACGGTGCACGTGGTGGAGCCTGCCGTGGCGGCACCGATGTCCACGGAGATACCGTTGACCGTGCCCGAGTACGGGTGGGCGCCGGTGCACGTCACCACTGTGCTCTCGTCCGATGTGGTCGCAGAATCAGGCAGCACGTACGACAGGACAGCGCGCCCCGCAAGTGACACCAGTGCCACGGAGGATGCGGCTGCCGGTGCTGAATGCACGACCACGGACTCAGGAACGGTGGAGGTGTCAGCAAGCGTGACCCAGCACAACCACTGTCCGGTGGCGGCGGCGACGGACTGTCCGGCAGTCCCCGATACGGTGGAGGTTCCGCGCCGGCAACTGAACGAATTGCTGCCGGCAGCCATGGAGATGGCCCCGTTTCCGCCCGTGAGACCGGTGGTGGCTGCCGAGAGTGGCTGCGAGTGGACGATGACAGGCTGGCCCCATGCGCCCGTGATTGACCCGCGCACACCGCGAGAGCGGCAGGTCCAGAAGCCCGGCCCGCCGTTCATTGATGCGAGCCCGGGTGCTGACCCGGTTGCCGACACGGTGTCACCTTCTGATGCACACGAGACCTCCCACGCGGTGGAGTCGGCACCGAGCAGTCCGACGCGCACGGCGACAGTGCCGGCTGTTGCATCCCGCCACGGCGTGAGCACGGGCGCCGCCGGAGCAGCGACACCGCCGTACGTAGGTGGAGCCGTCAGGAGCGGGCTTGTCATCGATGCGAGGGAGAGGGACTCGATGACGGCGCCATCCGCGAAATTGGGTGACGATGTGCAGGAGTACCCACTGGTGATACATCGGACGGCACCGGTTGCGTCGCGCACGGTCTTGATCCCGCCCGGAAGTCTCAGTTCCCAGCGCCGTTGCGTGCCGCCGGCAATCCCAGCGGTGCCCGACGGGAGTGCCCACGCAACGGAGTCGCTCGTGCGCGAGGTGATCGAGGCCGCCGCCGGGGCTCGCACGGTGAAGACCACGGAATGGAATGCTTCATCGGTCGGGGTGCCGAGGTTGTCGGGAACCCGCATGCGGCCGACGACGTGCATCGAGTCGGGTCCTGACCACTGGATGCCGAGTGGCGACATGCCGTAGCCCCACACACCGATCTGCTGGCCGGTCCTCGTCACCGATGCATAGGAAGTGAGAGTCGTCGGAGAATCCACCGTGAACTGCGCCGTGGTCGACGTGACGGCGACAGAGGAGTCGTTGACCCCCACGGTACCGTTGCCGGCGGCAAGGAGGAGTCCGTAACTCCGCAGGGAGGCACTGCCGAGAAGCACGCCGAGGGTGCCGGCAGTGATGTCATAGATGTAGGTCGGGCCTGAGTTGGGGATGACGGTGACCGTCGAGCCTGACCTGGCGTACATCCGTCCGGCGCGCGCGTCATCCTCGTAGGTCGGCCTTCCGATGGCCGTGGCGTCATACCCGAGAGACGTTCCGAACGTGACGACCGTGGGTGTGGAGGTGTGGATGGTCAGCGATGCGTCCTTCACGGTGATCGCGTCACCGGCCGGTGTCGCCCCGACGGCAGCGAGCCACCCTGTGTTCGTGGCAATGATCGTTCCTGTCATGGCATCAGTGACAACCGAGTAGGTGGGCTTGCTGCCCGACTCCAGGGCCATGCATGAGGCAAACACCCTCCCGCTGTCGATGGTGAACCGGGGGGAGGCGGCGACGTAGATCTCGCCTGTCCAGGTGCCCGGTTGGCAGGTGAGGTTGGAGGTGGCCACGACCTTGCCGGGCGTGTCAACCGAGACCGCGACGATCGCCGTCCCGTTGGTGTCGAAGTTGTCGTCCGAGGAATACAACGTGGGTGCGAGCCACACTGCCCTCAGGGACGGGTCGAAGCCGGCGTTGCAGAATTCCCATTGGTTGCTTCCGGGAAGTTCGATGTCGCGTCGCGCAAGTGTGTCGAGCGAGAACGCGGAAATCCCCCCGGAGACGACGTTGCAGTGCCCGATCAGAACCTCTCGGCGCACGTCATCGATGCCGATGATCTCGGGGCTCCCGTGCGTGAGAGGCAGGGTTCTCATGGTTTGGTCGTCCATCACGACCAATTCGGTCCGTCTGCTCTGTGCCTCGCTCGCGGCGACGGAGAAGGTGGTCGCAACCGTGATGCCGAGTGTCTTGCTCGCCACCACACGGTTCGGCACCCCTTCCATGCTCGGAAGGAGTGTCGGCAGTGCATGTGCGGACCACGGGGTCGGCACCGACTCACCCCCCGGGGCGAGGGAAGTGACCCGCGCAGATACCTTCGGGAAGATGCCGAACTGGGCCACGAGACCACAGGTCTCGGATGTGGTGACGCCCGCACCCACCGTGTTGGCCGCCGTGCGGCCCGAGAGCTCCACCCTGTACCCGCCGCTGGCCGCGGCGACCGCGTTCCATGTGACGGTGGCGCATCCCTCGCCGGACGGTGTGACCTGGACGTTGGACGGTGCTGCGGGGCGCGACGACGTGGTGCTCGGGGTGAAGGTGATCGGCTCTGAGTCGGTGATGCCGCCCGGTGACCGCGACCTGACAACCGCTGTGTAGGTGGTGTCGGGGTCGAGACCGTCGATCACGACGTCGAGTGCCCCGGCCCTCCACGGGCGCACGATGTTCCCCGGGTTCAGCACAATGTCGTAGGTGACCGGTCTCAGCTTGTACTCGCTGTCGAGGCTCTGCTCGACCTTGTCGGTGATGTGTGTCGGTGCGGTCCACGTGACCCGGGCGTTGCCGTTCGCTGACTCGACGATGGGCCTGATCGGCGCGCTCGCGCGCTCCACCACGCGAACGCCGAAGCCGGATGCTGTCTCCACCCACAGTGCACCTGCCGTCGTCTCGGCGATCGCACGTCGGGCGGCGTTCGTCAAGGGTCCCTCGCTTATCGAACCGAACGCATAGTCCTTCCATCTCGACTTGAGGTCGACGTCGATGTCCATGAGCCAACCACCTGCGAGAAGAAGCCCAGAGGCACCGCTCGAGAGTGACACGTTGTCACCCATGCCGGTCCCGCCGATCTTGTTCACGGTCATCGCGGCGAGGTTGAGCGAGATGATCACGTCTGACATGAGGATGCCGACATTCGAGGCGTCGAAGGCGACGATGTCCGCATAGCGGTGCGGGTAGGACCACCCGTTGAACGTCCCGCCCGAGTAGATCGGCAGGTCGAGGTCCAGGCTCGCGGTCGTGCTCCCTGCCCAGCTGATCCTGTGGAAGGGGCCGTTGTTGGTGGGGACGAGCAGTACCCCGTCTGCGTAGGCGAACACGGTCCCGGGGCGGGTGAATCCGGTCGCCGTGGCGACGGATCCGCTGCTGCGGTTCCACAGTTTCACCCAGCCGCCGAGATTGGACGACATGGCCACCTGTGTGGCGCTCACCGAGACCGCGGTCGCGATGTCTGACCCCATCGACATCGACGGCACGGTCAAAGCGGTGAGGTTGCCCGAACTGCCGACGGAGTACCTTCCCACCGACGCGCCGACCACGATGATCTCGCTGGTGGCCGGGTCAATCGTGGCTGCGTACATGGTGAAACCGGGGGTGGCGACAACCGTGGCGGTGACGGAAGATCCAGAGATGCCGAGTTCGTAGATGGAGTTGCCGGACCTGTTCGGCACGGCAAACACGCGGCCGGTGGCGGTGTGCTCGAGCAACCACATCCCGGTTCCGGCGGGCAGCGTGCCGGTGGATGCAAGACGGGTCTCGATATCAACCGCGACAATTGACCTGTTGATGGCGCCTGCCCACACGACGCCGCGTGACTCGTCGACGACCATCGGTGCCCGCGATTCTGTCGGGTACGAGAGAGAGGTGCTCGACCACGTGCCGCTCACCTGGGTGGCCGTCGATGGAGATGCCGCGGTGGACAGCGACGGGGAGCTGGCGCCACTGCCGTTCGTTGCCGTCGCTGTCAGCGTGTAGGCAGTCTGGTTGACGAGCCCGGGCACCTTCACGAGGATTGTCGTGGTCCCGACGGGTACGTTCACGGACGTGGTCACTGCACTGCCCATCGCCGGGGTGGCCGTGACCGAGACGGACGAGACTGCCCCACCGGTGGGTACGGAGGGAAAATTGACCTCCACGTTCAGCCACTCATTGCCCGAGCCCACGCGCGAGATGGTCGGTCGGTCCGGGGTGCCGTCATCGACGGGAGTGACCGTGACGGTCGCAGTGGCGCCGGTTCCTCTCGAGCCGACTGCCCGAGCGGTCACCGACACGGTCTGGCCGTTCGTCAGGCCGTAGGCCACGTACTGGGTGACCGTCCGCGGCTTGAGTATCTCGGCGCCGCCGTTCACCTGGAGGATGATGCCCGGGGCGTCGGCAGGTAGTGCGCTCCATGAGATGAGTGCCGCACCGTTGCGCGGGGTCGCCGCGAACCCCGCGACAGTGGGCGGCACGGAGTCATCCGCGTAGAGGGGTGACTGCAGGATGTTCCGGTCCTCCACGTTCACGACGTCCGAGGTGATGATCGCGGTGACCTCATTGACGGTCAGCGCCGAGTTCGCGGAGAGAAGCCGTGCGACTGCGCCGGCGACATGGGGTGCGGCCATGGAGGTGCCCGACATCGTGGTGACGGAGGTGTCGCTCGTGCGGTATGCCGATGCCACGCCCACACCAGGGGCCCAGATGTCGAGACAGGAACCGAAGTTCGAGAAGCTCGCCTTTGCGTCGGCGCTGTCCGTGGCACCGACCGTGATTGCCGTTGGTGCTCTCGCCGGGGAGCTCGTGCAGGCGTCGGTGTTGCTGTTCCCGGCAGCGGCCACCACCACGATCCCGTCGGCAACGGCAGATGCGACTGCGGCATCAATCGGGTCGTAGGCACCGCCACCGAGGCTCATGTTCATCACTGCAGGAGTACCGGCCTGATGGTGGGTGATTGCCCACTCGATCCCCTGGATGACCGTGGAGAAGTCGCCCGCGCCTGAACACGTGAGCACACGGATCGGCACGATCGTGGCGTTCTTCGCCACTCCGTAGGTCGCGCCGGCCACCGTCCCCGCCACGTGGGTGCCGTGGCCGTGGCAGTCGCTGTTGCCGCCGCCGGGGTCACCCGTTCCGTTCCACCCGGACGTGACGCGCCCGCCGAAATCCTGGTGCGTGCCGCGCGTGCCTGTGTCGACCACGTAGGCGGTCACGCCCGTGCCGTCCGAGTCGTAGGAGAACTTGTTGTCGAGGGGCAGCGAGCCCTGGTCGATGCGGTCGAGCCCCCACGGCGGGCTCGCCTGGTCCGTGGTCACGCGGACGGTCTTGTCTTCCCAGATCTGCGCGACGCCGGGGTGGTCGTCCACGATGCCGAGGTCACCGGGACCGGGCTCCACGATGATCATCTGGAATGCAGTCTTGGTGAGGACCTCCGCGTCGACTCCTTCTGTGCGCAGTTCGGCGGCGACAGCATTGGCACCACGGCCGCGTGCGACCCGCGCGATGTACTTGCCCGTGCCGGCATCAGGTGCGGTCAGACTGGATGCGAGGGGGGATGTGTCCCGCTCACCCTCGTGCCTGACGTGGATCTGCCCGTCGACGACATCGGGCTGCCCGGCCGAGGCGCGCGAGAAGCCGTCAGAGAGCCGGTCGATTGACCCGCTGTCATCGGGCCTGCTGACGGTGCCCGACTGCCGGGTGGACTGCACTCCAGGTGCGGCCTGTGCCGTGACGGGCAGGAGGGCCACAGCCGCACTGATCGCGGCAAGCACCCGCAGCGAACGTCCCCTCATGTCCCGCAGGCTACGCACAATCAGTCGATTGGGCGCCTCAGACGGCGCGTGTTTCTCCCGGCACTCAGGCACTGAACGCCGTTGAGGCCCCGGCAATGAGGGGGGATGCAGATTGGTACGGTCTGGGTGTGAAGAGAATCCTGTTCGCAACCGCTCTGTCGACCTTTGTCCTGCCGGTCCTTTCGTCGCCGGGTACGGGCTCTGCGGCGGTCCCAAACAACGGGTGGCCGTCTTGCACGACTGAGACCCAGGTTGAATGTGTGGAGTCTCTCTCGTACACAACTGTCGCAGGAACGTTCACCGCCGTCGACCCGGGTGGTGAACTCCCGGCCGGGGCCCCGATGGTTCAGCGGACGGATCCATATGTCACGGTTCTCGGCGCGAACCCCGCGAATCCGATGACAATGGTCAATTTCACGGTTCATCCGCCTCGTAGCAATTCACTGGCACCGAACGTGCTGGCCGGACTGGATGAAGGCACATACTCGTTCGTCATTCGACTCGGCTCGTATGACCCCACACAGGTGGGTCTGTCCGCCGAGCCGATAAGTGTCAGCCATTCCCAGAGGACCGACGGGAGTTTCTCCCTGAGCATCGTCGCGAGGCCCAGGCCGAGAGTGTCGGTCTCGTCACAGGCCAGCAACGACGCATGCAAGGCGAGTGCCTGGATGTGTGATGGTGAGGCTGCAACCGTGCGCACGATCTCCGGATGGGTGTTCCAGAATGTCATTCCGGCAAATCGCCCCCTCTTCAGGGGAATGTGGGTCGCCACAAACGCAAGTGAAGCCTCGATCCCGAGCGTCTCGACGTTGATGCGCTCGATCAGCGTCAATCTTGCAGGTCCGCACACGGTTCCTGCCGGATTTCCCACAGAAGGCCTGACAATGGAGAACGGCAAGGGTCTCAACCCTGCCTTCTACAAGTTCTACGTCCCGTTCTCCATCATCGAGGCCATGCTCGCAATGGCTCCTGCTGAGATCCGCAACACGCTCACCCCGGCAATGGTGAAGGCAAGGATCTCCGAGGCGGCAGCGCAGCGGGAGCAACCGGTCACATTGACGATGGGGGAGTCCGGAATGTTGGTCGACCTCGGGTTGCTTCACTATTCGGCGCCTAATCCCGAGGTCACGTTCTACACGCCGGCGCAGTTGGCGGCGCAGGCGGCTGCTCCCTCGGCATCAGCCGGACAGACAAAGAGCTTTGTGGTCGGCAAGAAGTATCTGCCGGGCAGCCTCACGTCCGTTCCCTCCGGCTACAGGGTGTCGCGGATAGTCATCGGAAGTGCCTCGAGATCAATCTGTTCAGCGATTGGCACACGCATCCTGGTCAAGAAAAAGGGCACGTGCTCATTCACCCTCTCCGTGCAGAGGGGCAAGATCACGAAGAGCGTGAAGGGCAAGACCAGAGTCGGTTAGGGATAATCAGTCGGTGACGTTGACAGACCTGCGGCGGCGCGTCGCGGGGAGCACCAGCGCACCGATCACCGCGAGAACGATCGGCAGCACGATCAGCCACACCGCGACACGGGCGCCCTTGTCCCACTCGCCGACCATGACACCGACCGTGAGCGTCGCCGGCTTGCCGCTGGTGGTCCGGGCCACCACTGCGATGCGGTGGGCACCCTCGGGTGCATCCTTTGGTATCGCGAAATCACCGGTGACAGAGCCGCTGTCGTCGACCTTGGCCGTGCCGAGGAGGACGGGGGACGAGAACAACCATGCTTCGACGGTGGTCCCGGGCTTGAAGCCGGAGAGTCTCAGGCGGATCCGGTCGCCGGGTCTCAAGCGGACGTTGCCGTCCCCGTCGAGTGACATTGCGGAGCCGTCGGTGTTGAGGCCGCCGACCGTCGCCTTGAGCGGTCCGGCTGACACGACGAGCTGGTTGTCGATGCGCTCGACGACGGCCGGCTCCACCGTGTCACCGACTTTCACGCCCGCCTCACCGGCGGCGACGGCCTGGATCTGGGGCGGCGGCGGTGCAACCGTGCCGCCCGCATTGCTCGGGACTGTCGATGTGGTCGTCGTGGTCGTGGTGGCTGCGCGGGCTGGAGCAGTCGTGGTGGTGGCCCGTGACGCAGGGGCGAAAGTGGCGGGAGGAGACGACACCGTGGGGATCTGGGCCTGGCCCACCGGCACCGTGGCGGCAGGTGCGGCCGAGGTTGACGGCGCGCTGACCACGATCTCGAGGACGGGGGCGGCCGTCGTGGTGGTGGTTGCCTGGTTCGCGGACTCGGTGATGGTCGTCGATGCAGTGCGGTAGCCGCTGCGGGCTGCCCGGACGGTGACGGTGGACGACGTGCCCGCTGCGACGTTCGTGACGGTCACGGTGCCGGACGAACGGGAGACTGAGCCGGTGGTCGCGGTGAAGCTGTACGTGTACGTCGCCGAATAGTTGGTGATCGAAAAAGTGAAACCATCGTTCGTTCTGGTGGCCGTGCCCAGGGTGGGCACAGGGTTCGTCGGCATGTCCGTGACCGGACCGACAGAGCCCGAGAGGACGGGAGTCCCGCCGCCGTTCACGTTCGTGCCGTTGACCTCCACCTTGAGGTACCTGCCGATGTCGTCATCTGTCAGGGTGTAGGTCGAGGTCGTGGCAGACGCGATGTTCGAGTACGAACCACCGGCCGATGACGCGGATTTCCACTGGTACGAGTACGAACCCGGCGAGCCGGACCACGTGCCGGTCGAGGCAGTGAGCACGTCGCCTATCTGCAGTGTGCCGCTGATCGACGGGGCGACGGTGTTCACCGGCACCGTGGCGAAGCGGATGATGACGACGCCGGAACCGCCGGCACCCCCCGGCCCGTTCTGTCCGCCGCCGCCACCGCTCCCGGTGTTCGCCTGTCCGGCAGTCGAGACGGGGTTGTTGTTCATGCCGCCACCGCCGCCGCCGCCACCGGTTCCTCCTGGTGCCCAGTCGGTGGTGTAGCCACCAGAACCGCCGCCTCCAGCCGCGTAGTACGTGTTCACGCCGGTGATGTCGGACTGTCTCCCGATGCCGCCGGCAGTGGGGAGCACGCCGGAAGTCGCTCGGTCGGCGCCCGCCGCACCCGCACCTCCGCCGCCCGCTCCGTGGAAATTTGCTCCGCTGACGGCATTGCCCCCGCGGCTTCCGTATGACGTCGCCCCGGCAGGAAGGTTCTGCGACGTGACGGTTCCGCCGAGCGAGTTGGAGAGTCCGCCGCCGCTTCCGCCACCTGACCCGCCGGCTGCACCGGGAATCTGTGCGCGCTGCGGGTGTGTCGATTGACAACCACTGTCGCACCAGTCGCCTCCGCCGCCTCCGCCGATGGCAACCAGTGCGCCGAGGCTCGACGACGAACCCGACCCGCCCTGGTCGTACGTGTTCTGGGTTGCTGCACCTGCGCCGACGACCACGTTGACAGTGCCGCTGACAGCGAAGCTGGAGTGCACCACCATGGCGCCTGCACCGCCACCGCCGGATCCACCGACGTTTGTGGACTTGCCGCCGGCGCCCCCGCCACCGATGACGAGGGCCCGCACCTCAGTGACTCCGACGGGGACGGACCATGTGCACGTGCCGACCGAGGTGAACGTGAGGACCGTGTCGGAACCGGCGGTGGATGACGTCGGTGTGCACGCAGCTGCGCGCGCAACTTCAGCTGTCGAGAACGTGAATGCACTGATTGATGCGACAGTCAGAAGGGCTGCCGACAGGCAACGTCGAACATGGGCGAGTGCTCTCATGCTCGGAGTCTAAATGGAACAGTCGCAGTCTGTCGCAAGGTCCCGGCTGACCCGTTCCCGGGGCCTGACGCGGAGCCCAAGAGGGGAATCGAACCCCTGACCTACGCATTACGAGTGCGTTGCTCTACCGACTGAGCTACCTGGGCAGGACCCTCAACTTTACCGAGCGACTGGCGTCCCGCCACATGCGGCTGTGTAGTCAGGTGCCTCTGCGCCGGCTCAATGCGAGCACCAGGCCCACCACGAACACCACGAACCCTGCCGGCATGGTGAGGATCATCAGCCACGGAATCGCGCCCACGGTCGTCGTCTCGTCCTGGTAACCCCCGCTGAGGAGGGAGGCAAGGAGCCAGATGATGAACGGCGAGAAGCCGACCACAGGCGCGGCGAGCATCACGAAGCAGCCCGTACGGCGTGACCGTAGAGTGATGGAGCGCGGCGGAGGCGGCGGTACGTGTGGTTCCACCGCCACGTCCTACCAGACCGGGACGGCGGGGTCCGCGATGATGCTCAGGCGACCCGCAGGCGCACCGACGACCGCGTGGCGGTGGTGACCCACTTGCCCTTGACCTTCTTCTTGGTGCGCTGCGTCATGTTCAGAACGCACCAGCCACTGGTCTTCTGGGCCACGAGGAAGCCGTTCGAGATCTTGCACTTGCCGCCGCCGATGCCGTAGGAGGCCGTGGCGTTCTTCGCGGGTGCGAGCAGCTTCTTGAGTGCCGTCTTGCTGGACTTCTTTACGTTCACCGTCTTGATGACCTTCACCGAGGGGGTGCTGCCGGTCGGTGAAGCCGAGAACGACGGTGCTGCACAAGGCTTGCCCTTCACGACGACGCAGATCGTCTTCGAGGCGAGGGCACCCTTGCCGCGGATACGGAACTTGGTGGAGCTGGCCGCGCAGAACTTGAAGGTCGCCTTGCCGTTCTTGCCGGTGGTGGCGGAGTACTGCGAGACACACGCCTTGCCCACACCGCTGGCGGACACACCGCCGGCGGAGCCGGCTGCGGACGAGGTGGCCACGCTGCCGCACACCGAGGACACCTTGGTGGTGGAGCTGGCGAGACCGCCGGTCTCCATCTCCGAGCAGACATTCTCCGTGGACGCGGCGAAACCCTCGACCGGTGCGCCGTTCTCGTCGAGGAGGGACACCTCGACGGTTGCCCCGCCCGACTCGTCGAGGGGCACCTCCACCGTGGATGTGCCCGGGTCAGCGTCCGCTGCCGCGACCTCGACCTTTGCCATGAACGGCATGTTGACGGTGGCATTCACGGAGGAGAAGTTGGTGTTCACCGTCTGGTTCAGGTCGCCGTCGTCGTACGTGACGGCGGCATCCCAGGTGCCCGACTTGCTGGAGGGTGCATAGGAACGGAAGGTCACGGAGCCGTCGGTTCCGGTGACGTACGTGGGGGCAGCCACGTAGCAGTAGACGCACGTGACCTGTCCGAAGTAGCCGCGCGAGTCACGGGCCTGGGTGGCCCATGTGCTGGTGCTCGACCCACTGCTCTGGTACCCGTAGGTGA
>Ga0315902_10004238_pt1 | contig 20861 bp, 23 predicted proteins | sample LakEriMetagenome_9_FD_203523 | JGI IMG/M metagenome (GOLD analysis project Ga0315902, IMG submission 203523) | Freshwater fungal communities from buoy surface, Lake Erie, Ohio, United States - Buoy 12 MA117 | ecosystem: Environmental > Aquatic > Freshwater > Lake > Lake biofilm | place: USA... | reverse complement strand
GGCGTTTCCGCGCCGAAGCGGCTTCTGTCTGGGCGACCGCGGTCGCCTGATTTCGGGCAGGGTAGGGGGCTTCCGACTTGGCGGAGTTAACCTGTCAGCACCCGTGGCGGACAGGGTGGAACTGCTTTTAGTCAGAGAGTTCAACGCTCTTAGCCGACGTGAGAGCATCAGAGTGCCCCTGATTTTGTTCAGCTTTTCGATCGTCTGACTAACAGCAATTGGCCGTTTTCTCGCCCGCCCCGATGACGGGATCAGAGCCAAGCGGTAGGACGATCGAGTGACCGATGCACCGCCGCCGAACCAACTCTCTAGAGGAGAGCTCTATCGCAGGATCTGGGAGACACCGCTGATCCGCGTGGCCGCCGAACATGGCGTCACGAACTTTCTCTTGGCGGCTCTGTGCCAACGTCACGACATCCCAACTCCCCCTGCCGGCTATTGGTCAAAGATCGCTCACGGCAAGCCGACGAACCGCCCCCCTTTGCCGGGCGACCCTGACCAGCTGCTCATTGTCTCTGGGCTCCAGAAGCCAGGGTTTCGTGCCTCGAAGCCGATTTCTCGCGTAGAGCGCCGCGCACAGTCGGCAGCCCTGACACCTGCCGACCGCCCACTAACTCCGGTCCCCGCACACCCGAAGCTCAACAAGACCTTCACGCGTCTGCGAACTCAGAAGGGCGATGGGCTTCGCCACGTCACCGGGCCAGGCTGTTTCACTGTCGTGGTCTCTGACGCGGTTCTGGACAGAGCGGAGAGGGCGCTCAGCTTGTTGGTCGCCGAGGTCGAGCAAAGGGGCTGGAGCGTTCGAACAGGCGAGAAACGGTTGGAGTTCGTCGTTGATGGCGAAACGATCGGTTGTGAGCTGACCGAGCTCACCGATCGCGTACCGCATCGGCCGACCGACAAAGAGCTTGCGGCCAAGGCGGCTTATGCGGCGCGGCTCGAAGCGGCGAAGCGTACTGGTGCGTATGTCTCGACCTGGGATGCGCCCAAGATCGCCGACTGGGACCGGGTGCCGAATGGCAAGCTATCGCTGACGCTTGATGAGGCGGTGGGGTACGCAGGGATCAGGCGCACCTTTTCTGATCGCAAGACGCAGCAGGTCGAGACGCTCATCGACTGCGTGACGGATGCGTTTGAGGGCTATGCGGTCGCCGTGAAAGCGCGACGTGTCGAGCGTGAGCGACAGAGAGTGATTGCCGAAGAGCAGCAGCGGCAGCGAGAAGCACGGCAGCGACGCCAAGACCTGGAGACCAAGCGCGTCGAGTTTCTTGATCGGCTGCTAGCGCGCGCAGAGCGCATCTCGGCCATCAGGTCGTTTCAAGCGCGGTTGGCGCAAGACACGACGCTCGCGAGCGTCGCGCAGTTTCATGGCTGGATTTCCGACTATGTCGAGCGACTGGAGGCGGAGGTGTCGGCGGAACGCATTGCGGAGAAGATCGCGCTCACCGACCTCATGAACGACGACGCTGTGATAGCGAGTTGGATTGACGTCGAGACCGGCGGATATCGCCGGAGCTGATCGCGGCGGCTCTCAGTGTAGATCAAGCCAAAACCACTCGACCGGTGCGACCTCAAGGTACATTCAGTCAAACGCACTGCGCTGGCTTACCGGCGATGACGGCGATTGCAGGATGCTCGCAATCTTCGCGAGCACTGGTTATCACAGACGTGTTGCGGCCCAGGGGGACGTCTGATGCAGCCGAATTATATCTCGATCGCCAACCTGTTCGGCGTCCAGACCCGCTACACCGTACCGCTTTTCCAACGTCCCTATGTCTGGTCTCGCACGGAGCAGTGGGAACCGCTGTGGGATGATCTTCAGCAGTTGCTTGAGCGTGTGCTGTGCAGCGAACTGGGGAAACCGGTCGCGGGGCACTTTCTTGGGACCGTGGTTCTTGAACAGACTGCGGTGTCGATCGTCAATCTACCGAGACGCGAGGTCATCGACGGTCAGCAGCGGCTGACGACCTTGCAGATTTTGCTCAAGGCTGCGGAACACGCGCTCAGCGTCGTTGGGCAGGCGAGCACGGACGTGGAGGGAGCTCAGGTTGCGGCGCGGTGTGCTGAGCAGCTTGGCTATCTGACACGAAACGGCGCGATCTCGGCGGAGGAGGAGGCTTTCAAGGTCTGGCCTACCAATGAGGATCGTGCGCCGTTCAGGGCGGTGATGGAGACCTCGGCGCGGGCTGGCGTGACGGGTGAACCGACGCGTATGGCGGAGGCATACACGTACTTTCGAGAGACGTTCATCAGGTGGCTGACCGGTCCAAACCTTGCGCACCGCGCGCAGTCGCTTGCGTCGGGGCTCAAGGACCATGTGCGGCTGATCGTGCTTGATCTCGACGACACCGACGAACCTCAGGCCATCTTCGAAACGCTGAACGCGCACGGCACACCCCTGCTCCCGTCTGATCTGATGAAGAACTGGATTCTATGGGAGGCGACCAAACAGAAACTGCCGGTGGCTCCGCTTTATGAGGACTACTGGCGACCGTTTGATCGTGACGCGACGCACTGGCGGGAGCGGATTGGCGTCGGGCACGCGGCCCGGCCGCGCGTCGATATGTTTTTTCAGAACTGGTTGACGCGACACACGCGACGAGCGGTTTCGCCGAAGCACATCTACGACGGGTTTCTGCGCTACATGGCAAACGCCGCACCGCGCCTCGATCCGACTACCCCCGACATCCACGCCGTTCTCGAAGACATTCGCGACGACGCTCTGCGGTTCAGGGAGCTGCAGGTGCCGACCGGGGCGACGCGGTTCGATGACTTTCTCAGGCGTATGGATCGGCTTGACGTGGTCGTCCTCTATCCGTTCGTGCTCGCGGTCATGGGGCGTGAGGGTAGCGATCAGGCTGATCGGGATCTGATCGCGACCGCGCTCGAGAGCTGGCTTGTCAGGCGAATGGTCTGCAATCTTCAGACACGCGGCTATGGTGCGCTCGCACTCGATCTGCTCGACGTGCTTGCGAATACGGCGGCCGATCAGCCGGCGGCTTTGGCGGTCATCGACGCACTCAATCCGCCTCCGCAGTCTGCGCTCCAATGGCCAGACGATGCGTTGTTTCAACGCGAGTGGTGCTCTCGCCGCTTCTACGGGAGTTTGCGGAAGGATCGGGTTCTGATGCTGCTGCAGGCAATCGAGGAGCGGCTTCAGCGGCATGGGCAGACCGGCAAGGTTGAACCGGTCATGACGTTCGACTTCAGCAAGCTGACCATTGAGCACATTCTACCTCAGACTTGGCAGACGCACTGGATGCTCGGGGAGGGCACTGAGGCTTACGAGCGAGACGTCGCGTTGCACGGTGTCGGCAACCTGACCTTGGTCAGTGCCAAGCTGAACCCGTCGATGTCCAACGCGCCTTGGCTTCCTAGTGCCACCAGCAAGCTGTCGAAACGCGAAGCGCTCAACGACCACAGCAAGCTCGAGCTCAACGCGCGGCTGGTCAAGGAGCACGCTGAAACCTGGGATGAATTGACGATGCGAAAGAGGGCGCTCTCGCTCTTTGCAGAGGCGCGTCACATCTGGCCGTCGGCTGAAGCGTTGCGTATTGCGGCGACGGCCAAAGAGCCAGTCGGGGCCTCAGGATAGATGGGGGATTTCGCACTCAGCCAGAATTGGGAAAGCGCCTGTGATGCCGGTTTCTGGCCTAGCGCGTGCCCGATAGCGGTGAGATTTTCACCCCCAACAATGGGAAAATGAGGCTCGGATGGCCATCCCCGACGAAGAAGTGCGACGGCTGCTCAACGCCCTTAGTGAAAGCTCGCTCACAGCATTGGCCGTGCAGGCACGTATCGCGATCGAAGAGTTGAGCGAGACAGACCCACAAGGCCCAACAGAAAGAATAGAGGCCGGCAGAATTCAAGTTGAAGCGTTGCGCGAGAGCGTTCTGTTCCCGCTCAAGCGAGAGATGGAGGCTACTCAGGAGCTACCAGAGTTGGCACGTCGGTTCGGTCTCAAGCCGAATGTGTTTGTGCTCGCTGATGAAAAGGTCGGCGATGCCCCGCGTTTGGTGTCTCTAACCGATCGGGAGAGGTTGAAGCGGCTGAACCGCTTTTTGGCTGTACTTGCTCAAGAGTTAGATGAAGCGGAGCAAGCAATCCTTCGCCGAGAGGGGCACCAGCATTGATTGGAGCACTGACCCAAGCTGCCAATGCCTTGGCCGTGATTGCGCCGGACTTGAAAACCGGAAGCGGCAAGGCGTTAGAAGGTGCAGTGCTGTTCCACGTCGCGCTGGGGTGCGAGAATGGCTTCAACACGGTTGTGGCGCGAGACCATCGCGGGCGGCGTTTGAGAGGCCACTTCATTTTGCGCGGGGGCCCCGGGCATCTGTCTGACCCACGAGCCGCTGGTCCCGCGCCAAGCTACTTTGCTGTGACGATCTCTGGCTCTGAGTTTGAGCTTCACAACAGCTTGGAGTTCACAGGCTCCAGTGGTGAAGACCATGAGGTCGATGTGAGCGCGGTGTGGGCCGACGATGCCAGAGACGCGCGAGGATCCGGCCGGCGCATCTTGAGGGGGCCGCCCGTCCTCGGCGTCGAACTGAAAGAGTTGAAGGTAGGGTCTGACCTCGACAAAAACGTCGTGCGCGCCTTCTTCGGGGTCATTGTTGATTTCATACCAACCTGGAGCATTCGGTGGATGGCGCTCGGGGGGAGTGCGGGCTTCCAACGCGAGTTTTCGCAGGCACTACGTCCGTCCCAACAGTTCTGGCTGCTTACAACCGCGCGCTTGAGCGAACCCAGCCAGCGGTTTGCAAGGGCGCAGGACATCAACGTGCAGGACGAGCTTGACCTGACCCGCCTACGAGATGCGACAGCCAAGATGGGCGGATATCTTCATGCGCGTGGCACCTTCGGCAGATAGACAACACCGAACACGACGCCGGTTCCTTGTGCCACGGTCGAGCGTCTGCAGGCCCGAAGGCGCGTAGGGCTCGGGAGAATAGTGAGCCATTCCGACGTCTGTGCGGGTGCGGTCAGGAGGCCGCGCTGGGCAATTTGCCGTCTGGGTGCACATTCGGAAAATGGCACTGAGCGAAGGGAACTGCGAGCGAGTTCAGTTCATGCCCGTCCTCTTCAGTCCAAGAGCTCGTATGGCGCGGGTAGGTCGCTGCGGTTGATGACGGCGCGCGAGCCCGAAAAAGACCGGCAACGCAGACCGTTGTGCCCGCGATCACCAAAAACCTGCACGCAAGTCGCGAGGTCTACAGCCGGCAGGTAGCCCTTCTCTTGCAGCCAGGTGCACTGCGCGACTGTACCGATCAGATAACTCGCGACTGCGTGACGGGGTGAGATCGGACTGCCGTCAGACCGAACTGAGGTAAGCGTCGCCGCGAACGAGTCAGTGATGTGACCCATGAATATCGAAGGGCTGTTGGAGATGAGATGAGTCATCTCATGGGCCACGGTGTTGATAGCGCATGAGCGCTCGACCTCGTCTTGAGACTGCCAACGCGCCAAATGGGACCTGCCGATCGTCATCGAACCGAGCTGCTCAGACGTGCCAGTCCAGCCTGCTCTCGCGGTATCATCTGAGCTCGTGCCGACGAGGTAGGCGGGGCTTCGCACGAAGCGATACGGTGCACGACCCGAAACGACCGCGCTGAGCTGGTCGACTGTTTGAGTCACCGACGTGCGTTCAGCGCCAGGTGCGTTGCTACCGAGGAAATGGACGTAGACTGCGGGGTAGCTGTTGGAGAGTGATCTCAAGTTTGAATGAAATCGCTCAGATCGCAGCGTGGCGGACGCCTCAGTCACCAAGCGATTAAATGCTTCGCGCTCCGCGGCGTTCTCGACATCGGTCACATAGACCGGGTCCGCCGAAGCGGTCGCTGCGAACTCAGCTTGCGTCGGCGAGTTTAGCCTAGCCGAGGAGTAAGGGTCCATCTGGCATGCGGCGACAAGGGCGGTTGCCGCCAACGTGAGAGCTCGCGCGATCGCTACGGTCATTAGATGCCTTTCTGCCAAGGTTGGAATGGACTGACCCGCGCTCAACAATTTCGCCGCGTCAGTCACCGCCGTAGTAGTGTTCAATCAGCGTCTGCACCGCGTCTTTGCTCGATTCCAGCGCGCCCGCGATGTCCGTATAGTAGTCGCCGCCGGGACCTTTCTCCGTCACCGCGATAGCAATCGTCGCCCCAACTTCCTGGGGCGGAGCCGGCATGACCGCAGAAGGCTGCCCGACGTAGCTCAAATTGCGCGAACCTAGCGCGACATTCTCATAGGCAAAGCCGGTGGGGTTGTACGTACGCACCTCGGGTCCGTTTTCGCCCTGAACAACGAATGTCATTGCTAAAGAGACAGCTAGGTTCATCTTCGGATTTGCACCGCGCGTACGCGCCATCGGCCGCTGATAGTCGATACCGGCCGGTCTGATCACATAGGCCGTGGGTGTGGGGGCCATGTTGCCGTCTTGGACACCGTGCGGACTGATCTCGAACCACAGCGTCATCGCGGGGCCCTGCGCATCGTAGCGTGTGAACTCGACACAGGTAATCGGGCCGGCAGCGGTCGTTACGTTTGTGCGCGTCCCATAGGTCGCGGTAAACCGGTCCGCCTCACTTCGCGCTCGACGCTGCAACTCCCCCCTAACCACATTCCACGCTGTCGTAAGAATGAAGAGCGCGATAGCCGGCGGTACGGACAGCGGACCACCGGGTCCTTCAGTGCAGCGACCAGTTTCGCTCTTGCCATAGTACTTTAGCGAGGGAGGCGGGATGATTGGTGCCGTTTGGGCCGCACTCGGTACCGCCGCCAAAAGCGGGGTGGCGCAGGCCTGAAACAACAGGGTAGCCGCGAGGGCTCCGCCAATCCGTTTGTATCGCGTCATCCTGAGATCCTCCCAACCTAGAGAGAACACTGTTGTCGAATGTCGTCAACCAAAACGGGAATGGCCGCTGGAAATATCCTTCCTAAGTGCTGACCTCACGAGCCGGCCTAATCAGTGGTTGCAGATCAGGGTTCGATTCCGCATCCTCCGATAACAGGGTTTCATGAGGGACGTGGAGATGCGGCAGGTGAACCGACGTCGTGGCATTGCTCTGATGGTAGGTGCGTGTCTTGCGGTCGCGCTTCAAGGGTGCACCACGGGGTCTGGCACGGCTCGGCTAGTTCAAGTTCACTACGAACCGGAGGCTGAGTACGACAACGCTGACTTTGAACCGCAGGCCTGTCCATCGGCGTTGGGCGGTACACCACCGCGCGTCGACACCTACGACAGTGCACCGGCTTCGTTCGGGGGATTGGTCCGATCGGCGACCGAGCAAGGACCTCAATCGACGGTTCGCTATATCTTCCATACGCACGGGATGGGGCTGACAAAGCGATGCGACTTCACAACACCACTGCTTAAGGCGTTGGAAGATCGCGGATATCGCCGCACCGCTGAGCCGAGCACCTGGATACCGGCGGCGACACGCCGAGACTGGCACGTTCGAGGGGAGGCGCTGGCCTGTCGCGGAGACGATGCCGATGAACCGCCTTGCCTCTATAAGTCTTTCGGGGACTATCGCTTCGACCGTCTGCGAGGCGATGGCGGGGATCAGGTGGTTGTAGTCAGCTACTACTGGCACCTCGATCTCTGGCGCGCCCAGTACCCCTTTTTGCACGACGATTTTCAACAGGATCCAGGGTTCATTTCGGGGCCGCTCAAGCACGAGACGGTGGGAGGTGGGCTCGGAGATGCGGCGGCTTACCTGGGCGATCTAGGGATACCTTTGCGCGAGGGAATGGCGACGGCGATCTGCGCGATGCTTCAAGACGCTGCCGACCTGCAAAGTCGAGGCTCGAGTGGGTTGGAGACCTGTTTGGCAGAAGGGGAGGGGAGCCGCATCGCGCCGAAGGTTCAGTTTGGTTTCGTGTCGCACAGTCTCGGCAGCCGCATCTTGTTTGATGTGCTCACGGACGGTTGGGGGGTCGCTGGGCCGGCTGAAAGGCGGCGCGCTTCGCAGCGCGAAGCTTATGAAACGCTCGCAGCTCAAACGACGAGCTTCTTCATGGCGGCTAACCAGTTGCCGTTGCTTGGACCTGGCCTTGTCAGCGTCACCGCCCAGCCCCCGATCCCTCCCACCGCGCTGCCCGAACACTGCGCCAACCTCCCGTCATTCCTCGCACTTCGATGCGTGCTGAAATCTTCTGGGGATCAACGCTTGGTGCGAGACTCAATGCTCGACGTCGTCGCCTTCCACGACCCCGGCGATTTGCTCGGCTATCGCGTCAGCGGCGGCATGGCGGCGGCTCCGAGCGGGGTGCGGTTTTTGACGGTTGAGCACCGCAACACACCGCAAATTTTGTGGGCGGGGAGCTGGCCGCTTTCGGCGCACGATCGAGAGCTCGAAAGACAGACATCGATCGGTCTCATATTGTGTGGAGGGGTTGAAGCGCGAGGCACGCTTCGACCTCGTGTCTGCGGATCGGGGGGACGGTGAAGGCGAGGCGATCGGGCGTCGGACGAACGGTCGGTGCATTTGGTCTCAAAGTGTAGATCGCGACAATCGCGCTGACCTGACACCGTCGAATTGGGGGCTCAGGGTACAATAGGGAAATCACACTAGGCTGATCGATCTGCGAGCCACGGTACCCCACCTAGCCCGAGCAAAAAGCGCAGGGTGAAGCGGGATCAGCTCAGCTGATTTGACATTTCGGAAGTATCCGAAATAATGGCGCGCATGCAGGGAGGGCTACACAGTGCATGCACGCATTCTGAACGGCATTGGTCACTTCGACATCGCCGGACCGGACATTGATCGCCTAGGAGATTTCTATTCGGCGGTGCTCGGTTGGTCGTCTCAACCGCGAGGCCCAGGATACAGCCAGGTCTCGACGCCGACGGGCCAGGGTGCGCTCGTCGAGGCGAGTGAGGCCAGCTTCGTTGTCGGTATTGTCGTCGAGGATCTTGATACAGCGCTTGCGAAGGCTGTCTCTGCTGGTGGCCTGGTCACCATGCCGCGAACGGACAATGGCTGGGTAAGCAAGGGGCAGGTGACCGACCCAGCGGGTAACCTGCTCACCCTCATCCAGGCTTGACAGTGGACGGTGATCGGCTGGACGAGGGGCTTCGCGCTATCGCTCACGCGGATCGCCGACTGTTCATTCGGCTTTGTCTAGATGGTGAGAAGGCTGCGGGTGAGCTTGCGGCGCGGTCGAGTCTCTCGCTGGCGAGTGTGTCTGAGCATTTGAAAGTGTTGCGGAAATGCGGGCTTCTTAGACTCAACAAGCAGGGGCGATTTTGGCGCTATAGGACTGATCGTGAAGTACTTTCCGCGCTTTCCAAAGAGGTCGCTAGGTTGGATTCAGAGTGATGGGCAAGGAAGCTCTGGTGTTTGCGGAGGTGGGCGTTGAGGCGGGCGAAGTTCGCGCTTTTCTGGAGAGCCACGAACTCATCCTTCGCGGCGAGTTGCGCAGACGGATCGCGATCCCAGAGATCCGAAACCTGCGCATCGACGGTGATGATCTGACTTTCAGCAGTGGGGGAGAAGCGGTTCGTCTACGGCTCGGAGCACAGATGGCTTCGCGCTGGATGACTTCGATCGAAGCCCCGCCAACTGATTTGAAAACGAAGCTAGGCATCAGGGTTGGATGCCGCGTGTTCTGCTTGGGTGCCTTCGATGACGAGACGTTGAAAAGGTCAATCGCGGGGCACGAGGCAATCGACTTGTTGTCAGCGACAATGCTTGTCGCATACGTCGAAGCGGCGGTGGACATTGAAACTGCCCTGACGACGCATGCGAAGCACCCGACCCTGCCGCTATGGGTCGTTTATCGAAAAGGGCGAACAGTTGCCTTCGGTGACACAGCAATACGCTCCAGGCTACGGCAGGCCGGGCTGCGAGATTCGAAGTCATGCAGCGTGTCCGATTTCTTGACGGCGACGCGGTACAGCTACCCAGCGGTGTAATCACCGCGTTCATCGGAGCGGGATGCGCTATCCTTCGCGAAAAATCTAGGCATCATTGACCAATGACCCTTCGCTTTGAAACCTATCCCGCACCGCCCGCGCTGGCCGGTGCAGTTCGGGAGTTGTGGTTGTTGGAAGACGACGGCGAGCTTCACGCGGGACTACCGAAGCCGTACGTCGAACTCGTCGTCAGTCTGTCGGGTACTCATTATTGGCGGGCCGAACCGGCGGGCCAGGAGCATCGATATGACACGGCCTGGCTGACCCCTCTTCAGAGGGCACCGCGCTACGCTAGGTCCATCGGCCCCCGCCGGCTCATCGGAGCTCGATTGGAGCCCTGGGCCGCCTATGCGCTATTTGGAGACCTTCCCCGCGGGGATGGAGAGCCACCGCCGGTCCTAAACACGATCCTGGGAGAGGAGGCCGATCGACTTCGGGCGGCCTTGGTCTCCGCTGCGGATGATGATGCGCGGTTCCTGAGCTTTGCGTCGTGGCTTTCAGATCGGCCGGCTCTGATACTGCAGCATCGCGCCACGATAGAGAGTGACCGCGCAACCAGCCTCGCGAAGGAATTGGGGGTCAGCGAAAGGTCTTTGCGTCGCCGGTTCGGGCAGGAGATCGGCATGGCCCCGAAGGGCTGGCTCAGGCTCAAGCGCTTGGACGGCGTCTTGCGCGAGCTTGGCGAACAGAGTGGAGGGCTGTCGCTCGCGGACTTGGCACTCGACCATGGATTTTCCGACCAAGCTCACCTCACTCGAGAGCTTGGCCGTATGACCGGTGTGACACCTTCGGTTCTAAAACGGAGAGCGGCCGGTACACCGCCGCATCTGGTCTCGAGGACTGGCCGGATTGTTCAAGATTGATCCGAGGTCGCGTGGGATATCGCCCTGCAAAGGGGAGGTCCCATGAAGTACATTCGAAACGTAGTCTCCACACTATCCGCAATCATTGCGTCCGCTGCGGTGATCGCTGGTTGTGAGGCTGTCGCGCACGCGACGCTAACCGGGGAGGCAAGGTTTGTCGCGGTTACGGTCGGTTACGGTCTCGGCGCATTGGCCGGTTCTACCATTGCAACATTTATGGGGCTGCCAAGAGTAGCGCTGGCCGTATCGGTTCTTCTCGCGGTCCTAGCGGTGGTCAACCTCCTTTCGTTTCCGCACCCCTGGTGGTTCACTCCGGTCACATTTCTTACGTTGACGGCCGGTTGGCTGGTCGGTCGGCAGATCGGGGGGCTTTTGCGGGATTCTCGAGCGTCAACTAGCTGAGCGGGACCATCTGATGAGCGTTCGATCAGTCAGCTGACTGCGCTAATCTGTCGTGCTCGAAGTCCCAACCTGAGTGAGCCCCCATCAAGAACTGGATGAGGAGGCTGGCGCAGCCATTATGCCGCGACCGGGTCGATTGTCTCGTCAGGGCGGAGGCGAGGAGAAGTGAAGTGATGCTCTACAAGCTGGCCGCATTCGCCTTTGTGGTGCTGTTCGGAGCGACCTCGGCAATCGCCCAGTCGCCCATTATTCCCCTCGAAGATTTGGCCCGTGCACCTGCCGTCGCTGCCGTAGCCGTCAGCCCCGATGGTTCTCGCCTCGCCTTGATCGAATCCATAGACGGGCGCGGGGCCTTGACTGTTCGGGATCTGGACGGCGGCGCGACCAGGGTGCTCTATCGCGACCCCGCCCGCTCACTGAGCAACGTTTCGTGGTCAGCCGATGGGCGTTGGCTGCTTACGCTGCAGGACGCAGGGGGTGACGAGGGGTACCATCTATTCCGGGTTGATCCGGAACGGCCTGGTGCCGATCCTGTCGACTTGACGCCATTTGAGGGTGTCCAGGTAGAGCTTATCCGGCTGCCACCCGGGAGGCCCGGGACCGCCGTGATCACCTTAAACCAGCGCGATCGAGCTCTCGCAGACGCCTATTCGTTGGACCTTGCAACGGGGAGCCTCACTGAGATTGCTCGGAACGAGATCGGATTCACAGAGTTCCAAGCCGACGCCGACGGTCGGGTTCTGGTGGGAAGCGTAACCCGGGTGGATGGCCAGCTGGAGTTGGTCGCACGTGATCACCCTATGTCTCCATGGCGAGTGATCTACACCGCTCCAACGGATGAAAGGTTCGATCTGGTCACGTTGACGCCCGATGGTCGGGAAGCAATCGTACGAAGCAACCGAGGGCGCGAGACCGACCGGCTGATGAGGCTCGAGCTCGCATCCGGACGGACTGAGAATCTGGACCACGAGGTGTGTGGGAGATTTGACCAGGACACCGCGCTGCTGGACCACCGCGGGAAACTCGCCTTCATCACCTGTAGCATGGAGCGAGCGACTGTTTTCGGCGCGACTCCCGAGTTTGCCGAACAGGTGGCGAGCGTCAGAGCATTGGTCGGTGCAGGCTCATCCATCTATCTCGACGGCGTGTCGGCTGACTTTCGGTCCTCGGTCTATTTCGCTGACCAAAGCAATCGCTCGGGCCGCTTCGTTCTCTATCGCGACGGGCACGCGGCGATTGTCGCCGAACACCGGCCGTGGCTCGCAGAGGCACCGCTGGTGCCAAGCCAACACCATTGGATTCAGGCCAGGGACGGGTTGGAGCTGTCTGTCTATGTGACGCGATCAAACAGTGCAGCGCCGGGACCTACCGTTGTAAGCCTGCATGGTGGCCCGTGGATGCGCGATGTCGATGGCTTCCAGCCGGATGTGCAACTGCTGGCCAACCGCGGATACAACGTCTTGCAGGTCAATTTCCGCGGTTCGACGGGATTGGGTCGACGGCACTTCGAAGCTGGGGTGCGGGAGTTCGGCCGCGCGATGTCGGACGATGTGATCGACGCGCTCAGCTGGTCGATTGAGCAGGGTATCACTGATCCCAAGCATGTCTGCATCATGGGGGGATCCTATGGAGGCTATGCGGCGCTGGTTGGTTTGACGCGCGATGGGGACCGTTTCCGATGCGGTGTGGACTTCGCCGGGCCCGTCGATCTCGCCACGTTGATCGAGGCCTTTCCGCCGGCATGGCGGCCTTATCTCCCGAGGTCGTGGTACCGGTTCGTCGGCGATCCATCGGTAGAAGAAGACCGACGAGATATGGCGTCGCGCTCCCCTCTAGCCCAAGCCAATCGCATCCAGGCACCCCTTCTGATCTTTCAAGGCGCTAACGACCCTCGCGTGACCCAGGCGCAATCTGATCAGATCGTCTGTGCCCTGAGACAGAGAAGCGTCCCGGTGGAGTATCTGCTCGCGGGTAACGAGGGACATAGCTTCGGCAACGAAGAAACCAGTCTCGCGGTCAACCGCTCACTAGAGCTGTTTCTCGGCGAGCATCTGGGGGGGAGGGTCCAATCCGAAGTCGAGCCAAGGATTGAACTGGCGCTCGCGTCACTGCGCCAAGCGGGCTCCAGTGCGGGCTGCCCGGCTATGTCGCCTCCGACACTGGTCCCCGAGAGCGCCCACACTCAGGCTCGTTCGAATGAATTATCGCAATGAAAATCAGCGATTCATGCCGCAATCTAGCCGATTTACATCAAGTTTATGAGCTCTTCGACCTCGGGCAATCCGGGGTGGTGGCCGTGCTGCACGGGTTTGCTCAGCAAGGCGGCATGGTCTGGATACCAAGATCGCCTGCCAGACCGTTGCACGTGTTTCGGCATAGGGATCCGAGAGGAGAGGGGAACCAGTGAACGAGCATTTTGGAGAGGTGTTCGGGCAGCTCCGCCTGATGATGCTGTCGGCCGCCCCTCGATTGACGGTGGCGCGTGACGGACCGGGGACGCTCGAACTACGCACACCCGAGATCGACCCAAGGACAAAGCAACCTGGCTGGTTCGGAACGATCACGATCAAGAAGACCTATGTCGCCGTCCACCTCATCCCCCTCTACGTGCACCCCGAGCTGGGGTCGGACATATCGCCCGAACTAGCGAAGCGGCGACAGGGTAAGAGCTGCTTCAACTTCGCAGGGGCTGACGAGACGCTGTTTGCCGAGCTCAATGCCCTCATGATCCGGTGTGCAGAGTTTGATGCCGCCGCATCAGTGCGACAGTGATCTCGTTCGAAATCTCGATGCCGCGCCCAACGTCGAGGTTTCGTTCGGAGACATTGGGCAGTGCGGGGCCTCGATCAGATGAAGCGACGATGGTCGCCGGATGAAATGCGCGCGCGAATAGGGCTGTTGCCTCCCCGGGCAGGCTGCAGCGCTGGAGGCTCATGGTAGCGGAAGCCCGACAGCGAGCGGGTAGGGAAATGCGGCCATGTGGTTGCTAGTCTAACCAAATGAGCCAATCCCCTGCACTCGGTCGCCCCCCTCACCCGGACACGCTTACGCCGGCCGAATGGCGTGTGGTCGAGGGGGTTCGGCATGGTTTGACCAACAGGGCTATCGCCGAGCGCATCGGAGTCACCGCAGAGGCGGTCAAATATCACGTCGCAAACGCGCTTTCCAAACTCGGTTTTAGGAGTCGTCAGGAGCTGAAGGCCTGGTCAGGGATCCGGCGAGACAGTGAGCTTGCAAGCGTTCGCGCGCCGGAGGTCGCGGCTGTCAAGCTCGGCCCGGTCGGTCAGATATCGAGAACTGTCGCGGACATCGGGCGGTCGACGCGCTGGTACCAGACGGTGCTCGATCTTGAACTGCTGTTTGCGTTCGAAAAGATGGCGTTCTTTCGCTGTGGCGAACTGCGCTTGTACCTGCATGAGGGTGAGCCGGGCGCTGAATCGCTGATCTATTTCAGCGTCGACGACGTAAGGATCGCTCATGCTGCGCTGACCGAACGCGGTGTTGAGTTCATCAACGCACCGCACCTGCTTCACCGCCACGCCGACGGCTCTGAGGAGTGGATGGCGTTTTTCAAGGATGAAGAAGGACGCCCGCTGGCGCTCATGAGCGCCATCAGACCTGTCGCCAAGGCGGCGAGCCAAACTGGAGAATGACCATGCACAACGCTGCTCGAACCATCATTGTAGGCCTGCTGTTGGCAGGTGCGACGCCATCAGCCGCAGAACCAGTAACCCGTCCGATTGTCTCGCAGTCGATGTCGGTTGGCCTCGCTGGTCGACCTTTGCAACAGGTCGCGGTCACCACGGCCGACCTCGAACAAGCCGTCATCTTTTACCGCGACACGCTCGGCCTGCCGTTGATGTTTGTCGCCAACGAAATGGCGTTCTTCGATGTCGCCGGGATGCGGTTGATGGTGGCGCTCGATCGCAATCGCGAGATGACGCGTCCGGCGACCATTCTGTACTTCGACGCCCCGGATTTCGACGAGACCGTCGCTCGGCTGCACGCAGCTCGTGTCACCCTGGAAGGCCCGGTTGAGACCGTGCAAGTAACAAGTGCGGGCGAGCTCAAGCTTCAGCAGTTTGTCGATCCGGACGGCAACGCACTGGCCGTTATGGGGCTCGTCGCGGCTTCAGATCGCGCTGCACGTCAGCCAGAAGCAGGCCGATTAGGTGGATGATAGCCAGCATTGGGCAACAGCAGCAGCGCTCCAAGTTCCAATGCTCAGGTCAGTGATTCAACACCCCGCACGCGGTGTTCTGCAAGACCTTCGAGATGCAGCGCCATCTGACTGGCAGGAACGCCGGCCCTGCTTCCGCGCGGAGGGCTGACGCGGCATGGCCGGTGGCCGTTGACTGACCTCTTGACCCTCGGCCGACCTTCGACTTGGCGAAGTTGATCTCCCATCAGGCTCTCAAGAACATCACAAGATCCTCTGCATGATGCGGTCCCGCAGGACCAGTTGGTGCCAGAGGGCCGCGCAGACATGCAAAATGATGAGGCAAGCGATAGTCCAACCGGCGTAGGCGTGGACGTACCAGGTCGCAGAGCGCAGACGTTCGTCGTCGGTTGGGGTGAAAATGCCGGGCACCGTTATCAGTCCGAAAACGGACATGTCAGCGTCGAAGTAGTCCCAGACGATGAAACCGCTGACGCACAAGACGACCAAAAGCACATAAAGTGACGCATGCACCGCGCTAGCGGTGACCGCTTGCCATGGAGCTGAGCTGGGTGTGGCCGAAGGCGCGGGATGGGTCAGTCGCCATAGAATGCGAAGGATCACCAGCGCCGCAACAAGCATTCCGACCTGATAGTGTATGCGAATTAGGTCCGAACCAGTCGCCCGGTTGGTACTGGCCTCAGCCAGACGTCCAGTGACGATTTCGACAAGCACCAGGCCCGCCACAATCCAATGCAGAGAGCTGAGGACGCGACCCCAACCCGCCGGCGGCCCCCCCCTGTCTTGGCAAGCGGTGGTCATTCGGGGTGTCGCTCGAGGCGAATGTCTCGTTCTGCGGCGAGGTCGCCGTCTGCGGATTGCACCAGTCGGACAATCCCGCTACCGCCCCGGAACTCCTGTTTCGCGCGGTAGGCTTGGTCGACACCAAACTCACCTTCAAACACTAAGTCATCGATGTAATAGGGCGGACGCCCCGGCTCGCCGACGAACATGTGAATGTGGGCTGGGATGGTCTCTGACGGATAAGGGGCGGGCTTGATCGTCTCGAAGCGGTAACGGCCATCCTGGTCCGTTCGCACCCAGCCCCTGAACCGACCATGACGACGGCTCCAGACCGAGTGGTTCGTTCCGTCTGCATATAGGCCGCCAGCGTTGGTATGGTGTGCATATATGACGACGCCGCTTGCCGCGGCTCCGTCCGTAGTCAGAACGCGCCCGGTGACCTGGAGCCGCTGCCCCTCGTCAGTAGGTCGATACAGACGCGTCGAGTATCCGAGTGATTCAAAGGGGACCTCTCCGACTGCTTCGCATCCTTCGCAGTTGTAGAGATCGGGCCGCGGGACGGGCTCATTCTGTGCCTGGGTCGCAGTCGCGTTGGATCGACCGCAAGCCGCCGCTGTTAATGTGACGGAAGCGCCGAGGGAAAGGATCAAATCGCGTCGACAGAAAGACATGGTATGAGCGCGTGGTCGGTCTGTGGTTGGTGACACTCTGCAAGCCTGCGCCTGTCTGGTATCTCCAGTATGTCGCCAATTCACTGCATGAAGGCGGTCAGACACATTGGCGATACAAACCTACAGTCACACTAGCCTATGACCCCGAGCGCACCGCCTCGTATTCTCATCGTTGAAGACGATAGAAGCGTGCGCGAAGCGGTCAGCGATTTCTTGTCGCGCCATGGACTGTCTGTTTGGATGGCCGAGGATGCCGTCGCAGCTGATCGCGCGATTGCGGGTGACCAGTCTTTCGATCTTGTCGTGCTTGACCTGATGTTGCCTGGTGAGGACGGCTTGTCGATTTGTCGCCGTCTGGCCGCTGCTGGTCCTCCGATCCTGATGGTCAGCGCCATCGGGGGTACGACCGACCGCATTGTAGGTCTTGAGTGCGGAGCGGCGGATTACCTCGCCAAACCCTTCGAGCCGCGCGAGCTGCTCGCCCGCATTCGCGCCATCCTGCGGCGCCAGACGACAACGTCCTCTCCTGCGAGACGGCTACATTTCGCGGGTCTGACATACGACCTGCAGGGCGCTCGGCTTAGCGACGCTGCGGGAGACGATGTGTCGCTGACAACCGGCGAACTGCGCCTCTTGGCGGCCTTCATCGAACGCCCAGGTCGACTTCTTTCACGCGCACTCATTCTTGATCTGACTCACGATTCGGCTTCCGGGCCGTTCGATCGCGCAGTCGACCTCGCGGTGAGTAGGCTCCGGCGCAAGCTGAACGGAGCGAGCGGAGTAGACTGCATCGAGACTGTGCGTGGGGCCGGTTATCGCTTCTCGGCGAAAGTCTCTTCGTGAAATCGACCTCGATTTTCGTGCAGGTGCTCGGGCTAACGACCTTGGTCCTTGTCGTCGCGCTAGCCGTCGGCGCGATGCTCACTCAGGCGCTGCCGGCCCCGGATCGCGGTCGCATAAATGTCCTCGAAATGGCCTGGGCGCTTGAGCAAAAGCCATCGTCGGTGATCGACACGGCTTCCAGCACCAAACCTCCGTCAGGCCAACGCTCCGAAATCGTCGAGCGCGCGCTCGCTCTTGCTATGGGCAAGCCGCTTTCCGAAGTCCGTGCAGTCTGGAATGACCTCCCTCGCGCGGTCGAAAGCCACGGCCACAACGTACTGCTGATCGACGGGCGTGACGTGCTCGTTTCTGGTGACACTGGCGGCTTCTCCACGACCTACAATGAGCATGACCGACTGGCTCCTCAGACCTTCGTGCCCCTATTCACCGCCGCTGTTCGGAGCTCTGACGGCAACTGGCTCGTCGGTACGCCTCATGATCCGGCCCTCGCGGCATGGCGTATCCGTATCCTGTTGTCATTTGCCTTGGCCGCTATCCTACTGGCGGGGCCGGTTTGGTGGATTTCGCGTTGGATTGCTCGGCCGATCGAAGCGCTTGCTGTTGCAGCCGAGCGAACTCGCTTGGCGTCGACAGCACCGTTCCCCGTGTCTGGCCCCCGTGAGGTGCGGACCGCCGCATTGGCCATCAACGCAATGCATGCGCGCCTCGTGGCTCAGGCCCAAGATCAGCTGCGCATGGTAACAGCCCTCGCGCATGATCTACGCACACCGCTGACCGCTCTTCGGCTGCGCGCCGAAGAAGCCCCACCAGAACTCGCCGGTCGGCTGACGCCGGACTTGAAGCGGATGGGGACCATGATCGAAGACTGTCTCACGCTCGTCAGCGAAGGCGCGCGCCCCGTGTCGCTACGCGAGGTTAGGCTCGATGAGTTCATCGACGTTTGCATCGGGGCGAGGGGAGCCGACGGGATTACGGCCACTCTGGAACGCCCTGTTGTGGTCAACACCGATGCCGCAAGATTGCGTCGAGCGGTCGACAACCTCCTGGACAACGCTATTCGGTACGGCCAAGTCGCTCGCATCCACATGTTCGTTGTCGATGGATGGGTGAGGCTGCAGATCACCGATGACGGACCAGGGCTGCCAGCCGACCAGGTCGAGCGATTGATGAAGCCGTTCGAAACGATGGATCCGGCCCGAAGCCGGGATCTCGGCGGTGTTGGTCTCGGCCTCTCGATCGTCGCTGATATAGCGCGAGAACTCGACCTGCGCTTCACGCTGACCAATGTACCGTTTGGCCTTATGGCGCAGCTCGATATCCCGCTTTCGCGAGCGACAGACCGATGACTGGCGAGTGGCTGACGCTAAAGCGCAGATTGGCAAAAAAAATGCACTGATCGGGCGGTCGCGAACGGCGCTGACCAGGCCGAGCAGGGCGGCAAGGCGATGCTCGCCACGCCGTCTCAGATCGTGCTCTATGACGCGATGAAACCCGCCCTGATTTCCGTTCTCGCCGCTCTCGCCCTGGGGGCCTGCTCGCACGTTCTCACGCCTGGGGCCCCTGCGCCGCTGAAGCTGGCCAGCTGGAACATGGAGCATCTCGCGGAAGCGGACGGCTCAGGGTGTCGGCCTCGCTCTGAGGGCGATTACGCTGAGATGCGAGCGTATGTGACTAGCTTGGATGCGGATGTGATCGCGTTCCAAGAAGTGGAGTCCAAGGCCGCTGCAGAGCGTGTGTTCGACGCAGCGCGCTACACGATCGTGATCGAAGAGCGCGTCGGCAGCGACAGGGGTGGGGTGTGTCGCGGGCTCGACGGTCAGACCATCAATGCGCAGCGGACGGGGTTCGCCATTCGCAAGGGTCTGGCGTTCGAGCGGCTCGCTGACTTCACCGAGGTTCAGCTCGGTGATGTCGATCTGCGTTCTGGTGTCGATCTCGTCGTTCGGCCGCGGGGAGGGGAGCCTATCCGCGTCATGTCTGTGCATCTGAAGTCAGGGTGCAGTTCAGGCGACCGGAATGAAGCGTGTGCTGTGCTCATGCAGCAGGTACCGGTCATGGAGCGCTGGATCGACGCGCGAGCCGGCGAGGGGGTTCGGTTCGCGGTCTTGGGGGACTTCAATCGGCGGCTGGCTATGGCGAACGATGCGGTCTGGTCGAACTGGGATGATGGGGCACCGACCAATGCTGATCTGGCCCTGGCTTCCGGGGATCAGAATGCCCGCTGTAACCCGCGCTATCGCGACTTCATTGACTTCATCGTGCTCGATCGTCGCGCGACAGCTGATCTGCAGGCGTTCGAAGAGGCGACTTACGCCGGCGACGCGCTCAGCGACCATTGCGCGATTACAGCTACGCTGGATGTTCGCTGAAATCCGGATTCAAACGTGATTGTCGACTGCCGAATGTAGCCTCAGGTGCTACGTCAGCATGCGCCAGAGGCTCACCGCCTGCCAGACGATCCCCGCGAGCGTCAGCAACGCAACAACACCGATCGTCACCCTCCCAGGCACGTCGCGGCGACGACGGGCGCGCGCTTCGCCATAGTGACGCTGTACATTCAGCATGAGCTCCGCTGAAACCCCCCAAGCCGCTTCAATGCGCTCGGCGAGATCGCGGTCGATCGACGCACGGCCGGCGAGCACACGGTCGAGACGCTTCTGTTCGATCTGGAGGACGGCGGCCGCTTCGATCGTGCTCACCCCATGATAGGGCAGCACTTCATCGCGCAGAATTTCACCCGGGTGACAGGGGTTCTTCAGCATGGTCGTTGGCTCCACGCGAGCGACAAACCGTGTCTGTCTTCACTCGCTTAAGAGCGGTCCGCGGCAGATGTGAGTAGGAGCCATGCCTGAACCCTAGCTCCAAAGCTCGATGCGCAGAAGGGCGGATCGACCGGCTGACAAATGGGCAGGCTGATGCGGCTAGCCAGCGATTTCTGCGCTGGGTGTAGATCGGGAAAAATGCACTGGGCCGACCCGGCAGATCACCCTGGCTTCGGCCGTGGCTTCGAAGGGTCTAAAGTAACGGAAATCATGAAGCTGATGTCCGAAACAAAGTGCAGTCCAGCCGTGCGCAACTACGTCCCAAATCAAGCCCTGTATGTCATGCAAAACCAGCATGGCTTGATCAAGGTCGGCCGAAGCCTCGATCCGGAATTGCGACGGCGTGCGCTGGAGTACAGCGAAGAATGTAGCATTAGTCTGGTTCTCGTCCGACCT
>Ga0315902_10004237_pt1 | contig 20863 bp, 17 predicted proteins | sample LakEriMetagenome_9_FD_203523 | JGI IMG/M metagenome (GOLD analysis project Ga0315902, IMG submission 203523) | Freshwater fungal communities from buoy surface, Lake Erie, Ohio, United States - Buoy 12 MA117 | ecosystem: Environmental > Aquatic > Freshwater > Lake > Lake biofilm | place: USA... | reverse complement strand
CGATCGCCCCATGGCCGAGAACGCCCTCGGCGTCATGTTCAAACACGCCGACCGCCTCGGCCGCCTGGTCGACGATTTGCTCACCATCTCCCGCGCCGAGTCGCGTTCCGTCCCGCTCGAGACGCAACGCCTCGATCTGCGCGATCTCCTCCGCCGCGTGGTCGAGCAACTCGACGGACCCATCCGTGCCCAGGCCGCCACCGTGCGCATCACCACGGCGGGTGGCGACCTCTCGCTCGAGGCCGACGCCGCGCGACTCGAACAGGTTTTTCTCAACCTTCTCGAGAACGCGCTCAAATACGGCAACCGGCCCGGACTGACCGTCGAGCTTTATGTCGAGCGCGCCGGAGCGAATCTTCACGTGCAGGTGAGCGACAATGGTCCCGGCATCCCGCGCGAGGACCAGGAACACATCTTCGAGCGTTTCTACCGCGTGCACAAAGACCGCTCACGCGAGACCGGCGGCACCGGTCTCGGTCTCTCCATTGTGAAAAATGTGGTCCAAGCCCACGGCGGCACCGTTTCCGTGCGCAGTATTCCGGGCGAGGGATCAACCTTTACTGTCGTGCTGCCCGCGCAGCAGCCAGCGCCCGTCGCCCCGCCTCCCTGGTCCGCGGCAAAAAAGAGCGCAACCGCCGAAGCCGACCGGGGTTGAATCCGGCGTTATGAATATCCGCACACTCGCCGGCGCGCTTTGCGCCGCTCTCATCGTCTGTCTCCCGCCTGCTCTCCGCGCGCAGGATGACGCACCATCCGGACCTCCGGCTACCTCCGGAAAATCCGGCAAGCCCCATTGGAAAAAACACGGCGGTCCAGATCGGTCCATGCCGGGTCTTCCGCCCGAGGAAGCACAACGGCTTGCCGCCGCGCGCGAAAAAGCGAAGAACGATCCCACCGTCCGCTCGCTCAAGGACGCACGCGACGCGCTCGACGAGCAACTCGAGAAAGCGGTCAACGCTGCCATGCTCGCCGCGGATCCGGGGCTCGGACCCGTGCTGGAAAAAGTGAAGCAGTCCCGCGACCGCGCCAAAAAAATGCGTGACCGTTTCGAATCGCTCACGCCCGAGCAACGCGAACAACTCAAGTCGGCGCGCCAAGCGGCCAAAGACGATCCCGCCGTCGTCGCCGCGCGCGAAAAAATGCGGGGCGCCGATTCTCCCGAGGCGCGCCGCGAAGCCGGCAAGGCTCTGCGCGAGGCAATGAAAGCCGCCATGCTCAAACAAAATCCCGGCCTCGCCCCGCTGCTCGAACAACTCGGACCCCCTCCGGGCGGGCCCGGTGGTCCGATGGGAGGCCCCGGCGGACCCGACGGCCCTCCGCCGCCGGACCTCGACGACGCCGAGTAGGAAAATTACGCCGCTCAATCCAAAGGAGGGCCCGCCACGGCGGGCCCTCTCTCTTTCGGGGGACCCGCGCCCGCTTTATTTATTGCAAAAGCCCGGCCCCGCATTATGTTGCAGGCGTCTTTTTCGAAGACGTCGCCATGATTGTTGTTACGTCTTGTCCGCGGGCTACTTACGCAACCGGCCACATCTTGTCCGGCCTGCTAACCATCCTGCTGAACCTGCCGATTTTCTGTCGGCTTGAGCGCGGCATTCCGGCCGTCGTCGAAAAACACACGGAAATGCCATCCGGTCGCGGACCCCTTTCCGCCCGGGCAGCTGGCGCTGCGTTGGCGCCGCTTCCGTTCCACCTCCGCGGGAAGCATCCCCGGCGCGAAACGCGCGCCCCGCGGTTCACCTACCATACATCACATACCGAACGTTCCAATGAACTCACGTCAATCTGGTCCGCGTCGCCGCCGTCGTGGCGGTCGTTCGCGCGGCTCTTCTTCGTCCTCGCGTCCCCCCCGCTCGGGCGATCACTTCAAAGTCACCCGCGAGCCCCGCAAGCCGGCCGGCCTGTGGGATAAAGTCAAAGCGTTCTTCGGCCTCGCGCCGGAGGCTCCCACATCCTCGACCAACGGCTCCGCCCGCCGCGAACGCACCCGCGATGAATCGCGCCCCGCGCGCGAACCTCGCGAGCCGCGTGCTCCGCGCGAGCCGCGCAAACCCGAAGCCATCGAGGTCACCACGCCGCGTCTCTACGTCGGTAACCTGTCCTACGATGCCGCCGAGAGCGACCTCTTCGAGCTGTTCTCCGGCGTCGGCACCGTGGCCAATGTGGAAATCATTACCAACAAGCACACCCAACGCTCCAAAGGCTTCGGGTTTGTCCAGATGAACAGCGTCACGGAGGCCAAGCGCGCCGTCGACGAACTCCACGACAAGGACTACATGGGCCGCAAGCTCGTGGTCAGCGGAGCCAAACTCCCGCCCGACCGCCCCATCGGCCGCGACGACTCCGCGTCTTCGGAAGACCGCGCCGAGGAACCCGCGTCGCAGGTCTGATCCCGCGTCCTTGAAACCTTGCACCGTCCGCTCCCGGCTTCATGTCGGGAGCGGACGTTTTCTTTGCCGGTGAACGAAGACCGCACCATCCTCCGCCAAGCCGTCTTCCTGGCCGGCCCGACCTCCGTCGGAAAATCCGAAATTGCGCTCGCTCTCGCCGAACGACATGGCGGCGAAATCGTCTGCGCCGATGCCTTCCAACTCTATCGCGAATTCCCCGTGCTCAGCGCGCAGCCGAGTGAGGCCGACAAATCCTGCGTCCCGCACCATCTTTTCGGCACCGTGCCGTGCACGGACGAAATGGACGCCGCGCAATTCGCCGGCCGTGCTCTCGATGTCATAGCCGAAATCGTCGCACGCGGGAAAGTTCCCGTTGTCGTTGGCGGGAGCGGACTTTACTTGCATGCGCTCACCGCCGGGCTTCCCAGACTTTCCTCCATCGATCCCGCCATCCGCGATCAGGTGAGGGGAATGACGCTCAAAGACATGCTGACGCAATTGCAGTCCCTCGATCCCGCCAGTCTTTCCGCCATCGATGTGCACAATCCGCGCCGCGTGGCACGCCGCTTGGAGTTGTGCCTGCAAACCGGACAGCCCGCTTCGGAAATCCTCACCGAACCGCCCGTGCCCTCCGGTCTGCGCGGACTCGTCGTCACCCGCGATCGCGAGGACCTCAATGCCCGTATCAAGGCAGCCGTCGAAGCGCGCCTTGCCGGCGGTGCGATCGACGAAGTCCGTGCCGCGCGTGACAAGGCCGGCGGCACCGCCCGCCAGATCCTCGGATGGCGCGAAATCACCGCGCTGCTTGACGGCGAAATCGACCGCGCCACCTGTGCCGAACTTGTCGCCACCGCCACCCGCCAATACGCCAAAAGGCAGTTGACGTGGTTCCGGGCCAAGTCCACTTTTCCGGCAGAGAATTTGAGCACCGTGACATCCGACTCTCTGGATCGTATTGCCCGCCAACTGGGCCTCGCTGGATGATCATCACCGCGCCTCCTCCCTCCGCCACCGAAAAGACGGTTCTGGTCGGACTCGAGCATGACGGTGTATCCCGCTGGGACCTCGAAGAATCGCTCAGCGAATTGCGCGAACTGGCCGCCACCGCCGGTGCCACCGTGGTTGATACCGTCACGCAAAAACTCCAGCATCCGACCGCCCCGTATTATATCGGCAAAGGCAAAGCCGAGGAAGTTGCCATCCGCTGCACCGAGACCGGCGCGGGCTCGATCATCTTCGACGATGAACTGTCCCCCGCGCAGGGCCGCAATCTCGAGAGCGTCACCTCGAAAAAAATTCTCGATCGCACCCAGCTCATTCTCGACATCTTCGCGCGGCGTGCGCGCAGCCGTGAGGGACGGCTCCAAATCGAGCTGGCCCAGTTGCAATACCTTCTTCCGAGGCTCACCCGCATGTGGACGCACCTTTCGCGTCAGACCGGCGGCATCGGCACGCGTGGTCCGGGCGAAACCCAGCTCGAAGTCGACCGCCGCCGCGTGCAGGAACGCATCTCGCGATTGCAGAAAGATCTTGAGGAAGTTCGCAAACACCGCGCCATCCAGCGCGAAGGACGTGCGCGCCATCAATGGCCGGTCGTGGCCATCGTCGGCTACACCAACGCCGGCAAGTCCTCGCTGCTCAACCGTCTGACCAAAGCCGGAGTCCTTGCCGAGGACAAACTCTTCGCCACACTCGATCCGACCACGCGGCAATTCGTCCTGCCCAACAAATTGAAGGTTCTCTTTACCGACACCGTCGGCTTCATCCGCAAACTGCCCACGACCGTCATCGAATCCTTCAAAGCCACGCTCGAGGAATTGAAATCCGCCGACCTCCTCGTCCATGTCGTCGATGTCAGCCATCCGCAGTGGGAGGAGCACATCGCCGCTACGGACGCCGTCATCCGCGAACTCGAAGCCGACGGCAAGCACACGCTCATCGTTTTCAACAAGATCGACCGCCTTTCTAATCCCGAAGCCGTCGAAGCCGCGCTGGCCCGCTATCCGCATAGCGTCGCTGTCTCCGTGAAAACCGGCGAGAACCTCGAGGACTTCGTCGATGAGTTGCAAAATCAACTCTCCGCCTGGCGCCTGCGGCAGAAATTCCGCATTCCGCAAAGCGACAGCGCCGCCCTCGCCGAACTCCACCGCGCCGGCCACGTTGTCGAAATCGCCTACGAAGGCGACGACACGCTTGTCACCGCCCACATCCCCCCCGCGCTCGAACCCAAATTCGTCCGCTACGCGGTGTCATGAAATCCTTCCGCGAAGAACTCTGGTTCGAAGTCCCCGCGAGGCGCGGCCTGATCAACATCACGCCCGATGTCGACCGGTGCCTGCGCGCCAGTGGGATCAAGGAGGGTCTTTGTCTGGTCAATGCCATGCACATCACGGCCAGCGTCTTCATCAACGATGACGAAAGTGGACTGCATGCCGATTTCGAAAAGTGGCTGGAAAAGCTCGCACCGGAAAAACCCCACAGCCAATACCGGCACAACGGCGCGGAGGACAACGCCGATGCGCATCTCAAACGCAGCATTATGGGACGAGAGGTCGTTGTCGCGGTGACGGACGGACACCTCGACTTCGGACCGTGGGAGCAAATTTTCTACGGCGAGTTCGACGGCCTCCGCCGGAAGCGGGTGCTGGTCAAAATCATCGGCGAGTAGCTGTTACTTCTCCGCGAGAAGTTCCTTTTTCGCCGCAGCAAGTTCTGCGCGCTGGTGCTTGTTGACCGCGGGATACTTCAAGTGGAGCGAATCGAGCGCGTCGATCACCGCCGCGGCGACGACCGCGCGGGTGAACCATTTGTTGTCCGCCGGAACGACATACCAAGGCGACTCTTTGGTCGCCGTGTGGCGGATGGTTTCTTCGTAGGCCCGCTGGTAGTCCTTCCAGAACCTCCTTTCATGCGAGTCGGCGCTGGAAAACTTCCAGTTCTTTTCCGGCATGTCGATGCGCTCGAGGAAGCGCTTCTTTTGTTCTTCCTTCGACACATTGAGGAAGAATTTGCGGACGAGCACACCGTTGCGGGAGAGGTAGCGCTCGAACGCGCGGATGTCCTCGAAGCGTTGATCCCAGATGTCCTTGCCGAGCAGTTCCCGCGGGATCTTCTGCTTGTGGAGGATCTCCGGGTGCACGCGAACGACGAGCGTCTCTTCGTAGTAACTGCGGTTGAAGATGCCGATGCGTCCGCGTTCGGGCACGCGCTTGCTGCAGCGCCAGAGGTAATCGTGGTCGAGTTCCTCGCTGGTCGGGGCCTTGAAGGAATGCACCTGACAACCCTGCGGGTTGATGCCGGACATGACGTGTTTGATCACGCCGTCTTTGCCCGCGGCATCCATCGCCTGGAAAATGAGCAGCACGGCCCATTGGTCCTGCGCGTAAAGTTTGTCCTGCAGGGTCGAGAGCGTCTGGACTCCGTGGGCGAGGGCTTCTTTAGCCTGCTCCTTGTCCCGCTTGTCGAAGGTCAGCGTATCACCCGGATCGTAATCCTTGAGGCGGAAAGATTTCCCCGAATCGACGCGGAAGGGCGCGGCCAATTCGTGGGCATTCTTGGTGAGCTTGTCAGGTTTCATGACCGGGAGGATGCGAGGACTTCCACTCCTTTCATACCGAGCCAAACGGCGAAGACGCAGGCCAAAACGCTGGCCAGCGCGTAAGCGCCTGCGATCCACAATTCGCCGCGACGGAGAAGGTGGACCGTTTCTAAACCGAAGGCCGAAAAGGTGGTGAAGCCGCCGAGCAATCCGGTGAGCAGGAGCAAACGCATCGACGGGCTGAACCAATCAAGCCGCTCGGCCAAGCCCGAGAGAAGACCGATGATCAGACAACCGAGCAGATTCACCGCAAAGGTGCTCCACGGAAATTTCGCGGACAACGTGTGATGCAGCACCCAACCGCCGAGAAGGTAGCGCGCCACCGCGCCGGCGAAGCCGCCGAGTCCGACGATGAGGATGTTGGTCGCGCCGCTCAAGATGACCGGATGGTAAGTCGGCGGCCTCCTTTGCCAAGCCGCGCGTCAGACCAATTGCACAGCGCGTGGTTCGGGAACAAGGCGGCCGATCGTATAAACGGGTTCGGCGACGGCAGATCGAACGGTCTTTTCGTCCTCCTCCGCGCAAACCATGACCATGCCGATGCCCATATTGAAGGTGCGGAACAACTCGGAATCCGGCAACCCGCTTGCTTCGCGGATCAAGGCAAAGAGCGGCGGCACCGGCCAGGCAGCAAGATCGATCTCCGCGGCGCAGTCGGACGGCAGAACGCGCGGAAGATTTTCGAAAATTCCACCACCGGTCAGATGGGCGAGCGCTTTGATCCGTCCGGTTTCCAACGCACCGCGCAACACGGGCAAATAGGAACGGTGCGGCGCCAGGAGCGCTTCGCCCAGGGAGCAATCCAGCCCTGCCGGTTTGGCCTCGAGCGGCAGACCGCGGAAAATTTTGCGCGCGAGCGAATAACCGTTGGTGTGCAGGCCGGACGAAGCCAAACCGAGCAAGACATCGCCCGGTTTGATGTCCGTTCGCGGCAAAAGATGCTTTTTCTCCGCGATCCCAACCATGGTGCCGGCCACGTCGAATTCCCCGGGACAATAGACGCCGGGCATCTCTGCCGTTTCGCCGCCGAGCAGGACGCAACCTGCCGCGGCACAGGCGTCGGCCATGCCGCCCACGATTTCCGCGATGCGCGAAGCGGAGATTTGCGACGATGCGATGTAATCGAGGAAAAAGAGCGGAGTCGCGCCCTGCACGAGCAGGTCGTCGATGCAGTGGTTGACGATGTCGTGTCCGATGGTGTCGTAGCGACCGGCCGCCGAAGCCAGCATCACCTTGGTGCCCACACCGTCGGTCGTGGCGAGCAGCACGGGACGTTCGAACTTTTTCAGGGCCGAGGCATCGAGTGCGCCCCCGAAGGATCCGATGCCGCCGAGCACGCCGACGGAATGCGTGGCTTCGACTTTCTTTTTGAGCAGTTCGACCGCACGGTTGCCCTCGTTGATGTCGACCCCGCTGTCCGCATAGCCGCCCGCGGTTCGGGCCAGTTCGCGCCAGCCGATATCGCGACGGAATTGGGCTCCGCGGAACTTGATATCGCTTGCCGCTTCGTAGGCGCGTTGCCGCGCTTCCGTCAGATCGGACCCGAGCGCGGTGACATTGAGCACACGTCCGCCGGAAGTGACGATGGTGCCGTCCTTTTCCGCTGTGCCGGCGTGGCTAATGGCCACTTGCGGGCGCGTCGCTGCCGTAGCGAGTCCGTCGATCTTGTCACCGGTCCGCGGCTTCTCCGGATAACCGGCAGTGGCAAGAACCACCGTGCATGCCGTGGCGTCGCTCCAACGGAGCGGAAGTTGATCGAGGCGTCCCTCGACGCAGGCCAACGCGATGTCGCGCAACGGCGTCTCGAGCAACGCGAGCAAAGTCTGCGCCTCGGGATCGCCTAAGCGGCAATTGTATTCGATCAGCTTCGGACCATCCAATGTCATCATCAGCCCCGCATAGAGTACCCCAACATACGGCGTTCCTTCGGCGGCTAGTCCGGTAATGGTCGGACGGATGATCGTCGCGAGGATTTGATCGACCATCTCCGGTGAACAAATGCTCGTCGGTGCGTAAGCCCCCATGCCGCCAGTATTCCGTCCGCGGTCGCCTTCGTGAACCCGTTTGTGATCCTGCGCGGGCGGCATGGCGGCAACCGATTTCCCGTCGGTGAAGACAAGCAGCGAGACCTCGGGTCCGGTCAGGCGCTCCTCAAGCAGAATTGGTCCGGCGACGGAGAGGCGCTCGATGGCTTCATGAAGCTCCGCTTCGTTTTCGGGGACAACCACGCCCTTGCCAGAGGCGAGGCCGTCGGCCTTGACCACCACGGGAAAACTTTGCGCCTTGGCCCACGCTTTTGCTTCCGCTGCGGCCCTCGGACCGGAGAACGTCGCGTTGCGCGGCGAGGGAAGACCGTGCCGCGCAGCGAAGGCGCGGCAATGGCTTTTGCTCGTCTCGAGTTGTGCCGCGGCACGCGAGGGACCAAAGACTTTGAAGTTCGCGGCGCGCAGGGCGTCGGAAACACCGGCAGCCAGCGCGCTCTCGGGCCCGATGAGCACGAGATCGATTTCTTCCTCGCGGCAAAGCGCAACTACTTGCACCGGATTGCACGGATCGACGTTGCGGCGATTGGGTGTTCCGCCGTTTCCCGGGGCGACGATGACCTCGTCACCGCTGCGCTCGAGCGCGCGGGCCATGGCGTGTTCGCGTCCGCCCGAGCCGAGCACGAGGATTCTCATGCCAAGGAGAGTTCGAAGGTTTCTTTGGGCGTGACGCCGGAGACATCGACCGGATATTTGCCGGTGAAGCAGGCCGTGCAGTAGCCCGACTTTTTGCCGATGGCCGCCATCATGCCTTCGACCGAGAGGAAGGCCAGAGTGTCGGCTCCGACATGCTGGCGCAACCGCTCCGGATCGAAGCGCGCGGCGATCAGTTCGTCATAGGTGCCCATGTCCACGCCCATGTGACAGGGGTGAAGGACCCGCGGGGAGGTGATGCGCAGGTGGACTTCCTTTGCTCCGGCGTCGCGGACCAATTTGATCAGCTGCGCGGACGTCGTCCCGCGCACCAGTGAGTCGTCGATGATGACCACGCGCTGACCGGCGAGGTTGGCTGGGAGGACATTGAATTTCATGGCCACCCGCCGTTCGCGCAGATTTTGCGTCGGTTCGATGAAGGTGCGTCCGATGTAGCGGTTCTTGATGAAGCCGTCGTTGAACGGGATGCCGGACTTTCGCGCGTAGCCGATGGCTGCAGGAATGGACGAGTCGGGCACGGGCACGACCACGTCGGCTTCAACCGGACACTCGATGGCCAGCTGCTCGCCCAGTTTCTGCCGCACCTCGTGCACGCTGTGTCCGTCCCACTCGCTGTCCGGACGCGAGAAATAAACAAACTCGAAGGAACACCGGGCCGGTCCGCCCGGCGCGGTGGCCGTGCGTTGGCGGGTCATTTCCTTGCCGCGGACCACCACGATCTCGCCGTTCTTCACTTCGGTGATGTCGGTGCAACCGAGCGTATTGAGGGCGCACGTTTCCGATGCCGCGGCCCAGCCGCCTTCGGGGGTGCGGCCGATGGAGAGGGGTCGGAATCCCCAGGGGTCGCGCGCCGCGACGAAGCAATCGACACCGAGGAGAACCAGCGAGTAGGCGCCCTTCCACGAAGGCATAGTGCGCTCAAGCCGCTCCTCCCACGTGCGTCCGCTTGCCGCAGCCAGCATGAGAGCCATCACCTCGCTGTCGCTCGCCGCGGTGAGGGCGAAACCGCGTTGCAAAACCTGCGTACGCAATTCGGCGGCATTGACCAGAGATCCGTTGTGCGCGAGGGCAAGGGGGCCGTGCATCGTTTCGACCAGGAACGGCTGCGCATTGCGCGCGGTGGAGGCGCCCATTGTCGAGTAACGCGTGTGTCCGATGGCCTGGTAGCCGGTGAGGGGAGCCAGCGCTTCGGGGGTGAAAATTTGCGAAAGCAGACCGACGTCTTTGTGCAGGCGCGCGCGTTGTCCGTCGGACACCGCGATGCCAGCCGCCTCCTGCCCGCGATGCTGCAAGGCGAAAAGACCGAAGAATGCGAGCTGCGCGGTCTCCTCGCCGCTCGGCGATGACACAGCCACGACGCCGCACTCCTCGCGCGGACGGTCGTCACGCAGATCGGCGGTGTTCAGTGGATGCTTCATGAATTTGCGGCGTAAGCCACGCCATTGCGGAAAAGCGGCAGGGCCGAGCCTCGGCCCGCCTCTGGCACGATGGCACGGCCTTGGCGTGGGGTGACATGGTTCTCCGGGTGCGGCATCATACCGAGGACGAGACCTGTAGAGTCGCACACCCCCGCAATGGCGTCCACCGAGCCATTGGGATTCGCTGGATAAGTATCCGTATCGTAGCGAAATACGATGCGGTCTTCCGCGCGGAGTTCGTCGAGCGTTGCCGGTGGACAATCGTATCGGCCTTCGCCGTGGGCCACCGGACAGCGGATGGGTTCGCTCAGATCGCGGGTCCAGACACAGCGCTTGGACGAAGGCTGCAGCACGACCCAGCGGCACTCGAAGTGTCCGCGCTGATTGTGTTGCAAAGTGCCCGGAAGCAAACCGGCGCGGACCAGCATCTGGAACCCATTGCAAACCCCGAGCACCGGGGTGCCTCGGGAAACTTTTTGTGTGAGCAAGTCGCCGAGAAGGCGTTCGCTCTCGAGGGCAAAGACGCGACCGGATCCGAGCGCGTCGCCGTAGGAAAAGCCGCCGGCGATGACGATCAATGCGGCCCGCTCGATTTCGCCGCGTCGTTCCGGAAGATCGAGCAAATCGATACAAACCGGCGCGGCACCCGCCTGCTCGAGGGCGAACGCGGCGTCATGTTGCCGGTTGGTTCCGGGTGCGGTGAGGACAATCGCGGGAGGTTTCATGACGCGTCGCCCCTCCAGGCGCGCTCCAGATCGGCGACGGACCAGGCATGCGTCCCGGACGGCGTGGCGATGCTCAGCTTTTGCTCCGTGACCGTTTCTCCGACGATGCATGCTTCCTCGCCGAGAGCTTGCAGAATACGCGGGACATCTTCGTCGCGGACCTCCAGCAAAATGCGTCCGAGGGACTCGGAGAAAAGTGCGGTGCATTCGTCGGCATCATCCAACGTCGCCTCGATGCCGAGATGGCCGCCGATGGCCATTTCGGCCAGCGTCACGGCGAGGCCGCCTTCGCTCACATCGTGCGCGGATTCGACCAAGCCTTCGTTCATCAACCGGTGGATGCCGCGGTAGCGCGCGGGCGCGGATGGATCCGGCGCCGGCACCGTGCCGCCCTCGTCGCCGGTCACGAGGTTGAAGTGACTTCCGCCGAATTCATGCGCTGTCCGACCGGTGAGAATGAGCGTATTTCCCGCTCCGCACAGGGCAGTGCCGACCGCGCGGTCGGCTTTCGGCACATGAGCCAACGCGGTGATGACCAAGGTCGGCGGGATGGAGCGACGTTTGCCGTCCGTCGCCACATATTCGTTGTTCAGCGAGTCCTTGCCGGAAACAAAGGGTGCGCCGTAAAGCCGCGCGGCCTCGCAGCAACCGCGCACCGTGGCGACGAGATCGCCGAAAGTCTCCGCCCGGCGCGGATCTCCCCACGAAAAATTGTCGAGCAACGCGGCCTGCGCGGGATCGGCGCCGGCGGCCGTGATGTTGCGCATCGCTTCGTCGACCACCGCATGGGCCATGCGCTCGGGATCGTAAAGGCCGTAGCGCGCATTGACCCCAATGCCGAGAGCGAAGCCGGAGGCACGTTGCGGCGCGGCGATCACTGTCCCGTCGGACGGACCGGCTTGCCGCGCCCCAGCCATCGGACGCACCACGGTGGCGCCGAGCACCTCGTGGTCGTAGCGGTGGATGATGGCTTCCTTCGAAGCGATGCTCGGATGCGCGAGCAGCGCGAGCAGAGTTCCGGTGACATCCGCGTGGCGCACGCGCGTGTCGGGCGCACGGTCCGGCGAGGGAAGAATGGCGCGCAGATGACGCACCGGTCGTCCTTTGTGCAAAAATTGCATAGGAAGATCGACGACCGTCTTTTCGCCATGACGCACGAGCAAACGCTGGTCGCCGGTGAATTCACCGATATCGCAGGCGGAAAGACCGAGGTGCTTGGCCCGGGCCAGCACGTCCGCCGCACGGTCCGGCGCGACGGCCAGCACCATGCGTTCCTGTGCTTCGGACAGCCATACCTCCCAAGGTTGCAGGCCGGCGTATTTGCGGTCGACGGCGGTCAGATCGACGGACACGCCGGTGCTTTCGCCGAGTTCGCCGACGGCAGAGGAAAGGCCGCCCGCCCCGCAATCGGTCAGGGCGTGGACCAAGGGGTCCGCGTGGTCAAGTAAGTCTATAAGCAAATCGGTGACGAGCCGCTCGACGATGGGATCACCGATCTGCACCGAGGCGCCGGCCACCTCGCCGGTGGTCGCATCCATGGTCATGGAGGAAAAAGTCGCTCCGCGAATGCCGTCGCGTCCGGTTGCCCCGCCGACCACGATAATCCGGTCACCGGGCTGCGGGCCAGTCAGTTTGTCATAGCCCTGCAATACTTCGCCGACGCAGCCGCAGAAAACCAATGGGTTGGCCGTGTAACCGGAATCGTAGAGAACAGCGCCGGCCACGGTTGGAATGCCCATCTTGTTTCCGTAGTCGGCCACGCCCTCGACGACACCTTCTTCGATGATGGCCGGATGCAGCACGCCTTCGGGGAGTTCGTGATGATCGAGGTCGCGCGGACCGAAGCAAAGGATATCGGTGAGGGCGACAGGGCGCGCGGGTGCGGCAATAACATCACGGATGACCCCGCCCACGCCGGTGTTGGCGCCGCCGAAAGGTTCGATGGCGCTCGGATGATTGTGCGTTTCGGCTTTGATCGCCAAGCGGATGCCGTCGGCAAAGCGTACAATTCCCGCATTGCCGTCGAAGGCGGAGACGACAAACGGCATGGCCATTTCCTTGGTGGTGTTGCGCAACTGGCGCAAAAGAGGGGTAATTTCGCCGCTCTCCGTCTCGATTCGAGCGCCGAAGCTTTTGTGCGAGCAGTGGTCGCTCCACGTTTGCGCGATAGTTTCCAGTTCCGCATCGGTCGGATCGCGGCCGGCTTCCTCGAACCACTTCGCGACAACGGACATTTCCTCGGGATCGAGGGCGAGGGAGCGCTCCGCGTTGACGCGCGCGAGCTGTTCCGGGCCCAGACCGCGCACCTGAACGATTTCCACCGTATCGGATTCCGCGTCCGCCCCGCGGGCGAAGCCGGGAGTGACGGCGCCAAGGGACCACGTTTCGATGACTGGATTGGAGAGCACGTTGTGGACGAGAAAACGCAGATCCTTTTCCGGCAGTGTGTCGGCACCGGAGATGGCGAAACGCGATCCGGTGGCGGCTTCAATGGGCAGGCCCACACGTGCCGCGCTCTCCGCCAACTGTGCGGCCACGCGGTCGGTCACTCCGGCGCGCCGTGCCACTTCGATGGTCAGAACGACCGATCCTGCGGCGCTTTCCCCGCGGTCGATGTGCGCTGCTCCGCCGGGTCTGTCGTCGATGAGGCGCGTGATGATCCGGTGCAGAGCGTCGTCTTCGAAGTTGCCGCGCAGGAAATAGATTTCCGAAGCCTCGATCGTCACATCGGGAAAACCCAACTGGCGCGCCTGCCGCGTGAGGGTGCGATTGCGGTGCCCGCCGCTCGGCTTGATCACTTTGGCGATCTCACTCATGGGGTGCAAAGGTTGCGATGACCACGGGAAGAAGTTCATGCTCCGCCGTCTGGATGCGCGCTTGGAGGGTCTCGGTCGTGTCACCAAGTTGCACCGGAACTTCGCGCTGGGCGATGATCTCCCCGGTGTCCACCCCCGCATCGACATAGTGCACGGTGCAACCGGTCACTTTGTCGCCGGCAGCCAAAGCCTGCGCGGCCGCGTCGGAACCGCGGTGCTTCGGAAGGAGCGACGGATGGATGTTGATGATGCGTCGGGGAAAAGCGGCGAGAAAGACGGGGCCGACAATGCGCATGAATCCGGCGAGCACCACGAGATCGACGTTTTCCTCGCGCAGGATACCGACATATTTTTCCTCGGTCTCCGCGTCGAGGCGTCCGCGTGGCGTGGAGGGAACGATGCACTCGGTGCGCGCGCCGCACTGGCGTCCGAGTTCGAGAATGCGCGCGCCGGGTTGGTCGGAAAGAACCACACGTATTTCAGCATGCAGAATACGCTGGTCGATCGCGCGACAAATGGCCTCGAAGTTGGAGCCGCGGCCGGAGCCGAGCACGCCTAAGCGGAGGACACGGTGCCCGCTCATTGTTCTCTGCGGTTGCACCGGAAGGGGGAATCCATGTGCTGATAATCTCCCGCAAACGAGGCGGATGTTTCAACCCATGTCTTGTCGCGTCAGCGGGTTTTGCCCGATACGGACGTTACAATTTTGTCACACGAGCTTGTGCGAAGGCCTGCGACCGGCGCAGGGCCAGCCAGAGAAGGATGCCGCAGCCGAGAAAAACGGAGGGCAACCACGGGAGGGACATGGCGAAAATACTGTTCTCGTCCGCGGTCGGGTGTGCGCCACGCAGGTGCGCGGTGAGCTGGGCGAATAGGATGCCGGCCACGGCATAGCCGAGATTGAAAGCCACGCCGCGGAAGCTGAGCACCGTGGCGCGGACCGTCGATTCGGTCCATTGGTTGAGATAATTTGAAGTGAAGAATTGCAGAGCGGACATGGCCACGCCGAGCGGAACGACGACCCACGCGCCCCAATACGGCCAAGCCATGGCGGTGCCGGTCAGTCCGATGAGAACAAGTCCCGCCACGACGAAGTAGTTCGCGACCACGCCGCGGTGCGCGACCATGTGTTTGGCCAACGGGGCGACGGCGAAACCGAGCAAAGCGAGGGCGGAACCGAGCATGCCGTTGACGAACGGGGGCAACTCGATCAGCCGGTAGTAGTTGCTGGCGAAGGTGAGAAAAATCCGCACGAAGCTGTCGATGACCAGCGCGGCGACCATGAGGAAGAGAATCCGCCGCGAGGTGAAAACATGCACCGCTCCTTCGATCACGTTTTGCCACGCGCGTCCGATGGCATGCCGGCCGCCGGGCGAATGGCTTGGCGGCTCGCGGAAACTCAGCGCGACAAAGAGGCAAGCAATCGAAGTGATCAGTGTGGCGTAGACCGGCCAGCGCACCGTCGCTCCGGCAGCCGGTGTCCAGCCCGTCCAATCGAGAAGAGATGACATCAGGCCCTGATCGAAAAGCGCGGCACCGCTGATCATCGCGATGAAGAAGCCGCCCGATTTCCAACGCATGAGCGATTCGAGCACGCGCGGCCAGCTCGTTTTGCGGTCGTCTTCCGGCAGAGAATCGTAGGCCAGTGCCTCGTCGGCCCCGCTGGCGCAGGCTTCCGCTGCACCGCTCAGGATGCGGTTGAGCACGAGCAGCCAGAACATCCACGCGCCATGTGGTGCGAAGGCCAGCACGGCCATTTCCGCCACCATGAGAGCGGCGGCGAGCACAACGAGACGTTTGCGCCCGATGACATCGGCCAGCGCGCCGGAGGGAATCTCCAACGCGATGATGACCACGGCCCAGACGACATTGAGCAGGGCGTATTGTTCGAGGGTCAGTCCGAGGTCGAGGAAGAGGACGCCGATGATCGGGTAGTAAAACCGCGCGTGGAAGAGAACGCGGAAGGCGACGAAGAGCGGAAGATTGCGGCGGAGGGAGGCGGACACGAGGTGAACCCTTGGCTCCGCCGCGACGACTTAGTGCTTCGGCGCGCGGACGGTGGCGGCTTCGAGGTCGTCGCGGCGCCGTTCCACGATGCTGTCGGCGATCTCCATGATCATTTCCTCGAGAAGCAGGCGCAGGTGGCTGCCGGGGCGGTAATCGGCGGGGGCGATGTGTTTGACGCGGTCGGCGTGCGCGGTGAGTTGGTAACTCTTCTTGAAGCTGACGCGCGATTTGTCCTCCGGATTGTAGACCGCGATGGCGCGGCCGCCGGTTTGCTTCATCACGGTGAAGCAGGGAACGTCGGTCGGTCCGTCGCCGACGTAGATCATGTTTTGGAATGGCACGGGGCGCAGTTCCGGTGGCATGTGGTCGTTCACATCCTGCGAGAGGTCGAGCATGCCTTTGTTGATGCGGAAGAGAAATTGCGTCTTCTGCGTATGGCTGATGACACGCTTGGGAAAGGTGATGCGGCCGTCGTCATCCTCCGCGTATTCGCAGCCGAAAATTTTCCGCACGTAAGGTTCGATGCGGCTGCCGACGATGAGTTCTTTGATGCCGGAGCTGACGATGTAGTGCTCGACGCTGATGCCGTGTGCTTGGTGCTCGGCGGTGAGGAGTCCAGTTTTGAATTCCTCGAACATTTCTGGAATCCCGGGAAAGAAGCTCAGCTTGGCCCCGAGTTCGCGCAGATGGGCGTTGGTCGGACGGTCCAGTTCGAGATAATCGAGCAGCGCCTTCATGTAGGCCAGCTCGTGCTCGAAGCCGTGCTTCTGGACCAGCTCCCCGCAGCGCTGCCAGAACTGTTTCCCGTCGATGCCGAAGTGCGGAAAAAGTGCCTCTTCCTGCATGTAATTCGGACTCAGGGTCTGGTCGTAGTCGTAAACTATGGCAATGGTGCTTTGCGGAACGGACATGGCAATGACAGAGGTGCATAATATCCCCATGCCCACGGGCTTCCAGCAGGTTTATTCGCAGGGAGGACGGTCATGATCGATGTCGTCTACCGCGGCGCGGTGCATATGCCGAAGCTGGATCTCTGGCTCGACCCGCCGGTGCCGCGCGGCTTCACCTTTGTCTCGCACGCGCATAGCGACCATATCGGCAAGCACCGGGAGACGATCGTTTCGGCCGGAACCTCCCGCTTGATGCGCGCGCGTCAGGGCGCGGCGGGAGTCGAGCACGTGTTGCCCTTCGGCGAGACGCTTACTTTGCGCGGAGCGGACTTCACGCTTCTGCCGGCCGGGCACGTGCATGGTTCAGCGCAATTGCATCTCGAGACCGAGGACGGCTCGCTGCTCTACACCGGGGATTTCAAATTACGCGCCGGACTTTCCAGCGAGCGCATCGAATGGCGCACCGCCGACACGCTCATCATGGAAACAACCTTCGGAAAACCCGAATTCGTTTTTCCGCCGACCGAGCAGGTGCTGGAGCAGGTGGTCAACTTCTGTCGCGAGGCGCTGGAAGACGGCGAGGTTCCGGTGTTGCTCGGCTATTCTCTGGGCAAAGCGCAGGAGATTCTTTGCGCTGTGGCGGCCGCCGGATTGAAGCCGATGCTGCATGGCGCGGTGGCTAAGATGACGCGCATCTATCGTGATTTGGTCCCGGGCTTTCCGGAGTTTGCGGAATACAAAGCATCCGAAGTTGCCGGTCACGTCCTGATTTGTCCTCCCAGCGTGCGCGGATCCCGCATGATTCAGCGGATGAAGAAACGCCGCGTGGCCATGCTCACCGGATGGGCCATGACCCCGGGCGCGGTGCACCGCTACCAAGTGGACGCCGCTTTTCCGCTTAGCGACCACGCGGGTTACGACGACCTGCGCAAATACGTTGAGTTGGTGAAGCCGAAACGGGTCCTCACCCTGCATGGCTATGCCTCCGAGTTCGCCCGAGATCTGCGCGAGAGCGGGGTCGAGGCGTGGTCGCTGGTCAGTCCGGACCAATTAGAATTCGGCGGATTCGCGGCGCGGCCGAGCCCTCGTGTCCGGGAGCAAAAGTTCGGCCGCTCCGCTGTGGAATCGCGTTTCGGACAATTTTGTCTCACCGGCGAAGAAATCGCCGCTTCGACCGGCCGTTTGGCCAAGGTTGGTTTGCTCGCGGATTTTTTGCGATCGCTGGATGAAGACGATCTCCGTCGCGTAGCCACTTGGCTTACCGGAAGTGCTTTCGCCTCGACCGAGGGACGATCGGCGCAAACCGGTTGGGCGGTGCTGCGGCGTGCTCTCGGTGCAGTCGCCGGCATGGGCGAGGCGGAGGTCCGCGCCATTTCCCGGAGATGCAATGACGCGGGTGTCGCCGCACGGGATATCATGGAAGCACAAAGCGGCGATGGATCACTTGATTTTCGCGTGGTGGAAAATGTTTTCGTGCAATTGAACGAGGCGCGGGGACCTACCAAGCGCCAGGCCTTGCTCGAGGATGTGTTCCGCAAGTGCAGTGCGCTCGAAGCTTCATACGTCACTCGCATCCTGACCGGTGATCTGCGCATCGGCTTGAAAGAAGGTCTCCTCGAAGAAGCCATCGCCCAAGCCTTCCATGCCGATGCGGAGGCGGCGAGGGAAGCATCCATGCTCCTCGGCGACGCCGGAGCTCTTGCCGTGGCTGCGAAAAGAAACGAACTCGGCGAAGCCCGCATGCGGGTGATGCATCCCGTGAAGTGCATGCTGGCCGGGTCGGAGCCTGATGGCGCTGCCATATGGGATCGGTTGGCCGGTGAGGATGGCGTTGTCTGGGCGGAGGACAAATTCGACGGAATCCGTGCGCAGGTGCATGTGGGCGAGGGGCGCTGCGAAATCTTTTCCCGCGACCTCAAGCGCATTACCGCGCAGTTCCCGGAAATCACCACCGCTGCGGCCAAGCTACCTCCGGGCACGGTGCTCGATGGCGAGATTCTCGCTTCGATGGCGGGGCGGCGTCTTTCCTTCTTCGATCTGCAGAAACGGCTCAATCGACTGGAAGCCGATTTGTTTCTCACCGAAGACGTTCCGGTCGAATTCGTCGCTTTCGATGCACTCATGGCCGACGGCAAAACTTTGGTGCGGTATCCGTGGAAAGAGCGACGCAAGTTTCTCGAGGCTTTACCGCTCGCCACCCCGCTGTCGCTCGCGTCCGTGGCGCGCTTGGACAGCGCAAACGCGATCGAAGAGGAATTCCGTGCCGCGCGCGGCCGCGGCAACGAGGGTCTCGTCTGCAAAGATCCGGAAAGCGCTTACACGCCGGGACGGCGCGGACTTTCCTGGATCAAACTAAAAAAGGAATTTGCCACGCTCGACGTGGTTGTCACCGGAGTGGAATACGGGCATGGCCGGCGCCGCGAGGTGCTTAGCGATTACACGTTCGCCGTGCGCGACGAGGAGAGCGGCGCCTTGCTCACCATCGGCAAAGCCTACTCGGGTCTGACCGACAAAGAGATCGCCGAACTCACCCCGTGGTTTCTCGAGCGTGTGCGGCGGGTGAAAGGACGACTCCACGAAGTCGAACCGGAGCTGGTTATCGAGGTGGCCTTCGATTCCATCCAACCAAGCACACGCCATCCGAGCGGCCTGGCTCTGCGTTTTCCCCGGATCAAAAACCTGCGCCGCGACAAATCACTCGGCGAAATCGATACGCTGCAAACCGCGCGAAAGTTGGCCAACCTCTGAACAGTGAGTGGCGCTTGCTTTACCTAGGGGACAGGCGCACATTGCGTTCATGGAACTGACTCTGCCCAAGCCCTTGGATGAGCGCCTGACGCCGAAGGATGCCGCTTTGCATTTGGCGATCGGCTTGTTCGTTTCCGAGGAAGCCACGTTGGGTCAGGCGTCAAAGACGGCGGGTCTTTCGCAGGCCGAGTTCTTGCGTGAGCTCGGTCGACGTCAGATTTCCGTCCATTACGGTGAGTCTGAACTCGCCGAGGATTTGGCGACGGTCGAAGCGCTGGCCAAGCAATGATCGTTGTTTCCGACACATCGCCGTTGACGGCGTTGCTCAGTGTCGGTGAAGAGGAAATCCTGCCCTGCTTGTTCGGAAAAGTGATCGTGCCGATCGCGGTGCGCGAAGAGTTGATGCAAAGTCATGAACTCTTGCCCGACTGGTTAGAGGTTCGTGACGTGGTCGATCTCGCCGCGGCAAAGCGGTTGACTCTCATGGTGGACGAGGGCGAGGCCGAAGCGATCGAGTTGGCCAAAGAATTGCACGCGGACCTTCTGCTTATCGATGAGCGCAAAGGGCGTCGACTGGCCGTCGCCGAGGGAGTATCTGTCATCGGCCTGCTCGGTGTGGTTGTTCTCGCCAAGCGCAGAGGCTTGATCCCCTCGGCGCGCGATCTCATCGTTGCGCTCAAGGACCAAGCTGGCTTCTATCTCTCCGGAGAATTGGTCGACCGGGCTCTCGCCTCGGTCGGGGAGTAGAGGTAACCGGACAACCCCAGTTAGGCCGGCACGGGTGCCAGGTCGCCGGGCAACGTTCCGTCGTTCTTTTTGTCTTCGGTCGGTGCTGCGGCAACGGCCTCGGTCGGGATCGGCGGCGGTGGGGGCTCGCGATGCGGTGGATTTTTCATTTCGCCGTGCTCGATGAGGTCGCGGATTTGCGAGCCTTCGAGTGTTTCCCACTCGAGGAGGGCTTTGGCGATGAGGTCGAGTTTGTCGCGGCGGGCCTTGAGCAATTCCGTTGCGCGGGCGTAGGCCTCGTCGATGAGGGATTTTACCTCGGCGTCGATGGCCTGCGCCGTCGACTCGCTGTAATCGCGCATGCGGCTGAAGTCGCGGGCGAGGAAGAGGTGCTCGTCGCCCTCGCCGTATTCGATCATGCCCATCTTCTCGCTCATGCCCCATTGGCAGACCATTTTGCGGGCGATGCCGGTGGCTTGTTTGATGTCGCCGCGGGCGCCGCTGGTCACGTCGCCGAAAACGATGTCCTCGGCCACGCGTCCGCCCATGATGACGACGAGGTGATCGAGCAGTTCCTTGCGGCGCGTGTTGTATTTGTCCTCTTCCGGTAGCCACATGGTGGAACCGAGGGACGGGCCGCGCGGAATGATCGTCACTTTGTGCAGCGGTGCGGTGTGCTCGAGCAATTCGAGCAGGAGAGCGTGGCCGGCCTCGTGGTAGGCGGTGACTTCTTTTTCCTTCTCGCTGATCGCCATGCTGCGGCGTTCCTTGCCCCAGCGGACCTTGTCGCGCGCTTCCTCGAGTTCGCGGGTGGTAATGGCTTTGAGTCCTTTGCGCGCGGCGAGAAGG
>Ga0315902_10004236_pt1 | contig 20863 bp, 36 predicted proteins | sample LakEriMetagenome_9_FD_203523 | JGI IMG/M metagenome (GOLD analysis project Ga0315902, IMG submission 203523) | Freshwater fungal communities from buoy surface, Lake Erie, Ohio, United States - Buoy 12 MA117 | ecosystem: Environmental > Aquatic > Freshwater > Lake > Lake biofilm | place: USA... | reverse complement strand
CGAAGGAGCAGACTTTGTAAAGGTTGGAATCGGCCCCGGCAGCGCATGTACGACACGCAAGATGACCGGAGTAGGGTATCCCCAGTTTTCGGCGGTTCACCATTGCGCCGAAGATGCAAAGAATCTTCCGGGGTTCTCGGGTATAGTCGCGGATGGTGGGTGCGTACATCCCGGTGATGTAGCCAAGGCTTTCGCCGCTGGTGCTAAGATGGTCATGCTTGGCGGCATGCTAGCAGGCCACGACGAGTCTGGTGGGTGGGAATATGACTATGCACAAGGCAAGTCAGTCCCGACCTTCTATGGCATGGCATCGGAACATGCAATGACAAATCACTACAATCATCGGCCAGAGTATCGTTGTGCTGAGGGAAAGAAGATTGTGGTTGAAGAGCGCGGTGAAGTAGCAAATACTGTCAAGGAAATTATGGGTGGGGTTCGCTCTGCTTGCACCTATGTCGGTGCAAGGGATCTAAATGAATTGCACAATAATGCACAATTCGTTAGAGTAAACAATCAATACAACAAAATTTTTGGAGAATAACATGTTTGGTGATCCAGAAGAATTTATCAAAAACTTTAATGTTCAAAACCTGTCAGACGAAGAACTGATGCTGCTGTGGTTAGTGATGTATTTTACCAACTACACCACATACATCGAAGAACTTAATAAAGATCTTCATGAGAAAGCTATTGACTATGCGAACGATGAGACTAAGATACCGGGTGTCAGCCTAGTATATACTGACAAATTCGTTACTAAGTCTAAACCTCCCAAGGAATAACATGAACATCTTTGTACTTGACCAAGATCCAGTACTTGCAGCCAGTTACATGTGCGATAAGCATGTCGTAAAGATGATCCTTGAAAGTGCTCAAATGCTTTCTACGGTTCATCATCTTTCTAACAACCCACACAATCTGCCACTTTACAAGAAGTGCTTTGTCAATCATCCATGCACTAAGTGGGCTACAGAATCTTCTGCAAATTACGAATGGCTTGTACTACACGCTCGTAGCCTCTGCCACTTCTACAGTAAGCGGTATGAGCGCAATCATAAGTCTGAATCTCTTATCAACGAAATGTTTCAAATGCGACCGAATTTCATCAACAAAGATATCACGCCATTTGCTCAGGCAATGCCTGATAAATACAAGGTAACTGGTGATGCTGTCCGAGCATATCGTGCTTACTACGTTGGCGAAAAGAGTAAATTCGCCAAGTGGTCTTGCAATCCCTGTCCGTTTTGGTATACTGATGCAATAAAGGAAAAAGAACATGCAAACACTTATTCTACGTCTTACTAGTGGTGAAGAACTTATCGGCAAGGTTTCATTTGATGGAGTTGCCGCAACATACACGATTCAGAAGCCATTTATTCTGATTCCTGTCGGTGATGGAAAGATTGGTTTCGCTCCATATATGCCATATGCAAACCATGGCGATGGTCTTGAAATTTCTGATATCTTTGTGGTATTCGAAACCGAACCAGTCAAGGAAATGGAAGCCAAGTATATTGAGGCTTCAACTGGTATCTTTACAGGCAATATGGGATCTGGACCGATTCTAGGTAGCGGTCTACGACTCAGTGAGTAAAGACATATTCCCGTAGCTCAATTGGATAGAGCGTGGCACTTCTAATGCTAAGGTTACAGGTTCAATTCCTGTCGGGAATGTTTATGAATCCATCGGCGTGGTAGGAACACGCGGTGTTGACAAGACTCGCTCTAGCGTAAAACCACCTATTCTGTGACAAAGCTAGGTAATGGGTGCAAATCCCATATGGATCTTTATGAGAAAAAAGCCACTATATAAAACGACGATTACACTTTGGACAGTGTATGACACAAGATTTAGAAAGCCTATGGATGTTATGGATTATGCGGTAAGGAAAGAATTTGGATCTTATTTGGCTAAGATTGATTGCGTAGAAATCAGAGAGCCATTTAAGGACGAAGACTGGAAAGACGAAGCAAATCAATACTTCCATTGATGGAGATTGGTGTAACGGTAGCACAACTGACTCTGACTCAGTTTGTCCTAGTTCGAATCTAGGATCTCTAATTTGAGGATGTAACTCAACGGCAGAGTGTGACCCTTCCATGGTCAATGTTGCGGGTTCAAGTCCCGTCATCCTCTTTCTTCGGTAGCTCAGTTGGTAGAAGCGGAAAGCTGTTAACTTTCATGTCGCTGGTTCGAATCCAGCCCGAAGAGTTATGTCAACCCTAGAAGAAGAAATCTATGCACTCAAGCGTTGTAAAGAATTCATTTACAGCCTTCTTGATCCAAAACAAACACCAAAAGTGCCAAAAGAAATTCGTCAACGAGCACGAAATGTGGTAAAACACTATCCTTTGGTGGTTGATGTTTTTGTAGAGAAATACTATAATGAGAAGATAGTCGGGTCAAAGGCGACTACTTATGATTATTCCAAAATTGAGTACGAAGCTAAACGATATTTTAGAGCAAACGATGCCAATCTGTCTGGAAATGCAGCGACAGAAGAAGCATGTAAGCCTGATCTTCCACAAGAATAAGCTAGTTTCAATCGGAACTAACCAGTTCAAGACTCATCCACTTGCTCGTAAGTATGGTTATGTCATTGATTGTGTCCATTCTGAACTGGATGCGTTCAATAAGTTGCCTAAATCATACAAGAAGGGTGACAAAAAGCTGAAACTGATCAATTTTCGTATGAATCGGTTTCATGAATTGAGGAATTCAAAGCCGTGTAAGCATTGTCTGACATGGTGTGTTGACTTCTTCGATGAGATCTGGTATACTGATGATGAAGGTTTTCAAGAATTGGAGGTTTAACATGTACAAGCACGGCGAACACGTAGTAAATTCACAAAACAACAAGGCTTGCACCATTATGGGAAGCCAGTCAGAGAAGATCAAGACCAAGAATGGTATGATCACCGAAGAAGTTGAGTATTTTGTTCGTTATGAGGATGGTTCGACTGATTGGATTCCATCCGAAAACGCCAAGAAGCTTCTTATCGACTAATGGCATATCGCATTCACATTGATATTCCACTTGAGGTGGCCTCGCAGGAAGCCGCTATTTCAGCCGCCAAGGCAATCCTAGCCCAGATGACTGGGCAGGGGGTGCAAGACCTTACCAAGGGGCTTGGCGGCTCCCAGATCAACTATCGGCTTGGTGACGATACTGATCGCCAGAAGAGCAATTATTTGGTTTTGACTCCTTCTGGACATGCAACAAACCAAAAATGTAAAATTCTCTTGACAGAGGAGCCATCTTCAGTAGAATGATGGCATAATAGGGAACGACAAAGCACAAATCGTTCCGCCCTAACGGGAAAGCGAGGACTAGATCGCCAGTACTTCGGGTACTGTAATTGGGTAGGTAGTTCAACTGGCAGAACCAACCGCTTATAACGGTTGATGTGTGGGTTCGACCCCCACCCTACCCATTTGAGGACTAAGTATAGTTATGACTGATGAAGAAAAAAAGCTAATACTTGAACTCAAGCAAGAGGTTGAAAAGATCAAAGTAAATCTTATTCTAGAGAATAGGAAACTAGATCAGATCGTTTCGGTTGTAAATTTTATTATTCAAAAGGAGAATTTAAATGCACAATAATGTTTTTACTTATCGTTGGCTTGCTGTTTTTACCGCGTTCGCTGCTCTGATTCTACACCTTGATAACGCAAAGGCTCCGCTTGTTTGGTCATTTGCTGGACTGACTGGATTCCTGCTTGTTGCAGAAATTCGTCGGCTATCAAAGGAAGTCTGCTCACTTGAGCGTAGCCATACTGATCGGACTCACAATGAAAATATTGATGAGCTTCGCCGTAGCATGTGGCATCAGACTGACTCGCTCCATGAGCGGATTGACCATTGCTCAAATACTTGCTCCAAGGCAAAGACTCGTCTTTGATCTAAAGGGCAACCCCACAAAACCCCGCGCAAGCGGGGTTTTTTATTAGGTTAGGAATGCTACGCTTACAGCAGCAGATGCAGTCAATCCAGTAATTCGGAGTGGTAATAAAACGGGTCCATTTGCATCTGCATCAACAAACATATTAAATTGGTTCGATGGGGAGCCAGTGGTATCCATAAACGAAAGAGTAAGTCCGGCAGCACCAGTAGTAAGATTGCTAATCAATACAGAACGGTGCTTCGGGATTTGCCCTAATGTCAATCCGGTGGTTGAAGATACTACAGAGACAGCTGTTTTGTTTTCCATACTAGTATTTATGTAATCATAAATATCATGATGAACTTCTTGTCCCTATTAAATGAAAAATTAACTCTTGAGTACCACAATAAACTCAATCCTATTTACTGGGATGGAGAAACGCTCAAACCACAGGTCAAAAAGACATTGACCAAGATAGGCTACAAATGGGCCAAATTTGCCAACGTCCCGGAAGAAGCTATTATTGATATCGTCATGACAGGGGGAAATGCCAATTACAATTATACAAATAATTCAGATTTGGATATCCATCTAGTAATTGACCCCACCTTTTTTGAAATGGACAAGGATTTAATTCTTGATTATTTTAAAGATAAAAAAACAATCTGGAATCTATCTCATAAAATCAAGGTTTATGGGGCAGATGTTGAAATATTTGCACAACCCATAACCCAAGTGACCCACAAAGATCAGGGTGTTTATTCTCTACTTAATGACCAATGGGTATCTAAACCCAAATATAAAGATCTAAATTTTGAAAAGGATAGCTTTCTCACAAAGAAAGTTGAATCCTATATGGCCAAAATAGATCATTTGATTGAAACGGAATCAACTGATGAAAACCTTTATAGATCATTACTCAAGAAGATCAGCAAAATGCGAGATGAAGGACTTGAAACTGGTGGAGAGTTTTCTATGGAAAACTTGCTCTTCAAAGAACTTCGTAGCCGTGGTTATATTGACAAGCTTCGCAATGCTGCTAATCGCGCACTCGACAAAGAACTTACACTGGAATAAAACTATGCACTACTTTTCTATAGACAGACAATACAAGTTTATTTTAAATTTGATAGAATCGAAGAAACAAACTCCACCAAAACGGAAACTTGGTTATATTAGTCAAAATTATGAGAGTCATAGTGGAATAGGAACTATATCTCCCGGTAAAGGCGATAAGGGAGGTGTCAGTTATGGTACCCATCAGTTTGCTAGTGCAGTTGGAACCCCCAAAGATTTTGTTGATTATATTGGTAAAAATGAACCAGAAGATTCGCCATTAAGAGCTTTGATAGGCCCAACAGATTTTGGTGATTTTAATGGAGCGTTTGCAAACACTTGGAGAAAGTTATCGGGATCACATCCCGATTTATTAACGAACGTAGCTCAAGCATTCACAGATGTTAGATATTACGAAGAACCTTTAAAAAATCTAAAGAAAAAAGATTCAGAATTAGGAAATCTTATTGAAACAAATGAAGGTTTGAATGAGTTGTTTTATTCTACAAATGTACAGCATGGTCAATCAGGCGGTCCACGAATATTTTTAGACGCAAGGGCTAGATGTCCAGACGGCAAAAAAAATTGTCCCTTTGCTATTACTAAAAATGTATTTGAAATTAGAAGAGATAGAATATTAGCATCGGATAATAGTCAGGAGATAAAAAATGCTGTAACCCAATCAAGATATCCAGAAGAAGAAAAGGCTGTTACTGCTTTATTAAAAACTACGAGAACAACACAAACACCACCCCAGACACCACCGCCACAAACAGAAAATGTACCGGAGCCACAAGTCGGTAGTGGAACATATAAAATCCAACCGGGAGATTCTTTAAGTGTCATAGCACAAAAACTATCGAAGGAACGTGGTTTTAAGATAACAGCCGACGATTTAGCTAAACTAAATGAAATACCAGACATGAATAAAATTAGTGCTGGTCGTGAATTAAAAATTCCAGAAAATCCAAATGCTCAAAAACAAACTGCAACAGCACAAGCAGCACCAAAACAAGAACTTCCAGCAAAGCAAGAACCAAAAGAAACAAAAACGCCGGAAGATATTGTTACAATGAGCAAACAAGAACTAGCTGACAGGATGAAACAAGCAGAAGATAAAGCTGTACAAAATGCCTTTGATGTGGAAACGCAAGCTAAAGAAGCTAGAGAATCAAAAAAATCCGCTGGTATGATTGATAAGGTAAGAGCAGAAAGAGAAAGGCTTGAAGCTGAAAATAAAAAGGCTCAAGAAAATAAACAAAAAAGTAAGTAATTATCTCGGGAACAGAGTTGGTGGATAATTTTCGCCCTTCTTCTGTCTATCCCTCACTGCTTTAAATCCTGCTGGATCGGCTTCTAGTTCTCCATCGGAACCTAGATTAAATCCTAGACCAAGATCAGTCTGTGCATCTTCCTCTGCGGTCATTCTATCTTGTATAGAAGGCTGAGTCACCAAAGCACCAGCTGCATCCCAAACATTTCCTAATGCGGTAGCAACAGTTCCCATTCCAAGAGCAGTTAAAACATCCTTCGAAGTAAATGCTCTTCTTGGGGTTGGTGTTTGTGTTGGTTTGGCTGGAGTCATGGCAGCACTTACTGAAGTTTTTGCCTTTTCGAGTCTAGCTTCTATTCTTGCAATAGAATCATCCACTCTCTTAGTTCTGTCGCTTCCTTCTTTTCTAGGAAGTCCACGCAACAGAGTTAGGCGATCTTCTAATGACTGTACAGAGTCTGGTGTAGGTATTGCGGTTGTTAAACGGCTAGAGCGGTCCCTTCTCAGACGAGACATTCGTTGTGGGTATGTTTCACCGAATAATGCAGTTTCAATATCTCTAATTATTGGGCCTTGAGATCCAGATTTCATGTGACCCTTACTAAAACCACCTAACATTTTTTTACGCCCTTCACTATCGATGTGAAATACTTTAAAATGTTTTCCACCCTCTTCAAAAATTATTCTTCCTTTGAGATTAGGAGTTTTAGATTGTACTCTTTCGACTGCTTTTTTTATTTCTGCGACATCCGCACCTAAATGATCTACTCCAAAAAAATTTACTCTACCTTCATTTTCAATAAGTAGTTCAATATCTTCAGTTAAAAATTCGGAAAATGATTTCATGTTATATTTTCTGTTTTTGAGTTGCCATGAATTGATCGATGTGGTCGGTGATGTGACCGCCTTTAGCTAGATTAGCCGCGATCATATCACTATTTGCTTGCGCCCACAAATTAAACTGTGGATGTGCAAAGGCCATATCTTCAAGTTGAGTATCCAAGCGCGTGAGTCTTGTTTCAACTTGAATGGAACTTCCACCAGATTTTTTATGCTTTTCTCTTAAAATTTTTCTAATTATTGGAAGTGCTTTAAAATTTGAAATTAAAGAATATGCAGCATCTTGTGATCCTTCTTGTGTTGGCATCGGCCCTTGTCTATCTCCCATTTCCCAAGACTGCATTCTTGAATTGTGCAAATGATCTTTTAGTTCATTGAATATGCTATTCGTAGAATTTTTTACATCCCTTGATTGAATATCTGAATATTGTCCAGTACCCGGAATACCTTCATATTTTTCGGAGGGTATCTCTCTACCTTTGTCATCTAAAGATACTTGGCGAGAATTGGTGTACCAAGGAGATTCAATAGCATAAGAAGGACGTACATTTACATAAGGGTCAATGTCCTTCGCTTCAAAAAGATATTGGATAAAAGTTCGCATATATTATTTAGATTTACAGATCTATTATCAACCTTCCATTCTAAATCTATTTCTTACTCTTCGTCTTTCAATTTCATCAGTATCTCTCGCAACCTTTGCTATAAAATCATCATCAAACGCCTTTATCGCACCAAATCCTCTGGGATTAGATCTGATTTCATCATGCACGGAATTTAATATATCGTATTCCAAATCCTTTGCATTGAAGTCTGGATGATTGTAAATTGCGAGTGCAGTGTTTTTGCGTTCTGGTTTCATGAAATTTGTTCTAACTTCATGAAATAATTGTTTATCCTTTAATATTTTTCCAAAATCTTTATGCTGTAATGCTTCGTTTCTTACCTCCTCCGAATCATGCGCTAAAGCATAAGCAATATTTCGTTTTGATATTTCTGATAAAACAGAAGGAATTCCTCCCACATCATCACTTACACTATCACGCTCATGCTGATGAAAATATGGTGTTTTGTGGAATGCATCGGACTTTGCTAATTTTATAGACAAGTCTGTAAATGCTTTCTTTAGTTGGGGATTATCTTCATGCCGTGCGCGTTCAAATACTCTGTGTAGTTCAGAACCGGGACCAATACGGTTTAATAACAAAGGTTCATTTGCCGCAGCTTCCAACACAGGAGTATTAGGAAGAGAAGTTATGGATGCCTGAGCTATTTCATCTAACATATCATTAGATTTAATAGTTCCATCTTTTATATCATTCATTAGTTTATTGAAAGATTGTAATGATCGTTTATCATCTAATCTACTCAATTGTCCAATTAGTGATTTATGAAACGATGAATGGTTTTTGGCATTTGGATTATCGATAATTGAATCAAATACTTTATCATGGTGCGAACTTAAAGCAAATTTTATGTAGTTTTTTGCTGTTAGATCAGTTGGACCTGATCGTTCTAAATATGAATTGACGTAATCCAATCCCCTAAGAGCAAATTCTTCGTGTGGAGATTTGATTAAATGTTCAGGACTCATTAAATCCACAAATTCAAAAGCTTTATTTCTCACTGCCTTGTGCTGCGAATCTGAAAGTTTTTCCAAAGATGTCCTATCTTTTAGCAAAGATGGAACTTTTTCAAGAGCCTTTAAAACTACAGATTCGTGGGGAGATTCCATTATATCCACGCTAATCTTATCCACAAGCCCACTAATATAAGGTGTATCTTTGAATTTATAAGATTCTAATTTTCTGTGTACTTCCGGATCTTCAAGTGCTTCTAGTTGATGATGTTCAAATGGAGAAGATACCTTTTTAAATGCAGTATAGGTAGCTTCGGAAGATGAAAGTATATCACGATCATCGTGATCACGATATAAACTTGGTTCGATATAATATTTGTAATGCTGTAATGGCATTTTTTCAGATAAATGTGAATCTAAAACATACTTGAATGCTTGTATTAATGACTTACCATTACTTTTTAAATTACTAGAGGCATATGTAACAGGCGAAGCTCTTAAGACCGTATGCTCAGGTTTCACATCTTTCCAAGAAACATATCTAAATTCACCACCTACACCATTTTCAGCACGACTTATTTTATTTTTCATATCCTCGCTATGAAATGGTTCAAGCATGATTCTGGCTAAAGGATTTTTTAAATCATGATCTCCAGCAGCAATCAAATATGCCATATGCGCTCCACCCGTAAGTGCTCTCTTGACATATTGGGCATTTTGTCCGGGTTGTTGATATCCGGGCATCTCATTATAAGGGGGTTCGCCAAATTCTCGCTCTGGGGGTTCTTGTCCCTCAATATCAACATCTGGACAAGTACCAAGTGCCATGCAGCTTGTCCATCTTGGTTTATTTGAAGACATCTCGGCAACTTTATAAGGATCTCTTGTTATGACGATCTGTAAAGGCGACCTCATAGCAACACGAACATCATCACGATTGTATTCATCCAAGATTCGCTTTTGCTGAAAACTTCTTTCTTTATGATCTCGCCATGCTGGATGAGCTGCATCGTATGGAATGCCTTCTGGTTCTGCGATTGGTTGAGACAAAACTTTAGCAATTGAGATTGGGCGAGTGTGACCCTTTCTTACTGCCAATCCAGCTTTGAAGTCGTGAACATCATATCCCAATTTATCTAAATGATCTGCAAGATAAGCTGGTGCTGCTAACTTCAATCCTTCTGTCGGCATATCAAACACAACTGTGTCACCATTATCCATAACAGTACCACCGCCGATTGGATTCTCCTTATCAAAAAGATGATTCGAAAAATCAACTGATCTTGTTAATCTATTATGCCAATCAACAAAGTGATCAACCCAAAATTTTTGATTGTCGGTTAGTGCTTCAGTTAAAAATTTATAAAAGGATAACATACCATATTTATGCTATCTTCTTCTAGACCCAACCAGCCCAGCAAAGCACAGAAGGGCAAAGAAGCCGGGAGCAGGAACGCTAATAGCCGCAGCAGCAAAGTCAATATCACTCAGGCCATCGTAGGGAAGCTGGCTTCCAAGGCTCACCAACCTCAAAGGAGGAATGTCTAGCTGCGTCGAAGAAAAATCCAAAAAATTTTCACTCTGCTCCGGAGTCACTAGAACAGGTTCTTCCTCCTCCTTCATTGCAGTCTGAATGGGAACAACAGGAACAAAGGAGGAAGGAATCTCTTCAAAAAGATCTTTTTTGTAGTAAACTAAATTATTTTCTTTCTTTTCGTTTTGAATCTGAACCAATCTTCTTACAGACTCGGCATAGTCAAAGGAAAAGTCATTTGAAGGCAAGGATGAGGTCACATCAGCAGGAAGGCTGATCTTCTCCTCCAACCGCTCCTGAACCTTCTCCACATTGTCCAGAGCATCAATGATCTTGTCAGCAAGTTCTTTGCCAACCACAGCAACTGCAACAGCACCAGCAATGGTCATGGCAAAAAGTTTCTTTTCTAATTTACCAATCTTCTCTTCGTTAGCAATCACAGCTTTTTTGCAATTGCTGTGTTTTTCTTCTTTTTCTTTTTCAAGTTTTTCTGAAAGCTCTTCGCATCCAGAACATCCTTTGTGATTGTGTGCCATAGCATCTCCTCTGTGTGGAAAAGAAGGAAAACACACCCCGTGGTATCATCTCAAACCATTTACTTTATTTATACAAATGGAACCATGGGAGGGGACCCATAGAAGAAAAAACGGCCACCAAATAACAAATCGCAAAAAAGAAAAAGAAGAACCAAAAGATTCCTTTTTTTATTTTGGGAGGAATCTTTGGAAGGGGACCCATTTTTATTTTTACCCAGCAGATCTTGCGATATTTTTCAATCTTCTCGTCATGTAGTTAAAATCATCAAATTGTTCCCTCGACAAAACCATAGCAGGAACATGTGACTTTCCTTCAACACTGTGAGCTTTCATGATTCTATTCAAACCATCTGCGACAGTATATTGATCCTCTCCAGTTTCAATGGCCAACACTGGGAATGTTGTATCGGCATTTTGCATTCTCTCCACATGGTCAGGATTTTCCAAAGAATATGATTTATGCCACCACTCTATTCCATCAGTATGCTTGATGGGAAGCATGACTGGTTCTCCAGCTACTTGATTAGCGTAATCATACAAATGCTTTACTGAATAAAGACTTCCTTGCCCATCCCCAGTCATTTGGGAATCCCAGTTTTCTACTTCAGTAATGTATTGTTTAAAAGAGAGCATGGAATTATTTATGACCGGGGGATCCTAAAGGGGGGACCCAAATTCATTTTTTACTTTGGAGGTGACGGGGGGACCCATGAATTTATTATCGAACTATTAGATTACCATTCCAAATTTTGAGTTTTGCACCCGGAAAGAATTCTTGTAGAAGCTCTAGGAGTTCTTTTTCTTTTTCTTTTGTTAATTTTGTTGGTTTTTTGTTTCCAATAAAATTACCAGATTGAGTAATACCTTGATTTAGATTGAAGTCAGGAGCATCATCAAAATCAGGAACAAGAAAGAGAATGTCCTGAATTGGAATTATTTTTACTTGAGAAGATGCTACTACAGGAGATGCAAGTAGAGAAATACAGAGAAAGATCACGATTAGTATTTTTGAAAGCTTCATGATATTATTTAGGTGGGGATCCTAGAGGGGGGACCCATTTTTAATTTAGAGTTCCTTTTTCATGTATTCATAGAACTTGAACACTGCTGTTGCAGCTGGACCTTCAATACTTCCAATTATAGGCTCACCAGTATCAACATGAGTTCCAATATCTTCTGCTCTACCCTGATATCTTTCATGTTCGGCTCCTGCCAAATCTAATCTTGGTGTAGGAGCTGATCCGGGAATTTGTTGCAAGTAAGGAAATAAATCTACTTTATCTCCTCTTCTAGGAGTTCCTGATTTTCTATCCATAAAAAAAGTATGAACATGACCACCATCAGTCAAAATATGAGCAAGATATCCCTCATCAGGAAATTCTGGGTGCTTCTCAATATGAGCAATATGACCAACCACGGATTCAGATTTATTTATTTTATTTTTTTGTATTGCACTTATCATAGAACCAGATCTAGCCCAATCAGGCCAAAATTGTGATTCTGTAAGATATTGTGTGAAAGTAAACATGAAATTATTTATGTCGGGGGATTGGTGTGTCGAAAAAAACGGAATAAATCGACAGGTTATATGGACAGGTCGATTGGATCGACATAGGCTTCAGGATGACTCATGAAAGAATTTGGTGGGGGATCCTATGGAGGGACCCAAATTTATTTTTTACTTAGGAGGTGACGGGGGGACCCATGAAAGAATTTGGCGGGGATCCTAGAGGGGGGACCCATTTTTAAATTTTAGGGAAGTTTTTTGGGAGGGACCCTTTTGAGGTTTTTGAGGGGGGTGGGCTAGCCCCGGGGTCTGTGCAAGGTTCCACGGTCGAATCCACTACTCGGACAGGGATATTTCTTTCGAGAATATCGCTAGGTGCTCAAGTCATCGGGGCATCACGCCGATATTAGTAGTGTGAGGAACGCAGCGCACGCCACACGCATTCCGCGTGTGGGTGACGCAAGCGACCTGACATTGGAGGCCACCTACCATGGCAACCTACAGCGTCCACACTCTCCCGCCTGCCTTGGCCACCGCGCTCGGCAACGCGGCCAAGGCAACCTGTCCGGATCAGCCGGACGGGTCTACCTTGACTGTCACCCTCTCGGGTGAGGTCAAGGTCAATGTCGTGCGCGGTGACGCGCACGACAAGCGTACCAGTCCGATTGACTGGAAGCGCGTGGCCATGGCGTTGGCCGCGCGGCTTCCCGCCTCGCAGCGTCGTTCGTTCGTCCGTGATGTCCTCGCTGGCATCACTAACGGCACTCTCCTCGACTTCGATAGCGAAATCGAGGCCGAGGCCAAGGCCATCGTGGCCGCTGCCAATGCAGCCAAGCCGTCCGGGCAGCAGCCCGGGCAGCAGAAGGCCAGCGTGACCGAGGCCACCATCACGGTGGCCTGAACCAACCCGAGAACCGGGAGGGGGCTTCGGCCCCCTCCCACAACCGAAAGGATAGAAATGCCCTACCAAATGATTCAGCCACGCTGCATCGTCGTGACCCGCCATGCGGGTCTCGTTGAGTTCCTCCGCGAGGAGGGACTCATCACCTCGGATACCGAGGTGGTGGCCCACGCCACCCCCGAGGCGGTGACGGGATGCCGAGTGATCGGCATCCTCCCCCTCCACCTCGCCGCCAAGGCGGCAATGGTGGAGCAACCGATTCTCGACCTTCCCCCGGAACTCCGGGGGAAGGAGTTGACTGCCGCAGAGATGCGGCAGTACTTCAAGGGGATGGAGACCTTCGTGGTCTCCACTCCCGCCGAACTGGAGACAAACCTCCAGAAGTCGAACGAAAACGGCCATCACGGATATGGCCGTACTCTCGGCAAGTGGGAACCGAAAGAGGAGTGGGTGTTCCCCACCCCCACCGCTGCCGAGTGGCGGCGGCAGAACATCGCGGACGGGATGGCATCGTAGCCGTCCCGTCCACTTCCCCCCTCCCCCCGCAAGCCTAGTGGCTCCGGGGGCAAGGGAACGGAAGGAACCCCGGAGGGGGGAGCGTTTCCCCCCTCCATCATCGTCTTGCCCCCACAGGGGCAGAAAGGAAGGTGGACCATGAAGATGTCCACCATCAAGACGGCATACCAGTTGCTGGATGCCACCGTGCAGGATCCCACCGCAATGGCGGTGGCAATCCTCACCCTCACCCGCGCTGGGCGGGTGTACGGGGGAGTCCGCCGTGGACTCCTCTGGGTCCGGACCGGGGCGCATTGCCCCGGGGTCGTCCCCCCTCCCGAATTCGTGGAGGTCTTCAAGCGTGAGGATGATATCCTCCTCACGCTTGAGGTTCTGTCCAGCCTCGACGGCGAGGCGGACGTGACCCACCCCATCGGGTGGATCTTCAACGACGGGAGCGTCTGGCTCTCGTCGTTCTCCGGTCGGGAGTCGGCCTGTCGTTATCGGGCCTACTTCCGGGAGGCGGTTATCCGCCTCCAGCCCAAGGCGGTGATGCGCCCCGCCCCGACCCGCTGACCCTCGCACGGGAGGGGGTGTAGTTCACCCCCTCCCCCAACCCAAGGAGCCACATGGCATTTTTTCGTATTGGTCTTCCACACCCCAATGGGGTGTGGGTCTTGGAGGCTTCCGCTGACTGCACCTGTTGCAGGGGCAGCGGAACCTTCGTGGAGCGTCACGGTCCCGGCTTGAACGAGCCGATGGACTGTGACTGCGCGTTCGCTCTCCTCACTCCCGAGGAGAGCGAAGAAATTGAACGCGGTGCCGCGTTCATCGTTGAACCCGCCCCAGCGTATCTGGAGCGGATGTCCCAGTCTCATCAGGAGAATTGAATCGTGAACTTCACTACCGACCCGACCAAGGCCTACTCCATCCTCACCGCCATGGCAGCGAAGGGGGGCCGTACTGCCCCCTTCGCCCTCTCCCTCGCGGGAGCGATCATCCAGAACCGTGTCTCCCCCAAGCAGGGGGAGTGGATCGACAAGTTGTGCCGCCCCGTCGCCGGGGAGGCTGAGTCGATCTCCCTGCCCCGCATCGTCGCGGCCATGCGCCGTGCCGACCGCAAGGCTCGCAAGTTCGTGATCCTCGTCGGGGATCTCACGATCACGGGCCGCTACACCGCCCTCGACTCGTTCCGCGCGAACCCGGCCAACCGTGGCTCGGTCTCCTTCAGCGTCGGTGAGTACGGCGATCCCGCGTCCAAGTGGTTCGGGCGCATCAACGCGCAGGGTGAGTTCGCCCCCGGCAAGGACTCCACAGAGGCTTTCGTGGCCTATCTCAAGGCGTGGGAGGCGAACCTCCCCGAGTGATACAATGGCGACGGGGAGGGGGGCGTTCCCCCTCCCCTACCCTTCAACTTTGAAAGGAAATTTTCCGATGGCTCTCAATTACAATCTCGACAACATTCTCAACTCCGGTTCGGTGTGCTTCCGCGACGATGGCACGATGTGCCCAGATACTTACCACCTGATCTGGGCCACCATGGCCCTTGATCTCGGCAAGATCACGAAGGAGAACATCAAGGAGTGGATGGTGCGCCTCAAGTTCCTCTCCATCGTGGACTCCGAGAATGGTATCTGGGATACCATCAGTGAGGAAGTGGTGACCATCCACATCGGCCTCTCCACCAACGTGTCGAGCACCACCCGTGCTCAGTTCAAGAAGAAGATCATCAACGGAGTCGAGCGCAACGCTCTCAACCGCGTTCGCTACGCTGCGAACAACCCCACCGTGGTTCAGGTGGGCTGATTCATGCTCCAATCCGCTCCCCCGCGCCTGTATGGGCGGGGGTTTGCGGATCTATCAGCACTGAGTGGCCCTGCCACTCAGTGCTGAGGCCTCAGCATTTAGAGCTTTGCTCTAAATGCTGATAGGTCCTGCGGCGTGGTTTCGTTTCGTTTTTTTCTGGATTCTTTCGTAGTGCTCAAGTCATCGGGGCATCATGCCGATATAGTATATGCAAGCACTTCGCTTGTACGGTAGCCGTCCGGAACGGCAAGGGAATAGAATCATGAACGCATCGCTCTCGCTCGCTGTCCTGTCCGATACCATCGTCAAGGGCAAGCCGATCAACTGGGTCGGTGTCCGCGCCGCCGCACTCGCTGCCGAGCGCGATTGGGCGCAGGGCGCACCCATGCCCGAGGGGTCGGGGCCGATCCTCACGGCCCCCACGGGTAACCTCAAGATGACGAAGGGCGACGGCCTCCCAGTCTATTCGCTCTCGCTCGCTCCCGCTGACCTGTCCGGGTACGAAGTCTGCCCGTGGCGCACGGTCGATTGCACCCGTGGTTGCATCGGCCATCGCGCTGGTAATGCGCGGTTCCCGTCCACCATGCGTGGTCGCGTGAATCGCACTATCGAATTGGCAGAGAATCCGTATCGGTTCTTCCGTCGCGTGCTCCGCGACCTGTCGAACGCACGCAAGCGCGGCCCGTTTGCCTACCGTGACAACGCATTCTCCGACATTCCGTGGGGGTCGATCCTCCCGACGCTCCACACGTTCGCGGCGCAGCACTACAATTACACGAAGAGTGTGCAGATGGCGTTCGCTTCCCTGCGGGTTCGCAAGGAACACGCCATGTGTGGGGTTCGTGGTGATTCGCTCATGCACCACACGCTGTCGTTCACTGGTGATAACATTCGGGAGTGCATGATGTACCTTCGCGCGGGTGGCAACGTGGCTGTGATCATGAACAAGCGCAAGGCGGATCCGGTTCCCGATACCGTGTGGGGGTTCCCTGCGGTGGACGGGGATGCCAACGACCGTCGCTACATGGATCCCGCCGGATCCGTGGCCGTCCTGACCCCGAAGGCGGGACTCGACCGCACTCGCAAGTGGGTGGTGCACCCGTGCGAGACTGGATCGGATTCCGCCGAACAGCGGATCGAATCCATCCACTAACGAACTATTCCCCCAGCCGCCCCCGTCCCGGAGAGATCCGGGGCGGGTGGTTTGATCTATCAGCATTGGGTGGGCAAGCCACCCAATGCTGATGCCTCAACATTTAGAGCATAAGCTCTAAATGTTGATAGATCGCCCCCGTCCGATAATGCTGGTTCTCGCTGGTTTCAATGCCGTTTGAAACCACAAGTTTGTTTCTGGATTCTTTGCGGTTGCTAAAGTCATCGGGGCATCACGCCGATACTATTAGTGTGGTGAGCGTGTTGCTCATCACGGGATGGCAACCTAACGCCCCCAACGCACTCCGCGTATGGGTGACCAGTCTGAAAGGTACTACCATGGCTCACATGATCTTCAAGAACGATTCCGTCGCGGTCGCACAGCAGCAGGCGTGGCACGGCCTCGCCAAGGTGCTGCCCGATACCTTCACGCCGCAGCAGGCGCGCGACCTCGTCGCCCCGTGGGATGCGTTGGAAACCTGCGATCTGACCATCAACCTCGCGGACGGCTCCAAGCAGTCGTGCGACGAGTTCAAGGTCATCATCCGTTCCGATGACCGCAGCGTCCTCGGGATGCACTCCTCGGGGTACACCATGCTCCCGGTGCAGTCGTTCTTCGACCTCGCGTATGAGTTCCAGTCCGGTTCCGACGAGGTCGAGGTCGAGACCGCTGGCACCCTGCGCGGCGGTCGCTTGCTGTTCCTCGCCCTTGCGGGTAACACCGTGGATATCGGGTCGCGCGGCGACTCGCTCTGCCCGTACCTCATGCTCTCGACTTCGTTCGACGGCACGACCCCGACCCGCGTCGATCCGACCGCGATTCGTCCGGTCTGCTACAACACGGTCAGCGCGGCATGGGCTTCGTCCCGCGCTGGCATGAGCCTCAAGCACACTTCCAAGGCCGATGACCGCATGGACAGCATTCGCAAGGCCATCCTGAACTGGCGCATGGGCATCGATGCCCTGACCACCAAGGCGCGCGGCATGGAGGCCGCACCTGTCCGCAGCCGCGCGGATGTTCAGGAGTACTTCCTCCGCGCGTTGGAGTCGATCTACGGCAAGTTGCCCTCGCCGTCCACGACCAACAAGCGCGAGCGTTCGACGCTCGACTGGGCGACTGACTCGCTCTCTAACATGGTCAGCGTCTGGGATCGTGAGCAGGCCGAGTTTGGCGCGAACTGGTGGGTCGCGGGTAACACCGTGACCAACTACCTTCAGCACAATCTGCTGTCGGCTCCCCGCCTCGCCATCAACGGTCAGGCTCGCACCCACGCCGATCTGTACGGCGTGATCGCTGACCGCAAGGCCGTCGCCCTCGACCTCGCCGCCGAGTACGCGACCGCCTGATACGATTCATTCTTCCGCCCCCTCCCCCGGAGACATCCGGGATGGGGGTTTCCAATGGTAGGCCCCCCGACCACGGCGTGCGTGGCGGGGGGTTTTCGAAATCAGTTTCATTCGTTTCTTACAGGAGACACGACCGTGACCGTGACCAAGCCCATCAACATCATCAACAATCAGTTGGAACTCATCTTTGCGAACGAGAACAGCCTCGTCGCAGCCGTGGCCGATGACGGTGAAACCGTTTCGATCACGGCCATCGTGAACAAGGTTGATTACAAGTGGAAGTGCCATGCCTACACGCTTGGCACTCTGATCAACATTGTTCGTTCTCTTCAGCGCGGTGAGTTCGTGAACACCGTCGTGCTGCCCATCTACGAGGAAGCCCCCATCGAAGAATCTGTGGAGGAAGTGGAGTAAATCTCCACTTTCCTCTTTCATTTCCCCCAACCAAGGATACAATCCCCCCATGCTCAAGAACGAACGCCAAGCGTACCATGCCGCCGAGTACATCAACGAGAACATGAGTTGGGGAGGTCAGGTTGACCTTCTCGCCCTCCTGTTCATCACCCGTACCGACCTGACCACGGCTCTGCGTGGTTTGGTTGCCATTCACAAGAACCTCTCCGATGGCAAGGAGATCACCGACCAACAGGTTGATTCGTTGAATCTGTTGATCGACAACCTGACCGAGAAGTTTCAAACGGAGGAGCAGAACTTGGAGTCTCTGCTCAACCTTCACGACCTGACCATCGGCAAGATCATCGATGAGTCAGCCGCGCGTGAGAAGCGTCCGATTCGTTCCAATGTCCGCAACATCGAGAACTAAACCATGACCAACTTCCCCAATGTCACCATTCCGTTCAACGAAGACAAGTATGTGGAGTTCAATCGAATGATCTTCCTCAACGAAGACACGGCCACCATTCAGGGCTTCTGCCGCGTCACGGGCGATCCGTACAGCCTCACCGTTCACCGCGTGGACTGGGAGGAGTACGCCAAGGGCATTCTGCCTGCGGGTGATTGTTTCCCGAACATGAGCGCAGACGATCTTGACCTCGTCATCTGCGGCACGACGCAGAAGGGCTTCCGCATCCTCTCTGGACTGGAGAACTAAACCATGACTGAACCAAACAAGACTGCTGTCGAGTGGAACGAATACACTCACGGAATGCGATTGCATTTCCCCAACGGCTATTCCCTGTCCATCATTCCCGGCTACAATGGGGACACCCTTGAGTTGGCCCTGATGATTGGCGATGAGTTTGCCGATTTGGAAGATCCGATTGCGTACTGCACTCCCGCGATGTTGGGGGAAGCAATCAACCAAGTCCGCGATCTCGCTCCCCGCCCCGAACTCAACATGGAGAATGAAACGGTATGACTAACGACGAACAGATCGAAATCCTGCGTAAGGCAGGGTACTTCAAGGACGGAGAGGATGCATATAGTCTTCTCGCGGCAATCGATTCCCTCAACATCGAAATCGAAACCCTCCAGAACAAGATCAAGGAGGTGGATGCTGGGTGGAAGGTGTGCTGGACGAACTACAAGGACATCCTCAACCTCTCCATCGACATGATGGATTCCGTCGAGATCGTGGCCGAGTTCGAAGAGAGCGTCACGGTCAAGTTTGATCGTGAACTGTTCGAAACTTTCGAAGATCAAATCGCACAGATGGTGGATCTCCCGGGGTTGAACGATGAAGAATGAAATCATCAAGGAACTGGTGTCCATGCTCAAGCGTGGGTGGGTGTCCTTCTCCTTCATCAAGAAGGATGGCTCCTACCGCTACATGGAGGCAACGACGAAGATCGATTTGATTCCCGAGGAGGTTCACCCGATTGGGGCTTCCAAGAAGAAGAATTCAAATCAAATTTGTGTGTACGACCGCACGGTTGGTGAGTGGCGGTCAATCACCGAGTCCACGGACATCTTGGAACTCAAGGAACTCTGATTCGCTCAATCCCCTCCCCCCGGGTCGTTTGGGGGGTGGTTTGGATCTATCAGCATTGGATGGCTTTGCCATCCAATGCTGAGACCTCAACATTTAGAGCATAAGCTCTAAATGTTGATAGAACCCCAAATATTATTTGGTTCTGTTCTGGTTCATTCTCCTTCCCCCCAGTTTTTACAACCAAATTCCTCGTTTTTCCCCCACTCACCCCAACCATTCGGTATAATACCCCCATGACCCCAACCCGCTTCAACCCCCCGTATCCGACTCCACGGCCACTCGTTGCCGTGGAAGTTCTGATTGATGTGACTCAACGCATTCAGGAGACATACCGTGCGTTTGTTTCTCCTGACGATCCCCTCACCAAGGCCACTCCTGCTTCACTTGAAGCAGATGCAGTCTTCACCGACAGCCGATTCAAGATGGTTGAATCAGAAGTCGTGAACACCCTTCACACGGATGTTCGTGCGATTGATTTGGAACCCATTTCGTTTGAGGAGGGGCCAAATGGCGCGGACTAATCAAAAGATCACGGGATCAATGTTTTCTCAAATTTTGTCATTTGAGGACTTGATCTCCGACATTCAGAGTGGTACAATCACGCAGAACGATCTTGTGGATCGTTTGGAGACCATGCACAAGGAACTGTGCGATTTGCTTGGTAAAGTTGCGAACGACCCATCTTTCAAGGAACCCTGAAATGCCCAACTGGTGCTACAACCGTCTGGAACTCAATGGCTCGGAAGAAGCGATTCGTGCTTTTCGTGATGGCATGAAGGCTTTTGTTGAGTCGCAGAATGCCAACCCGAACGACCCGATCAACCCCGACGAATTTGATTTCAATTTCGTCATTCCGATGCCATCTGACATTCGAAACACCACTTCCCCCCGTCCTGCCACGGAAGCGGAGATTCGCAAGATGGCAGAGGACTACAAGTGGGACGAGGAGACTCTGAACTGGCGGTTGGAGACTGCCATCTCGGAGGAGGAGAAGGCTCGTT
>Ga0315902_10004235_pt1 | contig 20878 bp, 13 predicted proteins | sample LakEriMetagenome_9_FD_203523 | JGI IMG/M metagenome (GOLD analysis project Ga0315902, IMG submission 203523) | Freshwater fungal communities from buoy surface, Lake Erie, Ohio, United States - Buoy 12 MA117 | ecosystem: Environmental > Aquatic > Freshwater > Lake > Lake biofilm | place: USA... | reverse complement strand
TGGCGACGGTCCCAGGTTCACAGTCGCTGTACGCCCGGCTGAGCCTGGACCAGTATCTCCCCGGGTGGAGCCGTATTGCGGTCGCACTGACCGGAGAGATCACCCCGTTTGAGGCGGCGTGCGGCACACCCATTTGGGAATATCGTCGGAACCATCCGGAGGCGGGCGAGTTGTTCAACGCCTGGCTGTTCCAGCAGTCCAGCAGTGTGATCGACCGGATTGTGGCCGCCTGCGACGTGACAGGTGTACGGCGGGTGGTCGACCTCGGGGGAGGAGCGGGGGCGTTGATTGTGGCGCTGTTGCAGAGCTCTCCCCAATTGCAGGGGATCTTGGCCGACCAACCGGCCGTGGTCGACCAGGCCCGTGTCGAATTGCAGCGACTCGGGCTCGCAGACCGCTGCGAGACCCGGGGAATCGATTTCTTCGAGGAGGTCCCGGGCGACGGCGACCTCTATCTGCTCAAGAGCGTGCTGCATGACTGGGACGATGGAGACTGCCGGAGGATCCTGGGATCGGTGCGAAAGGCCATGCCGCAGGAATCACGCCTGCTGGTGATCGAACGACTGCTCCCCGAAACGCCGGGGGAGGATCCTGAGACGGTCTGGCTCGACCTGCACATGTTGTGTGTGACCGGAGGGCGCGAACGTACCCTGGCCGAATACCGCGATTTGCTGGCCCAGTCTGGACTGTCACTGTGCCGCGTGATCGAGACGGGGGGGCCATTCCGGTTGCTGGAGGCGGGGCCCGACGGAGCTCTCCCGTGATTGGCACGGGGCCATCTCCGGCGCTTCCCGGGCATGATCCTCCACCAGGTTTCTGCGGACCATTTCCCGATCGATTGGGCAGGCTGTCCTCCATGTCTTCCACCCGCGGCTCAGCAGGACTGGGGAGTGAACTGTCCCGGCAAGAGTTTCCGCTGACGGGAATGCAGTCGGGGATGCTCTTCCACACGCTGTCCCACCCCCAGGAAGGGGTCGACGTGGTGCAGGTGCTGTGTCATCTGCCCGAGGCGACTGACCGGGAGCGATTGACCACCCGCTGGCGGCGGGTGGTGGAGCGATATGACGCCCTGCGTCTGGGATTCGACTGGTTATCGGGACCCGTGCCGACCCAGCGAGTCCACGATCCGTTTCCCGTCGCGGTGGAATTCATCGGGGCGGAAGATTGGACCAGGGAAGAACGGGGAACACGACTCGAGCAGTGGCTGGAGGTCGATCGGTGTTGCCCGTTTCGCCTGGAGACGCCGCCGCTGTTCCGGCTCACGCTGTTCCGGTTTGGTCCGAGTGATCATCTGCTGGTCTTCAGTTTTCATCACATCATCCTCGACGGTCGGTCGCTGTCGCCCCTGTTGCGCGAGTTGCTGACACCGGTCGAGGGGCCACCCGAGACACTCGGGGATCCGCCCCAATACCACGAATATCTCGCGTGGCTGGAGCAGCACACCCCGGAGGGAGTGGGGGCGTTCTGGCAGCAGTACCTTGGAAACATCGATTTCCCGCTCGCCTGGGGATGGGATCGGGGCACCAGTTCTGGCAACTCCACACCTCCCGAACAGTTCCCGGTGCTGGAACACCCCCTGCCTGCGGAGTTGAGCCTGGCCTTCCGTCAGCGGGCCGATGAGCTGGGTGTGACCGTCAATACGTTCTTGCAGGGGGCGTGGGGACTGCTGTTGGGGCGAGCGAGTGGATTGACCACGGTTTGTTTTGGCACTCTCCGCGCCTGTCGCCACGAGTCGGTCCCCCGGGCGCTGGAGACCGTCGGTCTCTTCACGAACACGATCCCTGTCGCTGTTTCACTGGGGGACGAACAGACAGTCCCGACGTGGCTGCGGGGATTGCGGGATGATCATCTCCGGCTGAGGGCTTGGGAGCGGACTTCGGTGACTGAGGTGCGCCAGGCTCTGCGGTTGCCCCCCCAGGTTCCGTTGTATGAGACCCTGCTGGCATTCGAGACTCGCGATCTGCAGACCGAGTTGCGCGGTTTGGGCCCCGCATGGGAGTCCCGGCGATTTGAACTGCGGCAACACACGGGCCTGCCATTGACGGTGGCGATCCTCGATCGTGAGATGCTGGTGGTTCGTCTCAAATATGACCAGGGCCGGGTCGCCGACGCATTGGCCCGTCGACTTCCCGGACAATTCGAAACCGTATTGCGGGCGTTGGTCGAATCAACCAGCGAGACCCGGCTGGGAGAACTTCCGATCCTCCCCCCCGAAGAGATCGACCGGCAACTGGTGGCGTTCAATGCCACCGTGAGGGATGTTTCGGGTGATGTCTGCCTGCCGCAGATGGTGCTGGAGCAGTCGCGTCGCACTCCCGACACCGTGGCGGTGGTGGAGGGGGATCAGGCACTGACTTACCGTGAACTGGCCGCACGGGGAGAAAATCTTGCCCGCTGGCTTGTGGCCGAAGGGCTGGGCGATGGGCAGGGGGTGGGATTGTGGTGCGATCGTTCCGCCGCGGGGACGGTCGCGGTGCTGGGAATCCTGCTGGCAGGCGCGCATTACGTGCCCCTGCCAATCGATGCGCCGGCGGACCGCATCGCGATGCTGGTGCGGGATGCCGAGGTCGGAATGGTGCTGACAGCGGTGCCTCCCGGCTGGCAGGAGTCTCTGCCCGAGGTGCGGTGTGTGGCCATCGAAGATGCCCTCGCCCGGGCGGAGGAGATCGGGAATACGTGTGAACTTCCCGTGGTGGGGCTCGATGCGCTGTTTTGCGTGATCTACACCTCGGGAACCACGGGAATTCCGAAGGGGGCGCGGCTGTCACATCGCGGGTTCACCAACCTGTTGAGACATCGGACCGAGACCCGTTTCGAACCGGGGGATTTCGCCTGCAGCGCGCTGACCGCCCCCTGGCACTTCGATGGCAGTGTCGTGCAGATGTTCTCTCCGTTGATCACGGGAGGGAAGTTGGTGGTCTGCGGGCCGGTCACCGAGCTCGGACGGTCCCCCTGGTATCATCGATTGACCGCACTCACGGGGGCTTCGTCGCTCATTGCCGGGCTGGTGCGCGAATTTGGTCCTCCCCAGGGGGCCCGGGTGGTGGGACTGGGGGCCGAACCCCTGCCGACCGATCTGCTGGATTTGCTGCTGCAGAGTCCGGCATTCGAACGGCTGCTGACCGGTTATGGAGTCACGGAAAGTTCCTGCTACTCGACCGATCTCGTCCTTTTCGACCGTCGTTGCGGGTCGCCGACGCAGGCTCCCCGGGTGACCAGCGAAACCGTGGCCGCCATTGGCCGTCCGATCGCGAACACCCAGGTGTATATCCTCGACCACCGTCAGCGTCTGCTGCCGCAGGGAGTGGCGGGAGAATTGTGCCTGGGAGGAGTGGGGGTCGCGCTGGGATACCTGAACCGCTCCGAATTGACCTCCCAGAAGTTCGTCCCCGATCCCTTTCAGGAGGATCCCTCCCGCCGGTTGTATCGCACGGGGGATCTGGCACGCTGGAAAGAAGATGGCACCCTGGAATTCCTGGGACGCCGGGATCACCAGGTCAAGTTTCGCGGATATCGGCTTGAATTGGGCGAGATTGAAGCGAAGCTGGCCGAGCATCCTGCGGTTCGACAGGCGGTGGTCCTCGTGCGGGAGGATCTCCCCGGTGGACCGCAACTGGTCGGATACACGCTTCCGACAGAATCGTCGAATCCTCCCCCACCCGTGGCCTTGCGGCAGCACCTGGCGAAGTCACTGCCTCTCTATATGGTCCCGACGGAATTCGTGTCGCTGTCGGAACTTCCGCTCACTCCCAACGGGAAGATTGACCGCCGGGCACTGCCTGTTCCCTCCTCCCCGCCCCGTGCCGTCGCGTCCGGGCCTGCCGCGCTGCTCACCCAGACTCAGTCACGACTGAGAGAGTTGTTTTCCAGCCTGCTGCAACGGCCGCATGTCGGGTTGGACCAGGGATTCTTTGAACTCGGTGGCCACTCGCTGCTGGCGGTTCGGCTGTTTCTGAAGATCGAAGAGCAATGGGGTGTGCGGCTGCCGATTGAAACATTGTTGGAGGCGCCCACAATTGAGTCGCTCGCCGTTCGGATTGACAATCGCCGGCCGACACCGGCCCCGGATGGGATCGTCCTGATCAAGCCGGGGAACGGTCGTCAGCCTTTGTTCCTGATGCCCTCTGCCACGGGAAATACGCTGGTGTGGCGCGGTCTGATCGCCGACGCCCCCGCTGGTCTGCCATTGCTGGGAGTGGAACCTCCCCTCACGGTGGAGGGGGAACCCTGGATGGTCGATCTGGAACAGACGCTGTCAGGCATGCTTGAGGCGATCGTCAGACGCCAACCGGAGGGACCCCTCGCGTTATTGGGGTACTCGGCGGGCGCTCACCTCGCCCAGGAACTGGCGCGGCGTCTGGAGGACCGGGGACGCAGGCTGAATTTTCTGGGCCTGATTGATACGGGGCCGCTGGACTACAACCCGCCCATTCTGCGTCGACTGACACTGCTGCCTGCCTGGGGGGCCAATCTCGGGTACTGGCTGGTCGACAACAATCATTTGAAGTCCTGGAAAAATCTGCGGGGTCGACTGCAAGCACAGAGAGCCAGACGCGGCGAAACAGATCCGGACGCCGTCCCCCCAGGTCGGTATCGCTCACACCGAAAACGGTTTGTCGGCCTCCTGGGCGGTCATCGTCCGGCACCACTCCGTGCCCCGATCACCCTGTTTCGAGCCCGGTGTCAGTCCCCCTGGAGCTTTCGCCCCGAGTGCCTCGGTTGGACGGAATTGGGTTGCCTGGTCGAAACCGTGGTGTTTCCCGGAGTCGATCATTTCGACATCATGGACGAACCCCACGTGCACCACCTGGCCCATGTCGTCTTCGAGAAACTGGACGCCGCCTGCAGGTCGAGTTGAGACCGTTCGCTGCCGTCGATCGCTGGTCCCACCGAATCCCGCTGGTGCTCCTGCGGTGGGACGTCCTGTCACCCCGTTCTGCGTGGTGCGCAATGCAGACGGACCGTGTTTGTCTGGGCCGGCATTCCGGGGGAGTCTCCGTGAAGCCGCGGAGATGGGCTTTGGGCGAGGGTTCTCCCGGTTGGAATCGACGTGGGGAGCCTGTCGCCGGCCGTTTACGCGGCCACCCGTGCGGTTGCGGTGGCCTCGCCCCAGCCGAGTTCCTCGATGAGGATCTGGGCCGCCCGCTGGGTGGCCCCGGGTGAGGCCAGTGTCGCTGCGAGGTTGTTGATCTCCTGCTGCTGCCGTCGGCAGGCGATCGGGTCTGCCAGCCAACCCGCCAGATCGGCGGTCATCTGTTCCACGACGACCGGGTCGATTGTCCGCAGCACATATTCCGGAAAAATCTTCCGCCGGGCGATCAGGTTCGGCAGCGAGATGTACTCGCACCGGATCAACATCCGGCCGATGATCCAGTTCACCCAGCCGACACGGTACAACACCACGGCGGGGACCCGGCGGGCCAGCACTTCCAGGCTGACCGAACCGGAGACCATCAGGCAGACGTCGGCAAGTTCCAGGATCTCCCCCACCTTGCCGACATGGAATTCCACAGGAAGCGTGTCCCTGCGCGCGGAAAGCATCCCTTCGCACAATTCGCGCTGCCGGTCCTTGAAGCTGGCAATGAGGAATCGCGCCTGGGGAAATCGTTGGTGCAGCCGTTCCATCACTTCGAGTTGCACCGGGAAGTTGGCAAGGACTTCCTGCGTGCGTGAGCCGGGCAGGATGGCGACCACCGGTCCCTCGGCACGGGCGTCCCGTTGCCGGGCGAGGAACTCGGCATCCAGCGGACGCTGGGCCACCTCGTCGAAGAAGGGATGGCCAATCAATCGGGCCCGGACCTGCCGGGCGGTGTACCACTCCTGCTCAAATTCGAGGGGGCACAGGGCCAGTTGCACGAGCCGGCGCATCTTGTGGATCCGCCAGCCTCCCCACGCCCAGATCTGCGGGGGCATCATGTAGATGACCGGGATCCCCCGGCGACGAGCCGCGCGGGCCACCCACCAGTTGAATCCGGGAAAATCGACCAGCAGCACCGCGTCCGGCCGGTCTTCATCGAGCCAGCGCCCCACCTGGCGCACCAGCCCGATGAACCGCCCCAGCAGGGGAAGGACGGCAAACAGCCCCATCACGGCCAGGTCCGTCAAGCGGTAATGGACCTGGCAGCCCGCCTGCTCCATCTGGGGGCCCCCGAGTCCGCTGCTGCGGAAATCGGGAAGATGTCGGCGCAGTTCGGTCAACAGCTTGGCGGCATGCAGATCGCCACTCGGCTCGCCCACCGACAAAAACAGGTGCATCTGGCCATCCTTTGCAAGACTGTCCGGGAACTCCAGTCTCCCGGGGGGAGCGGAGGCTACGGGAAACCGGCGTCGCGCGTCAAGATGGGGAATTCACGCAGTCTTGTGATTCTTGTGTGGGGTGTCAGACGCGGTGTATCAGCGCTGGGAACGGTCACCTACTGCGGGGCGGCCGGGCTGGCGGCGGGTGGTTCTTCGATCACCAGCCGGCGGTTGGCCTCCAGGGGGCCGGTCAGCGTCTGCCGTTCTCCCGACGGCCACACGATGTCGATCCGTTCGACCTGGGGGGCGTCACCGAGACCAAAGTAGAGCGGGGCGGAACTCTGCGTCAGGTAGCCGGACTGTCCATCGTGCACCTGGTGCTGGGTGACGCCACCGGCGGTCAGGGAGACGCGGGCTCCCAGTCCATCCCGATTCGAGCGTGTCCCGCGGAGGACCACTTCGAGCCAGCGGACGCCACCCGGGGATTGGGCCAGGTTGCTCGCCAGGATCTGGGGCGGGCTGTTGAAATCGGCCGTCACGATGTCGAGGTCCCCATCCTGATCGATGTCGAGCAGTACGGATCCGCGCGAGCCGACCGCCCCCCACACCTGCACCCGCCCGGTACGCCCTTCGCAGACGGCGTGCTTGCGATCTCCCGCGTCGCAGTCGAGTTCGAACCACGAGGCTGCGACCTGGAGGCCGGCGCGCGGTTCCACCTGCAGCACGTACTCGGCTCCCTGGAATCCGGTTCCGAGGTTGTTCAACAGGACGGCATTCGGGTGATAGCGATACTGCAGATTCATGCTGGCCGTGATGAAGACGTCCGGCCAACCATCGGCATTGAGGTCCCCCACGCTCAATCCCCAGGGCCAGTACATCTCGGCTCCCCGTTGGTCCGAGACCTCCACGAAGCGGCCATCCGCCTGCCGTTCAAACAGGGCGTTGCCGAGGATGCTCTCCTGGGGATTGTCCTGCTTGAGGTACGAAGCGGGCATCAACTGGGGGCGGATCTTCTGTCGTTCCTGGGCCGGGGTCTCAAACCGGGTCCACATGTCGACATGCATGTTGGTGATCAGCAGGTCGTCCCCACCATCCTGGTTGGCATCGAACGCCTTGACCCCCATGCCCCCCCAGGGGACCCGGCCGAACGTCTCGCGGGTCTGTCGCACAAACCGCCGTCCCTGTTCGTTCTGCCAATACTGGTCCGATCCCTGCATGTTGAGCACGTAGAGATCGGGCCACTCATCGCCGTTTCCATCGAACGGTGTGGCATCTCCGTTCCAGCCCAGTTCGATCAATCCGCTTTCGTCGGTCACATCCCGGAAGGTGTTGTTTCCCTCATTGTGGTAGAGCAGGCTTTTTTCGGCACGCTCGGGATGAAGATGACCGACGAAGGCGTCGTTCTCTCCCACGTGGTACCGTCCGGTCTCGGTGCCGGCCGGGCCGCTGAACGCGACCTCATCCGAGGTGAACCGGCCCACGTTGGTGACGAACAGGTCGAGTCGGCCGTCGCGATCGTAGTCAAAGAAGTCACCGGTCGAGGAATGTCCGACGTGCCGCAGTCCCGCTGCATCGGTCGCGTCACGAAAGTGACCCTGGCCGTCATTGATGAAGAACAGATTGCCCCCCCGGGTCGTGGTGACAAACAGGTCGGGATCGCCGTCGTTGTCGGTGTCGGCGAATGAGGCGCTCACCACCACGCGGTCGGCGATCGCCAATCCTGACTTGGCTGTCACGTTCTCGAAACGTCCCTGGCCGAGGTTCCGCCACAATTCGCAACCCCCGATCTGGCTCGGGAAGTACAGGTCCGGCAGGTTGTCGCCATCGACATCTGCGGTCGCCACACCATTGCCGTGATCGTAGTGGTTCATGCGCCAGTTTCGGGCCGCGTCTCCCACCACCTGGTGCCGAAAGGTGATGCCCGACTCGGCAAGCGTGTCACGGAACTGAAAGTTGTGCCGGGGAGTGAGGCTGTCGGCGGCGGCCAACTGGGCCTCCCGGCGTTCTTCCAGCCAGGGGGCGAAAAACATTTCCGGAGGGAGTGCGACATGCGTGACCTTGCTCTCGGGGTCGGGGGTCGCTTGCAGCAGGTATCGCAGGTCGATTGCCAACTGGCGGATGTCGCGGTCTTTCTGGCTGTCGTAGAACCCCCGCACCTGTCCCTCGGCATCAACGAGGATGAATCGCGGACTGTGGGTGATGAGATCCTGGGCGTCGGGACTGTCGGCCACGGGCAGCTTGAAGCCATCGCGGCTCAGTGTCCACAGGGCCTCCCTGGGGCCGGTGAGAAACTTCCACTGCTCGGGGTCAGCCTGGTAACTGCGGGCGTAGTCCGCGAGGACTTCGGGAGTGTCATGGGTCGGATCGACCGAGAGACTCACCAGCCGCACCCGGTTCCAGTCGGGCCAGTTCTTCGCCTGCCGCTGGAACTGTGCCAGCTTGGCGGTCTGGATGGGGCAGGTGGTCTGACAACGGGTGAATAAGAAATTGGCGATCCAGACTCGCCCGCGGAGTTGCTCGGTGCCGAACGGTTTCCCCCCCTGGTCCTCGAGTTCGAATGTCGGAAGGGTCAGCAGGATCTTCGGCGCCCCGGGAGGTGTTGCCTTTGGGGGAGTGTCCCGCTTCGCAGGTGAGTCCTTCGGATCCGCAGCGCCTGCAGGTCTGGGACTTCCTGCCGATGAGGCCGTGGGGGAGGTGGATGGGGCCTCAGCCGCCGGCCGGCATCCCTCGGATCCGGCCAGGCACCAGGTCAAGACGGCCAGGGAGAGGACGCGAGGGGCCGAGGAGGCCTGATCCCGAGTTGCGGTGGAGAGGAAGAATCGCAGCAGAATCTGAGTCACGGGCGACGCTCGGGAGGGAAAGAAAGATGGAGGAGAATCCCCGGATTGGGGATTGCGAACGGACGGCAGGACGAGCGAGATCCCGGCCGCATGACAACACGACGGAAGATGTCTTGGATTGACGCAGTGAATTCAGGATTCCGGGGGGACGACCCTTTCCGGTGGCAGCGACTGATCCAGCCAGGCACACAACTGGACGGGTGACTCGACAACGAGGGCTCCCTGGAGAGTTTCCACGACTCCACCACAGAGATGGTCACCCACCAGGTCAAATCGTCCCGCTTCGGTGGTGTGGAACCGCAATTCGAACTCGAGGCGGGGAACCGCAATCTCCTTGAGTTCCCAGTGGGGAAGTTCGAGGGTGTAGACGTAATCGGTGCTGTGCAGTCTCAGCACAATCGGGCGTTGTTCCGGGACATGCAATTCCAGTCGGGCCATGGCGTCGCCGATGGAATCGATGGTCTGGCTCGCTCCGGGGTAGAGAATCTGCCAGCGATTGTCGCTGCCGGTGATGTCAATGACATAGTCTTCGGCCGCGAGAGCGTGACGGCAGGCCGTCGGGTGGGGCGATGCAGACTCGGCCAGCGTAGCGGCGAGCCAGTCGGGATGTCTCCTCACACCGGCCCATCCCGCGAGGCTCACGAGCAGCAGTCCCCCGCAGACCCAGGGCCATGGGCGAAGTGTCATGCGTCGGGGCTCTTCTCCGGGTTCGCTCCCTTGGGGCCGGTGCGGGGAGCCTGGCCCAGTCCCTCGCATGGGGGACCGATCAGTTGCTCCCACTTGCGCCGCTGGTCGGGATGCAACTCATCGAGCACCTTGGCCACGGCATCAAGGCTGATCTGCTCCTGTTGCCGTCGGCGCTCTTCCCGGCCACCCCCCATCGAGCGACGGCCAAAACTCGAAATCAGCACCTGGGATTCGATTTCACGGATCTTCGCCCGCTGTTCGGAGGTAAGGCCCAGCGTCTGCACAATGTCGGGTTCGCGGAAGGCATAAATCCCGCCCGACTGGATGGCGATCTGCATCAACCGTTCGCGCTGCTCGGGTTGCAGCAGGGCGGTGAGTACGCGGTCATGCTCGGCTGCCAGTTCGACGAATCGGCGCCGGCGGTCTTTCTCCTGGGTGCCGCGCATCTCCTCAAATGCCTTCATCTTTTCGCCGAACCAGCGGGGGAGCAATTCCGAAAGCCGCTGTTCCTGCCCGGGAGTCAGTCGCAGGTCTTCACAGACCGCAGGCTGGGCCAGCAGGGCGATCTGCATGTCCCGCTGCAGGGTGGTGAGGTCATTGAGAATCCCGCGGACCCGGTCCTGGACCGCAGCGAGGTCCTGCTGCGACGCCTGGTCTCCCTGCCGTTGTTCGATGAAGTCCTGGTAATACTCCAACGCCGTCCGCAGCAATCGCTTGCGCGTCGCCTCCATCGCCGGTTTGTCGACCAGTTCCTCCTCGCTGACCTCGATCAGGACGTCAACGGCGGCCCTGGCCTGGGCGAACTGTGCCTCGGCCTCGTTGGCCCGCAGTCGTTCGCGATCCAGTGCGGCGGCCGTGGTCCGCTGGGCATTCGCAATCATGGCCGTCGAGAAGAGCGAGCCCAGGAAGATCACCCCCAGCAGCACGGCTCCGGTCGAGACCGCACCCGGATGCCGGCGGGACCACTTCTTGAGCCGTTCCCACACCGACGGCGGGCGGGCGAGAATGGGTTCGTGATCGAGGAACCGGCGGACATCCGCCGCCATGTCCCCCGCCGTCGCGTACCGCTCTTCCGGGTTCTTGGCCAGCGCCTTCAGGATGATGATCTCAAGTTCAATCGGAATGGCCTTGTTCCACGTCCGCAGCGGGCGGGGCTCTTCATGCAGGATCTGGTAGAGGAGCTCGGCCCGGGTCTCGCCGGCGAAGACCGGTTCGAGCGACAGCAGTTCGTAAAAGGTCGCCCCCAGCGAATAGACGTCGGTGCGGTGGTCGAGCACCGCCCGCTTGCCCGAGGCCTGCTCGGGACTCATGTAGCGGAATGTTCCCAGCAGGTCTCCCGAGCGGGTCAGCCCCGTTTCGGTCTGGAACATGGCCAGGCCGAAGTCGGTCACCCACAGATCCCCCGAGGCGTTGATCATCAGGTTGCCGGGCTTGATGTCGCGGTGCACGACCCCCAGCTGGTGGGCATGATCGAGTGCGTCGGCGGCCTGCACCATCAGGCGGGCCACCTTGCGGAAAAAGCTCGACCGGTGCTGCGGGCTGGCTGTTCCCGTGACCGTGCCTCCCGTCACCGTCGCGGTCGGGAGCTTTTGCTGTGTCTGGGTGCTCGGCTGCTCCGCCCGATCACGCTCGTCGGCCGGCTTCTGGTCGACTGGGGCATTTTCCCCCCGGAAGAGCCGGGTGGAGACCTGCGATTCGGTCTGTCGGGGATGCTCTCCCAGCAACTGATCGGAGGCGGGGGGGGGTGATTTCTCCCGCACGAGGCCCGCCTGCTCACGCATCTGGCGGATCACAGCCGCGAGCGACTGCCCCTCGATCAGCTGCATCGCATAAAAGTGCACCCCCCGGTCCGAGCCGACGGCATAGATCGGCACAATGTGCGTGTGATGCAGCAGGGCGGCCGCCTGGGCCTCGTTCTTGAATCGCTGCAGTTGACGCGAATCAAACGTCGCGGCAAAGGGGAGCACCTTCAGCGCCACCCGGCGACCGAGTGACTGTTGCACCGCCTCGTAGACCACTCCCATTCCGCCGCGGGCAATCTCCCGCACAATCAGGAAATCGCCCAGGGACTTCGGGGGACGCTCGGAGGCCCGCGGCCCTGGCAAACTTCCCGAGATCGACTTCCCCTGGGAATTCGACAGTCCTCCGCGCACCAGTTCGAGACCATCGAGGCAGTCACGCACCGCCTGGGTCAGCTCGGGATACCGCGCCAGGTATTTTTCGCGCGAGGGGGACCGGCCACGCTCCAGCTCGGCCAGGTATTCCTGGACGACCTCGAGCACCCGGGGATCGTCCAGTGGCTCGCCAAACTGCTGGACCTCGCTGACCGGGTCCAGTGAGGTGCGACTGTCATCAACCCTGCTCATGCGCTTCCTCCATCATCCGTCGCAGGCTCGCCAGGGCCCGCACCCAGAGCTTCTGAACACTGTCGACAGTCCGTTCCATCCGTTCGGCCACCTGGGGGAAGGTCAATTCCTCCAGGTGCCGCAGGATCACCACTTCCCTGTAGTCGCGGGGGAGCCGGTCGAGCGCTTCCGCCAGCAACACCCCACGTTCCCGCCGTTGGGCCGCCTGGCTGGGGGAACTCTGCTGTGCCCACAGACCCCGATCCAGCAGGACCGAGGATTGGTCGACGTTGACCTCCATCGGTTGTTCCCGTCGCAGGTCACGACCCTGCGTGGTCACATAATGCCGCACCAGGTTTGAGACGCGGGCCGACAAAATGCTGCGCAGCCAGGCGGCAAACTCGGCCTCCGAGTCGCCCCGAAAATTGCCAAAGTTGCGGTGTGCTTCGAGAAAGGTCTCCTGTACCACGTCGGCCACATCGACCTTCGCCTGCAACCGCCGGCCAATCTCCACCCGGGCCAGCAACTCCAGGTACGTACGAAACCCCTCCAGCAGCGCACCCCGGGCCAGATCGTCTCCCCGCTTGGCCTGCCGCAGCAGCTCGGTCGGAGAAAACGCCATGCCGCCACCGCCATTCCGAGTTGGACTCACCGGGTTGACCCTGCGGGAGACGGACCAACCCGTTCCCCCCCTCGGAAACAGTCACCAAACAAACGCGAAACCCGCCCCGGAAGTGGATGCATGTGCAGACAGGATGGCTTGGTCCAGCGAATGTCGCTGCCTGCCCGGTCGATCCCTGTTTCCCAACCGCAGTCAACGACACTAGCGCCCCGTGCCCTGGAGCTCAGAACAATGCTGTCACCGGTTGGCCCGTTGTGATCCGGACTGGACGACCGGTGGGATGCAGGACAGCGGTCTCGGGAGCCAACCCGAAAGCATGCAGAATCGTGGCTGCGAAATCATCAGGGGTCACCGGATTGTCCTTCACCCAGGCTCCCTGCCGGTCGCTCGCTCCATACACCTGCCCCCCGCGCACTCCACCCCCCGCCAGCAGCTGGGTGTAACAGTGCGCCCAGTGGTCCCGACCGTTCCACTGGTTGATCTGTGGGGTCCGCCCGAACTCCCCCGCCACCGAGACCAGTGTCTCATCCAGCAGTCCCCGGTCTGCGAGATCTTCCAGAAGGGCCGAGAAGCTGCGGTCAAACGACGGCGTGCAATACTCGTGCGTCAGTTGCTGCACCCCGGTCAGTTGACCATCAATGCCGCAGACATCACTCGCCACCCCATGGTTGTCCCACAGGTTGAACTGGCAGCCCTTGGTGTCGAAGAACGTCCAGAAGAGATTGACGGTGCGGACCCCCGCCTCAATCAGCCGGCGGGCCAGCAGGAAGCTCTGTCCATATTCGTTCCGCCCGTAGCGGTCACGAACCCGGTCGGGTTCGCGATCCAGGTCAAATGCCCGCCGGGCCGCACTGGTCGTGACGAGATCGAACGCCTCGCTGTAGGCCGCCTCCATCCGCTGCAGGCTGAGCGGGGCTGGCAGTTGTCCTCGATCGGTGCCGGGGGAGGGGACTTGCAGGGTCTCGAACTCCCGGGCGAGCGCCGAGCGGGCCTGCAACCGTCGGGAATCAACCCCCTCCGGCAACCGGATGGCATCGAGTTCGACCGCAGCGTCGGTGAGCGAACCTTTCGCCTCCTTCCGCAGGGTGATCGGATCCCACGCCGGGCCCAGGAACCCCCCCGACTGTCCCTTGTAGGGAGGGGAATACGTCGTGAACGGTCGGGGCAGCACCACCCATGCGGGAGAGTCTCCCACAGGACCCAGCACCCGGTGCAGGATCGCGCCGATCCCGGGATGATCATCCCGGGCGGCATGCACCTCGGTCACCCGCTCGGGGAGTTGCCCGAGCAGGACCCGGGCAATCGCGAAGTTGTGGTCGTTGTTGTCGTGGGTCAGCGAGCGGATCACCGCCAGCTTGTCGGCATGCTGCGCCACACGGGGGATCAACGAGCCAAACTGGATCCCCGGGACCGTCGTGTCAATCGGCTGGAACACCGACCGCACTCCCACCGGGGCCTCGGGCTTGAGATCCCACAGGTCGGGCTGAGATGGTCCGCCGCAGAGAAAAATCGAAATCAGGTGTCGGGCCGTGGGAGGGTGTGACAGTGGAGCGTCGGTCCCATTCCCCGTCAGGGTGCTTTCCCGGGCGGCCAGCACGGTGTTCGCCAGCAGTGGAGCACCCGCACCCGCCGCCATCATCCGCAGCCACTGTCGGCGCGGGACATGGCCAGCCGCAGGGCGTTTCGGAAACAGGCTGAACATGCGGAACAACAACCGAAGAGGCGACAGTGGGTGAACAGGATGGGCTTTGCCCTGCGATGCCGGCCCTGAAACAGGTGCCGGATCCCGACCGCTTTGGCTCCCATTCTACCGTGGCCGACCCTGGGTTCCCACCAGATTCGCCGGCTGCTGCGCGTCCCGATCGTGGCTGCCCTGTGGGCCGCCGGTCAGGCCCCTTCGTTCAGGATTTCACCGATGGATCGATCGAGAACTGCCAGCATCTCGTCGATCTGTTCCGCCGTCACATTCAGGGCCGGGCCGAGTGCAATCCAGTGCGGATCAAACCGGCAGAGCAGGCCGTGCTCCAGGGCCCGCCGTCCGACCCGCACTCCAAACCCGGGCTTGGCCGGGAACTGGGCCCGGGTGGCCACATCGCTGCAGAACTCGATCGACTGGAACAGTCCCTTCCCACGGATGTCCCCAATCACCGGGTATTTCTTGGCGAGTGCCTCGTAGCCCCCCCGCAGGCGGGCCCCTTGCCGACGGCAGTTCCCCAGCAGGTCATGCTCGAGGATCTCGCGGATCATGGCGATTCCCACCGCACAGGCGACCGGTCCCCCCTCCCAGGTGTGTCCTTCGACAAACCCGGGATTCTGGTCGATGGGGCCCCAGAAGGTGTCGGCGATCGACTGCTGGCAGATCATGGCCGACAGGGGGACAAACCCGCCGCTCATCCCCTTTCCGGTGCAGATCACATCGGGGGTGACGCCAAAGGTCTGGGCGGCGAACATCTGTCCGGTCCGGCCGAACCCGGTGATCACCTCGTCGAAGATCAGCAGGATGTTGTGCTTGTCGCAGATCTTCCGCAGCAGTGGCAGGTATTCCTCGGGGGGATCGATGATCCCCCCGGTGTGGCCGATCGGCTCAACCATGATGGCCGCCACGGTGGAGGGATCCTCCATCTCAATGACGCTGTCGATGAGGGTCGCGCAGGTGATGTCGCACGAGGGGTATTGCTTCCCGAACGGGCAGCGGAAGCAGGTCGGGGGAAAGACCTTGAGAAATCCCCCCGGCAGAGGCTCGTTGACCGTCTTGCGTCCCTTGAGCCCCGAGGCGGCCAGGGCCCCCATGGTTGAGCCGTGCCACGAGAGATATCGACTGAGCACCTTGTACTTGCCCGGGTTGCCGGTGAGGCGGTGGTATTGCCGGGCGAGCTTGATTGCCGCCTCGTTGACCTCCGAGCCGCCGCATTCAAACTTCACGGCCGACAGACCGGGAGGGCTGACCTCGGCCAACAGGTTGGCGAGCTGCACGGCGACGGGATTGGTGCCATGCATGGGAGGAGAGAAGTGCAGCACATTGAGTTGCTGCTGGATCGCCTCGATGACCCTGCGGTTGTTGTGCCCGACCGCCACCGAATAGATGCCCGCGATCCCGTCGAGGTAGCGTTTGCCGTGGATGTCCCAGTAAAGGACCCCGTCGGCCTTTTCCATGATCAGGGGTTGCTTCGACCACTCCGACATCTGGTCACGCACGAAGATGTGGCGCAGGAATTCTTCGTTGCCGGTCTGGGAGGGGAGGGGGAGTGAGAAGGTCATGGAGGGGCCGGGATTGTCGGGAGAGAGGCGGGGTGATCAACGCAAAGGGGGGCAAGGCGACGGCAATTCAGACACGGGCCGTTCGCTGACCGCTCATCATCAGGTAGGCGACAGTGAACAGTTGGAAGATCAGCGGGACCGTGACGATGAACCCGAGATAACAGGTGACAACCCCGATGAGTTGCAGTCCAAACATGATCAAACCGAGCAGAAAAATGTTGAGGAAATTGGGACGGGTGATGGTCAGGGATTCCTGCAGCGCCATGATGGGGCCCTGCTTGCGGTCGACGGCCAGGAAAACCATCGGCCACAACGCCATCAGGGCGAGAATTCCCGGGATCACGCACAGGACAATCCCGATCGTATAGCTCACCCCGAACAACAGCCCGGCGGCCAGCGCGTGGAAAAGATGGGGGCCGCCCGAGAAAACATCGGCGATGCTGGCCGTCATCCCGCGGGCGACATTCAGATTGAGCCGCAGCAGACCGACGTTGAGGAAAATGGACAACAGAAAGAACAGCAGCAATCCGGGAATGAGGATGAGGGCGAGTCCGGCTTCGGAAGGGGGTTGGCCCGGGTTGGCCTGACTCAACAAGCCAATCAGCAGCATCATGCCGAGGTAAAACGCCATCTGGATAAATGTCGACAACACCCACGATCCAATCAGGAGCCCGGGATTCTTCCCGAAGATCTTCCAGGCCCTCTCAAAGACCTCGGTGGCGGCGACCTCGCGGGGACCCCTGCCTTCGTTGTCAATGTCATCATCGACCTCGCGATCGTCCAGCAGTTCGCCGCAGTAGCGACACTTCACCGCTGCTGCGAGGATCGGTTCCCCACACATCGGGCAGGGCTGACGATCGCGCTCGCCCGAGGCCGGTCGGCCCAGTTGTGTTTCGCGCGATGACAACTCGCGGCGCGAGGGAGCACGCGGGGCCGGGGTCATCTCGTCGCCGGACGCCTCCCAGTCCTGCGAATCGGGAAAGGGGACTGTCACAGGCTCGCCACATCCGGGGCATTTGGCGGTCTTGCCCGCCTTGTCTTCGCGGGTGGTCAACAGCTTCTGGCAGTTGGGGCACGAAAACTCAATGGGCATGGACTGGTTCCACTCGAAGAAGCCGTTGCAGGGTACAACACAGCAGGGTACAAAACACAGCTGGGAAGTGACGACAGCGAGTTATACCATGAGTTGATCGCGGTCATCGACGTCACGCGGCACCTGGTAATCCACTCTCAGGGCCAGGTAAGTCATGGCCGACAGCAGGGATATGAGCGGCGTGGTGAAGATCAGACCGACGCAACACATGACGATCCCCGCGCACCCAAGTCCAAACGAGTAGACTGCGAGTTCGATGCCCAGCGTGTATTTTCCCTTGGTGAGGTTGTAGGCGCGATTGAGACTGTCTGACACGCCATCATTTTCATCCACGATGAAATACTGGTAGGGCCAGAGGGCCAGCGCCGCGAAGATTCCCGGAAATGCGCACAGGGCCAGTCCGACATAGACAGCCAGCCAGAAGACGATTGAACTCCCCGTCATCCTCCAGAACCAGCGCCCGCCCGAGAAAAGTTCGGACACCTCGGGCACATCGCCCCGTGCCAGTTTCAGCATGCAGTGCACGAGCCCGGCCGACATCCAGAACTGGACCGCCCATCCCAGGATCAGGCTGAGTCCAAAACTGGGGAAAAAGACAGACGCCTCCAGGAGCCCCTGGTCGTACGCACCCCGCAATCCAGTCTGGGGAATGGCTGCAACGAAATTGATCATCCCCGCCAGCAGGGTCAGTGCCACGGAGATTCCCAGGTTCGCCTTGTAGATGGCCCAGGTCTTTTTCCAGATGACGGGCATCTCGGCCTTCAGGCCATCGGGGACCGAACCCGCTGGCATCGATCCGGTCGACCCGCTGAAGCCCTCTCCGCAGTACCGGCAGACCCGGGCGCCGGCCAGAATCAATTCGCCGCACACGGGACAGGGCTGCCGGACCTTTTCTTCTGCACCGGTGCGGGACGCGTCATCGGCGCCGCCTTCGAACCCGCCCGCCTCCAGAGGTCGACCGGGGACCGTGATGGGAGCACTGCATCCGGGGCACTTCGCCGTGCGTCCGGCCTTGTCATCTCCGGTCGACAAGAGCTTGCCGCATTCCGGGCAGGAAAACTCGATGGGCATGCGAACGTTCCTGGAAGAACCCGTTGGTCTCGGGCGGAGACGGAACGTCCACCTTCACCAACGGATCAGGATCTTACTGAACGCCGCAGGCGGGAGATACCCCATCCCCCACCTGGCAATGCCCCGAAAATGCCACGAACTGTGCCATCATCCGCGTTGGAAAACCACGGTCATTGGTGCCGGAGATGGTTCGCTGCCCAACGAGCCAGACCGGGATTGTATAAGCTCGCGAGCACGGAGGACCAATTCCATCCGGAAGACTTTCCACGAGGTCCTCCCACGGAGAACCCGTTGTTGGCGATGCACACGCACGGGCCACCGCAACAAGCCCCGGCGGGTTATCCCAGGGTCAGGAATGCCAGCAGTGACCCCTGCAGCAAGGCGATGGAGAGAGTGACGACCAGGCCCCAGTGCGGGCGAAACCAGAAGCACAGGCAGAGGGCGCCCAGCACCACCATGGAGCCAAGAAACTTCAGGCCCACCAGCGTGGCTGCACTCCATTCATCATAGGCGAGCAACCACAACGCAATCGGGTTGCACTCCATCACATTGAGCGATTCCTGAAACCTCACGGTGAGGTACGTGTCGTAGGCCGACACCAGACCAATCGCCACCCACAGCACCGCGAACAGACCGACCTGCCGCGGTGGAACTGTCGGCCGAATCGCGGGCGTTTGGAACCGCGGGTCCTCCCAGATCGAAGGACGATTGGTCGTCAGGCCTCGGGACAGCATCAACACGGCCCCAGGACTTCCCGGGACACTCACATCCAGCACCGAACTCATGATTTGCCTCGCTCAGGGACCCCGGCAGCGGAGCATTTCCACAATGGTCACGACACCGGCCAAGCACCACGAAGGTCATCGCGAACAGCGTTGCGAATCCCTCGTCATGCCTGAGAACGCAAACTTCATGCCCAAGTTTCGAGACACTGGTTTTTCAGCGATTTCTGCGAGGCGATACCTCCAAATGGCAACGGAGTGCAATCAGTTGTGACAGGTGCTGCTTGTTGCGCGGGCAGTCTGTGGTCTCCTGGTCAATTCTTGAAGCTGGTTCATCGATCTGTTGTTCGGAATTGCGGCCGGTATCAACGGGCGTGCCTGTGGAATCGCCATCTTTGGTTGCTGCTGCGGCAATGTGTGGCAGTGGTGCGGTGTCGTGGGACACAGCGCCAGAGGTGCCGTCCTTTATTCCAGCCCCGCCCCAAACGATTCGCCACCCGCATCCCCGGACGACTCGGAAGCCCCCGAGTTCCCGAGATTTTCGCCCCCTTCCTTTGGGCCACGTCCGCCGCGACGACGACGGCGAGGCTTGCGATTGCGTCCCCCGGTCGTCGAACCGCCCCCCTCGTTGGAACCATCTTCCTGGGTGCCGGGACTGAGCTCGGTCGATTCCCCAGCGGTCTCCTCGGTCGGCTCTGGCGACGGTGCTGTGGGCCGAACGCCATGCGCGATGTTGTCGGTAACTGGCTCTGCGGCTCCCGCAGTTCCCTCGGGCAACGGGAGTTGTCCGGGACGCTGCCGGTTGCGACGGCGACGATTTCCCCGCACCGATTCCCCCGCTTCCCCAGGAGTTGCCGATTCGCCCGCGATTGGGGGCCGGTCAGCAGTTGGACGTGTCCCTCCCTGGGGACTGCGCGCCGGCGCATCGGAACGGTTGGGTTTTTGGCCAGGTCGCGCGGGGCCACCACCGGAGCGGTTGCGCGGACCCCGCGGTCCCTGTCCCGCCCGACTGTCGCTCCCCGGACTGGTCGACGGGCCGCGGTCGCCGCGGGAACCCCGATCACGCCGTTCGCCCGACGCGGGACGTGGCCCTCGCGATGACCGTTGATTCCTGCGGGACGAGTCCGTGGGGCGGGATGGCGCCGAGTCGAGTTCTTCAGAGACTGGCTCAGAACCTTCCGTCGACCCTGTCTGGAATTCAGGATCGATCGTCAGTCCCGACTCGGCTGCCAGCAGATCCCGCCAATTGTCGCTGTCGTCACGGTTTCCCTGTTCATCGCTGGTTTCTCCCAGGTCACTGGGGACAACCGAAATGGCCTTTTCGGCACGGGGTGGATCGGGGGGCAGCGTGTAGTCTTCCACCGGTTCCAGCTCGCGCGGTGGAGGAACATACCGCGGCCGCTGTGGCGTTTTTTCGAGGCGCATCCAGGTCCGCTGTCCATTGCAGTTGCAGACGACCGAAGTGATCTGCCCACCGGTACGGGTGACCTTGTCACACAATGGACACCGCCACAACCGGCGGACGTCCTGATCGCTTCGAACTCCCGGACCCTTCATCGCACCCCGTCCCGTATGAACGCCAGATTCGCGAGTGGATCTCGCTGAACTGTGATCTTATCAATCGCGGCCCCCGGGGGGCGAGTCTGTGTGTCACCCCGGGCGAAACTCGCCGACGACGAATGGCTCCGGTCCCTCCAACAAGAGTGGAAGAGGAACTGCGGTCTGCCCCTCATCAACTCCGGCGAAGGGTCAGGAACAGGGGAGAGCCGTGTGACATCGACTCGGAGCGTCGATCGACTTTCCAAGTCGATGTGATTGGACCATCCGTCGCAAACAGTCAATCGCCGGCGTTGGTCCCCGTCATGGGCGAAACTTGCCGACGACGAATGGCAAGGGTTCCTCCGATGAGAGCGGCCGCTCATCAAACTCCGGCGAAGGGTCAGGAACAGGGGAGAGCTGTGTGACATCGACTCGGAGCGTCGATCGACTTTCCAAGTCGATGT